>Ga0207416_1000542_pt1 | contig 63251 bp, 44 predicted proteins | sample PaiPotPPM11metaG_FD_184107 | JGI IMG/M metagenome (GOLD analysis project Ga0207416, IMG submission 184107) | Iron sulfur acid spring bacterial and archeal communities from Banff, Canada, to study Microbial Dark Matter (Phase II) - Paint Pots PPM... ... | reverse complement strand
AACCAAGAAGGCCATGGCTCAAGTGGAAACCCATGTCCAACGCTTGATTGGCCTTGAACGATGGTTCCTCGACATTCCTTACACACCATCTCCCTCACTGGATACTTAATTCTTTTTGCTTCCCTTAGCCCTAGCATACGTTGGAGGAAGCTCTTTTCTCGTCCGTCCGCTAACCCTATTTTCATTGTAGTCATCCGGGAAGGCCCTCTAGCAGGTTGAGCTATGGTGAGGATAGGAAGAGTAATATATGAAAGGAAGATAAACATGCCTGCAATTCCTAAGGCTCCTGGCTCCCCCCAGATCGTGCGAACTGCAAGTAGATCTTGCTGGTAGTCCGATGATTCAATATATTGCATAAGACTATTTTGCATAGTTAACTCCTATTTTTTATTATAAATTATATAGTAGTAAAAATGTTTAATACTCTATAGTTTTATAAAAAGGGCTTTCTAAATTCAAAAGCCCTCGCTTCTATCAACCGCCTGCTATACTTGGAATATTGCTCAGAAAGATTAAGTTATCCCTTAGGGATGGCTCAATTTAGGCAGTTCGAACTTGAGAGTTTGAGCAGCCAATAGCTCATCCAAGATGGTATCAAAGCAACCGAGAAAGCTCATTGGCATCTTTCACTCTGGTAGTGAACAGTCAAGTGCTTTTGCCATCTGTTTTTAAGTATACCTGGCGAGAGTGGTTCTTGTCTAGGGACATTTAGGACATCTTGAGGTGATAAAAGAAGCAACTTGAAAAGACTCTTGTTGCCTAGGATCCAAACTATCAAGTTCCTTCGAACCATAGGTTAGCCCTATATAGTAAAATAATTATGGTACCCATACTCATTATTATTGTGAAGGTTCAGGAAGCATAGTATGTCTAACATACATCAAACCGGATTCCTTACTCCTCAATCGCAGTTGCAGGGGCGCTATATCATTAGCAAAACGGTAGGTGAGGGGGGAATGGGCGCAGTCTACAAAGCAATTGATACGCAGAAGAGCAATCGTCTCGTCGCAATCAAAGAGATGAGCCAGAGTCAGTATCAGAACTTTGCTAAACTGCGCGAAGCTGAGGAACTCTTTCGACGGGAAGGTGAGATACTCAGTAACCTTTCGCATCCCAATCTGCCGCGCGTCTATGCTTTTTTCAATGAGCATGGGCGATCCTACCTGGTGATGGATTTTATTGAAGGCAAAACACTCGAACAACTGCTGACAGAAAGTGCCACACACTGCTTGCCAGTCGAAGACGTGTTAGACTATGCCTTGCAACTGTGCGATGTGCTCTCCTACCTGCACCAGCAAACCCCTCCCGTCATTTTCCGTGACCTCAAGCCCTCCAATGTCATGGTGACTGCGAAGGGAAGTGTCTTCCTGATCGACTTTGGTATCGCACGTGTCTTTAAGCAGGGTCTGCTGCATGATACCCAAAACCTCGGGACCCCCGGCTTTGCATCTCCAGAGCAGCATGGCAGTGGGCAGACGGGACCGCGCTCTGATCTGTACAGCCTTGGTGCTACATTGCACTATTGTCTCACTGGCAAAGAACCCCAATCAAACAGACCTACACTCTTCCACTTTTTACCAGTGCACGACGACAATCCACAGGTTCCCCTCAATCTCAGTGAATTCATTCAACAGCTGGTCGCAACCAGAGAGGATCAGCGCCCTCCAAATGCTGACGCAGTGCGACATGAGCTGCTTTACATCCAGCGACAGGCCAGCAATGCAACCTCCAACATCGCTAGCAGCTATGACCCTAAAATAGCATGTGCGGCCCAACTCAGTTCTTGGATGATACGTCACACCGGACTGCCCGGCCGCCTGGGCGTCTGGTGGACCAGTACTGTTGTTCCTTTGGTGGCTAACCTATATGGTACACTTTGTGCCTGGTTTCTGCTGACAATTGTGCCACAACTGAAGCAGCTCTACCGCAACTGTAGACGTGCTCTATCAACCTCACCCACAAGTCTCTGGCACAGCCTCTTCACCAGACAAGCACGCTGGCTGGACCGAGCCGTCTGGACACCATATTTTATCTTTCTCCTTATTGTATTTGCTGTCGCGATGACAGGCGGAAGCCTGTACCTGCTTAATACGCTCCATTATCCAGTTCACCTTGTCGCTTTCTATCTCTGTCTCCTTCTGCTCTTGCTGCTCAGCGCAGCCATTTCCAACCATCATATACGCCATCCCCTAGCGCATAGTATCCTTGCAATAACCATCTTGTTTGTAATGCTCGTAGCAATAACGATCTTTACCTTGCCCGAGATGCAGCCTATTATTCGGGCAACTACTTTCAACCAGTTGCTCACTCTATGCATTGTTGTATTGATAACAGTATCACTGCTGCGGCCAAAAGAGCGCTTCGGCTGGGTGGACCATGTCTGTCTAGCAATAGTTGCTGCAACTTATGCATTATTATTGAATGGCGTGGGTACACAGGTCCAGCAACAATGGCTATCGATCTCTAAGCAATTGCTATCGATCTCCATGGAGAACAACGCAGCGGCATCTGTCAACTACGCTCTCATCTGTCTATTATGCATTGTGGCACTTATCGAACTTGCTCGCTGCAAATATCTATTCACAGGAACTGATCGTCTGCTGCTTTTCATCGTGGCACTCATAGCGACACCATTACAGTTCTCCTACGGATTACAGGAAATTCATCATCTACCATTCTTCTTGATTTATGCTAATAACATTATAAAGACATCTTCTGATTTTGTAACTCTTAATACACTACTGATAGGTGCACCTGTTATTTCCGCGCTGCTCTGGCTGTTCATTGCACCAGATTCCGCATATCTAAGCCGATTACCGTTAGTGCCGCTTGCACTGGCTTGTGCTGCACTACAAAGCTTTCTAGGATCGACCGTGCAGTCTTCACGGCTAAAATCTCCTCTCTATCCACTTGCCAGCTCATTGGATAGTATCATGCATCTCAATCAACTCATTACCTATGGCCTGATCCTAATCATCATCGTTCTCTTCTGCCGTTGGCTACATCCCTTTAGATGGTTCGAGCAATTCTCATTATTCTACGTTGCTATCGTCGGTGCCCTCTTGCAAAATGCAGCCTGGAACATAGATGATCCCTCCACCTCGCCGCCTGTTCGCTCACAGAACCTACAAGGAACAACTATGCCCCAGCTTTACACATTGGTCATCAACAAACTGCTCGCCCAGGCGTTCACGTTGATCGTGCTGATCACCCTGGCAATTGCTATTATTAGTATATTTCTGTACCTTGCATATCAGTTTGCTTGGGCTACTCGACAGATGAATAGAGTCAGGAAACGTTTTACCTGGGTGGATAAGCTGGACCTGCATCTAAATCATATTCTATTACTGGTCACGACTATTACTAGCATCTCTCTACTCTGGCTATTTGGCAACAGTATATCGCTACTCAAGCCCACATTGTTCACTATACCCTTCAATCAGCAAACATACAACCTTACACTCAACCAATTGATAATCCTTCTGCTGATAATAGGTTCTCTATTTGCTCTGGTGCGATTATCACGTCCATTCAGTAGTATGGATCGCTGGATCATCCTGATCAATGCCATCGTCTGCGCTCTGCTGCTGTTCAGTAGCTACATTCAGCAAACAGCTATGCAACAGCAGTCGAAGATCATGAGGGTCAAGCCATGGTTAGCTGATCCCCATATCGTGCTGCCTTCACAAGGCATAGCGCTTGGACTCCTGTTTGCCGTAGTGGTTTCATTCATGTGGGTAAAGCGCAGATTCCCTCAGCCGTATCGTAGTTTGCTGAAAATTGGTTGTGGTCTGGCTCTGACTTGCGCCATACTGCAATGGCTAGCCCCTTTCTTTCTACTAGCAAGCCTGATTATTGTTACCCTGAGCATCCTCTTGACGGTGCGGGTGGAGCAGGTGCAATAGACGGATCTGGTCCTAATCCATCGGATTGTCCCTGTTTCTCTCTGTAGGAACGTGCAAATTCCTGCTACAATATGCTCAGTAGAGAGTCACTATCTGAGCGGCCTTGACAACAGCAGTCCTGCAGGAAGCATACTATGGCTAATCCCCAGCAAACGAGATGCCTTCCCCCACAATCGCAGTTACAGGGGCGCTATATCATTATGGAAATGGTGGGTGAGGGAGGAATGGGTTCTGTCTATAAAGCAATTGATACCCAGGCAAACGATCGTTTGGTCGCAATTAAAGAGATGTGCCTAGATCACTACCACAGCCATGGTAAACAGAATGCTGCCCAGAAACTCTTTCGTCAGGAAGCCAGGATACTCAGTAACCTTTCACATCCCAATCTGCCACGTGTCTACGCATTTTTCAACGAGGATGGGCGATCCTACCTGGTGATGGATTTTATCGAAGGCAAAACGACGGTTGTTAAGGATAATAGAAGTTATGACGTTATAATCGTATATGCTGCTCAGTTCAGTTCATGGATGACACATCATGTCAGACAGCTTGGATTCCTGTGCATCTGGTTAACTAGTACGATTGCACGTCAGGTAGCTAACGCGTATGGTCTATTTTGTACCTGGCTCCTGCCAACTATTCTGCTAAGACTAAAGCAACCCTACCGCATTGGCATAAGTGTTAGGCCTGCCTGGACCACAGAGTTTTGGCAAAGCTTCTCTACAACAGAGGCACGGTCACTGATCCAAGATGTATGGACGCCATATTTTACATTTCTCTTTGTCTTGCTTGCCACTGCAATGACAAGCGGCAGCATGTACATGCTGACAGTGCTACATTATCCAATTCACCTTGTTGCTTTCTATCTCTGTCTCCTTCTGCTCTTGCTGCTCAGTATAGTCTATACTAACCTGCTTGTACGCCATCCACTGACACACAGCATTTTTATGGCAATGACCTTGTTTCTGCTGTTCATAGGTATAGCGCTCTTTGCCTCGCCAGAGGTGCAACCTATTATTCGGACAACTACGTTCAACCAGTTGCTCACTGTAGGTATTATTCTACTGGTGACAGTATCCCTTCTGCGGCCAACGCAGCGCTTTGCTTGGGTGGATAATCTCTGTCTGGCTGTAATTGCAGCAACCTATGCACTATTATCGAGTAACATGGGTGCGCAGGCCTTGCATCAACTCCTATTGATCCCAATGAATAACGCAAGACTCGTCAACCTTGCCCTCGTCTCCGCATTATGCCTCGTAGCACTTACACAGCTTGTTCACCGCAAACATCTATTCATACGCAGTGGCCGCTCTTGGAATCACCGTCTGCCGCTTGTCCACCACAAACATCCATTCACACGCAGTGGCCGTCCGTGGAGTCACCGCCTGCCGCTTTTCATCGTGGCATTAAGCGCTACAATATTGCAGCTCGCCTATGGATTGCAAGAAATTACACATCTGCCGCTCTTTATGTTCTACGTCCAGCAGACAACGGAGCAGTCCCTCAATCTTGCCACATTTAACGTCCTACTGGCAGGTGTACCAGTCGTTACTGCGCTGCTCCGACTGTTTATTGCTCAAGGCTCCTCTCATCTGAGGCGACTACTATTGCTGTTGCTAGGACTGAGCTGTGCTGCACTGCAAAACTTCCTGGGACCAATTGTGCAGTTCTCACTACTAAAAGCTCCTCTGTATCCACTTGACACATCATTAACATCCATAATGCACATCAACCAACTTGCTGCCTATAGCCTAGCTCTGATTGCATATATTCTGCTCTGTCGATGGCAGCGTCCCTTTGGATGGTTCGACCAATTCTCGTTGTTCTGCGTCGTAATCGTCTGCGCCTTCCTGCAAAGCACAGCTTGCAATTACAATGGTGTCTCACAGAGCACACAAGGAATACCCATCCAGCAATCACAGCTGTACATGATAGTTATCAACCAATTGCTTGCCCAAGTGCTCATGCTAATTGCGCTGGTTATCCTAACTATTACTATCAGCAGAATATTCCTGCATCTTGCAAGCGATTTTACCTGGGTCGATCGACAGATAACGAGAGTCAATCGACGTTTTATGTGGCTGGATCGGTTTGCTTTGCCATTCAATCACTTTATACTGCTGATAACAAGCATTACCAATATCCTTTTACTCTGGCTACACAGCAGTAGTATACTGCAGGTCACTTCTATACAGTCCTTTACGAGGTCCCAACTGATAATCGCCTTCCTCTTAATATGCTCTCTAGCTACTCTTATACGAATATTGCACCCATTCAGTAGTATTGATCGCTGGCTCATTCTGATGAATGTTATCACCTGCGCCCTGTTGCTCTTCACTGGCTACACTCAGCAAACGATTATGCAAGATCATTTCAAGATAACGAGTGTAAAGCCCTGGCTAGCTGATCCCCATATCATGTTTCCTCTCCAAAGCATTGCGTTTGGGCTATTATTTGCTACGCTAGTTTCCTTGATATGGGTAAGGCGTAGGGTCCCTCAGACGCATCGTAGTATGCTGAAAGTTATGTTCGGCCTGACACTGGTCTGTGCAGCACTGCAATGGCTCACCCCTGCCTTTCTGCTGGCAGGTCTGATTATGCTTACATTGAGCATACTCTTAGCCATACAGGTGGAACAGGCATGACAAGAGGTACACCTGCTCATCCTATGGTTCTTCTAGGGCACCTGTGATAACCTGGGCGACCGTGGGCACTATATTCTAGCCTGATGAGCAATCACAGGATAGCCGAGTATTTTACTGGCAACCTGACTGAAGGAGGACGGATCACCACTGCACCAGACCTGGAGATGAGTTCCATCTGTAGAGGGGGCATGGATAAGTCCCTCACTGTCCAGCACTGTTCGGGCACGACGGGCTATGGCTGCTCCGCTGTCAATGACCTGTACATGTTTACCTACGACACGTTCAATTGCTGGACGTAGCGCGGGAAAATGTGTACAACTCAGCACGATGACATCAACCTCCTTCGACAACAAGGGTTGAAAATCCTGCCGTACTATCTCTTCAACTACTGGTCCATCAAGCTCACCACGCTCGACCAGCATAACCAGTTCCGGGCAACCGACGGTAGAAACGTGGATGTCAGAAGCGAATTCCTCTATTAACTGGCGCAAGTACTGAGCTTTGATGGCTCGACTTGTGGCAGCGATGCCGATACGACCACATCTGGTAGCACGCGCAGCAGGCTTAACTGCCGGTACAACACCGACAAAGGGAATAGGGAATGTAGTACGGAGGGTACTCAATGCAGCCTGTGAAACAGTATTACAGGCAACAACAATGAGTTTAACTTCTTGTTCGATCAGGGAATGGATGGCTTGTTGCACTAACTTGATAATATCGTCTTCACTACGTTCGCCATAAGGACAGTGCGCTGTATCACCAAAATAGATGTAATGTTCATCGGGCAATTCCTGCCGCAACGCCGAAAGAACTGTGAGTCCTCCAGCCCCTGTGTCAAAAACTCCGATTGGCGCATGTTGGCGATCTTCAATAAACGCCTGTTTATCTCTATCTACACGATTTCTTGGATCATCCTTGCTATAGTCATTAATACCATGTTGACTCCGTTCAGAATCGCGTGCAGGGTACACATGACGTGCCTCTGCCTCTCTTTCAGAATCCCACATTTCAGAATCCTTAGTTTTCATACAACAATTTTATTATACTCTACTCCTACCAAATTCTCTCTGTTCGCCAAAAACGCCCCGTAGCGCATCACTGATCTCGCCCAGTGTCGCATAGACTTCGACGGCGTCAATGATCAGCGGAACGAGATTCGCGTTACCAGAGGCCGCATCTGCGAGTGCTTGCAATTTCTGTGCGACCTGTTCGTTATCGCGGCGTTGGCGTAATGCTGCTAGCTTTGCAGCTTGACGCTTGCCCACGGCAGGATCAACGCGGTGCAGCATTAGAGGCTCACCTTGCTCTGTTGCAAAGCGATTGACGCCGACGACAACAGCTTGTCCCTGCTCAAGTGCACACTGGTAATCATAGGCAGCTTGCTCGATTTCCGCCTGCAGGAAACCTTGCTCGATGGCACGTACACTCCCACCCAGAGCATCGATCTTGTGGATATACTCCCAGGCCCGTTCTTCAATGGCGTCTGTGAGATACTCGATATAGTATGAGCCTGCCAGCGGATCAACCACATCAGCAACACCAGTTTCATAGGCCAGAACCTGCTGGGTGCGCAGAGCAATCCGTGCAGATTCCTCAGTGGGCAGCGAAAGGGCCTCATCTTTTGAGTTGGTGTGTAGGGATTGTGTGCCACCCAGGACGGCGGCCAGAGCCTGATAGGCAGTGCGAATGATATTGTTATCAGGTTGTTGCGCTGTGAGTGTAGATCCCGCCGTCTGTGTATGAAAACGCAGCATCATGGAGCGTGGGTCTCGCGCGTGAAAGCGCTCACGCATGAGAGTAGCCCACATGCGACGTGCAGCACGAAACTTGGCAACCTCTTCAAATAAATTGTTGTGACTGTTAAAAAAGAATGAGAGTTGACCTGCGAAGCCGTCGACATTTAGCCCAGTATCGAGTGCGGCTTGCACATAGCTAATGGCATTAGCGAGCGTAAAGGCCACTTCTTGCACTGCTGTAGCTCCAGCCTCGCGGATGTGATAGCCACTGATGCTAATAGTATTCCAGCGTGGTAAATGCTCGGCACAATAGTCAAAAACATCGGTAACGATGCGCATCGCCTGCTGCGGTGGATAGATATAGGTTCCACGTGCAATATATTCTTTTAAAATATCATTCTGCACAGTTCCTGAGACTGCGCTGAGCTCTACTCCTTGTTTTCTGGCAACGGCAATATAGAGAGCCAGCAGGATAGCTGCAGTGGCATTGATCGTCATTGACGTGCTGATGCGATCAAGCGGTAGACCGTTGAGCAGTGCCTCCATATCTTCCAGGCTTGAGATCGAGACACCAACTTTGCCGACCTCGCCTTCTGAGAGAGGATGATCTGCGTCATAGCCCATCTGAGTAGGAAGATCGAAGGCAACGGAGAGACCCGTTGTACCCTGCGAAAGCAAAAAATGATATCGTTTATTCGACTCTTCTGCGCTAGCAAACCCTGCATACTGGCGCATAGTCCAGAGGCGAGAACGATACATGCCGGGGTAGATACCACGTGTAAACGGGAACTCGCCAGGATAGCCTAGCTTGTCATGGACATCGAAGGCATGGAGGTCTTCATCGGTAGCCAGATCCGGTACATCGATGTGCGAACTAGTGGCAAATGTAGTTTGCGGCTCTGTAGTCTTAGTGCGAGCCTGACGCGCTGTTATGTTGCGCCACTCGTCAGCGTTTGTACTTCTGTGCAGATCCATGAAAGCTCCTCCTCGTTACGCGTACCGTTGGCATTATAGCATATACCACAACTAAAGTTCGCTATGCGTGGCCTTCCACCAGGACGAGTACAGCCCCTTGATCAACCGTTTGTCCTTTGCCAACCTTGATTTCTTTGATGGTACCAGCGATAGGTGAAACAAGGTCATTCTCCATCTTCATAGCTTCCAGAACAATCACCGTCTGTCCCTGTTCGACGCTTGCGCCCTGCTCTAAGAGGACATTAACAACCAAGCCAGGCATGGGAGCCTGTATCCTAGCGGCACTGCTATGAACCCCTACGCGTGTTAACCCTGCCAGCATCCTAGTGCGCTCATCTGCGACAGTGACCTCAAAGCGCTGTCCCGCCAGCAGAATCTCATAGGTCTGACCCTCTTTTTCGCCCGATTGAGAGAGGCGGCGTGCAAAGACTTCATAGGATTTCCCGCCGATAAGCAAGCTGTAGCGCCCACCTTCACCGCTCTGTCCGTTGCTATCAGCGGCTAATGTGGCGATCTGCCGCCAATCGAGCGTGTAGCTAACGCCATCCAGACTAATGTCGGTAGGCTTATGCTGTTTATTGATATCGATAGAGTAGTTTTGCCGATTAATGGTAGAGATATAGGTCATCAATCGCTACCTCTTTGTCCGTAGGATGGAGCAGGCAACCCTCTTTCGTTTCTTCTTAGCAACGTATCGCTAATTGTAGATAGGGCAAGTGTAACATATTGAGAGTGAATTCGTCGATAGCACAACGTAGCCTCGAGTGCCCCACACATTTTTGCAAATCTCTGAAAAGTGAGCGTGGAGTCCCACTAGACTGTTTTATTAGTTCCTGTTTGACAGATCACTAAGTATCTTCTATACTAGAACTCATGCGGAGAAGCCGTAAGACCAGTGCGTGCCAAAGCTCGTTCGGGCAAGCTTCGATGAAAAAGGGCCTACGAGCGCATCCGGACTGGAAGGCCTGCGTCCTCCGGGCAGCGCTTAAACACTCTCTTAAGTGGAGAACTATATGCATAAGAACCTCGTAGAAGATAGACAGATACAGGTACAGATCAATGCAGACCCAGACACCATTACGTTATTATGGGATCAGTTAGCTTATGAGGATGAGTTGCGTGGTTGTGTACAGCAGTCCACAACGACTGAACCTGATAGGATGGGAGCCACTAAGAATTTGATCGTTGCTCTTGGCTACTCTGCGAAACGTATAGTACAAGCTGCAACTGCATTGGATGGTGTGCTCAAGGCTTGTTTGAAACGGAAGCATTTCGTAATAACGGTTACGAAAACGAAAGAGGATAGATCAGTATCCATTGATGGCTACGGTGAGCTGGAGAAGTTACTACCAACAATTGAGAATTTCATAAAGAACATCGAAAATTGATTACAGCTTTTTGAGCTATATGAGACGTTTCCAGCTTCGTGATTTTCTGTCCAAAGTCATTGCCCATATACGTCCAATATCACACAACGAGGCGTCCTTTCCTTTTGCAAACACCGGGATGGATAGTACAACTGCAAAAGATGGAAGCTCACTTCCAACAACAATTAGCAGAAGAAATATACAATTACAAGCATCAGCTGCAAAAGTCAATAGCCACAATCGAAGAACTGAAAAGGCAACTTGAGATGAGTAACCACAACTTACGTCTACCAGATCGTAATAAAACGTACGCTGTGCTGATTGGCTGTTCTAGATACCAATACCAATCAGAATCATTAGGTGATATACCTGCAGTAGAAAATAACTTGAAAGATATGTTCTCAGTGCTCACCGATGAACATTATGGTTCTATCCAAACTGATCATTGCGCTAGGCTTCTGAATCCAGATGCGTTACAGGTCGCTCGAACCTTACAGGACTATGCATCGAAAGCAAAAGATACATTCCTCGTATATTATGCAGGACATGGACTGCTTGGAAACGATGGCACTTTTTATCTGGCAGCGCACGGCACGGACGAATCTCATCCGCAGGTTAGTGCAATTCCCTACGCTGCAGTAGTACACGAGACGTTTCTACATCATACTAACGCTCCCAACCGCATTCTTATCCTTGACTGTTGTTTCGCTAATCGTGCAACTGAGGCGTTTAATGAAGACGGGAAAAGCTTCTTCATGGGAACGGATAAGGCTCCCGATATGCCAAGAGGAATGCAGATCAGTGGCACATGCATTCTTGCTGCAGCAGGTAGCAATGAGCAAGCAATAGCGCCAGAAGGTACTCGATATACGGTGTTCTCTGGTGCCCTAATTGAGCTATTGCGTGAAGGCATACCTGGCAACTTGCCTTATATTAGTCCACTTATGGCATATGCAGAGATTAGATCTCGAATACCTGAAGGTGCTCCCCTCCCAAAGCAATATCTCACGGACACTGCTGACAAGCTCGCTTTAGTCCGTAATCGTGCTTATGCCGTACCTATAAGAGTCGGGGACTCAATCTCTATAGATTCAGAGGGACATACTACGATAGAGCCACATCGGGATTTTCACGACATGATTGGTGAGGCAGACCAACTAAAAACACAAGGAAAGTTAGATGAGGCTAACAAAATCTACGAACAAGCAAAGCAGGTCAGTCGTATCCAGTGGGAAAACGCCACATATGACCACGCCGAGCTTCTTGTTAAACAAGGACTTCTCGTCGAAGCTGAGGAAGCTCACCGAAAAGCAATCGAACAAGGTGTTGGCCAATCTCTTGGCGCGTTAGCCGAACTACTGGAAAGACAAGGACGCACAGAGGAGGCTGAGCGCTACTACCGCAAAGCTATTGATGCTGGTTTCGTTCGCTATATACGAAAACTAGACGACCTCCTCCTTCAGCAAGGGCGAAGCGCTGAAGCCGAAACACTCTACCAACAGATCATTAAAGAAGGCTATACTGATCTCTGGCCTGACTGGGCTGAGTTCCTAGCGATTCAGGGCCGTACTGACGAAGCTATGGATATATGCCTTGAGGCTATTCGCGGAGGTAATCCCACTACCTCCTACCTGAGAAGTACAGATGCCGCTTATAACCTCGGCGTCTTCTACATGCGCAGAAATGACATAGCGAATGGGGCACGATTTCTTCAATCGGCCGCACTTGCTGGCGACGCCGAGGCTGATCAGCATCTCACAGAATTTTTCAAAAAGATGAGAGAGTCTCATAATAGCAATACCGAAACTGATCGGTATAATAAGGCATTACTCGCGTACTTGCTCAAAGAAATGTCTAAAGCCATTCAAATAATGGGTAAGGCTTGCTCTCCTTCTCCTCCTCAATTTCTCACAGAGTTTCAGGAAGTACTGAGACTGTATTTTCCTGAGCAGCAATTCCCAGGACTTACTAATTGAAAAGACGATATATATCACTGCTTTGTTGACGCAGGAATTCTCTGCACGAGATCCCTTACTCCCATGGACGGGACAAATCGGGTCTCTACTGTTTTTCACAATAAATTGTGATTAAATGTTTAACTAATGGTACTTGCAATTTATTGCCCATATTGTAGGGACCTGATTTATCCCGTCCGCTTCGCAATTTATTGCCTAAATTTCGGAATCATATATATTCAGCGGCTTCACGGGACCATACGCCATTTCTCTAACATTCCTCTAACACTTTTCCTATGCAGCTCTAACAATCGTTGTGAGATACTCGTACACGGATTAAGTCTGACAGAGCATCTGAGAACGATGATGAACAAAGAGAGCAAACAACAACAGGACATATCAACTGAGCAGGAACTTTACACATCGCAAGTGCCGCAGCGCTGTGCTAATTGTGAAATCGAGTTCCTATGGCCTTCAATTGTAGTACAGGAAAAAACCTACTGCTGCACTGGTTGTGCCACAGGTGGTCCCTGTTGTTGCGATTATTCCCAATACAACTCAGTCAACATCTCAGGTGTTATTCACTATGGCCCTGGGTCTTTCCCAGAGATGCCACCCAATTCTAGAGACTTGTAAATTCATAGAGGAAAGGAAGTGTATACCGTGGCAGTTGCAATTCATCCTATTGGAGAACGCGTGGTCGTAAAGCCAGCGGCAAAAGAAGAAGTAACCAAAAGCGGAATCGTTATCCCCGACACGGCTAAAGAAAAGCCCCAGGAAGGGACAGTAATCGCTGTAGGCAGTGGTCGTTTACTGGATAACGGCGACCGTGCAGCCATCGAGGTCAAGGTAGGCGACCGTGTACTATTCGCCAAGTACGGAGGTACCGAGTTCAAACTCGAGGGCGAAGAGTACTTGGTGCTCAAAGAGAACGATATTCTGGCGGTTATCGGCTAGCCCGATAGCAATCCAGATCTAGTGGGAGGATTATTAAAGCATGGCAAAACAACTCGTATTTGATGAAGAGGCTCGTCGTGCCCTGAAGAAGGGTATAGATATTCTGGCCGGTGCCGTAAAGACGACTCTTGGTCCAAAGGGCCGCAACGTTGCCCTGGACAAGAAGTTTGGTGCACCTAGTGTGACGCATGATGGCGTGACTGTTGCCAAAGAGATCCAACTGGAGGATGCCTTCGAGAACATGGGGGCTCAACTGCTGAAGGAAGCCGCAACGAAGACAAATGACGTTGCTGGTGACGGTACCACCACCGCAACTGTGCTAGCTCAGTCTATCGTCAACGAAGGTCTGAAGAACCTAGCTGCTGGTGCGAACCCCATGCAGTTAAAGTTAGGTATCGACAAGGGTACTGAGGCCATCGTGGAGTACATTCGCAGGCAGGCAGTGCCCGTCCAGACTAAGAAAGATATTGCCCAGATTGCCTCGATCTCTGCAGCTGACGATCAGATCGGTGAGCTAATCGCCGAGGTGATGGACAAGGTCGGCAAGGACGGCGTCATCACCGTTGAAGAGTCACGTGGTATCAACTTTGAGGTCGAGTACGTCGAAGGTATGCAGATCGACAAGGGTTACATCTCGCCCTACTTTGTGACCAACACAGAGAAGATGGAAGCCTCGCTGGAGAATCCTTATATCCTGATCACCGACAAGAAGATTAGTGCTGTCCAGGATATTCTGCCCATTATCGAGAAAATTGTTCAGCAAGGCCGTCGCGAGGTTGTGATCATTTCTGAAGATGTGGATGGTGAAGCACTGGCAACCCTGGTGGTCAACAAGCTGCGAGGTATCCTCAATGTGCTGGCTGTCAAGGCACCTGGCTTCGGCGATCGCCGCAAGGAGATGCTACGTGACATCGCTGTCCTGACTGGCGGTCAGGTTATTAGCGAGGAAATGGGTCGCCGTCTCGACAATGCAACTCTGGCCGACCTGGGTTCTGCTCGTCTCGTCACTGCCCACAAAGAAGATACAACCATCGTTGAGGGTCGCGGTGATCCAGCTGAGATCCAGGCCCGCATCCGCCAGATCAAGGCTCAGATCGATGAGACCACCAGTGATTACGATCGCGAGAAGCTACAGGAGCGTCTAGCAAAATTGTCCGGTGGTGTTGCTGTGATCAAAGTCGGCGCTGGTACCGAGGTTGAGCTGAAGTACCGCCAGACGCGTGTTGAGGATGCACTCTCTGCAACCCGAGCTGGTGTCGAAGAGGGTATGGTGCCCGGCGGCGGTGTTGCACTCATTAATGCCATTGCAGCTCTGGATGATCTGAGACTGACTGGTGATGCTGGGACTGGCGTGACCATCTTGCGCCGTGCTCTCGAGGAGCCACTGCGCCAGCTGGCTATCAATGGCGGTAAAGATGGCTCGGTTATTGTCGAGGGTGTGCGCCGCGCCCAGAAAGAGCACAACAACTCCCATTATGGGTACAACGTGCTGGTAGATGAATACGGCGATATGTTCGAGCACGGTATCGCTGATCCAGCCAAGGTGACCCGCTCAGCATTACAGAATGCAGCTAGCATTGCAGCGATGATTCTGACCACTGAGGCCTTGATCACCGATCTGCCCGAAAAGGAGAGGCCAGCTGCTCCGGCAATGCCTGAGTACTAGTCGTCATTTCTGCAGAAAGCTGAGGGCTCCTTTTCTAAGGAGCCCTCTTCTTATGTTTACTCGAAAGCCTACGAGATGAACTTGAAGGAGGTGAGCATAGGCTGAATATACTCTTGCATTGCCTGCTGGTAGAGGCTTTCGGGCATGACAAAATTGATATTGTAGTAATTTTGATGGTTGTGCAGGACCGTCATAGTAGTAAAGTGACCCTTCGTATGGTCCTGGCTCATGTAGGTAGCGTCCTGCTCCATCCACTGATCGCTACCAATGGTTGGGCTGGCATTAGGGGACGTAATGGGCGCGACACCAGAGAATTGCTGTGACATTTGCCCAATGAGCGCACTATTAAGCGCATCTGGTCCTGAAATTTGCGATGACAAATTGCTTGAAAACCGTGCGATGTACATACGGACGAGATGGCCCGGTTGAGTAACGGGAAACTCAACTGGGTCGCTGGATTGATCAGCAGGCCCTGCCGTCCAATCAGAAGGACATTGCAGTGAGATATTCATGCTGGAATCGCTGGCGAGCTTAAAAGTTGTTGGCGGGGGCAATGCACCAGCACCACTACTAGAAAACGGGTTAGCACCTGGCAGATGCGACAGGGAGGAGGGGGAGGAATGGGACGGCGAAAACCGCCCTTGGATAGCGAAGACACCAAGGGTTGACAGTATACCCACAGCCGGGGTGATGAGCAGGATTAGGACAATGCTTACGATGCGGCGTGCCAAAGCACCGCGCCGAGTTCTTACCTTGACCTTAGCTTTAGCTACAGCCGGAAACGATTCGCTCGTCTTGGACTCGACAAGATAGGGAAGTTTCTCTGGAACTCTCATGGGCCAGGGAGGAGCCCCTAGAGGCAGATACGAGAACGTAGTTGACTCGCCCTGCGGTATACTCGATCCGCACTCGGGACAGGCGGTAGCCATAATTGGCAGTTCAGTTGTGCATCGGGAACAAATCATCGTCACTCCTCATATGTTTCTACTATTCTATGTGGCTATGCTAGCATGCAATGGCAGTCAACAGAACGGAACTTCTACCACGTTTATAGTTGAAATATAAGATAACCAGACACAAAATGTCAACCTCCTTCTGCGTCTAACTGGCAGAAAAAAGGAGAATTTGCAAAGATTTGACATATTCTTTACTTGTCTCTTGTTGCGCCCTGTATCACTGCCACCATACTTGAACAGTGCCATCCGTGAGTCCGACGATACAATGTTTGTCGGCAAAGTGCAAGGCGCTGATTTGCCAGGGATAGTAGAACTTTTGCACGATCTGTCCCGTAGCGACTGACCAGAGATCAATAACGCCTTCATTGATCTCGCTGTCCTCGCGTGCTATGGCAAGCCACTGGCCATCGGATGAGAGCGCTAGTTTCGAACTGCCACTCATAGTGCCGCTTGTTGCTGTTCTTTCTGGACCAGCCCACAAGAGAGTGCTACAGTGAACGGCCAAGAAAGCCCCTCGGCTTTAGTCAGGGGATGAATAGGCCTACCTTTTAATGGAGGGGCTTGGGCACAGGGGCTTTAATTGTATGACAAAGTATTCATTTGTTTGTACTCTATCATGAATATTTATTTATTGACATATGTGATATGATGTATCCATATTCAAGAAAGGAGAGCGTCAGCATGCTGGTCTACGAGTACAAGCTTAATGGCAATCAAAAACAATTTGCTGCCATTGAAGAAGCGATACGCATTGTGCAATTCATCCGCAACAAATGCATACGCCTGTGGATGGACGGCGAGCGTGTCTCCAAAAACGACTTGCAGACCTACTGTGCCGTTCTGGCATATGAATACCCCTTTGCCTCTCGTCTCAACTCTCAAGCCCGTCAAGCCAGTGCTGATCGTGCCTATTTCGCTATCTCGCGCTTCTATGAGAATTGCAAGAACAAAAAGCCTGGGAAGAAAGGCTATCCGCAGTTTCAGCACGACAATCGGAGCGTCGAGTACAAGGCGACTGGATGGAAGCTGGATGATGATGGCAAACATATCACCTTCACCGATGGATGCGCGATAGGCCGACTCCGCTTGGTTGGCAACAAGAAACAACAGATTGAGACCTTTCCAGTCAAGGATATCAAGCGGGTTCGCATTGTCCGACGTGCCGATGGCTACTACTGCCAGTTATGTGTCAAGACCGAGCGCAAAGTCGAACACGTTGAATCTGGCAAACAACTTGGTATTGATGTGGGCTTGAAATCTTTCTTGACCGACTCCGAGGGCAATCAGGTCTCCAACCCACGACACTACCGCAAAGCTGAGAAGAAACTCAAGCGACTTCAGAGAAGACTTTCTCGCAAACAAAAGAAATCTGCCAATCGAAAGAAGGCCAGAAAAGCACTCGCCAAGCAGCATTTGAAGGTCCAAAGGCAGCGCGAAGATTTTGCCCGTAAGCAGGCAAACGCGTTGGTCTCGTCTTGCGACTTGATTGCCTATGAAAACCTTCAGATCCGCAATATGGTCCGCAACCGCAAACTGGCAAAAAGCATTCACGATGCTGGCTGGGGTATATTCCTGCAATGGGTTGCTCGCTACGGCTTCCTGCATGATATCGAAGTCGTTGCGGTCCCACCGCATTATACCAGCCAGAAATGCTCCATTTGCGCCACCATCGTGCAGAAGTCGCTCTCGATTCGTACACACATCTGTCATGGATGCGGTGTGGTTCTGGACCGCGATCAGAATGCTGCCCTCAATATTCTTGAAAAAGCTCTCTCATCCATTCGAGGCTGTACCGAGGGGCACTCGGAAACAGACGGGCTTGCCCCGTGAAACGCTTCTGGACAGGAGACCTCTACTGTCTGTACCGCAAGGGCAGATGGCAAGCCCCCTGGATGAAGGAAGAACCCCCGTCTCAAAAGACGCGGGGAGTGTCAGAACTAGAACTTCTACCAGAACTAGAGGACGAAGAGATTATCACCCAATTAACCGCGCTGAAAGGTGTCGGCCGCTGGACTGCTGAAATGTGTCTTATTTTCACTTTTGCTCGTTGCGATGTATTACCCGTCGACGATCTAGGTTTTCTTGAAGGTGTACGAGTAGCCTATCAGTTACCGGCACGCCCCTCCAAGCAGGAAATCCGTGAGCGAGGCGAGCTTTGGCGTCCTTATCGCACCTTTGCGACGTGGTATATGTGGGCAATACGTCGTCTCGTTCTAAAAAATGAACGCCCCAGAACACGCATTGTCTCCTTGTAAAATCAGGTACTCACGAACCCACAGTCTGGAAATTCTGCTTCGCTGTATGGTAACATTACTTGTGGAGACTCTTAATAGTTTCTTTATGCATACTGTGCTTTGTTCGTAAGTCAGGCCGCATCAGTGTTCTTTAATGGAGGATAACTAGAAGAGGCTTGTATCTTATGGTGATCAAGACACCAACAGCAAGCACCTATTAGAAAGGATCAACTCATGCCCACGCGGAAGACGACAAAGGTCTCCTTTCCGCAGTTGATACATTCACGTCGTCTTATCATTGCCTCAAATCGCGGTCCGGTGGAATATCAGCTCACTCAGGACAAGACGCTCAAAGCACGACGAGGTGCTGGTGGAATGGTGACAGCATTGATTGATGTCGGGAACCGTATGGACGTCACGTGGGTTGCCATGACCATGACCGAAGGCGATCGTCTGGCTGCCAAGCAGGCTCAGCAACACGATGGGTTGCTACCATCTCTTCTGCCAAGTCAGAAGATGCACCTGCGTTATGTTTCGATTACCAAAGAAGCTTACCGCAAGCACTATGAGAAGATCAGCAATGAGCTTCTCTGGTTCCTGCAACACTATATGTATGATCCGACACAGGATGCTGCCTCGACCAAGCAGCTCCAGGATGCTTGGGAGAATGGCTATACAGTTGCTAATCAAGCCATTGCTCATGCGGTCAACGCTGAGATTGAGCGTGAGCAGACCGTGCCAGTGGTGATGCTACAAGATTATCATCTCTACCTGGCTCCAGCTATGATTCGCCAACGCCATCCCAGCGTTCTGATGCAGCATTTCATTCATATTCCCTGGCCTGATGTCCGCTGCTGGCATTTCTTGCCAAGCAAGATTGCCCAGGCCATTTATCAGGGGCTGGTAGGCAATGATATCATTGGCTTTCAGACCGAGCGTGATGCACGCAATTTTCTAGAGGGTGCCCGCACCTTGTTGGATGGTGCCGTAGTCGATTTCGAAGAGGGAGCGGTCTGGTGGCAAGGTCATCGCACGCAAGCACGAGCCTATCCCATTTCCATTTCTATCAGTGAGGAGCGTAAGGTGATCAACAGTGCAGTCGGCAAGCGGGCTGCTGAAACGATCAAGCCACTGCTGCGCGAGCATACGATTATGCGCGTGGACCGCATTGAGCCAACGAAGAATCTCGTGCGAGGCTTTCAGGCCTATGCCCAGATGCTTGAGAAACATCCCGAATTGCACGGGAAGGTAGTTTTCCTGGCATTCCTGGTGCCATCCCGTCAGACCTTGCCAATGTACCGGCGTTTCGACGCTGATGTGCGTTCGTCGATCGATGAAATTAATCAGACCTACGGGACAGATGATTGGACGCCTATCCAGGCGTTCTTTGGTAATGATCGGGGGCGTGCCCTGGCGGCGATGCAGTTTTATGATGTGTTGCTGGTCAATCCGATCATTGATGGAATGAATCTGGTGGCCAAAGAGGGAGCGGCGGTCAATCAGCGCGATGGGGTCATTGTCCTTTCGCGCACAGTTGGGGCATTTCACCAGTTGGCCAAGGGATCGATCCCAACCTCTCCTATTGATGTAGAAGAGACTGCAGAGGCATTGTATAAAGCCTTGACGCTCTCAGCCGATGAGCGCAAGATCAAGGCCGCGACGGTGCGACAAGCGGTAGAGCGCAGCGACTTAACAAGATGGATTGCACGGCAGATTCACGACATAAATGATCTGCTTGATCGTACATTTGCCAACGCGCAAACATCAATGACTCAGCCAGCCAGTGATGTGGTCATAGCCGGGCTGGTATAACAAGAGAGGGTACCTCCCAATAGGCACCCTCTGCTGGCTAGAGCACGCGTACATCGACTTCGTTTTCTTTGCCGAGCACTACCTCCGTACGATCTCCAATGTGAACGAAGCGCAGGTGTACCCGACGTGCTCCTACGTATACTCCATTGATTTCCAGTGTCTTGAGCCAATCCGGCAGTGTAGGCTGGTATAGTGTCAAGCGATGTTGCTCGGCATCAGGATGCAGACCAAGTAGTGACTGCATCAGGATAAAAGGCGCACCTGTAGACCAGGCCTGGGGCGAGCAAGAAACAGGGTAGCGCGTTGGCCCATAGCCCTCACGACGTGCAAAACCGCAGTAAAGTTCTGGCAGGCGAGCACCTTCGTAATAATGGCTGGCCTCAAACAGACTCTTTAAGATGCACCCTGCCTCCTCTTTCCTTCCATAGAGCGCAAAGCCTGTTCCCACCAGGGCACTATCATGCGGCCAGACCGAGCCATTGTGGTAGCTCATTGGATTATAGCGTCTGGCTTGTGTTGAGAGAGTACGAATGCCCCATCCACTAAACATGTCTTCGCACATTAAGCGGCACGTGACCTTGTGCGCCAGATCATCAGGAACGATTCCTGTCCACAGGCATTGTCCTGCGTTGGAGGTGACAACATCGCAAGGTTCTTTGTGTTCGGCTAGACCCATATAGAAGACTTGTTCTTGCTCCCACCAGAAGTGGCGCAAAAAGTTTGTCTGTAATGTATCGGCAATGTGATCCCAATGGACGGCTTTGTCATTCTTGCCCAATCGCCTGGCGAGATAGCTCATAGCGCAGTAAGCAGCATAGGCATATCCCTGCACTTCACACAGAGCCATTGGCGAGCGAGCAATCCTACCATCACCATGTGTACTTGAATTCCAGGAATCCCTCCAGCCCTGGTTTATCAGACCCTTTTCCGAGGCGCAGTGATATTCGATAAATGTATCCCCATCTTTATCACCATAGTCAGTCAACCAGTTTGCCGCTGCTTCTGCATTGGGCCAGAATTTCTCCAGGAACGGTATATCGTTTGTCCAACGTATATAAGCCTCGAGTACCATTAGAAAGAGCGGGGTAGCATCTACTGTACCATAGTAGGGAATATGGGGAGTTTCACGACAGTTAGCCATTTCGCCTGTCCTGAACTCATGCAGAATCTTCCCCGGCTCCTCATCTGTGAACGACTCAACCTTTTTCCCCTGATGGACAGCAAGAAACTCGAGCGTGCTCTGTGCTATCTGGGGGAACCAGGGGAGGAACTCCAGGGCTGTAATCAGCCCATCACGCCCGAAGGGACAGCAGAACCAGGGAATACCAGCATATGGATAGAAGCCGTGTGGCGTTAGAGTACTCAACATCATCAGGTCCTGCATGCCGCGTGTCAATAAGCGGTTAAACAAGGGATCATCCGTCTGTGTTGTTGGCAACTGCTGGTTGCGCCATAATTTCGCTGCAGACTCTGTTACGAGTTTCTCACTGCCAGACTCATTCATTTTGATAGCAATACATATCTCTATAGAATTGCCTTGCTGGAGATTGAGTATCCAGTCGATTCTATCCGACTGCACATGATGAGCTAATGGCTGAAATTGAACATGCGTTGTGCGTTCAATATCATCTAGCCCTTGATAGCGTAAAACAATTCCAGCGCTCTGCTGCTGGTCTGGTAGACGTTTTCCCGACTGCTTACGAGAAATACCAGAGATCTCAAAGAGATCACAGAAATCTGCACCAATCGCAAGGGTTAAGTTGAACGCTACAGCACTCGAATGAAAACTGGTGACAGTAAGGGTTTGAACAAGAGAGTCCTGCTCTAGTTCAATAAGGCGACTAACATGAATAGCCCCTTGCTCAACAACATCCTGGTCTCCCGTTAAAAATGTCACATTAGTGAGATCAATGTGACAGGCATCTCCCATAGTGGCAACCTGGTGGGAAAGCGGCACGAGGAGACAACCTTCCAGGTACAGATTGCAAGTGCGCAGGAAGCGCGTTCCATGCAAAAAGAGGCCTATTTCTTGTTTTGACGAGAGAAAATCACCGCGTGCATTTGCTACAAGAAAGGCATCGCCACCCTTGAGCACTAGGGATGTTGCGCCGGTCTGTTCTCTGTCCTCCCTGACCTCCAGTATGATGGGTTCTATCTGCTGGGTCTCGATTGTTGAGAGCAGTGCTACTTCTGATATATGATCTGTCATGATAAATTTCCTAATGGCTGCAAAATTGACATCCCTCTCCCCATGTTGAAAAGGAAAGAGATTTTACTACATCAACTAGAAAAGATGTGCAAATCCAACGATGTAAAGAGCAGAAGTTTTTCTGCCAAGTACTTAATAGTTGAAATGTAAAGTCGTTATGGTACTGCATTGCACCACTCAGAGAGGATGGTAACCAGTGGAAGGGGACAACACATACGATGCGTCTGATAACTTCGATGAGAATTTCGACGCCCACTCAGATCACTAACCAGCTTTCAACAGAAAGCATGAATCTACTATACAATAATATACTCTGAAATAGAATGGCACAACGTTTTAGCCTAGCAAAATTGGGCTAGAGGCAGAGCAGATTAGGTCAGAGTTCCTCTAAGAGAGGCACCCACAAGTGAAGCAGCAAAGACAGTATGATATAATCAACACCACTAAATTGACCATACAAATTGGAGAAGTAAGTTGGGATGTACGATACCAAATATGAAATTCACACACACGGGTCAAAGCAAGGGATGGTCATCGGGGATCATGCCAGTGGGACCTCTCATTTCTCTCCACTGCCTAACTCCAACTGGCCAACTCCTTCTCCCTACCGGGACATTCTCAGCAATGCCCCGCTAACCGATCCAGACATAATCCAGCAGCGCATGAGCTTTGTTGAGTCCATCACTACAAAGCTCATGCAACCAGACCTCAATGCTCTGGTGCTTACAGGTATTGGGGGCATTGGCAAATCGACAATTGCTGCCCTGGTCTATCGCTTCGTAGAAGCTCAATGCCAGCAAGGGGCCAGTTGCTTTGCTGCTCCACCGCTCTGGCTCAATATCGATGGATCAACTACCTTCGCAGACATCATGGGTACTATCTACCAGGCTATAGGAAAGCCACTTCCTGATCTCAAAAGTCTTTCATCAGCTAATCAAGTACATGCTCTCTGTACTCTTCTGAGCATTGCTCCATCACGGCTGATTGTACTGGACCAGTTTGAATACCTCCTTAACTGGGACACTGGCGCAATCTTCTCTGATCGTCCCGGTATCGACGAGTGGCTTGACACACTTAATAGTGAGCACTGGAGTTCTGGATGCCGTCTCCTGCTCACGGGTCATCCACAACTCAAAGGAACACGAGAGTATGCACCAATTGGCCTGCAAGAGTGTCTTATTAGGGGATTAACCGTTGAAGAAGGGATCGATTTGTTTGGCAAGAGAGGGGTACAGGCTGAAGAAGCAGCTCTCCGAAAAACAGTTGACTGCTGCAGCGGACACGCTCTCTCATTAACGTTGCTGATTACCCTGGTACAGGAATATGCCATGTCACTCACAGAACTGCTGGCAGATGCTGCTCTCTGGGTCGGTGATATCGCAACCAACTTGCTCAATGATATTTTCGAGCAACTGAGCGATATCCAATGTGATCTGTTACGAGCCTTCTCCGTCTACCAAACTCCTGTGCCCATCGAAGCCGCACAAGCAGTCTTCTCAACATTATCGCTGCAATCTATTTTTCCCGAGTTGAGAGCGTTGTTGACCCAACATCTAATCCTGGCAACAACGGAGAAATTGTACCAACCGCATCCTATCGTTGCCAGCTACGCCAAGCGGCATTTTATCAAAGGTAACGATCAAGAGAACCAACATGCTCTCCAGCAGGCACATGCCAGTGCAGCACAATACTATCTTCAGCAGGCACACAAACAGCAGACCTTCAATTTACACGAGCAAGCCCTCACTCTTTATCGTGATGCTGGCGATCTCTCTGGTCAAGCTACTACCCTCAATAATCTTGGCCTCGCCTCTTATACCTCAGGCAAGATGCAAGAGGCCCTTGACTACTTTGAGCAAGCTCTCGCTCTTCGTCGCGATATAGGAGATCTTTCCAGCCAGGCTACTACCCTCAATAATATGGGAAGTGTTTCTAATGCTTTAGGCAAAACGCAAGAGGCCCTCAACTACTTTGAGCAGGCCCTCGCTCTTCGTCGCGATATAGGGGACCTTCCCAGCCAAGCCACTACCCTCAATAATCTTGGCCTCGTCTCTTATGCCTCAGGCAAGATGCAAGAGGCCCTCGGCTACCTTCAGCAAGCTCTTATCCTTCGTCGCGATGTGAAGGATCGTTCCGGAGAAAGCGCAACGCTTAATAATCTTGGCCTCGTCTCTTATGTTTCAAGCAACATGCAAGAGGCTCTCAACTACTTTGAGCAAGCTCTTGCTCTTCGTCGCGATATAGGGGATCTTTCTAGCCAGACTATTACCCTCAATAACCTTGGCAGTGTCTCTAATGCTTTAGGCAAAACGCAAGAGGCCCTCGACTATTACCAGCAAGCCCTGGCCCTTTGCCAAGAAGTAGGAGACCGTTCTGGACAAGGCACCACGCTCAGCAATATCGGTCTTGTCTATCATGCTTTAGGCAAGATGCAAGAGGCCCTCGATTATTACAAGCAGGCTCTGGCTCTCCGTCGAGAAGTGCGGGATCGTTTGGGAGAAGGCGTAACACTCAATAATCTTGGCCTTGTCTCTTACGCTTTAGGCAAGATGCAAGATGCTGTCGTCTATTACAAGCAAGCCCTGGCTCTCCGTCGCGAGGTGGGAGACCTTTCCGGGCAAGCCACTACCCTCAATAATCTTGGTAGTGTCTCTAGTGCTTCAGGCAAGATGCAAGATGCTCTTGACTACTTTGAGGAAGCTCTGGCTCTCCGTCGAGAAGCGGGAGACCTCTCCGGGCAAAGCGTAACACTCAGCAATTTTGGCAGTGCCTCTAGTGCTTTAGGTAAATGGCAAGAGGCCTTCGACTATTACCAGCAAGCTCTAGCCCTTTATCAAGAAGTGGGAGATCGTTCCGGACAAGACGAAACACTCAATAATCTTGGCAGTGTCTGTAGTGTTTTAGGCAAGATGCAAGAGGCCCTCGACTATTACCAGCAAGCCCTGACTCTTCGTCGCGATGGGGGAGACAGTCATGGGGAAGCCACCACACTCAATAATCTTGGTAGCGTTTCTAAAGCTCTTGGCAAGATGCAAGAGGCCCTCAACTATTACCAGCAAGCTCTCGCTCTTCATCGAGAGATGGGAGACCGTTTGGGGGAAGCCACTACCCTCAATAGCCTTGGTAGTGTCTATTATGCTTTAGGCAAAATGCAAGAGGCCCTCGAGTATTACAAGCAAGCCCTGACTCTGCGTCTCGACGTAGGAGACCTTTCTGGGCAAGCCATCACGTTTAATAATCTTGGCCTCGTCTCCTATGCTTTAGGCAAGATGCAAGAAGCCCTCGAGTATTATGAGCAAGCCCTAGCTCTTTGTCGAGAAACAGGAGAGCTTCCGGCAGAAGGCGTGACGCTCAATAATCTTGGCAGTGTCTATCATGCTCTAAACAAAATGCAAGAGGCCCTTGACTATTACAGCCAAGCCTTGATTCTTCGTCGCAGTGTGGGAGATCTTTCGGCAGAAGCTATAACCCTTTGGAATATTGGTTCATTGTTTTTCAGCCAAGAGTGCTATAAACCTTCCCTGGCAGCATTGCTTCTCGCACGACGTGTCTTCGCAGAAGCTCTGAGTCCGGACCGAGAGATAGTACAACAGTGGATAGACGCCCTACATCAAGCAATCGGTGATGAAGCCTTCACTTCTCTTCACGAAGATGTCGAGCCACAGGCTGAGCAGGTCTTACAGCAGGTGTTGGCAACTAGTTAGAGCTTATTCGATCTGGAGCTTTTCTATGATTTCTGCCACCATCATTCTCCCTCCAGTTGTGGCAGTCGATCTAAGATCTGCAGCATGATCTTCTCAAGCTTGTTGACATCATCCTTCGTCGCCATGGTAGCCTTGAGTGCTTTGAGCAAGTCTCCATGATCGGCTTGTGTTTCCCTGAGCTTTAAGATATCAGCCCTGGCACCTGCCATCTCATGTTGAAGTACTCCGACGTTGGTAGCCTGCTGGCCTACCATAGTCATAATTGTTTGAAGCAGGACAGTATCTGATATACTCATTGGCTCCGTCTGCTGCTGCTCAAGTTTCTCAAGTCGCTCTTCTATTTTCTTGATGCGATCTTCTGTTGGTTGATTCATTGTAGTGTCTCCCCCTCTATTTCCCCTATTTCCCGCTATTCAACAGAAACTGACTATCAGCCATCTCTTGGTAGAATGTTCTTCCACGATCGACTTTAATAATCAGAACTTATTTTAGCTCATAGATGACCTTTTGCCAATAGCAGAATGCCCTTTCTACTTTATATTACATGTTCATAGTATAAATCTTCTATTCTCCTATTTTGAATCTCAATCTTTGAATATTCAATTAATGATGGATGATGGAATTTAAACATTTACAGCCGTGCCCTTCGCGGCCGCCGTATCTCTGGGTTAATAGCCGCCCGTGACATTGCAACTTTGCATATCGCCTAATCCAAAGATACGGTTGATAACCGATTGAATGTTCTCGCAATGCGGAATAATCACATCCTGATTCATTGCCAGTGCGGGATCATAAACGGTTGCCAGATCGCCATAATCTTGTTTGTCCTGTCCTGGCCCTAGCGTGATATGTTGGACAGTATTGCTGCTCAGCGTATGTCCATAATCAGCCATGGCCAGCATCTCTTGCTCGCTCAAATCAGTATAAAATTTCTTATCCAGATTTTTCAGCAATTGTGTAACCATTACTAACACATTGGGGGAGGCAAGCTTTGGCTTGAGGGATTCCAATACTTGCTGCTGGCGCTCTGTACGCCCAATATCACCTATCTGATCTGCATGACGCGTGCGGACATATTCCAAAGCTTGTTCGCCAGTAAGATGCTGTGGACCGGGGGGTAGATAAAGGCGAGCATAAGCATAAGGATTGTTAGGATCACTGCTCGTTGCACTATCATCAGGATAGGTATCATCAACAATTGGATGAGTAATATCAATATCAACGCCGCCCAATGTATCGATCACCTTAGCAAAACCATCCAATCCCACCCATGCGTAACGATCGATAGTAATGCCATAATCCTGCTCAACGGTCAGGCGAGCTAAACGTACACCGCCTTCAAAGCTGTTATCGCGTTGGGCGCCCAGCAAAAATGCCTGATCTATTTTATGCATACCTCCCACTTCTGGCACCGCTACCCACGAATCGCGAGGAATAGAGACCATACTTACAGTATTGTTGACCGTGTCAATATGAATAACCATCATGACCTGGGTGAGTATCCCTGGGAAGGTGAATTTGCCATCGTTGTCGCTTCCCAACAGGAGAATGTTCCACGATCTTCCAGTGATAATGCTAGAATCTATTGGCTGACTTAGCACTGGTTCGCCCTGCTCACGACTTACCGGGCGTTCAAAAGACGTGAGGGATGGTTGAATATTGGTCTTGTAATAGTAGTAACCCGTGCCGAGTGCTCCGCAGCCCAGCAGCATCAGCAACAAAAAGCCCGTGCATGCGATGGTTACAGGCTCCCATTGACGTTTTTTCTTTTTGAAATGGTACAGCTTTCTCCTCCTCGAAGGAAGCAGAAACTGAGAGGTGCTAGACCTGTTCGGATATGGAGGACATACCCCAGGTCTGGCCAGTTGGCTTTGTTGAGCTATCTGCCTGTCCCTAGAGATATCTCTGCTCGTGGTGTCGTTATCCATTGCCAGCATTTCTTGGTGAGAGAAAAACGCAATACGCACCGAGTGTAAACTATGGTAGAGAATATCCAGGCTTCGTTAACCTTCATGGTTTAGAACGGGAATGCGAGCAGATTCGTTACAACAGTTTATTTTCCATCTCTCGCCACTTTCTTTATTCCATCGAGTTGGATGACATCAGGTGCATGATCAATTGGCTGTTTATGGTACTTTTCCACCAAAAGCTCGACTTGATTAATACGCTCGTTCACCGTGCATAATCCAACCGTGATTATCTCTACAATGCTTTAAGGGAGTGCCCAGAATTGCGTTGTAGAGGTAATGAGAAGCTCTTGACTTTTGCCGCGTCAATGCGTTATAGATAGGGAGGATGTTAGTCAGGGAGTCAAGCAACCTCTTCATCAGAAATGAGATTCACGCTCAAGATCTCGGTTTAGATGAGCAAGATCCCAAATTTGCTTGACACCCTGTTAGTGCACATTAGGACTAGCATATATTTACCACATAGAGAAAGCAGATAGAACGTGTAGGTGTATATCTTTTTCTGGTATAAATTCATCTGACTGAAAGACAGGGTCAAATGAGTTCACAAGTACAGTGTCCAAATTGTAGCAGATATAGAACCGACGGTGCAACAGGAGTCAGCTTACAACATGTCGTTATTATCGGTATTGCCTCTTTTGGTTTAGTTCTGATTGTTCTTGTATCTTGGTACATTATTCAAACAATTGTCAGAATTAGCGATCCATTCAGGCAAAAGATATAAATGCCTTAACTGTGAATACGAATGGATGCAATAGTCCTTGCATCCCAAGGAGAAATGTTATGGCAGCGAACCCCCAAGACGACGACCTCCATGGTATCCCCATGGACGAGGAGTCCTTTGAGCGCCTCGTCAACGGCGAGAGCCAATATCGCTATGAGCTGATTGATGGCATCCTCTACGATATGACAGGATCAAGCCTTGAGCATGGCCAGATTGTAGGCAATATCTTTAGCTTGATCCATACCCATCTGAGAGGCAAAGAGCCGTGCAGAGTCCATCAGGATCAATATGTCAAGATCCCAGATGCGCCGACCGTGGTGCCAGACGTGGTAGTAACGTGCGACCGCGCAGATTTGGATAAGGACAAGCGGCTCAAACCTTTTAAAATCCAGTTCCCATGTATCGTTGTTGAAGTGCTATCGCCGGGCACTGAGAAGTACAACCGCAAGGGAAAGTTTGAACGCTACAAACGGTGTCCTTCATTTGAGGTGTACATCCTACCACATCAGGACGAACCGCACATTGAAGTGTACCGCCGTGCAACTGGCTGGATGGTAGAACACTACTCATCAGAGCAGATCATCAGATTGGACCAGATTGGCTTTGATCTCTTAGTAGACGACGCTTACGAAGGCGTGTGGTGAAATAGCAACGCCCATGCGTCGCACAGCACAGCTTGTCTCTGCCTCTGCAATGGCTTTATGATGGTTTGGCAAGGAAGCACCCAGAATAGCGGTGTTGCTCACTTATATTATGGTATAGCAAACAATACGGTGACTAATTTGCTCTGTGGGGAGGATTTATCAATGGAACTTGAACGTATTCAACAAGCATTACGCAATGAAAGAGTCGATGGCTGGCTCTTCTACGATTTTCGTAAGTCAAATCCGATCGCCTACCAGATACTGGGACTGCCCAGTCAGGAGATGTATACACGGCGCTGGTTCTACTTTGTGCCAGCTCAGGGCATACCTGTAGCAGTCATCAGTGCAGTAGAATCGCATGTCTTACACTCATTACCTGGTAAGCGCTTGATCTTTCGTACCTGGCAAGAAATGCATGCTCACGTACGTTCCCTATTAGATTCAGGTACGCGCGTTGCCATGGAATATTCACCCCTGAATGCTATTCCCTATATCTCGCGAGTCGATGCGGGTACGGTAGATCTGGTGCGTTCTTTTGGAGTGGATGTCGTGAGTTCCGCAAATCTGGCTCAGCGTTTCATTACTCAGCTGAGCGAGCAGCAGATCGCCAGCCATCGTGAAGCTGGGCAGCGTCTGATTGCCTTGAAAGACCAGCTCTTCGCGGAACTTAGCACTGACCTGCAAGCGGGACGAGAATTGGATGAATATCAGGTGCAGCAACGCTTTGTGGAACTGATCTTGCAGGCAGGACTGGTTATGCCCGAAGGGGAAGCTCCAATAGTGGCTGTAAATGCCAATAGCGGTAATCCACATTACTGCCCCTCTAGTACACAATCCAGTCCCATCAGGCGTGGTGATCTGGTACTCTTTGACTTCTGGAGCCGTCTCCCCATGGCAGATGCCATCTATGCCGATTACACCTGGGTTGCCTTTGTCGGAACGCGTGATGAGATCCCCACACGCCAGCACGAAGTTTTTGAGATTGTTCGTAACGCTCGTGACGCAGCAATCGCATTTATACGTGAGCAGCTCTCAGCAGGTGAACGTGTCGAAGGTCGTCAGGTTGATGATGTGGCACGTAATATCATTGCCAAAGCTGGCTATGCAGACTACTTTGTGCATCGCACTGGCCATAGCATTGGTACTGTTGAGCATGGCAATGGAGCTAATATAGACAACTTTGAGACACAGGATGAACGCGTTTTGCTGCCCTATACATGCAACTCGATCGAGCCCGGCGTCTACTTGCCCGAGTTTGGTATCCGCAGTGAAGTAGATCTGCTCATCCTGGAGCATGACGCTGAGGTCACTGGTGTTCCTATTCAAGAAGAGATTGTGCCCTTGTTGTAGCAGCAAACTACTTTTTGCCAGGGTAGAACTATCTTTTACAACTCTCTTTGGGGTCTCACGTACATAGTAATGAAGTAATCCTCAAGATGCTGTTGCCATGGCGCAAGACACCATTTCGACATTGTATTTATATAGTTGAGAGGAAAAATCTGTATGGGCGAAGAATGGGAGCAAGACCCGCATTCAGCATCGGGCCAACCAAATCAAGATGAGATAGATAAACGCTTAGAAGATATCAAGCGCAAAGTAACTAAAGGAGCAGGTGAGGCTCAAGAGCGTATTAAGCGTGTTTTTAACAAAGCTGGCAATTATTGGCAGAACGCGCAGACAACTCTCACCCCCCACCAGCCCAGCAGTGTCGAGGAACAGCGTATTCGTCAACTCGCGGATACTTGGAGTACTGAAAACTGGCGTGTGACACGTGATCTCGGTACATATATGGAAGCGATTTCCTGGAGCACGGGTGAAGTTTGGGAGCTGACGTTGGAGACTCGCTGGGAGACACGAAATATGGAAGTCGTCACCGAGCCATATACGGGTTCTACAAGTGCTGCTGCTAGTTTGCGCCAACCGCTACTCCCGGTATGGGATTATGATTTGCCCGCAGTAACTGGTCTCAAAGCACCGCAGACACGCACACGTATCGATGGGTTAGACGAGACTGTAGCATGTACTGCCTGTAACGGCACGGGCCATGTGTTGTGTTCCAATTGTAATGGTCGCGGCTGGGTCGTCTGCCCCGATTGCAAAGGACGCACCAAAAAGCGCTGCTCTACCTGTCGTGGTCGTGGATATGTCGCTGACTGGACGCCTGGCGAGAAGAAGCCTTTCTTTAAGCGAAAGGCAGATGATATGGCAAATGCCATAGGAAACAAAGTCTCGGACGTCTTCGACGGTATTCGTCAGCAGGGTGTTCCTATTCCCAATCCTGTTGATGTAGATCCTGCCAGCAAGGGAGCAACAATTCCCTGCCCTGAGTGTGTCAGTGGAGAAGTAGATTGTTCATGCGGCAATGGCAAACGTGTCTGTGCAAACTGCCAGGGAGCAAGAACATCACTTTGCTCCGGCTGCACTGGTACAGGAAAGCTTGTGCGCCATCGTGAGATTGCACGCCGCTTCGAATTGCGAACCCAGACACGCTTCCTAGGCGAGTGTCCCATTCCGCCATCACATTTGCTCAAGGCAAATGGCGATCTGGCCTATAGCACAGAAGTCAACGAGCCGCTATATAGCGAGGCTCCTCCTGAGCAAGTGCCAATTGATGTCTGGGGCAGCACCGTCGAGCTGGTGCAGGCAGAGGGCCAAGTCCAGGAGAAACCGGGTATAGACCCGCAGGGTCGACCACGTCCAAGCTTACAGGTGGTCGAACTGGTACGCATCCCCTATACCAAAGTGCAGTATCGCTATGCAGAGCAAGACTATGTGCTCTACATCTACGATAGCGAGGGGAAAGAGAAATTCTACACGGATCGTTATCCCGCACGTTGGGATCGGGTTGAGCGGCTCTTCAAGGCCATTTCCACTGATCTACTAGCTCCCGTGCAATCCGAAACGCCAAAAGATCCTGGAAGTAGCTATCGCGTGCCTGTTGAGGTTCCGCCCTATTCGATTAGTGAAGAAGACGAGGAAGACCAGTCCTCTGGCAAGCCGGAGTAAAGATACACAAAAAGCCGGGAAAGCGATATAGAGCACTTTCCCGGCTTTGGCTTGCCCACTATCTCCCCCTAATAGTACATCTGGTGGATCTTGCCGTCTGGTCATAACTGTCATCCTTTTGTCTCGTTTTTACTTGGGAGACCCTTTCTCAAGTAGGCTATCAATATATTAGGGAGACTGACACTCCCCGCAGCTTTTGCCGAGGGGGTTCTTCTTTCAGCGATCCGACTTGCCACGTCTCCGTTTGGAGGACGCAGTAGAGGTCAGGTCTCCAGAAGCGTTTTGCACTTCTCAGAAGAGAGAAGTACCTGTTCCCGAGTGCCCCTCGGTACAGTCTTTTCAGTTGAAGAGAGACAAACAGACCGTGAGGTGTGTATTGCGCTCTTGTCTCACAAGACAAGATCTTACGCGATCTCTCCTGACTTCTTTGCGTCTTTTGTGAACACGCGAATGCTTTTCCCCAATGGGAACGATTTCCCATGGAACCCAGGAAACACTATTCCGTTGTCAAAGGACTAGACGTAGCATACCATACATGTCAATAAATAAATATTCATGATGGAGGAAAGGAAAATGAACATTCTTTTATACAGGAAGATATTCCCCTGTGCCCAAGCCCCAAATAAGGAACGACCATTCATCCCCTGGTTAAAACCGAGGGGCTTTCCTGGCCGAGGTTCTGTAACCACCCAACCACTGTTCGCCAGATCGCGTGCTAAAATACAGGGAGCATCGCAAGGAATAACCCTTCTGCTCGACAATGAGAAAAAGAAAAACACGATTACTGTGCTGGATGGTATACGCGGTCTTGCTTGTTTCCTTGTGATGTTTTACCATCTCAATCTGGTGGCCCGTGATTATCATATCTGGATTCCCATTCATGATCTTGGCTCGCTTGCTGGTTCAATTGCATTATTTGGGCAGTCTGGTGTTATCCTCTTCTTTATGTTGTCTGGCTTTCTTCTATTCTTGCCATACGCAAAATCCATGCTCCTTGAGAAGGACTGGCCTTCTGTGCGTCTGTTTTATCTGCGGCGTGCATTCCGTATTATGCCTGGGTACTATATCGCGCTATTCTTGCTGACCCCTCTTATGCACCCAGAGTACTTGCAAAAGACGCATTTGGAGGATTTGTGGTTATTCATAACCTTCCGTATGGATTTTCCGCAAACATTTCAGAGGATCAATGGCCCGTTCTGGACGCTGGCTATTGAAGTCCAGTTTTACATACTGTTACCTCTGCTAGCCTGGGCGATGAGTCCTATTGTGTGTCGTGGTAGTATGCGACGTCGTGTGACTTGGTTAACAATCTGTGTATGTGGGGTCATTGCCTGGGGCTTCTTCTCACGCTACTGGGGTCTGCACTGGGGCGCCTTATATCCAAGAACACCGACTTTTCCTTTTTTGCTTCCTCCTTCGTTTGCAGCTGCCATCAAGCCATATATCTTCGGGACTGATGGAAAATACTTTGAGGATTTTGGCATCGGTATGCTGATATGCGTGGCTTACGTCTACTCACAAAACACTCCACCGGATGCTCCGTGGAATAAGAGGATGCATCGGATAAGCCCGATTCTATTTCTCGCTGGCATCGTAGTCCTCTCCTGGATGGCTCTCTGGCACTTCTACACGTGGTATTACAATCACACACTGCACTTCATGGATCAGTACCGCGATTTCTTCATACGTGGTTGGGGTGAATGGCAAGCTATTTATTTTGGGATTGGCTATGGCCTCTTTATGTTCGCTCTACTTTACGGGCCCAAGTGGCTCGTACGGCCTTGGGAGTGGGCTCCTCTACGCTGGACAGGTTTGTTATCTTATAGCCTCTATATCTGGCATCTTCCCCTGATGACAATTTTCGTTCAGTCTTCTCTTCCTCACTTGCAAGCGGGTGGCATGCCTCGACTAATACAGTATGGTGTATTCTGCCTTTGGACGCTGCTCGTTATTGTTCCTTTTTCGCTAGCCTTATACTTACTGATCGAGAAGCCAGGAATGCATCTTGGCGGAATATTGTGCCGCAAGCTGCTAAAACATGAAAAAGGTCATAGGATAATACCCGCAGAGACCGTTGCCTTTGACAGGCCATTGGAGAATGCCATAGCTTCCCAAAGAGACTAAGGGACCTCGCTAAAAATTGCTATCTCTCTTTACTCCTCAAAAACTCGACCAAGGTTTCGCGTGGTATCAGGACCTGCTTACTCGCAGCATCTAGTCCTTCGGCATATAAATCCTTGACGCTGACAGCACCATTGGCCAGTTCCTCTTCACCGATGATGACTGCATAGACTGCTCCAGAGGCATTGGCCTGTTTCATCTGCGCTTTGCGACTGCGATCACCATAGCTCATCTCCGCTTTGATACCAGCCTGTCGCAGTTGAGCTGTGATATGCACAGCAGCATCCTTATACTCGGAATTTTTGCCAAAGTAAACGACAAAGGCTTGTAACGCCGGTTCGGGAGGAGGAACGATACCCTGACTCTTCAATTCGAGAATAATACGCTCCATACCTGCGCCAAAGCCAATACCCGGTGTTGGCTGACCTCCCAATAGTTCCGCAAGACCGTCATAGCGCCCACCACCATTGAGTGCAACTTTATTGACCCCAGATGTAAACTCGAACACGGTGCGGGTATAATAATCCAGACCCCGTACTATAAGTGGGTCGATGGTATAAGGTACCTGGTAGAGATCCAGGAAACGCTTCACGTCCGCGAAATGTTCACGGCATGGTTCGCAGAGATGGTCGGTAATTCTCGGGGCTGCTGCAATCTTGGCTTGATCCTGAGGCTCCTTACAGTCAAGCAAGCGCAGTGGATTCTTGGTAAAGCGCACCTGGCAATCCGGGCAGCAGTCGTTGAGAAGAGGCTGATAGTAGTCCTTCAGAGCCTCAATATACAGCGGACGGCAGTTGTGGTCACCAATGCTGTTGATAGAGACACGGATACCTGTCAGCCCAAGCCGTGTGTAGACCTGGTAGAGCAGGCCAATTAGTTCTGCATCAATGGCCGGATCATTCTCACCCAGAGCCTCACAGCCAAACTGGTGGTGTTCGCGGTAGCGACCAGCTTGCGGCTTGTCACGTCGAAACATAGGCAAACTCATATAATAGAGCTTGACGGGCTGGGGCAATTTGAACATCCCATGCTCAAGATAGGCACGCACAACGCCTGCTGTTCCCTCTGGTCGCAATGAGATATTCTGCCGATTGCCTTCTTTATCGGCCCGATCATCAAAGCTATACATCTCTTTGTCGACAATATCAGTACCCTCGCCTGATGTGCGACGAAAAACAGTGGTTTCTTCCAGTATAGGCGTCTCTATACGCCGGTATCCAAAAAGCTGCGCAACTTCTGCTGCGATATTCTCGACGTAGCGCCAGTAAGCTTGCTCGTCAGGTAGGATATCTTTGAAGCCCTGTAAGGCTTTGTATTGTTCTGACACGATGAGTCGCTCTCCTCTAAGTAATACATGGGTCCTGGCTATTATAGCAGATGTTGCCACTTCCCAATAGTTCTAAAAAACATCATCAAATGTTACATGATGCACCTTTTCAACTTAAATTGCGTCCGTTGAAGTTTCAGAGAGACTCAACCGAAAGCAAAGAGAAACGTCCTATGGTGTGCTGTCAGGCAAGTGAAAGGCATAGAGCAAATGATCCGACGTACCTACGTAGACCACTCCGTTGAGGACGGCAGGACCACCAGTGATAAATCCCCCTGTAGTGGCAGACCAGAGGGCAGCACCCGTGGTGGCATTGAAGGCATGCAGTTTAGCGTCATAAGAGCCAACGTAGACGACGCCATTAGCGACCGTAGGTGAGGAGAATACGCCCCCGCCAGTGGGCGCAGACCAGAGGAGTTTGCCTGTAGTGGCATTGAAGCCATAAAGATTGTTGTCACCCGAGCCGATATAGACCACTCCATTGGCTACTGCTGGTGAAGATTGAGTGCCACTACCGATAGAGGCAGACCACAGGAGTTTGCCTGTGGTCGTGTTGAAGGCATACAGCTTGGCTGAAGCGATGTAGACTATCCCATTGACGACTGCTGGTGAGGAATCAGAGAGGTCATTACTAAGAGTAGGCACAGGCCAGAGTACAGCACCCGTAGAGGCGTTAAAGGCATACAAATTCGAGTTATATGAGCCGATATAGACCACTCCATTAGCCACTGCTGGTGAGCAATAAATGGGACCTGCTGTAGGTGCAGACCACAGGACAGCACCCGTGGTAGCATTGAAGGCATAAAGATTCTTGTCAACCGAGCCAACATAGACTACTCCATCTACAACCGTTGGAGAGGACTGGATAGCACTTGTGGGTGCAGACCACAGAGGTTTGCCTGTGGTAGCGTTGAAGGCGTACAACTGAGTGTTGTTAACGCCGGAGCCAACGTAGACCACACCGTTAGCTACTGCTGGTGAAGAGGAACTACCACCACCTGTGGGCATAGACCATAGAGTTTGGCCTGTGGTGGCGTCGAAGGCATACAGCTTTTCTGAAGTGATATAGACTATCCCATCGACGACTGCTGGTGAAGAGTAGATATTCCCATTGGTGGTTGCAGTCCAGTATAGGACTAGACGCGAGACGTTGCTAGGATCGAGCGTCTGCTCAGAGGAGTTAAAGTGTGTATGCTGCGGATTGATACCAAACATGGGTGAAGAAACGATCTTTGGTTGAAGAGAACCAGAGGAAGAAGGCGAAAGTGCTGGAGAGGAAGTCATATGAGCACGGAGAGAGGGAGAAATCACGCGTCGTCCTTGGAAGAAGATGAACCAAGTGAGACTGCTGCCTCCTGCAGTGAGTCCTGCCAAACCTACTATCATGGCACGCCGCGAAATGCGATGTTTGGAAGGTTGAGGCCTACCAGATGGTACAGGCTCTTCTGTTGAGAGAGGAGATACGGCAAAAGCTTGGGCAGATGTAGCCGTAACAGTTGGTTGTAACAGGGACCTCGATGGGGCAACTACATTTGTTGGTTCTAACGATTGACGGGGTGAAGTGGCCCTATTCGTTGGATCTGGCAAAATAGCGTCAACAGTATTAGTTAGCGAAGAGGACTGTCTTGCTGGGGGAATTCCAACCTTGGGCTGTGGCGGCTGGCTCAGCGGCGAGGTTACAGTGGGGGCTGCCGGTAGATAGGATTGTACTGACTGACTGGCCTGCTCTAAGGCCATAGCAAAAACTTGTATACTCGCAAAGCGCTGTTTGGGATCTTTCGCTAGTGCCGTCAACACGACTTGCTCAACTGCAGGAGAGACCGTTGGGACTTTTTCCTGCAAAGGGGGAGGAGGAGCCGACAGATGCTGACCCACCAATTCGGTGAGCGATCCCTGAAAAGGGCGGGTTCCGCTTATCCATTCGTAGACAACGATCGCTAGAGCATACTGATCACTGGCTGGACGCGGCTTACCCTGGATCTGCTCCGGTGCCATATATGCCATTGTTCCAGCCATCTCCTGCGTACTCTGATAGCGTGAACTCTGAGCCACCAAAGCGATACCAAAGTCACTAAGTAAGATTTCCTTGTTTCGCCCAATCAACATATTCTCTGGCTTGACATCCCGATGGATCAGTTTCTGATCATGAGCATATTGCAAGGCACCTGCGACCTGCTTGACGTAAGAGATGATGGTATTAAGCGGTAGCGTTGTGCCTCTAGGATACCGTTTTCGCAACGTGCCATAAGGGGCATAGTCCATGACGAGAAAAGGGGTTTTGCCCTCCACACCAAACTCAAGTACTCGTACGATATGGGGATGGACCAAGTGGGCAATGATGTGAGCCTCGGTACGGAATTGGTCCACATCGTCACTTGTTAATTGAGTATGGAGCACTTTGAGAGCTGCCTGCGTGTGCAAGTGAAGATGTTGACCCAAGTAGACTTTTGCAAAGGCACCTTCACCAAGCACACAGATCAGCTGATAATTGCCAAGCTGTTGACCCACACGATCATCCATGATCACATCTCCCTTGAGGACTCTGTTCAAGCGAACAATAAAAACATCGCAAATTAAGAAAAGATAGTGTAATTGCTGCGATTGAAGGGATGTATCCAACAGTATTTGCTCGGTGTAACCTACAAGTAATATACTCTACCTTTGACAGAACTTCAATCTTCTCTCCCTGAGCTTTTCGATTGTCTGCAATTACTTTTTTTGCATCCTACCTCTAACAGCCAGAAAGCAAAATAAACAGTCTTATACAATGTAATAGGCGATAGTGGTATATATGCATTTATTCTTTATTATTAGTTTTTATGATTTTTTCAGGATAATTGAACAGCCCCATGTCCAACCGCTCGTAGGCTAACAAATTTCATCTTGCAGTGCAGAAGCTCAAGGAGAAGATGACCTTGCATCCCCTGGTAGAATACTGAAGAGAGAGGCATTTGAGATGAAAGTAGGTTGGTACTGAGTTTATTTGGCTTGGAATAGCCCGGAGACACGCTTGACACCCTCTCATTGAGCCTCTCATTATCAACGACTGCAGGGGAGAGCATGAACACGTCGATATTTATACAGAGCCAGCTTGTGGCCACCAAATTCTTTGTGCCCGTTGCACCGGGTAAGCTAATCTCTCGTCCTCGCCTGACTGTATTGCTCGCCAAGAGCCAGCAGTATCCCCTCACACTTCTCGCTGCTCCTGCAGGCTTTGGCAAGACTACATTGCTCGCCGCCTGGGCACAATCGCTGCCAGCAAGCCATACCCACGTGGCCTGGGTATCCCTCGACGAGGAAGACAATGAGCCAGTGCTGTTTTGGACCTATGTCCTCTCTGCACTGGATACAGACCTAGAGGAACGCTTCACCCCACTGTTGAAGTACCTACAATCACCCCAAGCCCCACCCCTCAAGTATGTCCTGACAGAACTCATCAATCTGTTATCGAAGAGTACGGAAAAGTTTCTGCTGATCTTGGACGACTATTACGTGATCACCGAGGAGCAGGTGCACACTAGCCTCTCCTATCTGGTGGAGCATCTTCCTGCCCAACTGCATATCATCCTGGCAACACGCACCGATCCCCCTTTACCACTCTCACAACTGCGGGCACATGGACTAGTGCTGGAAGTGGGCACTGACCAGTTACGCTGTACCGCAGAGGAGACCAGGGCCTTTTTCAAGGAAGTGATGAATGCTCAATTGCCTGACGAGATGATCCAAGAGGTGAGGAATCGCACAGAGGGCTGGCTGGTGGGTTTGCAATTGCTCGCTCTTTCCCAGCGAGGAGGGCATGCTGACTCTGCCACTTTGCTGGAGGAGGTCAGCGGTGATCAGCGCTACATCCTGGACTTTTTGACTGAGGAGGTACTCGGACGGCAGCAAGAGGATATGCAAACATTTCTGCTCTCCACGTGCATTCTTGAGCGTCTCAACGCCTCGCTTTGTGATGCTGTGATGGAACAAAGTGGAAGCCAGCAAATGTTGGAACGCTTGGAGCACGCCAATCTCTTTGTGGTGGCGCTAGATAATAAGCGCCAGTGGTATCGCTATCATGCTCTCTTTGCGGAAGCCTTGCAGCACCAATTGAAGCAGACACATGCTGACCTTGTACCCATCTTGCACCATCGTGCCAGCCTCTGGTATGCCCAGCATGACCAAATCACCCAGGCTATTCTGCATGCCTTCCGTGCTAAAGAGTGGCAATGGGCCGCTGATCTGATCGAACGCGAGAGTCTGGAGTTGATGACCCTCATGTGGGGAGCCGGTCATCGTGCGATGCTCACGCTCCAAGAGTGGATCAAGCAACTACCGACAGAGGTGATGCATTCTCGGCCCCGCCTCTGTCTGGCCTGTTGCCAGCTCTTGTGGGCAGTTGCCCCACAGACGACGCTGGAAGCTTGGCTCGACGCAGCTGAAGCGACACTGACCGCTTCGCTCATGGCACAGACGCAAGAGGACACCTCACCCACCATGCTCGCCCCACAAGCACGGCAGGAGCTGGAGAATCATCTTGGAGAGGTAATCGCTTTTCGTGCCATTGTACGAGGCCATGAGGAAGATGGACAAGCAATCCTCCCACTCTGCCAGCAGGCACTTGCCCTCCTCTCAGCAGACAACATCGGAGCGCGTACATTCGCCGCCTGGGCTCAGCTTCGAGCTCTTTATGCTTCTGCTGCCAATGATGCAGCAGCAGCTATTGAGAGTGGGCTCCAAGCCGGCTCCCTTGCCCAGGCGAAGGGAAAGAACGCTCTGGCGATCGGTATCATGGGTGCGACTGCCCTGTACATGCTAGGGACAGGGCGCTTGCATGAGATCTATCAGTTGACCCAGCAAGCCATCCAATTGGGGACACAACCAGAAGGACTCATGTTGCCTGATGTGTGCTGGCCCAGTGTGTTGCAAGCGGAGGTGTTGCGCGAGTGGAACCAGCTTGATAGAGCATTGGAACTCGTAGAAAAGGCTCTTTCGCTCAGCCCACAGACTACAACGATCGTATCGATCACCTATTTAGTCTATGGATATGTCGTACTAATGCGCATCGCCCTGTCACGTGGAGAACTGGACAAAGCACGCTCTGCTCTCCAGGAATTTGAACACATCAGGACCAATATGAACCAGCCTCTCTCTCTGCACTATCATTCCCTTTTCACCACGGTCGATCAGGTCCGGCTCTGGCTGGGCTGTGGGGATTTGGACCGTGCTACACACTGGGCTCAACGACTAGATCTGGTAGAACGGCATGGCACTCCCTTTGCTCGCGAGCGCGAAGAGGTAGCATACGCCCATATCCTTTTAGCCACAGCCCAACCGACTCTTGCCTTGAAACGGCTGGAGCCCACACTGGTTCGAGCGACTGCGGGCCAGCGTTGGGGGCATGCCATCGAAATCTATCTATTGCAAGCCCTGGCCTACCAGATGCGTCATGAGGAGACGCAGGCCTTGGACACCCTCTCCCAGGCAGTCCGTCTGGCAGAACCGGAGGGCTACATCCGCAGCTTTGTGGACGAAGGAGCCCCAATGGCCACTCTACTCTCCAGGCTCCAGGAAGGGCAACGCAAAGATGGGCCAACACCCTATTTGGACAGGGTGCTCGCCGCATTCCCCCAACAGAGCAAGACGCAGAAACGTCAGCCGAAGCGCACGAAATAGCATACAAAGAAGTGTTACATGGAAGAAAAACAGCAATATGTGCAGGTAGAAGAGACTGTGATGAATACATCGATTCTCTTAGCGCTGGCCAAGAACTCTCACACATTTTTGCTAAAAAATCCCAGTTTCCAGGGCAACGAGTGACATATGCCATCACCATTCGTCTTAATGGAGGGACTTGGGCACTGGTGGTATCTTCCTGCATGAGAGAATGTCCACTTTCCTTTCCTCTACTATGAATATTTATTTATTGACATATATGTTATGATGCGTCTAGTACTTTGGCAACGGAAGAGTGTTTGCGGGTTCCAAGCTACATCGTTCTGCTGTCGTAAAAGCACTCGCGTGTTCACATCAGAGCAAAACAGCAGGAGAGATCGCGTAAGATCTTGTCTTGTGGGACAAGAGCGCAATACATACCTCACGGTCTGTTCGTCTCTCTTCACCTTGAAAGACTGTACCGTGGGGCACACGGGAACAGGTACTTCTCTTTTGAGAAGGGCAAAACGCTTCTGGACATTGGACCTCTACTGCTTTCTCTTCGGAAAAGTGGCAAGTTCGGTGGTCGAAGGAAGAACCCCCTGGATTTATTCAGGGGAGTGTCAGAGAAAGGCAGTATTGTAGTGGCGCAAGTGAGTAGCAAAACGACTGATAGAAATGACAGCAAGTCTTTTACAAAGACAGGCGATGATGAGAGCACTATAAGACATCTACAGCAGAGCAGGGCACTCCCTCGCATACCCTGGCATTGGGTAATAGCTGGCATATTATTTGTAGTGGCTCTCTGTCTTAACTTCTATCGTTTAGGTACACCGAGCATCTGGTTCGACGAAGCATTTTCTGTGGAGCTAGCTCGCCAACCTCTTCCGCTATTATGGCATATCATCTTTGGTCCTGAGCCAAATATGGAGCTGTATTACCTGTTTCTTCACTATTGGATCGGTTTAACCTCTCTTATCGGCTTACACGCGAACGAGTTCGTTGTGCGTTTTCCATCAGCAATTTTTGCGGCATTAAGCACGCTTATGGTCTTCGCCATCGGACGGCGTTTCCTGGGTACGCTTACCGGCATACTTGGCACGACTCTCTACTTGCTCAATGCTATGCAATTGACCTATGCTCAACAGACACGCTCCTATGCTCTGCAACTGCTACTTACTTGTATTGCCTGGTATGCCCTTTTTGCTGTCTTCTCCAGTGGGAAACAGGTCAGACGCTGGTGGATTATCTATGTACTAGTCTCGGTCTTGGCGGTCTATGCGCAGTTGTTTAGCTTGCTTATCCTGCTATCACAGCTTGTAGCTGTTGGGGGAATACTTCTTCTTCCCAACCAATGGCGCGATCGGGCTCGTAAGCAAGTTGTGAGCCTCGGAGGGAGCCTCTTGCTAACGGGTATCCTGATCACTCCGATGCTCCTTGAGAGTCGGCAAGGTTCCAAGACTGGTTGGCTTCCTATCCCTCACTGGCATGATATTTACCACCTGTTCGATATGATTAGTGCCTATAATGAGCAATATCTGTATGCCTTTATGGCCTTTTGCGGTCTGGGATTACTTGTTACCGTAATAGTGTACTTTGCGCAGTTTTTCCCCTCTTCTAAAAATTGGCTGCCTGCGACTGACTCTATTGATGAGACCTTCACATCATACCAGCGCTTTGTGCCTATCGTATGGTCATTATTCTGCTGGCTAGTGATACCGATAGGAGTAAGCTATGTTGTTTCTCATGGATCTCTGCGACTCTTTTCCTCTCGTTATCTGGTGACGATTGTACCTCCACTGTTTCTACTCGTCGCCTTTGGTATCATGACCTTGCGCCTCCGTATTGTTCAGGGATACTTTGCTATTCTATTAGTGGTACTTGCTCTGCTTTCGGTTCCATTGTACTATAGAAGTGCGCAGGTCGAAGACTGGAACTCAACTACACACTGGTTACTGCAGCACTATCAATCTGGTGATGGCTTGGTCTGTTTCGATAATAGCCAGGGATGTCAAACCTCCGTTGAGTATTATTTGCATGCGTATCCTAATGACGCTCATTTTACAGATGACTCTCCAGGAGCATTTTCATGGGCGAATTATGGGCCAGTAAATCCCAGGCTTGGCTATAGTGCAGCATTAGATCCAACAGCACTGGCTGCTTATGCAAAGAAACACGCTCGCTTCTTCTATATTGTTGGGCGTGTTCCAACCAATGAGGCTGCTGCACGCGTACAATCTACGGAGCACTGGCTTGATGGTCATTATCATCTCGTTGATCAAATAGTAAAAACAACCGTCACGATACACTTATACACTACACATTAAGCAATTTGACACTCAATTTGGAGATAACTATGTCAGCATTAGTAGAACAAGCAACGCAAGATCCCGGTGCTTCTGAGAAAGGTGGCAAGCAAGAAAAGCAAAAAAACCACATTCAGGTTCGCTCTAAGCGCTTGGAACTCATCCAAATCCTTACAGAAGCCGTTTTGCCGTTTGTTGTCATTCGTTTGATTTTAGTGCTAGTCGGCGTGTTGACGATAATTTATATAGAGCCGCTGGTCAATGTGCATCAACCTATCCACCTTGACCAGCAGCATATGCGTTTGCCCGATATGCTTGGGTTGATGTGGGCTAATTTCGATAGCGGCTTTTATATAACTCTTGCCGCTGGTGGCTACTGGGGCGCAGACACTTTACATGGGATGAGCAACTGGGCCTTTTATCCTCTTTACCCTCTGCTGATTCATGTATTTACGCTCCCATTTGCTGCATACCCAAAAGCAGGCCTTCTGGCAGGTATCGCTATCTCAAACATCTCTGCTTTAGTGGCATTGGTCTATCTCTATAAGCTCACGATGCGAGAATTCAATCGCAGCATCGCAGCACGAACTGTGCTCTACTTGATGCTCTTTCCAATGAGCTTTTATCTTTCTGCTGTGTATCCTGAAGCCCTCTTCATAGCACTTGTGATCAGTTGCATCTATTATGCACGTATGCAACGATGGTGGTTAGCGGGATTTCTGGGAGGTTTGGCGGCACTAACGCGTCCACAAGGTGTGCTAATGGTGATAGTCGTCGGATGGGAGTACTGGCAATATCTTGGTGATCGTTTTGCTCCGCTAGAGACTCAGGGGAAAAATATCGTTACAACGTTTACGAATTGGCTGTCCTCACGCATCCTTGGTCTGTGGCGGGCGCTTAGTGCCTGGCGTACTTGGTTGGGCTTCACTGCTTTGTTGCAGATACCGTTTGGTTTGAGCCTTTTCCTGCTGTATGCAAAGTGGAAGGTAGGCACATTCTTTGCCTCTCAATTGACCGAACGGAATGGCTGGGGGCGTACCCTGACAAATCCGATACACGTTCTGAAAGCGGCATTTCTTCATCCCATAGCTCCCGGCCCCTGGGTATGGAACTTTTACAGCCTGAACATACTGGTAATTATACTATTCTTACTGGCTCTTATACCAATCTTCCGTAGGCTCCCTGCAATTTATGGTATATTCTCCTTGCTCTTTGTATTATTACCGCTGAGTAGTGGTGATATTGGTAGTATTGCCCGCTATTACATGGAGGTATTCCCCGTCTTCATATGGCTGGCATGGTGGACTAGTAGGGGCAGCGACGCTCAAAAGGAAGTGCGTCATAGTCTCATTGTTTCTACGTTTGCCATCTTGCTTTCATTTGGTATGGTACTGTGGGCATTAGGTGTGTATGCAGTAGCATAAAAATGATGAACCCGAATTGCAATGTGAGATGATTTCTGGAGTTCAAGATGCCTGACATATTTAACGAACTTTACAGCGGTCTGATTAAAGCTGTTTTTCTTGAGCGTGCACGCCAAGAACTGCAGCAAGGAGCCGACGGGCTAGCCTGTGCCAATGCCTACGCTGACCAAGGGAAGATCGATTTTGCGCTTGCTCATCTGCTGCTAGCTGAAGCTCCCGATGATGTGAAGCGTGATATTCTTGCCCGTGCATATGAGCAACGCGCAACGCTCTCCGATGAAAAGGCAGAAGATTTTGCTCGCCAATATCATCGAGCCTTCCCTCTTATCAAGCTAGAGGCACAAAAAGATCATCTATCAGCCCAGCAGGTACGCCAGGGAAAGCCAGTACTCAGGAGAGAGAAAACGCTCAATATCGACTAAGTGGCCGCTTCTCCTTTTGCTTTCTTGCTAAGTACAAGTATGGTGATGCCGAACACTCACACCAATACGCAAGCCCATGGCTCCGAGAATTTTGTGTAAAGTGTCTAAGCGTGGATTTCCATCCTTTGAAAGAGTACGGTACAGCGTTTCTCTATTCAGATGAGTAGCCTGAGAGAGGTAACTCATACCACCACGGGCATCAGCAACATCTTTCAGAGCAGCAGTGAACAGCTCCATATCCCCATCTTTCAAACATTCTTCTAGGTAGAGAGCTGCTAGTTCTGGATCTTTGAGCATCTCTTGAGTTGTCTCACTGAATGGTCTGCTTGGCTTCATGATTTTGCTCTCCTTTGATAATCATCCCAATATTGTTTGGCTCTGCTAATTGTTCTATCCTGGTCCCTTTTGCCTGAGCCGATAACGTACTCTTCAATTTCATACACAATCTATAATGTAGCCTATATGCTACAAAAAGTCGAGAGGACCTGCTCTCGAAGAGGTTTACTCGACTTGCCAATCCGTAACTTATATGTTACACTAAAGTTATGAGTTGGACAATAGATTATTTTGAGCAAGATAACGGCATCCAGCCAGCCGAAGTGTTTGAAGATGAACTCTATAGCTTGAACAAGAAGATTCTAGGAAAACTTCTCTATATTCGCGATCAATTGGAACAGCTAGGTTTTCAACTGGGTGGAGGATACATAGAGAAGTGCCATGACTACCCAGGCATATGGGAAATCAGAGTAATACACAATAACAAGCTTGCTCGTGAGTTGTGTGGCTTTGATGGTGAACGTGTTATCCTAGTCCATGGTTATGTAAAAAATGTGGGGCAACCAGCCTCTCAACAAGATCTCAAAAAAGCCTTTACTTACTGGACTGAGTACCTAAGAACTCGGCTAGTAAGTCCCGAAGAGGAGGAAAATGATGAGTCGTTATGAGCAACGGAGACGTAAGTTCTTGCGAGACCCAGAAGTCACAGAGGGCTATCAAGAAATGGCAGCAGAATTCCAATTCATGCAAGCCATTGAAGCGATACGTTCAAAATTGGGAATAAGCAAAGAGCATCTTGCGAGCCAGATGGGAAAGAAGAGGGAAACTGTATCGAGGCTACTCACCGCCCAAGACACCAATCCAACGCTTGAGACAGTGATAGAACTCCTCTCAGCCTTACAGCTAACCGCTGATATTAAGCTTCGTCACGCAAAAGAGGGAGAACCACCCCTCCAAATTACAACAGAATCAGATCCTGCAACACAAACAACGAACCCCATCTAATGAGGTCCACTGTAGCAGTAACTACGTACAACAGACTCCTGCGCACCGTGCCACGAAGTAATAGGTACGAGTGCGCACTTAAATTTATTATAGCAATTAACAGCCATTTTAAGCTCAGATTGTAGGTTTCATGGTGGACTTGTCTAGACAAGTTAATCAGTCTTCGGACCCGCTTTGGCTGAAAAAGCTTGCTCTCCTCGGAGAACCAACAGCTTGCATAGGAACCTTTGATAATTCCCACACCATGGCTCCTAGCTAGCAAATCCCCTGCATATACTCTTCCCTTATGCCATACCTCTAGTGTACAATGTACTTATGCGACATCTTCACCAATATCCCTCATAAATAAAGAACGATAGAAGGGAGAAGCTTCAGATGGCAAGTAGGAAAAGGAATAAGAATACTCCTCAGATGGTAAGTAAGGAAACAAATAATAACATTCCTCCTGGCTTTACTTTACGTTACACGCTCTCGGGACATACAGAAGAGATTAATCGCTTTGCATAGTCACCAGACGGGCACATGCTAGCTTCACCCTCTGATGATAAAACTATTCGACTCTGGGACTCACAGACAGAACACCACCTGAGAACTTTTCAAGGGCACACCGATAAGATCTGGCAGGTAGCTTGGTCGCCCGATGGACGAGTACTTGCCTCCGGCTCTAGCGATAATACAATCTGGCTCTGGGATGTGCAAACAGGACACCTTCTGCGAACTCTTCGCGGACATAAGGGCGGGATTACAAGTGTGGCTTGGTCGCCTAATGGACAAGTGCTTGCCTCCGGCTCTGTAGACCAAACAACTCGGCTCTGGAACGCACAGACAGGATACCATCTCCAAACCCTTAAAGGACACACCGATATGGTCCTCGCTTTGTCTTGGTCGCCCGATGGACAAGTGCTTGCCTCTGGCGCTGATGATGAGACAATCCGGCTCTGGAACGCACAGACGGGAGAGCATTTGCAGACCCTTCTTGGTTCCTCTAATGTAGACCACGTGGGATGGTTTCCAGATAGGCAGATTCTTGCTTCTGCCATGACAGATTCGACCATCCAAATCTGGGACACACAAAAAGGACAAATAATACGCACTCTGGAAGGTCACACTAGGGAGGTTACTTGCCTCTCCTTTTCGGGTAATGGCCACCTCCTCGCCTCAAAGTCTACAGACCGGACTGTGCGCATCTGGCGTACAAGCACATGGGATCCAGTGGCGACCCTTAACAGTGGTAAAGGCGAGTCTTGGCCTCCCGGCGTAGCCTTTCATCCTCACGCTCCTATCTTGGCAACCCTCAATGAAGATGAGACAGAGATTCATATTTGGGACCTGGATGTTGCCACCCTTCTGGGATCTAGTCTAGCACCTGCCTCAGTTCACTACACAACTGCTAAAATCGCACTTGTTGGCGATAGTGGTGTGGGCAAGTCGGGCCTGGGTTATCGTCTGGCGGAAGATCGCTTTCAGATTACAGAATCCACGCATGGACAGCAGTTTTGGGTGGTAGATAAACTAGGTAAGATGCGTCAGGACGGCACACAATGCGAGGCGGTCCTCTGGGACTTCGCTGGGCAGCCTAATTTCCGACCGATCCATGCCCTGTTTCTGGATGATGTTGATCTGGCATTAGTGCTGTTCGATCCCTCACGCCAGGAGACCTTGGCGGGCATGGATTACTGGCTCAAACAGCTTACGCACAAGCAACAACAGTGCCGTACCGCCCTTGTTGCCGCTCGCACAGATGTCAGTATGTTGTCTACTTCCCTTGCCGAGCTGGAAGCTTTCTGCCAAGCACGTAATATTAGTGGTGGCTTTATTGCGACCAGTGCAAAGAAGAATGAAGGCATTGATAGTCTGTTAGAGATCATACAACAGCAGATTGATTGGGATGTCAAGCCAAGTATCGTTACAACGGGAACTTTCAAGCGCATCAAGGACCGCGTGCTCAGGTTAAAAGCCGACACAGATCGCAAAAATGTGCTCGTGAGTCCTGCCCAACTACGGATATTACTCGAGGCTGCCGAACCAGACTGGCAGTTTAGCGATGCTGAAATGATGGCGGCGGTAGGGCATTTGCAAAATCACGGCTATGTGACGATTTTGCGCCGCTCCTTGAATGATCAAAGCATCCTGCTTGCGCCAGACGTACTGATAAACCTCACTGCTAGCTACTTGCTCAAGGCACAAGCTAACGAAAAAGGCCTGGGTGCGTTGGATGAGTCACGAGCACTTCGCAATGATTACAAGTTCCAGGAGGTGGAAAATCTAAGTGAGGATGAACGTGATATCTTGTTGAATGCTGCGACAGAGCTATTTTTGGATCGAAATATCTGTTTTCGTGAGTCTGTCGATAACCAGACGTTTCTCATCTTCCCCTCGCTTATCGCCGACCGTCCGCCACGCATGATCGAAGATACAGAGCTGATCGAAGACGTGACCTATGTTGTTACCGGACTGATCGAGAATCTCTACCCGGCATTAGTGGTACTCCTGGGCTATACACCCAGTTTTCAGCGCATGAACCAGTGGCGCAAGCAAGCACGGTACGAGACCGTACGAGGCGAGATATGTGGTTTCAAGCAGACAAACGATGAGCCTGGGGAACTCGAGCTGGTGCTATATTACGCCAAAAACACGCCGGAATTCGTACGAGATCGTTTCCAAGGGCTATTTGAGGAAATTCTACACACGCACAATGTTACAATAAGTAGGTTCGCGCCTATTTCCTGTCCTAAGTGCGGTCGACAACAAGAGCATAGCACAATCATTCGACTGATACAGGAAGGCGAAAAGTTCCTTTTCTGCCCTAAAGATGGCAAGAAAATAAGTCTACCGAAACTTCCTGAACGTACAGCACTGAGCCGGGAGGATCGTGCTGTCGTTAACCGCGATGAAGCTATAAGCAAGATGCGCACTACCTATGAAACTGCTCTGGTAAGGGTCAAAGGCTTCATCCGCGACAGGAACGACACTACCAAGCCAACGTGTTTTGTAAGCTATGCGTGGGGAAATTCAGAACATAAAAGATGGGTACAAAATCTAGCCAATGATCTACGCAAAGCTGATATGAATATCGTACTTGATCAATGGGATAATCCAGCAATAGGGGCAAATATCCCCCGCTTTATCAGTCGTATCGAAGAGAGCGATTTTATCCTTGTCGTCGGTACACCATCCTATCGTCAAAAGTATGAAAACCAGGTATCACAGCACGGCAGTGTGGTTGCAGCGGAGGTTGATCTGATTGATGTGCGCCTAACTGGAACAGAAGTGCAAAAGGCAAGTGTCTTACCAGTGCTGCTGGCAGGTGAGAAACGCACATCATTTCCTCCACTATTGCAGCGTCGCGTTCATAGTGATTTTACACGTGAAGAGTATTACTTTGTCACTCTCTTTGATTTGGTGCTAACACTCTATCACATTCGATTCGATGATCCTATTGTGCAAGATTTACGAGCAAAACTTGGAGAAGAGGCAGAAGCTCTTGATGCAAGGACGTTTGTAAAGTGAAAGCGGGCCAGCCGAGAATAATCCCGACTGGCCCGCGGTAAATATATGTGCTCTATTCTGCCATGTCTTCCTGTGATGGCCCTGTGATAATCTCCTCTTCGATCGTTTCTTCGAGGGCTACCGCTGTGCTATCAACAAGAAGCTCGCTCTCTGTAGCGCTGCTATCCTGCGTATCGTCGCCGTTTGTCTCTTCGATCTTCTTCCCATTAGTAGTCGAAACGGCCACGACTGTATCGCCCTCGCCTAGGTTCATCAAGATCACGCCCTGAGTGGCACGTCCAACTGTCTTGATCTTACTGACATCGGTGCGAATCACTACACCGCTGGCAGAGATTACCATCAGGTCGCTATCGTGTTCAGTAATCACACGAGCTGCCACGACTCGCCCCGTTTTGTCGGTGACCTTGGAAGTGATCACACCACCACCACCCCGACCCTGGCGAGGATATTCGTCAATGGCAGTACGTTTGCTATATCCGTACTCGGTAACAATAAGCAATTCGCTATCAGACTGAGCAAGATTGAGAGAAACTACTGTATCATCCGCTGCCAGACGCATACCTCGTACCCCTCCACTGGTGCGCGAGGCTAAACGCAAATCATCGACGCAGAAGCGGATTGACTGTCCCTGCGTACTGATCAGCAGGATATCATCACCAATGCGGGCCAGCTTTGCGCCGATCAGCTCGTCATCCTCTTCCAGGTTCATCGCGATCAGACCCTGGCGACGCACCACTTCGAACTCGTTCATCGCCGTCTTCTTGACTTCACCTTTTTTTGTTGCGACGATCATCAGGTCACGGCTGACGCCCTTGGGTACTGCGACGATGGCAGTGATACGTTCACGCTGCTCGATAGCGATCATATTGATCAGGTGCTCGCCCTTCGCCGTGCGGCTGACGTCAGGAAGGTCATAGACTTTGAGTTGGAAGACACGGCCTCTATCGGTAAAGAAGAGCAGGCTATCGTGCGTATGCGTAACCACCAGATGGCGAACAGTATCATCCTCGCGTGTAGCCATCCCTGTCACTCCGCGACCACCGCGCCGCTGCGCTCGATAGGTATTGGAGGGAAGACGCTTGATGTAGCCTTTGTCTGTGAGTGTGACAACGACCTCTTCGTTGGAAATAAGATCTTCATCGCTAAATTCGCTGGCCTCAGCATTGATAATCTCTGAGCGCCTGGAATCACCATACTTTTCTTTCAGTTCCTCCAGATCGGCCTTGATGACCTTGCGAATTTCGTCAATATTGCTCAGGAGCAGATTGTAATAGGCAATGTTCTTAATGAGTTGTTGCAACTCATCTTCTATCTTCTGGCGTTCCAGGGCAGCAAGGCGGGCTAAGCGCATATCCAAAATCGCCTTGCCCTGCTCTTCCGAGAAACCGAAGCGTTCGCGCAATTTCGCGAGCCCATCATCGTAGGCGGATTGAGAGCTGCGAATAGTATTAATCACTGCATCCAGGTTATCCAGTGCCAGCTTTAAGCCTTCCAGGATGTGCTTACGAGCTTCTGCCTTGGCGAGTTCATAGCGGGTACGGCGTGTCAGCACAACTTCACGATGGGTAATGTGGTGCTGCAAAAACTTTTTGAGCGTGAGGGTCTGGGGTTGCTGATCTACCAATGCCAGCATATTGGCGTTAAAGGCCGTTTGCATGGCAGTGTATTTGTAGAGCGAGTTGAGTACACTATCGTAACTCGCATCGCGTTTTAACTCCATGAATACACGCATACCCTGGCGATCGGATTCATCACGTACTTCAGAGATGCCATCGATTTTCTTATCGCGAACCAGTTCAGCGATCTTCCTGACGAGGTCAGCCTTATTAACCTGATAAGGAAGTTCCGTGACAATGAGATTCATACGGCCACGCTCACCTTCCTCAAGATGAGTACGCGCACGCATGACAACTCTACCGCGTCCATTGGCATACATGTTGCGAATGCCTTCACGGCCATGAATGATCCCACCAGTTGGGAAATCGGGGCCACGAATGATACGCGCTAGCTCTTCTGTCGTGGCATCCGGCTGATCGATCAAATAGGTGATGCCATTGCAAACCTCAACCAGGTTATGTGGTGGGATGTTAGTAGCCATGCCAACGGCTATACCAGTAGAACCATTGAGCAATAGGTTCGGCAAACGTGCGGGGAGGACTGTAGGTTCTTCAGCCTGATTGTCATAGTTTGGTCTGAAGTCAACCGTGTCCTTGTCAATATCACGTAGCAGTTCATCGGCGATAGCAGCCATTTTCGCTTCAGTATAGCGCATGGCGGCGGGAGGATCATCATCTTGAGAGCCAAAATTTCCCTGGCCTAAGATCAATGGGTAGCGCATCGACCAGGGCTGGGCCATACGTACCAGGGACTCATAGACAGCTGCATCACCGTGGGGGTGATAGCTCTTCAACACTTCACCTACGGTACCTGCACATTTGCGAAACTGTTTCGTCGACTGGAGGCCCATCTGTTCCATAGCATAGAGCACACGGCGGTGAACGGGCTTCAGACCGTCGCGCACATCCGGTAGTGCTCGGCTGACAATCACACTCATAGAATAATCGAGATAGGCGTCCGCCATTTCTTTAACAATACTGGCCGGTTTAATATTGCCCAGTTCCATAAGTCATCCTCACCAATTTTAAGACATAGCCTGAAGGCATATCGGGTTGAAGTGTTTGTTCTTGTTCGTTGGAGGGGTATGAGAAATTTTGATTCTAAATTCGCTAGCTCGCGACGTACCCACCCTATTATAGCACACCTGGCCTGCATTTACGAGTTTTAAAATTTGTTGCTGATCTTTGGCTACCATTCTAGTTGTCATCTATCTGTCTATAGCTTGACATTGAAAAGCTGCCTTTTCTTGGCTATACTTCAAGCAGAAAAGTGATCGACTACCCTAAGCACTCAAGGCCTGACGCTGCAGACAGCCAGATACCCGAATAGTTACAGAATTTCCTACATTATCCTATAGGTTTTGGGAATAAGCTGTGGTATGATACAAAAGAACCCGCTGCAAACTGCGGAGTTTTAACCCAGACAGGTAGGTCGGTTTACCCGTGGCTTTAGCTACGAGCCGCTTTTCACCTTCATAAAGGGTTTTATCTTCTTATACAAGAATCTCCTGTTACCTATTTGGACATGCAACGTCGTAAATAAGAAACGTAATTTATGGAAAGGACTTCCTTGGCATGGCGAAAGCAACCACAACCATCAGGCAGGTCTTGAACTCTCAGGCCGATCATGCTGTGTGGTTTGCTGCCAACCAGATCCTTTTCAATCGAGTTGCGGCCTTCTATTTTGAAGTCATCCAAGCTCATGAGAAAGTCCTGAATCTGGGAAACAAAGAGGCACTGAGGACTCTGGAAAGGCTCACCCACGCGACGAAAAAGAACCCCACTCCTGTCATGCCTCTCTCTGAGATCGGAGAGGATATTCCTGCAATGTTTCGTCGGGCAGCCATCAATGCAGCCCTTGGGTCAGCTCGCTCCTTCTCTTCACATCTCTCCAAGTGGAACAAGCGCAAAGAAAAGGCGCATGCCCGTGGAAAGAAGTTCCATGAGCGCCCACCAGTTCCGCCACGTTCGTGGAACAAGTCAGCCACCTTCTATGCTGGACAGTGGAAGGAACGAACTGGATCAAGTATTCTCCTCAAAGTCTGGACAGGAAGCAGTTGGTGCTGGGTCAAAGTTCGTATCACTGGCCGTGAACTCCCCAAAGGGGTCGAGATAGGGAGCCCATCCCTTATTTGCCGGGGGAAAGAATGGTGGCTGCATACTCCCATTGAAAAGCATTTCAGTAGTGCCCCAAAGATCGAGAAACAAGTTACAACAAATACACAAACAAAAATCTGTGCAGTCGACCTGAATTTAAATGAAAATCTCGCCGTGTGCACCATTCGAACTGTTGAAGGTACGATCCTCGCCACCAAGTTCATCGGAGGTGGCAGACGGGTAAATGGCTTTAGGAAGAAACAGTTAGGACGGATTGCACGCAATCGAAGCAAGACTGGCATCATCGCGCAAGGCGAACAAGACAATGTAGACCTTTGGCGCAAGATCAATACGATGGATGAACATCTTGCGCATCTGGTGAGCGCTCGCATTGTTCAGTTTGCCAAGCGGCACGAAGCTACTCTCGTGGCCTTTGAGTACTTGGGTAATCTCAAGCCACAAAAGGGCAAGTATAGTCATCGAGGCAATAGCAAACGGACCTTCTGGATGAAAGGGCGCATCTTTAAGTACTCAAAGTATAAAGCGTATAACGAAGGCGTTCTCATCAGTCGGGTGAGCCCGAGGAATACTAGTCGTGAGTGTGCCCGTTGCCATAGCATGGTAGCTCGTTATGAAGAAGGAAAGCCTCAAGAGGACTATACGCTTGGTGCGCCTTTAGTGTTCTGTCCTCAGTGTGGGATGAAGGGCAGTGCAGACCGAAATGCGAGTCTTGTCATCGGCCAGCGTTTGGTTGAACGCTATCAAAAACCACTCCAGGGAAAACCTCCAACTCCTCTGCATGCAGAGAGGGCAGAGAGATCTGCAGGTGTTGCAGTCTGCCAGGATGCCAAATGCGAAGAGGAACCATCTATTCTTCAAGCAGGGCATGCAGACGGCAACGAGCATGGCACCGCTCACGAAACCGATGTGGGGATGGTTGCATCTGTCTCAGATATTCCCTGCTAACTACGGCTTCCACTTGAGTCATAGCTACGCTATATTTCTCAGGAAACCGACTATGCAGGAGTGTCAGAAGCTGCAGGGCGAAAGCCCTTGCGGAGTGTCACAAAATGCAAGAACGGGATTTAAGGGAGAGACCCTAATGCCTCTCTCGCAGTTTTTTCGATGAAGAACGCGTAGCGCTTGATACCTCAAAGAGGAGGGGGGCTGGTGCTTTTTTCGTAGGTGTCTCAATGAAGGACACCTAGCGCTTGATACCTCAACATGGCTAAAGGGAGATGAAGATATATGTTACTACCTCTTAACTCACAACAATGTTTTTTTATTACCGTGCTTGTTTTCATCGTAGTGGGTTTCTCACGAGGATGGCGCAGAGAAGTTATGTCTCTGGTGTTTGTTCTACTCGCTGTAGTTCTGATCCATCCAGATACAAGCGATGCCTTAAAGGGCTTTCTGGATCGCCTAGGAAACTTCATTACGTATCTTAGTGGATCTGGTGGACAATTGAACTCTCCCCCTAGCTCTTCAGGTATTAACTTCCTGGCCGGTCCATTCTGGTCACTAGTCATTTTTGTGCTTATAGTGGCTCTGGGCTACTATGTTGGGAACAGAGTCTTTCCCCCACCTGGTACTACCCATGAGCGATTCATTGGGGTCATCCCGGCGATTATCTCCGGGGCATTTGTCCTTTTCTACCTGAGTTCCTATGCGAAAAGCAATGGAGGGTCTGCCAATCTCCAGGTGCAAGTAGCACCACCAGACCCAAGCACTTTTGTGCCAGTGATTTTTGTCCTTGCGCTTATAGCCCTTGTCGTTGGACTTATTGCGTCACGTTTCAAGAAGGCATCTGGTAAGAAGTAATGTACCTTTTTTATCGGCTCCCCGACGTGCAAGCTATGGATAGAACCGAACTTACCAGATCAACGTTTTGAGGTGAATAGACATGGCTAATCAATCCAAGATCCAACCTGCTTCTTCTTCTGCCCATGAGCTCCCGTGGCGTTCTTGGCGCCATCGCCTTAATGTGCTACAGTTCCGGCGTGGCCGCAATCACCAGTGGTACTTCTCCGGTCAGCAACCAGATGAGGAAGTACGTTTAGTGGTACGTAAGCACTGGTGGTTCCTGATGCCGCCTGCCTTACCCTTCATAGCTTCTAGTCTGGTGCTCTTTATCGCCCTATGGACTGCTGCTCAGTTACCTACTCTGGCTTCTTTCTGGTATCTGCTTGAATTGGCGGCTTTTCTCGCCATGCTGGGAACCGGGGGCTGGTTTGCCTATCGTGATCTGATCACCTGGTGGTATGAAACGTATATTATCACCAATAAACGAATTATCAATTCTCGTGGTCTGCTCGAACCAACGCGTCAGCAGACACCAATTGAGAAAGTGCAGCAGGTAGGTCTCGATATCGATAAGCTTCTCGGCTTATTCCTAGGATTTGGAACTCTTCATGTGTACTTATCAGGAGGCGACTTTTATCTCAGAGATGTTCCCAATCCTAGAAAAGTGCGGGACGCTCTAGTGGGTGTTTGGGAAGAATTTCAGGCAAGTAAGCCCAAAGATGCACCAGTTCCTGTACCTAAAGATGACCAGTTGGCAACAGTCTTGGAGGCACTGGGAAAAGCAAAACCTGTTCCTATGCTGCCCAATGCCGATGCAAATCTGCCTCCCCTACGTACTGCAGACCGTTTTATTGGGCCAAGGCGCACTTTTGGTGGCTTTCTACGTATTCCCTGTAATGTACGCTATCTCTCTGGTGAATACACTGTTAAATATGTGCAGCGCTCACTGTATGTCCTCTGGCGCAATTTACTCGTTCCAATCTTGCTCCTTTTAGTGGCATTGCCTTTAGCTATCGCAGGGCCACAGATTGGCTTTGTTCCGACGAACTGGCAATCGTCCTGGTGGTTCGGTATGGGGCTGATTGTAGTGGGCATCTTACTTTCAATAGGGCTGATCTATCTGAACTATATCGATGATGTGTATATTCTCACAAACAGGCGTATTATCGACATTGAACGCATTTTATTCATCTTCTTTGAAAAGCACGAGGAAACCGAATACAAGAATATCAGAGATGTTAAGGTAAAAATACAGAGTGTCCTGCAACGTTTTCTGGATATTGGCAATGTCTACATCGAGACGCCGGGTAGTATTCCTGATATTGTCATGTCCAATGTCGACCATCCCTTCGTGTTGCAGGATGAAATTCTGGGTATTCGTGCTCATAGGGAGAAGGAAGATGCTGCCAAAAAAGAAAATACAGAGAAGAAGAATCTATACAAATGGTTCAGCACGGTGGTATCGAAACTAGAAGATGTCACTACGAGCAGAGGAACACCCAATCTGAGAACAATGGATTTACTGTCGGCGATGGCCTATGCCCAAGAATTTGGCCTAGACGTGGTGGTAAAGGGGGAAGCTGCTGATAAACCCGAGATCCCACCAGGCCATGTGGTGTATCAGGATCCTCCCCCAGGAACAATGATGGAAACAGGGAGCCAAATCGAGGTCGTTTTAAGTAGGAGACCTTCCCCCATCCTACCTCCGCCCTCCCCACAGACGCGATAAATGAGGATTCGCCCGGCAATTTACCATGCGCCTTTAGGTGTTGCCCGGGCGGCATCGTCATTAGTGTGCGCCCATGCGGGTAAGCAGAGCGATACATTCAATGTGATAGGTCTGTGGGAACATATCAATTGGTTGAGCTGCGACCAACTGATAGCGTCCACTGGTGCAAAGGGCTGCAATATCGCGTGCCAGAGTACTAGGATCGCACGAGACATAGACGATTGCTCGTGGTCCAAGAATCTGCAAAGCCTGTAAAGCTTTTGGATGGCAGCCAGCTCGTGGAGGATCAACCAGGGCTACATCAATGCGTTCACGCCGATAGTGGAACTGGCTAAGAAGACGTTCCAACGTCCCTTCCTGTATTACAACGTTACTTTGGTTATTGAGAACGGCACCAGCTTTTGCATCCATCACAGCGCTAGGTTGGGACTCAACCGCAACTACACGTGCGGCAGATGATAGGAACGCAGAGAAGAGGCCAACACCACTGTATCCATCAAGTACAGTTTCTGAACGCTGCGGCTCAAGCATCGCTAAAGCCCGTTCAACGAGCACAGACGTCTGTACGGGATTAACCTGGAAGAACGAGTCAGCAGAAACTCGGAAGCGTCGTCCCAAAACAACATCAGTGAGAAATTCCTGCCCAACGAATACACGACCATAGCGACCTCCGACGCGCTCAATAATCACACCGACGATACCTGGAGCGATGCTCATCAACTCCTGAGCCAAATGTTGCGGATTTTCGATCACCGAACCAGGACGTGCGTGAATAATTAAGAGCGTAGGAACAGCTTTGATTGTGGGTGAAACCATCCCAGCAACTGTATTGCTGACGGCTCCAATCGCACCACGGATAGTGAAGCTCTGGATCATCTCACCTAGCATATCGCCAAAATAGTCCATGAGCTTGCTGCGTACCATCTGGTATACTTGATCAAGTGCTGGGTGAAACAGACCGTACTCTTCAAGATTCTGGACATCATGGCTCTCAGTCAGCTTGCAACCAATCTCTCCACTTGGCCCAACAGAAAATAAGGCATAATTGCGATAGTGCCAGGGAGAGATACCGGGTGGCATACCAATCATCGGATGAACGACGGCATCAGGCTGCTTGCCAATACGCACCAGTAGCCCTCGCACAATGTGAGCCTTCCAGGTCAGTTGTGCTGGATAAGCGATATGCTGCCAGTTGCATCCACAGTGGGCTAGATCTGGATAGGCAAGCTCAACCCGCTCGGGAGAAGGACGCAGGATTTCAAGCAATTCCGCACGTGCATGCCCCCGACGCTCCTCGACAATTTCAACCTGTACTCGTTCTCCTGGGATTCCTCCGGGAACGAACAGAACACGTCCCTCGTATCGGCCCACGGCATCACCTCCGTAGGCAAGGTCTGTGAGTTCTACATCAATACTCATGTTCACCTCGGCGGCACCGCACGACATTCCAAGTCGCTGATGTCCGTCCCATCCTTCCAACAATTTTGATATTTCTATTCTTACTACTACGTAGCTCCTACCATCAAGTCTCACATGTGCAGAGAACCTTCTGTCTCAAAAGACTACCTGATTAATAGAAGCACTGTTAGATCTATGAGTGTTTATCTACAAGACAGGTAATCTAAAGCGGAAGTGGATGTCTGGGTGGACTATACAGCCGCGTTCCAAAACGACTCAACAAGACGGCTCCTAACCCAACCAACCCTGATCCAATGGTAATCCACAGGCCAATAGAAGGGAGAGACCCTGCTAATGCTAACGCTGTCATTCCCACCATAATTTGGAGAAGACGCGTGCTTTGCTGTGGAAACATAGAGCGTACGATGTAATCACCGACAATCCAGCCAACTGCGGCTGTTCCCAGTGCCCATGCTGCGATCAAACCAACGGCGACGAGAATGGCTAGTGGGATAGAAATGATAAGTCCAACCAGTACCGCAAGGATTGCAGGAGCCAGCAAGACGCTTAAAAGCCCAAGAACAAAGCTTCGGCCCATCTTGCTCTTCACCGTCGTACGCACTAGCATGACATGCTCGGGGAGCAGGGATGTCAGTAACATGCCCAGTATGACCCACACTAATGTGGACCAGAAACGAATACTTGCTCCACTAACACCCGTTAAGAGTGTTCCCAGACTCTTTGTGCAAGAAAAGGCACTACCATGGAGCTGGGAATTGCTGCCTTCTGTCCAGATACCTCCACACACATGAATGTCTCCATTGACTTGAGCACTATCCTGTAAGGTCAGATTGCCACCATAGATGGTAACGTTACCGTTAACCACGCCATTGATAACAACATTCCCTCCAAACACAACCACATCACCTTCGAGCACACCACGAATCACAACAAATCCACCAAATGAGGTCAGGTCACCGCAAACTACCTTCCCACTTGTCACCACTACCGCACTATTGAAGGATAGGCCCCGATGCTCTTCGCTGCAGTCCATGGAGCGTTGCAAAACACGGTTGTCTGCAGCCCGTACTTTCCCCCTGGCTTCTGCAGCTGAAGCTGTCAGCATTTTCCCCTGCAGTGCTTCTAGCCCACCAGCTATTAAGAATGCTGCTAAGAGCATAAGCCCTGGCAGCGTGAGCATGAACCGTTGTTTTCGCGAGACCTTGTGCATATGAGAAACTCCCTGCCATGGGTCAGCATATCTGCATGACCATGACCCTCGCCTGCCTATGCTTCTTGTGGATAGCGCATCAAGCGAAGCCACATCCCCATCATGATAACTACTGCAAATGCAATAGCTGAGAGTAGCCAGCTATTTTGTGTCAGCGGTGTCAGTTCCTCTCGTAGATATTGTGCAAAGATAATGAATATGTCAATGGCGCCACTGAGCAGCGAGAGTACTTTCGCTGCCAAGTCGGTCCGGATGATAAGTATAGTAAAGAAGAACAGCGGAATGCTGCTCAGCATAAAGAGGCCCAGAGCAAGACTAGCAGCTCCCACCGGACCTAAACGTTCCATGCGGATACGCTGTTGCCGACGGATATCCTCTAGCTGCTGGGAGATGCACTTTTGCTCCCGTATCGCCCGCATGATCTGAGAGGTTGAGATACTTGCTCGTATGAGCGGAGTTGGAGTATCGAGCACACCTTCCAGGTGATATTGACGTTGCAGAAAGGCACGGCAAGCGGAACATTGCTTCAGATGTTCTTGCAAGGCTGGCGCAAGCAGGAACGCACGATAGCCATCACACTGAGCGCCCAGCCATTCTTTAGCGTCATGGCAGTGCATCGGTCTGCTCCTTTGCTATCTGCTGCTGCTGCATATAGCGGGCCAGTAATTCACGAGCCCGGTGCAAACGCGCTTTTACCAGTGGTGGAGTCAGTTTGAGCGCAGTGGCAATTTCGTCATAGGAAAAGTCATACCAATAGCGTAATATAATCACAGCACGATATTTGCCGGGTAAGCGTTGCAGATAGCTCTGAATTTCGTCCTGTTGCTCTCCCTGCAACGCCGATTGCTCTGGGCTAATCCCCATATCGACAATCCACTCTAGAAAGGGAACGTCCTCTAAAGGAAGCGCCAGGAAGCGTCGCCTCCTGAGTTGGTCGATTGCCAGGTGTGAAGCGATAGAGAGCAACCAAGTGCTAAATTTGTGGACAGATTTATAGGTAGCCAGCTGTGTATACGCTCGCACAAATGTTTCCTGTGTTATATCTTCAGCTTCCGTAGCATTGCCCAGCATGCGGTAAGCGAGATTTTGTACAGCATCTTTGTATCGCTCGACGAGCATCGAGAAGACCTCCTGGTCACCTTTGAGGATAAGCTCGACGAGCTCAGCATCGCTCATCGCTTCCACGATGGCTCCTGCCTTCATCTGGCCGCTAATCGCCTCGCTGGTGGCGATACCCTGCGTACTCGCAACATTTGCTACTGTTCCACTATTCTGGCTACGGCGGCCCTTACGCGCTGGCTTCGCAATCGCTCCAGCCCCCGTACCCCCCAGTATATTTGAAGCGCTTAAAGTCGATTCTAGCATTTATCACCGCTCATTTGTTCTTTTCACTTGGTACTCTTCGTAAGACGACAAGAAGCACAGTCATCTCTAGTTTTGTACGAGCAGCGGCTAAAAAAGTTGTAATCTTCTATTGAAGTGTAGCATGACTCGGACTCCGTGGCAAGAGGTGACCTGTCTCCCATGAGACAAGATGATACCACATTAGTGAAAGCATTTTCATTTTAACGCGAGGACCCAAGCAGAAGGTACTGGTGGATGACCTATGGTTAATGAAACAGGGTTCAGGAAGCTTTGGCCCAGGAGACTTTGCAATCTCCTGGGCCAGGGGTATTTTAGGTCAGGTACCAGAAAAGATTTTCTATACCTAAAGTGTGCTTATTGGATAACCAGTCTGAAGCCACTCTCATTCACGGGCAAAAATGGCTTATCCAATCAGCTCTTACTTAGTAGCGTCTGTCACGGTATCCACTAGAGCGCGAGTCTCGACGATCATTGGCTTCATTGACAACGATGGTTCGCTCTCCTAGAACAGAATTATTCAGTTGGCTTTGGGCTGTTTGTGCTTCTTGATTGTTGCTCATCTCGACAAAGCCAAAACCTTTACTTCTGCCTGTCTCACGATCAATAATCACCGTTGCTGAAACGACCTGCCCATACTGGCCAAAAAGATCTGCAAGATCTTGATCTGTTGTTTGATAGGGCAGTTTTCCTACGTAGAGTTTCAAAATAGTTTTCTCCAATGCTGATGCCAATAGACCTATTGCCGTCGGTGAAATCACTCTCTCACACAAGTCATACAGCAATATGTGACGCCAGCTTAGTGCTGACAACAATAGTTTACCATATTTTATTCCAGACCTCAAAAAATTTTGCCTGATTGGAGGATTTCCGCAAAGTCCTTAAAATCGGCTGTAGCGCGGCTTCTTCTTCGGCTTGTTCACATTGGCTTTCACAAAGGAGGGAGGCTCGGTCTTTTTCTTTTCCAGTTCCTCTATCCTCGCCAGCGCCACCGCCAATTGCTCCTGCGCCTTGCTGAGTTTTTCTTGCAGGGCTTGTTGGTCCTCTATCCTCGCCAGCGCCACCGCCAATTGCTCCTGTGTTGTGCGTAGTTCTTATTGGAGGGCCTGATGTTCAATCTGCAATTGTCTGAAGTCTTCTTCCTGCTTCATGTTTCCAGTCTATCAGAGGGTCTTGCCCTTGGATAGCGCCCACCAAACATCCCTTACTCCAGACGTCAAACTTTCAGACCAAGTCTTTGATCGCGGCGGACCTTGTCTTGCTTGTCGGTCGCTTGTACTAGATGACCCTGTATACATATCCTCCCCTGTATACATACCCTCCCCTGTCTGTGTATCCAGGGACAGTGGATCTACAAACGGATCTTTATACCTTCCAACAGGAGGAGTAGTATCAGACCTATAAGGGAAGCAAAAAGAATTAAGTATCCAGTGAGGGAGATGGTGTGTAAGGAATGTCGAGGAACCATCGTTCAAGGCCAATCAAGCGTTGGACATGGGTTTCCACTTGAGCCATGGCCTTCTTGGTT
>Ga0207416_1000541_pt1 | contig 63263 bp, 58 predicted proteins | sample PaiPotPPM11metaG_FD_184107 | JGI IMG/M metagenome (GOLD analysis project Ga0207416, IMG submission 184107) | Iron sulfur acid spring bacterial and archeal communities from Banff, Canada, to study Microbial Dark Matter (Phase II) - Paint Pots PPM... ... | reverse complement strand
TCCGATGAAGAGTCGCGGTGGCAGTTTCCGCGACGGCGCGGCCGGCAGCGGCAGTGGCTCCGGCGGCAGCGGCGGCGGCTCCGCCGACACGTCCGTCGCCGGCTGCAGCTCCGGCAGCGGCTCCGGCGGCGGGGGTTGCCACGACGGCGGATGCAGCGCCGCCAGCGTTCCTTGCGGCGCCCGCGCGCGTTTTGCGCCCGGCGCCACGACAACCACGCCGATGTTGTCCGGCCCGCCCGCCTCGTTTGCCGCCGCGATCAACGCCGCCGCTGCCTGCTCGGCATCGCCTGCGCCGAGCAGCTCATGCAGCTTCTCCTCGGTCAGCGGGCCGCTGAGGCCGTCGCTGCAGAGCAGCAACCGATCGCCGGCCTGCACGGCGATCTCGGCCACACTCGGCTCGGCCTGCGGGCTGAAGCCCAGGTTGCGGGTGAGGACGTTCTTGCCGGGGTGGGCCGCGGCCTCCTCGGGCGTGAGCAGGCCGATCGCCACGCGCTCCGCTACCCAGCTGTGGTCGAGGCTCACCTGCCGCAGTTGGCCGTCATGCAGCAGGTAGGCGCGGCTGTCGCCCACGTTGGCGATGACGGCACGGTCGCCCAGCACCGCCGCCGCCACGACCGTGCTGCCCATGCCCTGATGCTCGCCGGGCGCGTCGCTCTCTTCATGGATCGCCGTATTGGCGGCGGCGATGGCCGCCCGCAACGAGGGCTCCATGCCTTCCCACGGCTGCATGAAGTATTCGCGCAGAATCGCGGCGACGGCGTAGTTGGAGGCGACCTCGCCCGCCGCATGGCCGCCCATGCCGTCGGCGACGACATAGAGACAGCCGCGCTCGGCGCGCAGGGCGCGATCGGCCGGCTCGAACCCACCGACCGCGTCCTCATTGTTGCTGCGGACGCGGCCCGGGTCGCTGCGAATCGCGCTGTCCGGAGCCGGCGGGTCGCTCACGATTCCTCCAGGCGGCGCGTACCGCTGCCGCAAACTGCCTGATCTTCGGCAGATCTCAACAGTACGAAGGGTACATCAGCGGATCAAGGACACACTTCACACGACGCGTACAGCCCGGAACACTTTTCTTGCACGCGCACAAGCAGCAATTGGCGGTCACGCGGGCGTTCAACTCGTGCCCCGTTGGGTGTCCGTCGATTGCAACTGCAATTCGTCGCAGTTAGAGTGGGCATGGCGCCGCGCGTGGGACGCGATATGGCTCCACTCGCCGCATAATAGGCATGCAGCCCAGCCGGGGAAAGGCAGCCATGTATTTCGACCGTCGCCTCTTCGCCATGACCGCCGGCATGCGCGGGCGGATTGCTCTTGCCGCGCTGATCGGTATCGTCGCCGTGCCGGTCGCCGTCTGGCGCCTGGCGCTCACCGGCGACACGATCGCGCAGGTATTCAAGGGCCGCTCGCTCGGCAGCCTCGTCGGTGCATTCGTGCTGATCGCCGCGTTGATTGTACTGCGTGCGGCGCTGCAGCTCTGGCGCGAGGAGATCGCCAATCGCACGGCCGGCGTGCTCAAAGTGCGGTTGCGGCGGCAGCTCTATGAGAAGGTGCTGGCGCTCGGCCCCGGCCACTTCGATCAACAGCGCACCGGCAACGTGCTGCTGGCGCTGGTCGAGGGCGTGGAGAGCCTGGATACCTTCTTCGGCCAGTACCTGCCGCAGCTGATCGTCGCCGCGCTGACGCCGCTGATCCTCTTCGCCGTGCTCGCCTTTCTGGACGTGAAGACGGCCGCGGTCTTCCTGTTCTTCGCGCTGTTCACGCTGATTGCGCCGGCGGCCTTCCACCACTGGAACGCCGCCAGCGCCCTCGCCCGGCGCGACGCCTATTCCGGGTTTGCCTCCGATCTGCTTGATACGATTCAGGGGCTGCCCACGCTCAAGGCGTTCGGCCAGAGTAAGCGGCGCGGCGCCCAGATCGCCGAACGGGCGCACCGGCTCTTCCGCAGCACGATGTACGTGCTGGCGGTCAACATCCTCACCGGCGGCATCACCATGCTCGGCGTCTCGGCCGGCGCCGCCGTCGCGCTGGCCTGGGGCGCGGTGCGCGTGCACGACGGCGATCTGCAACTGCGCACGCTGCTGATCGTGCTGATGCTGGGCGTCGAGGTCTTCCGACCACTGCGCGACCTGACCGTACTTTACCACCGCGGCATGCTGGCGATGGCCGCGGCGCGGGGCATCTTCGGCCTGCTCGACACGCCGATCGACGTGCCTGATGCACGGCAGACCGCGCCGCCGGCCGAACCGCTCGCACCGACGCTGCGCTTTGAGGGCGTGACCTTCGGCTACGAGGGCGGCCGGCGGCCGGCGCTGCAGGATCTGTCGTTCGAATTGCACGCAGGCGAGACGCTGGGCGTCGTCGGGCCGAGCGGCGCGGGTAAGTCCACGATCGTCAACCTGCTCTTACGCTTCGTCGAGCCGCAGCAGGGGCGCGTGCTGTTCGGCGGGCACGATCTGCGTGAGCTGCCGTTCGCGACGATCCGGAGCCAGGTCGCGCTGGTGGCGCAGGATACCTATCTCTTCCACGGCACGGTGGCCGAGAACCTGCGGCTGGGCAAGCCGGACGCGACGCGGGCCGAGCTGGAAGCGGCGGCCCATGCCGCCAACGCGTACGACTTTATCTCCGCGCTGCCGCAGGGCTACGAGACCGTTGTCGGCGAGCGCGGCACGCGGCTCTCCGGCGGGCAGCGGCAGCGCATCGCCATCGCGCGGGCGTTGCTCAAAGATGCGCCGATCCTGGTGCTGGACGAGGCGCTCTCGAGCGTAGACGCGGAGAACGAGGCGGCGATCCAGCAGGCGCTGGAGCGGCTGCAGCGCGGCCGCACCACGCTCACGATCGCGCACCGCCTCTCCAGCGTGGTCAACGCCGACCGCGTGATCGTGCTGGAGCGTGGGCGATTGGTGGAGACGGGCCGCCACGGCGAGCTGATCGCCGCCGGCGGCACGTATGCCCGACTGATGGCGGCGCAGCACGAGGTCGAAGAGGAGCGGCAGGCGGGCATCACCTCGGCCACCGCCGCCGAAGCCGCGGGCAGCAGCAGTGACGGCGGCCGCACCGCCGGCGAAGAGCTGCCGAAGCTGGCGATCGAAGACGCGCGCCGGCCGCTGCCGCTGCCGCGCGTGTATTCGCGCCTGCTGGGGCTGGTGCGGCCCTGGGCAGGCGAGATGGCGCTGACGTTCGCGCTGGGCCTGCTGCGCGCGGCCGCGGTCGTGGCGCTCGGCGTGGCCGGCGCGGTGCTGGTGGGGCGGGTGACGCTTGGCCACGCGCTGAACCCGTGGCTGACGCTGCTGCTGGTGCTGGTGCCGATCACGGCGTTTCTCACCTGGGCCGAGTCGTGGATCGCGCACGACCTCGCCTTCCGCCTGCTCTCGGAGATGCGCATCGCCCTGTTCAAGATGCTCGACCCGCTGGCGCCGGCCTACTTGCAGCGCCGCCGCTCCGGCGACGTGGTCAGCATGGCGACCGGCGACGTGGAGACGATCGAGCTGTTCTTCGCGCATACGATCTCGCCGCTGTTCGTCGCGGTGCTCGTGCCCGGCGCGGTGCTGATCGCCCTGCTGGTTTACAACTGGTCGCTGGCGCTGGCGCTGCTGCCGTTTCTGGCCGGCGTGGCGCTGACGCCCTGGCTGGCGAGCGGCGCGATGGAGCGGCTGGGCGCGGAGCTGCGCGACGGCACGGGAACGCTGAACGCGGGCATGGTGGACGGCGTGCAGGGGCTGCGCACGATCGCCGCCTTCGACGCCGGCCCGGCGCGCACGGCCGAGATCGCGGCCGGCGGGCGGCGCTTCGCCGATTTGCAGGTGCGTTTCTTCCGCGACCAGGCGCTGCAGACGGCGATCATCGAAATCCTCACCGGCCTCGGCGCACTGGCCGTGCTGGCGGTAGGCGCCGGGCTGGTGACAAACCATCACCTCGCCCGTACGGATCTGCTGATCGCCACGGTGCTCGCGACCTCCGCCTTCGGCCCGGTAACGGAGTTGGTGAAGACGCTGAAAGAGCTGATGCAGACGCTCGCTTCGTCGCGGCGCTACTTCGCGATCGAGGACGAGCCGGTGCCGGTGCAGGACGGCCCCGGTGTGCCGGAGACGGCGACCGAGCGGCGGGCCAGCGGCCTGCCCGTGGTCTGCGAAAATCTCACCTTCCGCTACGCGCCCAACGACCCGCCGGCTCTACGAGAGGTGAGCTTCACCGCCGCGGCGGGCGCAACCGTGGCACTGGTAGGCCGCTCCGGCGCGGGCAAGACCACGCTCGCGCACCTTTTGCTGCGCTTCTGGGATCCGCAGCAGGGCCGCATCCTGATCGACGGCCACGACCTGCGCGACTACGCGCTGGACGACCTGCGCCGGCTGGTGGCGCTCGTCGCGCAGGACACGTATCTCTTCAACACCACGCTGTGGGAGAACCTGAAGCTCGGCCGGCCGGAGGCGAGCGACGACGAGGTGCTGGAGGCGGCGCGACGTGCCAACGTGGACGAGTTCGCCGCGGCGCTGCCGGACGGCTACGAAACGCGCGTGGGCGAGCGCGGCATGCAGCTTTCGGGCGGCCAGCGGCAGCGCGTGGCGATCGCGCGGGCGCTGCTCAAAGACTCGCCGGTACTGATCCTGGACGAGGCGACCTCGCATCTGGATGCGGTAAACGAGGCCGAAGTGCGTCAGGCGCTGGACCGGCTGATGGCCGGCCGTACGACCTTCGTGATCGCGCACCGTCTCTCGACCATCCGCAACGCCGACGAGATCCTGGTGCTGGACGACGGCGCACTGGTGGAACGCGGCAGGCACGCACGGCTGCTCGCCCGCGACGGCCTCTACTCCCACCTGATCGCCTCGCAGCTCATGGCCCGCACCGACGCCACCGCCGCCCAGCGCGCCGTCGGCGTTGAGGGCGGCGGGTAGGTTCTGCCCGCGTGCCTGCTGTCAGAGGAGGTACTTCTCCCGTGCGCTTCGGCGAGAAGTTAGCGCAGTGACTATTGATGTCGCCCGATCTCTCGCAAGACCTACCCGAGCTTGACCACAAAGGACCAGTTAGATCATTCGCGGGGTCTTCCAGCTAGCAGCGGCGATCTCTCCGACTTTGAAAATGAAATTGCCGCGACCAAAGCTGGCAGCTCCATCAGTCAGCGCACGGATTACGGTCGGCGCCAGCAGCGTCCGGCCGTCCGGCGCGATCGCGACGAACTCACCGGTGTGTTCGGCCTCAAGCGGCTTGCCGAAGCGCTCATAGAGCGCGAGCGCCTGCGCCGTGCGTTCCTGCTGTTCGTTCGTCGGCATGAGCCTACGATACCAGACAACACGAGTGCGGCCTCGATCAGAGTGGTGGAGGGCGGCATCCGCGGGGCGTCAGCGAGCCAGCTATTCTCCCGCTCCGCAGCCCCCTGCCTGCACACCGGTGCGGTGAGCTGGGTAGCCACACAACCATGGTTGCAGTGTTATTGATAGGAAACCGTGGTTGCATAGTACGGTGATACTGTCTACCGTGAAGAGCGGGCACCACCCGACCCAACACTAGTCACCCCTGGGGTCGGTATCATCTGCGCCTCGGAGGGGTGCCATGCTGCTTGCGCCCTGGGTCCTCGGCCGGCCACCCGGCGACATCTTCGAAGTCCTCTTCGTCTTCCTCACCGTCATGGTCTGCCTGGTCGGGATGTACCTGTTCGGTCGCTGGTGGCAGGCCTAGCGCCGCCGGCCCGCGCCCTCACCGCGACACCACCTCCAAGAGCGAGGCGACTGATGGCTGGTGCACCCGTTCGCGCACAGGTCCCCACCCGCGCCCACGCCAATCCCCGCGCCCGTCGCGAGCGCGACGAGGAGGTGTTGGTCTGGCCGGACCTCGTCTTCGTCGAGTTCATCTCGGCGGTCTTTATCACGGTATTGCTCATGGCGCTGGCCACCGCTGTCAACGCCCCGCTGCTGGACCAGGCCAACTCTAACATCACGCCGAACCCGTCGAAGGCGCCGTGGTACTTTCTCAACCTGCAGGAGCTGCTGCTGCACATGCACCCCGCGCTCGCCGGTGTCGTGGTGCCGACCGTCGCCCTGATTCTGCTCGCCGCGATTCCCTATCTCGACCGCAGCAACGACGGCCAGGGTGTATGGTGGGGCGGCCACCCGAAGGCCGTGAACATCGTGCTCTTCTCGGCCGCGTTCGCCTTCATCGTCACCTGGCTGCTCATCCTCTACGACAACGGCACGCAGGACATCCTCTACAACTGCGTCAGCCAGCCAGATAAGCTGTGGAGCTGCCTTAAGGAGGGCGGCACGCCGGGCACCGCCCACCACCTGCCCGCCTATCTGCGCAATGTGCGCGGCATTCAGACCGGCATTACCTGGCCCAAATGGACGACGCACATTCCCTACATGCCCTTCCACCAGTTGAAGTTACTGGATTCCAACTTCCTGAATTTGAACCTGCCCGCCTGGATCGTGGAACAGGGCATCCCCATCGCCTGCATGGTCGGCCTACCGCTTGTCCTCATCCTTTTGCTACGTTGGCGCTACGGCCCGCTGGGCAAGCGCGGCACGATGTACGCTCTGTTCACCGGCTTCATGACGGTCTACATCGTGCTCACCATTTCCGGGACCGCGTTTCGCGGGGAGGGTCAAGAGCTGTTGTGGCCGTGGCAGCTCCACCCCGCGTCCGGCCTCGGGGTGAATTAGCCTCAGGCAGGAGAGGCGTCGTTGATGGATGGGCACGGTCGCTGGGTGCTCTTGGCCTACCGGCTCCCCCGCGAACCCTCGACGCCCCGTATCGCCTTGTGGCGCAAGCTCAAACGCCTGGGTGCGGTGCAGGTGCTGGACAGTCTGGTCGGCCTGCCGTTTTCCAGTCGGAACCGCGAGCGGTTCGAGTGGCTGGCGGATGAGGTCATCGAAGCCGGCGGGGAGGCTTCACTCTGGTTTGCCGAGCCAACCTCCGTCGGTCAGGAGGAAGAGCTCGTCGGCAAGCTGAAGGCGGCCGTGGCTGAGGAGTACCGGGCGGTCATCGACGTGTCCCGGGCGGCGCAGGAGACCCCCGAGTTGATCCAGCGCCGCACGCTCGCCCGGCTGCGTCGCGAGTTCCGGCGGATTGGCGAGCGCGACTATTTCCCGCCGCCGGAACGGGAAGCGGCCCGCCTCGCTATCGAGGCGCTGGCCCAGACCATGGAGGTTCCGTCATGAAGTGGGCCACTCGGGCGGGCTGTCATATCGACCGCGCCGCCTGCGCCTGGCTGATTCGCCGCCACATCGACCCGGCCGCGACCTTCGTCTTCGTCGACGACCCGGCTGAGGTGCCGGCTGAGGCGACCCCGTTTGACATGCGCGGCGTCCCGCTCTCGCACCACAGCGGCGACTGCTCGTTTGAGACCATGCTCAAGCACTACCAGCTGACCGACCCGGTACTCTGGGACATCGCCCGCATCGTCCACGAGGCCGATTTGGCCGACGAGCGCTACGATGCGCCCGAAGCGCCGGGGTTGGATGTGCTATTGCGCGGGCTGGTGCTGGTGCGCAGTGATGCCGAGGTGCTCGCGTTGACCGAGCCCCTGTTCGACGGTCTCTACGCCGGACGCGCGCAGGCCCTCGTCACCGGCGCTGCCACCACCTAACGCGGCGTTCTCGGCGGTTCGCGCACGCGGGCGTGGCCTGTGACGGCGGTTGCCCTTGTCAAATCAGTAACAACGAGCCTACCTATCTGTGGAGGAACAGGGTGTTTGCCGTCCGTGACATCATCGCCTTTGCGCTCGTCGCGGGCGTCCTGGCGGCGCTGGTCCTGACCGCCTGGCCCTGGGCGCGGTGCCGCGGCCGCTTTGCCGTCGCTGGCGTCGCGACCGTGGTCGGGTTCATCGCCTGGAACCTCGTCTTAAACAGCACCCACGGTAGCAACTTCAACGTCGATGCACCGGTCGTTGGCCTGAGTTGGGCCGATGCGGGGAGTGGCGTGCTCGCCTTTATGACCTCGGCGCTGGCCCTGGGGCTCGCCCGGGAACGGCAGGAACCAGCCGGCCGGGTGGTGGGTGCGGCGGCGATTGCCGGTGTGGTGGCGATGGGGGTGGACCTGTTCGTGCTCTGAGTGAGCACAGAAAGGAGTGCTGTGAGACGGGTGGTGCTTGGTCTGAGTCTGAGTCTGGCCATGGTACTGAGTGGCTGTCGTGGCACCGCGACCGGCGGTCAACGCGACCACCCGTCGGACATGCTTGGCCTCGTACCGGTCGCGGATATCCCCTTGCCAGGCAGCAGTTCACGCCTCGACTACCAGAGCCTCGACCAGGAAGCGCACCGGCTCTACATCGCGCACCTGGGTGCAAGCACCGTTATCGTCGTCGATACCCAGGCCGAGAAGGTGGTCGGTAGCGTTCTCAATATCTCGCAAGTGCATGGAGTGCTAGCGATCCCAGCGCTTAAGCGAGTCTACGCCTCGGCGACCGGCAGCCACCAGGTGGCGGCGATTGAGATGATGAACCTGGCGGTCACCGACCGGACCGCCGGCGGCGACTATCCCGACGGGCTGGCCTTCGACCCGGATGACCACAAGGTGTTTGTCTCCGACGAGCACGGCGGCGCGGTCGTTGTGGTCGGCATCCAAACCGACCAGCAGACCGCGAGCATTCCGGTCGGCGGCGATGTCGGCAACATACAGTACGACCTGGTGAGCAAGCGTATCTATACCGCGGTCGGTGCGACCAACCAACTGGTGGCGATTGACCCGGCACAGGACCGGGTGCTCGACCGTTACGCCTTGCCCGGTTGTGGGCACGCGCACGGCCTGCTCGTCGACACGGCGACCCGCCTGGCATTCATCGCCTGCGATGAGAACGCGACGCTCGTCGTCTTCAATCTCCAGACCCACACTATCACCAACACCCAGACCGTCGGTGACCAGCCCGATGTCTTGGCCTTCGATGCCGGCCTGGGGCGCCTCTACGTGGCGGCGGAAAGCGGCGTCGTGGCAGTCTTCCAGGAACAAAACGGCAGCGTGACCAAGCTCGGCCAGGCGCTTTTGGCCGCCAACGCCCATACCGTCGCCGTCGACCAGGAGACCCATCGCATCTATTTCCCGCTCGAAAACGTCGGCGGCCATCCGGTGCTCCGGGTGATGGCACCGACAAATAGCCAACCCGCACCGAAAGGAACACCATGACGGCCGCGACGCAGCCTAGCTCTCCCCCAACTCCGGCCTCCCGGAATGAGCGGTCTTCTGGCCGTGGTTTTTTCAGCGCCTGACCGGTGTGGCACTGGTCGTGCTGCTCGGCATTCACACTGGCGTGCTGCACCTCGGCAACCTGGGTAAGATAGGGCAGCCAGGCCGCGGCGGCCACACAATCCTGTTTCGGGATATTGCCTATCGGCTACAGATGGTCCTATGGAGGGTTGTCGATGGCTCGCTGTTGGGGTTCACGGTCTTCCACGGCTTCAATGGCATCCGCTTGGCGAGTGCTATGCTGTAACCCAGGTTACAGCAGAACTGCTGGAAGAAGGAGAAACCGATGCCCCGCACCCCTGCGGCCAACCGACGACGCGGGCCGGCCGTCGCAAGGCGCCGCACCCGGCGGCGGTGGTGGCTGCTGGTAGCGGCGAGCATCGGCCTCGTCGCCGTGGGCATGCTCGCGTGGCGCGTGACCGCGAGATCCGAGCGCACCACGGCGGAGGCGAGTGTCGGGTGTTCGAGCATGGAGCAGCTCAGCTACCACGTGCATGCGCATCTCGCGCTGTACGTGGACGGCGTACCCCGTGCGGTGCCCGGCGGCATCGGGCTCCGGCGGGACTGCATCAGCTGGTTGCACACCCACGATGCCACCGGCATCCTGCACATCGAAGCCCCGGCGCCACACCCCTATACGCTGGGGCAGTTCTTCAGCGTCTGGGGCCAGCCACTTGACGCCACACACCTGCTCGACCAGGCGGCCGAGGACCAGCATCAGCTACGTGCCTACGTCAATGGTCAGCTCTATCAGGGGGCACCAGAGACCATTCCCCTGGCGGCCCACGTGGACATCGTGCTGGAGTACGGCCCGCCGTTTGTGCCACCGCCGCCGTTCAGCTTCCCACCGGGAAGCTAGCGCAGGCGCAGGTGGCGATGGTAGCGCAACCGTGGTTGCGAAGATGTTGGCTCTGGTATAGCACGGTCGCCACAGGTCAGCGACCAAAGGAGTTCTGCGATGAAGTGGGTAACCCGCGAGCGGCCAAACGTGGACCGGATTGCCTGTCCCTGGCTGATCAAGAGGTTCGTGGACTCCGACGCCGAGTTCCTCTACGTGCCGCTGGACCAGGTTTTGGCGGCCGCCGAGCGGGAGGGGGCAACTCCGTACGACGTTCCCAACGTCGAACTGGGCCACCACGGTGCGGAGTGCAGTTTCGACGCGATCATCCACAAGTACCGCCTCAGCGACCCGGCGCTGAATCGGCTTGCGCTGATCGTGCGCGGCGCGGATACGCAGGCGCACGATCTGACGCCGGAGTCGCGCGGTCTGATCGCCATCGCCACCGGCTTTCGACAGGTCTATCAGAACGACCACGAGCAACTCAGCGCTGAACTGCCCGTGTACGACGCGCTGTACGCCTGGTGCCAGACTCAGGTCGCCGCACCGGGCCGAACGTAGGCGCGCGACGATGCTGCGCGAAGGGCGGTTCATCCCGATTCCCGGCGGTCCGGCCAACCGCTTCGACCACGGCGCCTACGACGCTGCACGTGGCCGCGTGTTCGTGGCGCACACCTCGGCCGACGCGCTTGTTGTGATCGACCATGTCGCTGGAACCTGCGAGCAAACGCTGCGTGGGTTCCCTGAAGCGGCCGGCGTCGTGGTTAGCGCCGGCACGGTGCTGGTCAGCAATCGAGCTGCCGCCAGCGTGACGACGATCGATGCGAGCACGCTTGCCGGCACGCGCACCTACGCTACTGCCGCGCGGCCCAACGGGGTAGCCCTGGCGCCGGGGCGCCGGCTCGCACTCGTGGCCTGCCTGGGCGACGAGACCCAGGAGCCGGTGCTGCACGCCATCGATCTTGGGAGCGGCGCCGGGAAGACGCTCGCCTTGCCGGGAAGCCCGCGGTGGTGCGTGGTCGATCAGGCGGAAGAACGGGTGTTTTGTGCGATTCAGGCGCCGTCCCTGGTCGTTTCCGTCCGGCTCGCCGGCTTCGTCGAGCAAGGCTGCTGGGAGCTGCCGGCAGCCGGCGCCCATGGGCTCGACCTCGACGAGGAGGGAGGGCGGCTGTTCGTGGCCTGCGACGCCGGCGAGCTGGTGGCGCTGGACTCGACGACCGGCGCCGTGCGTGGCCGCTGGCTGCTGTCGGGAGCGCCCGATGCGACCTTCTACAACCCGGACAGCGGCCTCGTCCATGTGGCCGTCAAATCGCCAGGTCTCGTGGCGACGGTCGATCCGGCCAGCGGTGAGCAATGGATCGCGGTCACCGAAGCGGGAGCCGGCACGACGGCGCTGGTGCGGCCGGACCGGCTCTACGTCTTCTTGCCCGAGCGCGGCGGCGCGCTCGAACTCATCGAAGAGTGAAGAACGAACAGTGAGGTTGTGCATGAATGCGGATGCGCTTCGCACTGAGGCGCTGCGGCACGTCGCTGCGCTCTGTACGGCCGCGGCGATCACCGCCCCCAAGTCCGGCGGCCAGCTCTTCCTCCGCGGCAGCGCCCCGTTCATCGAGACACTCTGGATCGCCGACAAGGAGCGGCAGCGCGAGCTGGCCGGCTGGCTGCGCGCCCGCGGCCGGGAGCGGCGGGAGCCGATCTGGTTTCGGGACGCCGATCTGTGCGAGCGCGTCGACGGCATCCTCTTCATCGGCCTCAAGGATTGGTATCCGCCGGTCTACGATTGCGGCGCCTGCGGGTTTGCTACCTGCGCGGAGTTCCTCGATGCGACCGCCGCCCAACGCAAGGCGGCGAGCCGGGCATTCGAGTTTGCCGGCCCAACCTGCAACCTGCGGGACATCGACCTCGGCATCGCTGTCGGCTCCGCGGCCAAGACCGCCAGCCTGAACAACGTCGACTGCCGCTGCCAGACCCGCGTGGCGGTCGCCGCCCGCCACATGGGCCTGATCCAGGCAGACGTTGCCGTCGCGCTTTCGCTGAGCATCACGCACAAGGCCGAGGGATTTGACCGCACGATGCCCGCGATCGACTTCGCCGCGGTGCCGGCGAATGAGCCTCCCGGCCCTGGCCTGCAGCCGCGCGCGGCGGCAACCGGCGAACGTCCCGGCGGAAGGCATCGCCAGCACGTCGAGCCGTAAGATCGCCATCGTCGCGAAGCGGCGATCACGCCCACAGCGGCGGGCTCAGGATTGCGCCGTTCAAGCTCGGATGCTTGACACCCGATGTACAATGCGGCATCCGTGGCTTTATCTGGATGGCTGTGATCAGGAGGCCTGGCTATGGCGCTCATCTACGACGACGTGATCGTGGGAGCCGGCTCCTCAGGTGCAGTGCTCGCTTCGCGGCTTTCCGAAGACCCGCAGCGCAGCGTCGTGCTGCTCGAGGCCGGACCGGACTACGCCAGCGTGGAGCAGACGCCGCAGGACCTGCTCGACGGCCGCAATATGTCCGTACAGGCGCACGATTGGGGCTTCATGGCCGACGCCGTGCCCGGCCGGCCGATCTTCTACCCGCGCGGCAAGGTGACGGGCGGCTCTTCGGCAGTGAACGCCACGGTCGCGCTGCGCGGCGCGCCGGCCGACTACGACGAGTGGGCCGCCTGGGGCAACGACGAGTGGAGCTGGCAGAACGTCCTGCCCTACTTCCGCAAGCTGGAAGACGACCAGGACGAGCACGGCGACCTGCACGGCAGCGGCGGGCCGATCCCCATCCGCCGTTGGAAGCCGGAAGAGCTGCGCCCGCTGCAGCAGGCCTACTTCGATGTCCTCCGCCGGCTCAGCTTCCCCGAGGTCACGGATCACAACCACCCCGACTCGACCGGCGCGGGCATCATCCCGCAGAACCAGCGCAACTTCGTGCGCATGTCGGCTGCCATCGGCTACCTTGCGCCCGCCCGGCACCGCATCAACCTCACGATCCGGCCGCACGCGCTCGTCAACCGCGTGCTGTTCGACGGCAAACGCGCCATCGGAGTCGAGCTGGAGTGCGGCGGAGTTACGCAGCAGATCGTTGGGCGGCGGATCACGCTCTCGGCTGGTGCCGTCGTTTCGCCGGCGATCCTCATGCGCTCGGGCATTGGCCCGGCCGCGGATCTGCGGGCGCTGGGCATCGAGCCGCTGGTCGATGCGCCTGTGGGGACGCGCCTCAACGACCACCCGCTGGCCTTCGTCTTCGCCCTGCCCAGGCCGGGCGTTTGCGATCGGGCCAACCCTTTCATCCAGGTGATGCTGCGCTACACCGCGCCTGGCTCCGATGTCTTCAACGACATGCAGCTCTACCTGGGCAGCCAGTTCGACGTGCTGGAACTGGCGGGGCCGGAAGCGATGGAGATGGTCGGCGCACAGGTGGTGGTCGGCGCCGGCGCGTCGCTGCAGCGCCCGCTCTCGCGCGGCCGGCTGACGCTCGCCAGCCGCGACCCGCGCGAGCAGCCGAAGCTCGACCTGAACTACTGCAGCGATACGCAGGGCGAGGACCTGCGCCGCCTGGTCGAGGGCGTGCGGCTCGGCTATCAGGTCGTGACCTCGCCGGAGCTGGCGCCGTTCGTCGATCGTGTCGCGCTGCTCAACGACGAGGCCGTCGCCTCTGACGAGGCGCTGGCCGAGTACGTGCGGATGACGGTCGGCACGACCTACCATCCGGTGAGCACCGCGCCGATGGGACCGGCAACCGACCCGAACGCCGTGGTCGATCAGCGCTGCCGCGTGCGCGGGGTGGAGAACCTGCGTGTGGTGGATGCCTCGGTGATGCCGAACATCGTGCGCTGTAACACGAATCTGACCTGCATGATGATCGGCGAGCGCGTGGCCGATTGGATGAAAGCCGAAGAGCCGCAGCCGGTCGGCGGGCTCGCCGCCCTGCCGACGTAGCACTGCTCAGCGCCCACGCTTTGCCGCGAAGGCGCCGAGGGTGAGCGCGGCCAGACCGCCGGCGGCCGCGGCGAGCAGGCCGCGGTGCGTGGTGGCCCACAGCTCCGGGCTGTTGCCGAGGGCGCGATCGTCGAAGCTGCCGTGGGCGCCGTGGTCTGCGCCGTTCGGGCCGTCTACCGGCTCCCAGAGGTTGTTCGGGCGATTGGGGTCGGCCGGCTCGGGTGTTTGCTGTGAGTTGTAGCCGGTGCGCGCGAGGTAGCGGTCCAGCAGCCGCGGTGCGATCTTGTTGCCCTGAATCGCCTGTACCGTCGAGCGTCCGACCCATAGCTCCGGGCGGTCATGGTGCGCCGCCCAGTAGATCGCCTCGGCCGCGACTTCGGGCTGAAAGATCGGCGGCACGGGCTGCGCCTTGCGCGGCATGCGGCTCTTCGACCAGCCGAACTGCGGCGTGTTCAGCGCCGGCATCTGCACCATCGTGAGCTTAACTTTGCTCTTGTCGTGCAGCAGCTCGCAGCGCAGCGATTCGGTGAAGCCCTGTACCGCGTGCTTCGAGGCGCAGTACGCCGCCTGCAACGGGATGCCGCGATAGGCCAGCGCCGAGCCGACCTGTACGATGTGGCCGCGATCGCGCGGCAGCATGCGCTGCAGCGCCGCCAGCGTGCCGTAGACGAAGCCGAGATACGTCACTTCGGTCACGCGCTTGAACTCGTCCGGCGCCATCTCCTTCACCGGCGAGAAGACGGAGGTCATCGCGTCGTTGACCCAGATGTCGATCGGACCAAACTCGCTTTCGAGCCGTGCCGCCGCCATCTCCACCGCGCGCGCATCGGACACGTCCGTTTGCAGCGCGATGGCGCGCCCGCCGGCAGCTTCGACATCCCGTTTTGCACCTTCCAGACCGGCACTGCCGCGCGCGATCAGGCCGATCCACGCGCCTTCGCGGGCGAAGCGCTGTACGGTGGCCCGGCCGACGCCCGCCGAAGCGCCGGTGATCATCACAACCTCATGCCCAGCTTTGCCATTCATTGAATCTGCGCCTGTCCATGCTGCAACGCGGCGCCGAGCCCGATGCGTCCATCGGGCGTCCCGCGTTCATCCCCAGTGTCGCGGACGGCGGGACGATCGACCATTGGTCGGGAGAGTGAAGCAGCCGCCCGCAAGGATTGGCCGGCCCGACCGCCGGCGCACCGGGGCGCTGCTGGTCGCGGCTTGCAGCCGCGATGGGGCGGATGTATGTGAAGTCGCCGACGGTTGCGCTCCGCTACGGCCGCCCCTGCGGCTGATAGGCGAAGCCCTCACCCAGATTCGCGGCCTGGAAGGGCGGCGACGTGGCCGAGATGAAGACCAGCGGCTCGTCGCCGGTGTTGCGAATGGCGTGTTGCGTGCGCGGCGGCACGTAGATCAGCGTGCCTGGCCCGACCTCCTGCTCCTCGCCGCCGCACTTCATCAGGCCGTGGCCGCGCACGACTACATACACCTGCTCGTTGTCGGCGTGCTCGTGCAGCGCCTGCTCGCTGCCCGGCGCGCCTTCCACCCAGGTCATCGCCAGCCGCTGCGAGCCGAACTGCCCCGCGGCCAGCAGCAGATACGACTCCTGTCCGCCGCGCCGGTTCAGCGGGCTTTTGCCAACCGTTTGGGTATGCATCGACTCCTCCCGGTCTCGTCCTGCCAGCTTGCGGCAGCTACGTCCGCGCCAGTATGCCGTGGCCGAAGCGCGCCTGCATCGGCGCCGCTCCGCAAGCGCCCGACCGGCCGCGACTGCGCTGCTCCGGCACACAAACTCGCGCAGCCGCTTGGTGCCGATTTGCTCGCTGCACATAATTGTAAGAGAACATCCGTGCTGAGATGGTATAACATCACTGTCAGACCCGGTGCGGTGGCTGGGCGCTATGGCATGGTTTCAAGACCGGCTCGCATCCGTGCGTCCAATGGCGCCCGATCGCCGATTCTGAAGACATTCATCATCTGCAGGGAGGCCGCAATGAGCCAATCTGTGCAACTGTTGGTCGGCACGCGCAAAGGCGCGTTCATTTACAGCTCGGATGCAGCCAGACAGTGCTGGACGCTCTCCGAGCCGCTGCTGCCTGGCTGGCAAATCAATCACATGGCGGCCGATCTGCGCGATGGCCGCCGCCGCTTGTACGCGGCCGCCAACCACTGGGCCTGGGGTCCGTCCGTCGCCCGCAGTGACGACGGCGGCGAGACCTGGGAACAGCGCAGCCCCGGTCTTGCCTTCCCGGCGGACATGGGCCTGTCTATCGCCAACGTCTGGCACGTTGAGCCCGGGCACGCGAGTCAGCCGGGCGTCGTCTACGCCGGCACGCAGCCGGGCGCGCTCTTTCGCAGCGAAGACTGGGGTGAGTCCTGGACGCCGGTCGATGGACTGACGCGTCACAAGTACCGCCAGTTCTGGGGACCGACCGGCTCTGTGGGCGATTCCTCGCTGCACTCGATCCAGGTCGATCCGCGCGACCCCAACCGCCTCTACGCCTCCATCAGCTCGGGCGGCACCTACTTCAGCGAAGACGGCGGCGATCAGTGGGATCTCTGCTCGCATGGCATCGTCGTCACCACGCCGGCGGCGAAGGCCTTTCTCGCCGAGATCGCGGAGTCGTTCCCGCAGCCCGAGCTGCCGCCCGACGTGGACCCCGCCGCAATGGACGAGTTCCACAAGTTCCTGATCGATCCCAAGAACCCGGACCGCCTGTGGGGGCAGTCGCATGTCGGCGTGTTCCGGTCGGACTGCCGTGGTAAGGGCTGGGAGGACGTGACCCACGGCCTGCCCTCGTTCCACGGCTTCCCCATCGCCATCACCCGGCGCCAGCCCGATGCCGTCTTCGTCGTCCCCATCGAGTACGGTGCGGACAATTTTCGCGTCGTGCGCGGCCAGTTCGCCGTTTGGCGGTCCGGCGACGGCGGCAAGAGCTGGCAGCCGCTGAGCGACGGTCTGCCCGGCCCGCACGACTACCAGAGCGTCTACCGCGAGGGGCTGGACACCGACGGGCTGGAGCCGGAGGGAGTCTACGTCGGCACCAGCAACGGCCAGGTCTTTGCCAGCAGCAATGGCGGTGACTGCTGGCAGCGGCTGCCCGGCACCTTGCCGCCGATCCTCTCGATCACCTGCGCGGTGTCCTGACGGCGAAACGGGGCGGCTCGCCAGCCGCCCCGTCACAACGCTAATGACGCTGCCTCGGCGTCGGCGCGAGCCGGTCGCGGTTACACCGTGCCGGGTACCGGGTTCGGCGGTGCCAGGCAGTGCGCCACGGGAGAGCACACGGTCGCTCCACAAGCGCGGCCGCCGCTGCTGGAAGCTGCTCGACCGACTGCCGCGTTGTCGTTCATGACCGGGCGCACCAGGCCTTGATCAGATGGTGGGCGATCGCGATGCGGCCGGGAACGCCGAAATCGACGCTGTCGGGAGCTTCCAGCGCGTGGCGGATCTCATCGCGGGAGAACCAGCGCGCGTCGGCCAGCTCCTCCGGATCGACCGTCACGTCTTCGTCGGCCACGTGGGCGAAGCAGCCGATCATCAGCGACATCGGGAACGGCCAGGGCTGCGATGCGTGATACACCACCCCGTCCACCGTCAGCCCGACCTCTTCCTGCACCTCGCGCGCCACGGCCTCCTCGATCGTCTCGCCATGGTCCATGAAGCCCGCCAGCGCCGAGTAGCGCGCCTGGCCCCAGCCACGGCCGCTGCCGAGCAAACAGCGGTCGCCGCGCCAGACCACCATGATCACGACCGCGTGCGGCCCTGGGAAATGCTCGGCGGCACAGTTCGTGCATTTCCGCATCGAGCCGCCGCCGCCCACAGCCGTCGGTGCACCGCAACTGCCGCAGAAGCGATTGCGTGTGTGCCACTCGATCAGGGAGCGGGCCTGCGCGAGGATGCCCGCCTCGCCCTCCGGCAGAACGCCGGCCGCCTGGCGCGCGTCGGAAAAGGCCGCGCCCTCGATCGTGAGCGCGGCGATCGGATCGTCCAGGTGGGACAGATCGATGGCGAAGTGCGCGATGCCGTCGCGCAGTCCGAGCAGCAACGGTGTCGCGCCGTCGTCAAGCTGATCGCGGATGCCAGCGTCGAGCCAGTGCAGCCCTGCCGGCTCCTCTGCATGCGTGAGCACATTCAGCCGCGAAAACGGCAGAAACCGGCTCTGCGCGCCGTGCAACTGCTCCCGCAGCCAGGCATCGTCGCGACGTAGATTGGCGGCCCGGTCCAAAGGGTTACCCGCGAAGGGGATGATTTCGTGCATGGCGCGACCTTTCCCACAGCCTCAGCAATCTCGGCCTGATCCTACGCGAGGACGGCGAGCGCTGTCTCAGCGGAGAAGCGGGTGCATAGCCTGCCGCCGCGCGGTCAGCGATGCGGCGTCGAGCCGTGTACGGCTGCCTGCGCCTCCGCGCCGCCGTACACACCCGGCAGCGGCCGATACTCGACGTCGTAGCTGAAGCCGCGCGGGCCGACCACCGCCAGCGCCCGCTCCGTGCGCAAGAGCGGCGGCGCGGGGATGCCGAGCACGGCCACGCGCAGGCCGTAGCGCACGATCTCCGTCGTCACCGGCTCGGCGGTCAGTTCGTCCACCAGGCAGATCAGGTCCGGCGCCGTGGCCGCGACCTCGCCGTCGCGCCAGGCGATCAGGTTCTCGTTCTGGAAGGCGATGCGCAGCGCGCTGCCGCGGCTGTCGCCGGAACCGTCGAGCAGCAGTTCACCGCGGGCGAAGCCGGCGACGAGACGCCGTTGCACATCCGTCACTTTGCCGCGGAAGATCTCCTGTCCGCCCGTCGCAGCGCAGGCCGCGGTCACGGGGTTTGCATGCACACGCCGCGCCTCGCGCACGGCGGCGCCCACGCGCCGCGCCAGCGAGAGGGTGCCGGGAATCGCCATGCGCCGCATCTGCGCGCCGCTCATCGGCGCGAAGGCGAAGCTGGCAGCGCCGCCCATCGCCACGGTCGCGGCGCGGGCGATGCGCTCCAGGCTCTTCGCGTCGGGCAGATCGTCGAAGAGCAGCGTGCTGTGCCGGTAGTCGGCGATCGCGGCAGGCGAAGGCGGCGCTCCCTCGATGAAGAAGGTTGTCTGCTGCAGCTCGGGAAAGGCGCGGCCCATACCGTCGGCGTCCACCACCGGCAGACCCGACTGTGCGCTGACGACGAGGGGGATCGTGCTGTTGCTGCCGCCGACCTCGCCGGGCACGACGTGTGTGACGGCGCGGCCGAGGCGCTGCTCCAGCCGGCGCAGCGCCGTCAGCGCCTCGTCGCCGCGAATGATGCGCTCGATCCCGATCACCGGCGCGCCCATGCCGCCGACGGAGACGCCGAGCGCGTCGTCCGGCAGATCGGCGAGCGGGACGACGGTCATGCGGCCGCCCTCGCGCAGGTGGCGGCGGGCGAGCAGCTTGCCGCGATACGGGTTGCCGCCGCCGCCCGTGCCCAGAATGCCGGCGCCGATGGCGATGTCGTCGAGGTCGTCCTCGGTGACGGTCCAGTTCACAGTGCGGCCTCGCGCGGCTGGCCCGCCAGCTCACCCACGACTTTGACCCGCACCCGCACGGCCGTGCTGGGCAGATACGAAAGCGGCACCTCGTCCACCTCTACTAATTCGAGCGTGCCGGAGTCCGCGCCGGCCGCTACCGCGCGTTCGTCGGCCTCGCGCCGCGCCTCGGCTAAAATATCGCTCCGCGCCCGGCCATCCACGATGAAGACGCGGTCGATCTCGCCGCTCACCTGCGCCAGCGCCGCGCCCACGGCGTTTGCCACCTGATCGTGCGGCGGGCGCAGCACGCGCGCCGCGCCGGCCAGGTCTGCGGGCACGAGAAAGCTGCCGCCGCCGACGGCGATCACGGGCACCGGGTCGGCGCTGGTGCGCATGCGGTCGAGCGCCGTCTCCAGCCGCTCGCGGATCAGAGCGAGTGCCCGTCGCACGACGGCCGGATCGAGGTCGCGCACGCGGCCGGGTTCGCCGATCTGCGCCAGGCCCGCGGCCACGCCGATGTCCGTCGCCGTCAGTGTATCGCCGCCGAAGACACAGCCGCGCGCCGCCAGTTCGTAGCCCACGCTCAGCGGCCCGACCGCGCGCCCGCCGTCTGCGACCACGCTGCCGCCGCCGAGCGCCAGTGAAAGCAGGTCCGGCATGCGGAAGTTGGTGCGCACGCCGCCGACCGCGACCTCGAAGCCGGCCTCGCGCGGAAAGCCGCCGCTGAGCATGCCGAAGTCCGCGCTGGTGCCGCCTACGTCGATCACCACGCCGTCGCGCACGCCGGAAAGCAGGGCCGCGCCGCGCATCGAGTTGGTCGGTCCGGAAGCGAAGGTGAGCACGGGATAGCGCATCGCGTGCGCCGCGGCCATCAGTGTACCGTCGTTCTGACTGAGATAGAGCGGGCAGGCGAGTCCCGCGGCACGCACGGTCGCTTCGAGTTGGCCGATCACGTGCGTGGCCACGGGCGCGAGGCAGGCGTTGAGCAGCGCGGCGTTCTCACGTTCCAGCAGGCCGATGCGGCCGATCTCGTGCGAGAGCGTGACGTTCAGCGCCGGCGCCCACGCCCGTAGCAACTCGGCCGCTCGCTCCTCCTGCGCCGCGTCCACCGGCGAGAAGATGCCGGAGATTGCAACGGCCTGCACGCCGTGCGCCAGCAACTCGTCGAGCGCGGCGCGCAGCTCGGCTTCGTCCAGCGGCGCGATCGGGCGGCCATCGAACTCGAAGCCGCCGCCCAGCAGCCGGTACTCGGCGCCGATCGCGGCGCAAAGGTCGTCCGGCCAGTCGATGAAGGGCGGCAGCGACTGCCCGGCGGGCAGGCAGAGCCGCAGCGCCGCCGTGCGCTCCAGGCCGCGCCGCTGCACGACGGCGTTGGTGAAGTGCGTGGTGCCGACCATCACGGCGGCGACACGCAGCGGCTCGATCGCGGTTTCGCAGAGCACGGCGGCCAGCGCCGCGGCCACGCCGGAGGTCACATCCGGCGTGGTCGGCCGCTTCGCCCAGCCGAGCACCGTGCTGCCGTCGAGCACGACGGCGTCGGTATTCGTGCCGCCTACGTCGATGCCGATGCGGAGGGTGTCCCTCACTCCCCCGTCCCCCTCTCGCCCATAAAAGTCATTTGAAAAAATTGAGGTAATGGGCGAGAGGGGCGATCCGGCGCCGGGCGTTCCATGCAGTGTAGGGCTATCCGCAGCGCCGCGACGGGCCGTTCACGAACGGCCCCTACCAGAGTGTCGGTAACCCGCCGTCCTCCCGCGCCAGCACCCCATGATCGCCCCTTCTCTCCCATACGCTCGTAGAACGCGGCAGACCCTTGAACTCGGTGTATGGGAGAGAAGGGGACGGGGGTTATGAGGGCCGCCCTGCTGCCCCGGTCGCCTCCTTGCGCACGAGCGGCGCCACCTCGTTGATGAATCGCTCCAGATTGGCGTAGTCGTACGGCACACGCGCGCCGAGGATGAAGTCGCCGACACCGGCCTCACGGGCGTAGCGCACGATCTCTGCCGCGATCTGCTCCGGCGCACCCGTCAGCGGCGTCTGGCCGCGGGCGCGAAGCTGTTCGGCCCGCCCCCGCGACTCGGCGTCGTCGCCGACCAGCACCTGCATCACCAGCGACTTGCGGATGTCCGCCGGGTTGCGGCCCACGGCGCGGCAGTGGCCGGCCAAGGCATCGAGCTTGCGCTGATAGGCGTCGAGCGGCATCCAGAAGGTGTTCCAGCCGTCGGCCGATTCTGCCACCACGCGCAGCGTCAGCTTCTCGCCCATGCCGCCGACCCACAGCGGCAGCGGGTTCTGCAGCGGCTTCGGCTCGCAGAGCGCATCTGTGAGCTGGTAGTAGCGGCCTTCAAAGGTCGAACGCGGCTGCGTCCACAGCTCCTTCTGAATCTTCGCCGTCTCGCCCAGCATGCGGATGCGCCGGCCGATCGGCGGATAGGCGATGCCGTACTCCTCGTGCTCCATCTCCCACCAGCCGCCGCCGATGCCCCATTCCAGGCGGCCGCCGGAGATGTGGTCGATCGTGGCGGCGATGTTGGCCAGCACCGCCGGATGGCGGTAGGTGTTGCCGATCACGAGAATGCCGCAGCGGATGCGGCTGGTCTGCGCCGCCAGCGCCGCCAGCAGCGTCGGCCCTTCGAAGCAGGGGCCGAGCGGGTCGGACATGATCGGGATGAAGTGGTCGAAGACGGAGCACCAGTCGTAGCCGAGCGACTCGACCGTCTTCCAGAGCTGTGAGTAATTCTCGTAGGTCGTGTGCTGCGGCCCGGCGTGCACGCCGAAGCGGATCTGCCCTTCGAAAATCTGCGCCACGAAACGATCTCCTGAATCTAACTCTGCGGCGGCGCGCCGCCCTGCTGACTATACTGTGCGTGGGAGCCGGCCCGCGACCCATGGTCGCCTGATGCAACGACGATGCCAAAACGCGCGAAGCCGCAGCGCCGGCACCAGTTCTTCCTGAACCCGTACGTCGATTTCCGCTTCACTTTCTGCCCGAAGTGCCGCGGCAGCACAAGGTTGCGCAAGTTCCCCTTCGCGATCCTGATCGAGCCGAATCAACTGCTCGCGCTGAACATGACCGGCCGCTATTGTCCCGGCTGCGACCTGATCATCATCCATCAGGATGTGCTGGAAGACCTGCTGGTGAGAATGTTTGAGCCAACCCATCCGGAAATCGTGGGCAACGACTATCACGTCTTCGGCACCGTCGATCGCGCGGACTGGCGCGAAGGCGTGCAGACGCAGCGGAGTTCCGCGGGCTTCCTCGACCTCGTGCACGAGTTCAAACGCGTGCTGAGCTTCGAGATGAAGGGCGGCTGGATGCCGCCGGCTGAGCGCGGAGGGTGATGCTCACGTCTCGCCACGCCCGCTGTGCCCTTCGGCCATCGCCCCGGCTGCTGCCGGAGCAGCCACGACATCGCCGGCAAAAGCCGTCGCCTCCTCTCGCCACAGCCGCCGCGTCAGCACGGCCCAGCTCACGCCCCAGCCGAGCATCAGCAGGCCGCCGGCCAGCGCCGTGGGCACCGGCCCGACCGTATCCGCCAGCAGGCCGGCGAGAATCGTCGAGATGCTGGTCGTGAGCGTCACCATGCCGAAGTCGGCGGCGAAGATACGGCCGCGCAGGTTGTCCGGCACCTCGCGTTGCAGGCCGTAGGAGCTAATCATCCACTGTCCGCCGCCGCCGAGGTGCGCGACGACGATCGCCGCCCCGGCGAAGCCGAGCGCGGGCGAGACGGCGAACAAGGCGTAGCCGATGCCGTAGGCGATGCCGCAGAGGCCGACGAGCCGGTAGCGCGCGTTGTCGTCACGGCCGAGGCGGCGCACCAGAAACGGGCCGGCCAGGGCGCCCACGCCGCGGGCGCCGTAGAGCATGCCGATGCCGAACGAGCCGTCGTGGAACACGTCGCGGCCGAAGACGCTGAGCAGCACGACCGCGCCCGCGCCGATGCCGAAGCCACCCTTGCAGGTGAGCAGCGCCAGCACGCGCGGATGGCCGCGGGCGTAGTGCGCCGCCTCGCGCAACGAGGAGATGAAGGCGACACGAGTGCGCGAGATCTGCTGCTGAAACGGCGTGCGGATCGAGCCGATCAGCACGGCGGCAAGGGCGAACGAGGCGGCATCGACGATGCAGGAGACGTTGAGGCCGAACAGCGCCACGACGATGCCGCCCAGCGCCGAGCCGACGGCCAGCATCGTGCCCCAGGTCGAGCCCATCAACACGTTCGCCAGCACCAGGTCGTCGCCGTCGGCGATATTGGGGATGGCCGACTGGATCGCCGGCGAAACGAAGGTGGCGCCAACGGCGATGCCGACGACGCCGAGATAGGCGAGCGGCAGCAACGCCGCCGAGCGCGCCAGCATCGGCAAGAGCGCCAGCCCGGTCTGGATGCTGGCGACGACGATCACCAGCTTCTTGCGGTCGAGTCGGTCCACCGTCGAGCCAGCCCACGGCGCCAGTAGAAAGCCTGGCAGCGACTGGCAGACCACGAGCAGGCCGGCGAGAAAGGCGGAGTGCGTGAGGCGCAGCACCAGATCCAGCAGCGCGACGGTGAGGAACCAGTCGCCGCAGAAGCTGATCACCTGGCCGAGAAACAGCCGGCGAAAGGCGCTGTTACGCCGGAAGAAGTCGATATACCCAGAGCCCCGCGCCTGCTCGCCCGCCATCTGCCTCACTCGCGGCGTCCGCCCGTCGCTGCTGCCCAGCATTGCAGGGACGGGGCGCTCGCCGCCACCCGGCCAGATGGACAGGCTGTGAGGGTGCTCCGGGGCACCTAACCCTGACTTCCCGTGCGGGAAGTCTGTCCCTTCCCGTTTCGGGAAGGGACTTCTGGAGCGCTCCAGATACCATGCGACGGCGGCGGGGCTGGGGTGTCCTTGTGGGACACGCGGCTGGGTTGTCTCCCGTCGGTTTGTGTGTCCTCAGGCCAAACCCTTCCAGTTTCGGGAAGGGACAGACCTCGCTTGCGAGGTCAGGGTTAGGCCACGGCGCCGGCCTCGCGCAACTTCTGGATCTCGCCCTCGCTGAAGCCCCAGTGCGCCAGCGCCTCGTTCGTGTGCTGGCCGGCATACGAAGGCGGACGGCTGATCTCCGCTTGTGTACGGCTGAAGCGTGGCGCCGGGCCGGGCTGCTTCACGCCCGCGACCTCGACGAACGTGCCGCGCGCCTTGTTGTGCGGGTGCTCGTACGCCTCGCCGATCGAGAGCACCGGCGCGTAGCAGACGTCGCTGCCCTCCATCAGCCGGTTCCACTCGTCGCGCGTCTTCGTCTTGAACACGGCCGCCACGCGTTCTTTCAGCTCCGGCCACTGCGCCCGGTCCATCTGCGCCGGCAGCGGCTCGCCCTTCAGGCCGGAACGCTCCAACAGCTCGGCGTAGAACTGCGGCTCGATCGAGCCGATCGAGACGTACTCGCCGTCCGCCGTTTCGTACACATCGTAGAAGTGCGAGCCGGTGTCGAGCAGGTTGGTGCCGCGCTCGTCGCTGAAGTTGCCGCTGTGACGCATGCCGTGCATCGCCGCGGCCAACAGCGCCGCGCCGTCCACCATCGCCGCGTCGATTACCTGCCCCTTGCCCGACTGCTGCCGCTCGACCAGGGCGCAGACGACGCCGAAGGCGAGCAGCATGCCGCCGCCGCCGAAGTCTCCAACGAGATTGAGCGGCGGCACGGGAGCGCCGCCCTTGCGCCCGATCGAGTGCAGTACGCCGGCCAGGGCGATGTAGTTGATATCGTGGCCGGCCGCCTGCGCGATCGGCCCGTCCTGGCCCCAGCCGGTCATACGGCCGTAGACCAGGCGCGGGTTACGCTCCAGGCAGGCGTCCGGGCCGATGCCGAGGCGGTCGGTGACGCCAGGGCGGAAGCCCTCGATCAGCGCGTCCGCCTGCTCGACCAGCTTGAGGATCGTTGCCACGCCCTGCGGCTTCTTCAGGTCGACGGCGAGGCTGCGCCGGCCGCGGTTGAGCACGTCCGCCGGCGGCCGCTCGGGGTTGTGCTCGCGCACGCGGTCGGCGCGGTCGATGCGCAGCACCTCGGCGCCCATGTCGGCAAGCATCATCGCGCAGAACGGCCCCGGCCCGATGCCGGCGATCTCGATAACTTTGATTCCTGCGAGCGGTCCCATCGAACGGCTCCCTTCGGTCGGGTGAGGGTGAGTGGTGAATGGGGAGTGGAGAGTGGTGGTCCGTGGACCGCCACGATTCGAGCCTGGCAGCGGAGGGATGACGATTAGCGGCATGCTATGCTCGCGGCTACGCGTCATGTGTCATGAGGGGCGCACGGCGTGCGCCCCTGCCGGATGCGATCGAGCGGACCCGGCAGCCAGGGCTCGTCGCGGCTCGCTACCTACCGTTCCCTATTCACCACTCACTATTCACCCTCTGACCCTAGATGAGGCTGTAGCCGGAGCCCTGGCGGTCCACGCCGAGGCCCTGCGCCGCGTCGATCCAGCCGAACTCCTTGAGGATCGGCTGGCTGTAGGTCACGCGGCCGGAGACCTTCTCCAGCGGCTCCGTCGCGAGCAGCAGCGTCGCCTTTGCCATGTACTCCACCGGCTCGCCGCGCGGGTCGTTCATGCCTTCAACCAGGTGATGGAAGACGGTGCCCGGCGTCGGCACCACCTGCGAGGGTGAAACGCAGGTCACGCTGATACCGTGCTGCCAGACCTCTTGCGCCAGCCCCTGCGTGAAGCGCTCCAGCGCCGCCTTCTCCGCGCCGTAGAGCGTGCCGCCGCCACCCGCGGCGCCTTCGTACGGCCCACGGCCGGGGCCAATCGCCGCGCCGGAGGAGATGTTGACGATCGCGCCGCGCTTGCGCTCAATCATCTCCGGCAGCACGTAGTGTGAGAGGAAGAAGGGGCCGTGCACGTTGACCGCGAACGAGCGCAGCCAGCGGTTCGACGGGAAATCGACGATCGGGATGAAGTAGGTCAGCGCCGCGTTGTTGACCAGCACGTCGATCGGGCCGTAGGTCTGCCGCGCCGTCTCCAGCAGCTTCTGGCAGTCCGCTTCGTCGGAAACGTTGCAGGCCGCTGCCGTCGCCTCGCCGCCCGCAGCCCTGATGCCGTTGACGGTGCTCTCCAGCGAGCCTTCCAGCGGGTGGTCGCCCTCGCGAATCGTGCGCGCCGCGCAGACGACCTTCGCACCTTCCGCGGCGAAAAGGTCAGCGATCGCCTTGCCGATGCCCCGGCTTGCGCCCGTGACCACCGCGACTTTGCCATCCAGTTTGGGCATGTAACAACTCCCTTTAAGATGGCCGCGTCGCGGCCATGTCAGATGGTTATAGGGGGCAAGCCCCCTTTCACCACCGACAGTGAGGTCCGCTGCGCGGACGACGATTTCACTGCGGGACTATCCGGCTGTTTCCTTCGAACTCCTTCGGTGGCGCCGTCTGTGCGTGCGCCCCATGTATGTGCTCGTGCCAACGGTAACGCCGCCGCCATCGTACGAAAAAGCGGCACTTAGCGCGCGGGCGGCTGCACGGTGAGCCCGCCGGGCAGCCAGGGCCAGTATTTGGCAATCGCGCCCGCGTCCACACGCAGGTCGAAGCCGGTGATCATCTCGGCGTCGTCGGAGGCGAGGAACACGGCCGCCTTCGCGTAGTGCCGCGGCGACGGCAACTGCTGCATCGGCACGAGCTGGGCGAACGGCAGGCCGCCGCCGCGCCGGACCGTCCGTTCGCGCCCCCAGGCGGCGGCGCGGTCTTGCGCCTCGCCGGCGTCGGTGGCCGTCGGCGTCAGGCTGTTGACGCGGATGCCGTGCGGCGCCAGCTCCATCGCCACGGAGCGGGTGAAGTTGAGAATGCCGCTCTTGCCGGTGCAGTAGCCGACGTTGTGCGGCTGGCCCTGGTGCGCCGCGGTCGAGGCGATGTTGATGATCGCGCCGCCGCGGCCCTGCGCGATCATCTGTTTTGCCGCATGTTTCGTGCAGACGAAGGCGCCGTCGAGAATCACCGCGAGCTGCGCTCGCCATTCGGCCAGCGGCATCTCCAGCACGCCCTTCTGGTTGAAGATCACGGCGTTGTTCACGAGAATATCGAGCCCGCCGAAGCGCCCGCGCGCCGCCTCGATCGTCGCCTGCACCTGCGCCTCGTCCGTCACGTCGCAGACCATGCCGAGCGCGTCGCCGCCCTGCTTTTGAATCGCGGCGGCGCACTGCTCGGCGTTCTCGGCGCGAATATCGACACAGATGAGCTTCGCGCCCTCGGCCGCTAAACCCTCGGCGATGCCGGCGCCGATGTTGGGGCTGGTCCCCGTGACCAGCGCCACTTTGCCCGCGAGCTTCATCGTTCACGTTCCTTTCTCAGCGTGCGTAGCGTCTGACCATCCGCAGGCGCGCCGCGTCGGGCATCCGCATCGTGCATCGGAGATTTCGTTCTGTCGAGCGGCGAACGCATGGTGACGCTGCTGCACGCGCTCAGGCTCGCGAAACAACGCGGCTCAGCACGGCTTCGAGCGGCACATCCATCGGGCGGACCCGCGGCTCGTTCATGGAGCCCTGTTATCATTCGTCGCAATGATCGAGGGCTTCCAATCACCTGAACCGGGACATACCCGCGATGAGCTGTGTGCGCTCCTGCGCCGCGAGCTTGGCAGCCAGGTACTCGCGCTGACGCGAGTCCACCTGGGTGTGATCAACGTCGTCTACACAGCGCAGCTCGGGAACGGCCTGGAGTGCTTCGTCAAAGTTGCGCCTCACGGACGCGGCGGACATCGGCTTCGCGAGGAGGTCTGGGCCTTCGAACGATGTCGCGCAGTCGGTGTGCCCACTCCGGAGGTGCTGGCGTTCGACCCGACACAAGGATTCTTCCCTGAGCCGTATCACGTCACACGCCGCATACCCGGCGCGAATGGTCTTCAAGCGAACCTCAGCCGCAGTGATCGCGTCGCCACGCTGCGACAACTCGGCCGCTTCCTGGCGCTCATTCACTCGATTCGCCTCGAAGGTTTTGGCTTTCTGCAGCCGACGGCCCACGGCTACATAGGGCAATACCCAACGCTCTGGGAGAACTGGGCCTCCGTCTTGAGCGGCGCTCCCTGGTGGAACCAACTCCTGCGCGACGGGCTCGTGGTCGATGACCAGGTCAGTGCCGTCCGCCGTCGGTTCGAGGAGCACCGCACCCTCTTTGATACTGCGCAGTCGTGCCTGGTATATGCCGATGGCGGCTTGAAGAACCTTGTGGTCCAGGGCAGCCGAGTCGTCGGATTAGTCGACATGGAGAACGTCGTCGCTGCCGAAGCCGTCAACGACTTCGATGCCCTGCACTATGACAGCGAGGAGGAGTTCACCGCGGTATGCGAGGGGTATGGTCGCCCCGAGCTGTTTGATGCAGCCTTCTTCCGGAAGCTCACACTGTACCGGCTGCTCTTCGCCTTTCCGCGCCTGGCGTTCTACCACCACCGGGGTAACCAGACAGCGGTCGCAGACACGCAGCGCCGTATCCGTGACCTCGAAGCGAAGCTCGCCGCCTCATAGAAACCGTGCAACCCGGCGCTGCACATAAGGGGCTACGAGGCGTTCGGTGTGCACAGTTGCCGTACACCCTGGCCCTCCCCGCGCGCTCGACTGGCAGCCGCCAGACGCCGCAACCTGAGGTTGACCCGTCGCCTGCGGCTGAGCCGGAGGGCCATGTGCGAGGCGGGCTGTCGCTGTTAGGCTGGGACCATGGAGGAATGCATTGGATGCCAGCAGAGAGGCGGACAGACAGCGAGCCGCACGGCGCGGACATGGCCCGCGGCCGCGCCCGGCGATCCCCAAGATCGGCCGCGGCCTGCCTTCGGCGCATTGCGCCGAGGCGCCGCCGGCCGAGGTGCTCGCCGGCTTCGCGCAGTTCAATCGCGGAGAGTTCTTCGAGCAGCATGAGACGCTGGAGGACGCCTGGATCGCCGAGATGGACCCCGTCCGCTACCTGTACCAGGGCATTCTGCAGGTCGGCGTCGGGCTGCTGCATCTCGAGCGCGGCAACCTCTACGGCGCCCGCCGGATGATGGCGAAGGGATTGCCGTTGTTGCAGCCGTTCCGGCCCCGCTGCCTGCACATCGACGTCGAGCGCTTCGTCGCGGAGACCGAGCGCTGCCTCGCCGCTGTCGAAGCGCTGACACCCGAAACGCTGTCGCGCTTCGACAAGGCCTTGATTCCGCGCGTGCATCTGGAGGGCGAATAGGCTCCGGCCCCCATTCCCCGGTTGGCTGACATCTGCGATGGCGGTGCCCCCAATAACAGGGGTAAGGGGCGATTCCGGGTTGGAGCGATCCATGTCGCCGCCAGGTTAACCGTAGCGATTGGGGAGGGTATCACGCCGCACCATGGTTAACCGCACCGGCCACGGATCTTTCTTTCCGGGATCGCCCCTCTCCTTCTCCACCCCGGATCGCGCTCTGCGCGATGTTAACGATTGGGAGAAGGAGAGGGGACGGGGGTGAGGATGAGGGCTGACCGCCGCGCTGCTGCTTTCAGCCGGCCCGGCGCCGCAGGCTGTCGAAGTCGCTGCCACTCGAGCGGGTGGCGGCGTCGCGGCGCAGCAACTCGTCCAGCTCGAAGGCGGGCACCGGCCGCGAGAAGAGGTAGCCCTGGCCGCGGTCGCAGCTCACCGCCTCCATCAGCGCGAGCTGCGCGGCCGTCTCGATGCCTTCAGCGGTCACGTCCATGCCCAGCGCGTGGCCGAGAGCCGTGATGGCGCGCACGATCGAGACGGCGCCGGCGTCGCTCTCCAGGCCGCTGATGAACGAACGGTCGATCTTGATCGTATCGACGGGGAAGCGGCGCAGGTAGTTCAATGACGAATAGCCCGTGCCGAAGTCGTCGATCGCCAGCCACACGCCCAGCTCCTTGAGCGTCTCCAGCGTGCGGCTGGTGAGGTCGAGGTCGTGCATCATCGCGGTCTCGGTAATCTCCAGCCGCAGCGAGCCGGCGTCGAGCCCCGTGCGCTGCAGGATCTGCGCGACCTCGTCGGGCATCTCCTGGCAGACGAACTCGCGCGGCGAGAGATTCACGCTCACCACCAGCGGCCGCGTACCCAGATGCTGCTCCTGCCAGCGCCGCGTATCGCGGCAGGCCTGCTCCAGCACCCAGGGGCCGATCTCCAGGATCAGCCCGGTCTCTTCTGCCAGCGGAATGAAGCGGTCCGGCCCGATCAGGCCGCGGCGCGGGTGCTGCCAGCGCACCAGCGCCTCCATGCCCACCATCAGGCCTGTGGGAATGTCGATCTCCGGCTGATAGTAGACGCGCAGCTCGCCCCGCCCCAATGCCTGGCGCAGGTCCGTCTCCAGATCGAGGCGGTCGGCGCTGCGCGCCTTCATACTGGCATCGAAGCGCACATAGCTGCCGCGCCCGGCCGCCTTCGCTTCGAACAGGGCGATGTCGGCCTCGCGCACCAGCTCATCCGGCCGCGCGTGCGCCGCGTCGCTCAGCGTAATGCCGATGCTGGCGCCGCTGAACACCTCGCTGCCGTTCAATTCGTAGGGCTTCGTCAGCGCGGCGAGCACGCGGCGCGTGACCGCGGCGGCGCTTTCCTGCGTCACGCCGTCTTCCAGCAGCACGATGAACTCGTCGCCGCCGAACCGCGCCACCGTGTCGGCTGGACGCAGGCAGGTGCGCAGCCGTTCCGAGACGGCCACCAGCAGGGCGTCGCCGGCCTCGTGGCCGAGGCTGTCGTTGATTAGCTTGAAGCGGTCCAGGTCGAGGAAGAGCACAGCGGTCGTCGCACTGCGCCGCTCGCCGCGGTTGAGCGCCTGGGTGAGCCGGTCCATGAACAGGGCGCGGTTCGGCAGGCCCGTCAGCGGATCGTGGAAAGCTTGATGGCGCAGCCGCGCTTCCAGATCGACGCGGTCGCTGATGTCGCGGCCGATGATCAGCAGGCCGGCCGAGTCGCCTGCCGCGTCGAAGACCATCTGTGTGCGTGCCTCGATCCAGATGTACTGCCCCTCGACGTGGCGCAGCCGCAGCACGATGCCGCTGCGCGGCGCGCTGTTCCGGGTGTCGCGCAGCATGCGCCGGCCGAAGCGTTCCTGCACATCTGCCAGCTCGTCCGGATGCATGAAGGCGAAAGGGCTGGTGCCGATCAGATCCTCCGCCTTGCGCCCGAGCATCGCCTCGTGCGCGTGGTTGGCGAAGGTGTAGCAGCCGCGCTGGTCGAGCACGCCGATCAGGTCGGGCGAGGTTTCGACGATATGGTGCAGCCGCGCCGCGCTGGCGATGACCGTGCCCTGAGTGCGGCGCCACTGCGCCGTCACCCACGAGAGCGTCTCGCCCACCAGCAGGCACACGGGCAGGATGTAGACGATGGAGCTGATCGCGGAAGCGGGATGCGGTCTGAGCAGCAGCGGCAACAGGTACGCCGGCACGAGCGCCGGAGCGAGCAGCAGCGACGTGCCGCGCGGATGGCCGAAGCCCACCCAGGTGAAGACCACAAGAAAAAAGACGCTGATGCGGTAGGGATCGGCGCCGCCGAAGTAGTTGTGCAGCGCGATCAGGCCCATCGCCGCGACCGCAAAGACCAGGCTCGCACGCTGCGGCCAGCGCTGCCAGGGCAGCAGCCAGAGCAGCGGCCCCAGCAGCAGCGCGACGAGCGCAACGGCGATCACGCCGGTGGCGTTCAGGCCGCGCGGGGCAGGCAGCAGCAGGCTCAGCAGCGTCACCAGGCCGCTGAGCACATAGAGCGCCGCCCCGATCCGGGCCACGTCGCGGCGCGAAAGGGGCAGATCCATGCGGCCTCCTGCACGATCAGTGTCGAACGAAGTTCGCGGAAATTGAGCGCGCGAGCGCGTCGAAAACCGTTGCAAGCCCGTCGCCGCCGTGGCATCGTTCGCCACGGCGGCGCCGACTGCCGCACAATGAGGCGGAGCAGGGAGAGATGGACGAACTGGCTGCTGGTCAGTCGCTCGCGATCAGCGGAGCAACGCTGATCGACGGCCTCGGCGGGGCGCCGTTGCCCGGCGCCATCGTCGTAATTGAGGAGGGGCGCTTCAGCCGCGTGGGGCCGGCCGCGGCCACACCCGTGCCCGACGGCGCCGAGACGATCGACGGCCGGGGCAAATTTCTGATCCCCGGCCTGGTGGATATGCACGTCCACACGCAGCCGCCGGAGCGCGAGCACCTGCCGCTCTTCCTTGCCGCGGGCGTGACGACGGTACTCGACCTCGGCGGCCAGTTCGAGCATTTAGTGCCGCACCGTGCCGCGCTCGAGCGCGGCGAAAAGCTCGGCCCGCGGCTGCTGTTTACCGGGCCGATGCTGGAAGAGGGCAAGGCGTTCGCGGGCTTCGCGTCGATGAGCCGCGAGATCGATGCGACGCAGATCGAGACCGAGATCGACCGACTGGCGGACGCCGGCGCCGATGCAGTCAAGCTCTACATCACGATCCGGCCCGAGACGGCGCGGCGCGCGGCGGCACGCGCACACGCACGCGGCCTGCGCGTGTTCATGCACCAGCAGGCGACCTGGGGCGCGGACGCCGCCGACGCGGGTGTTGATTGCCTCGAACACCTGATGGCCTTCGGCGAGCTGGCTCTGGCGGTAGAGCGCCCGGAGAATCCCGGCGCCATGACGCCGTTCGAATACGGCGGCTGGCTCTGGCGCGTGCTGACCGAGGTCGATCCACACTCCGCGGCCGTGCAGCGCATGTACGAGCGCCTGCTGGCTGCTGACACGGCGCTCGACCCAACGCTGGTGCTGTTCGCCGCGCGGCCGGCCGCGATCGGCGACGACGCCGGCGACACGTCGATGGACAACCCCGAGCGCACGCCCTTGCTGCCGCTGCTGCCCGTGCCGGTGGCCGCGGAGCTGCAGAGCCGCTGGGCCGAGCGCCGGCAGGCCGCTGCCGGCGCGTCGGAGAATGCGAAGGCCCGCTCGCGGCGCTGCTGGGAGAACATCTTGCAGCTCGTCGGCGGTTTTCATGCCGCGGGCGGGCGCGTGCTCGCCGGCACGGACTGCCCCAACGTGGCGATCGTCTCCGGCTTCTCGCTGCACCGCGAGTTGGAGCTGCTGGTGCGAGCCGGTCTGTCGCCGCTGGCCGCGTTGCAGGCGAGCACGCGCCGCGCCGCTGAGCGGCTGGGCCGGCAGGACGTGTTCGGCGCGATCAAGTCCGGCCTCAGCGCCGACGCCCTGCTGCTCGACGCCGACCCGCTGGCGGATATCCGCAACACGCGCAGCATCGCGACCGTGGTCGCCCGCGGCCGCGTGCTCCAGCCGAACGAAGTGCTCGCGGGGCTGCGCGCGGCGGTAGAGCGGCCCTCATAACCCCTGCCCCTGCTCTCCCATACACAGAGGTTGTGTAAACCGCAAGATGGTTGAGGCTCGTATGGGAGAGCAGGGGCGATCCGGTGGAAGGCGTCGCAGAACGGCGCCGGGTTAGCCGTTCCGGCCACGGAACGCTCCGGGCTGGATCGCCCCTCTCCTTCTCCCAATAATAGGAGAAGGAGAGGGGAGGGGGTGAGGATGAGGGCGGCGCGGGCAGCAGCGTCACGTCTTCGCGGGCGATGCGCGTGGGGCCGTAGAAGGCTTCCAGCCGCAGCGTGGCGCGGGCGTGCAGCGCCGTGACGCGGTAGGGGAAGCACTGGTCGGCGGCGGAGGCGCCGGCATCGGCGTCCAGCAGCGTCGTCGTCGCGTGCCCTTCGAGGATCTCCAGCAGAACGTGGCTGGGCTGGTTGACGTTGATGCAGACCTGCACCAGGTCGCCGTTGTAATAGATGTCGTTCGCTCGCTGCGGCAGGACGTACAGCTTCGACACGTACTGCGGCAGCCGCTCCGCCGCGACCGAGGAGCCGCCGGCGCCGCCGCGGCCCGACCGCGCTACGAAGATGCTCGTCAGCACGGCGACCGCGGCGACAGCTGCCGCGGCGGCGCCGGCAAAGCGCGGCCAGAGCCTTCGCCGGCGCCGTTCTTCGCGCGCGGCGGCGTTCGGGAAGGCGATCGGCGGCCCGGCGGGCATCGGCCCCGCACTCTCCAGTCCGTCGAGCAGATCACTCGCCGCGAACTGTTCGACGACGGCGGCGGTGAAGCGCGCCAGGCCGGCGCCGCACGACGCGCAGGTCGACAGGTGCAGCTCGATCTGCTCCCAGTCCAGCTCGGCGCCGCCGCGGGCCAGCGCCGCCAGCGTCGCCTCGCACTGCTCGTCGCGCGCGTTCATCGTCATCGCTGCCGGCTTTCACCCGGCGCGGAACGGGATCGCGCCGTCATCTGTACGGGACGCACGGCGATGCGGGATTCTTGCAGGGCGGCGCCATGCGAGCGTGCGGCGATCATTCAGCGCCGCCGTAGCCGCGCTCGCGCAGGTTCGCCTCCATCACCTGCAGGCCGCGGTGCTTCCAGAGTGAGACCTGCGCCGCCGTCACCCGCGCAGCGCGTGCCGCCGAGAGCACGGCGGCGGTCTCCGCGGGCTTCTCGCCGCCCCAGAAGCTGCGCACCAGCGCCTCGCGCTGATCGAGGCTGAGCTTGCCGAGGCGGCACTTACGGATCAGCTCCTGGCGCACGGCGATCGCGTCCACCTGCCGGTCTTCGGAAACACCGGTCGCGGCGCCGCGGCCGAGCTGTCCCTCGGTCAGCTCATCCAGCGAGGCGGCGCGCACCGAGCTGCCGCCGGTGGCGCGGCCGGAGCGCAGCTCGTCGATCGCCGCGCGTTCCGCCACGCGCGCCGTCCAGCCCCAAAACGAGTCCGGATCGCGGCAGTCGGCGAAGCGGGCACGCACGGTGGTCAGGGCACGGGCGGCGGCGTCGGCAGCGAGCTGCTCTTCGCCTGCCAGCGCGAGATTGCTGCCGGCCAGCCGCCGGCGCAGCACGATAAGCGCGCTGCGGAAGAGGTAGCCGGTATAGCGCACGTCGGTGGTTTCGGCCTCGAACCAGCGCACGCTGAACAGCTCGTCGAGCGCGTCCTCGGCCGCGGCGCCGCCACGGCCGAGCGCGTCGTGCAGGCGGGCGAAGCGCAGCCGGCAACAGGTCTGCTCGATCAACCGCTCGGACGGGTCGGGCTCGCGTGCCAGAGCCTCGGCCGTCGCCGCCGCGACCGCGCTGGCCGCCACCTCATCGAGGCGCCAGCCGTACAGCGCGGTCAGGCGCTCGACGACCGCGCCGCAGCGCCCGACCAATGCCGCGTTCGGCCGCGCACACTCGCCCTCAGCGGTCATCCTGCCTCCCACGGCGCGAACAGCGGGCGTCTCCGCTTCATTTTCGCAGACCCCGCGGCGCCCGTCTTGCGCGGCGGGTCGGGGCGCCGCAAGAAACGAACGGATGGCGCGTCCTCTGCTGCTGAACGAGCGTCGCGCAGGGGCCTGCACTGCTCACCACGACGATCGAGAAGATGGAGGATACGCCATGACCGTGCAGTTGCCGCGCCTGTGTCGCGGACGCCGCTGCCTGACTGTGCTGGCACTGATCGCGCTGGTACTCGTCTGCCTGGGCGCCGCCGGCCGCCACGTTTCCGCGCAGAGCGATCCCGACTGCGAAGACCCGGACACCGTTGCCTGCATTCCCACCACACCCGCGGGCGGCAGCGGCGGCAGCGCCGCACCCGCGATCCCCGCCGGGCCGGGTGCCGCGGCAGCCGCGCCGGCGCCCGCACCGAACGTCCCGCTGCCGGGTCCGCTCTGCCCGGTGCCACCCGGCCTGCCGCCACCGCTGCCGCTGGCGCCGGCGCCAGCCGCGGCGCCCGCGCCCGGCCCGGTGAGCGGCTACTTCCCCTGCTACAGCGATGTGTACGGCGCGATTAACCGCGCGAACCTCGCCTACGCCCGCGCCATGCGTGCGCTCGACTCGTCGCAGCTCGGCCTGTACTGGGGCCAGGACGCGCTGCACGATCTGCTTGGCCAGATCGGCCAGTTGCGGGCCTCGAACAGCTACCGCGTGCTGCGGTTGCTCAGCATCCAGGTGATCGAGCAGTCGGTGGGGCCGGGCTATGCCTGGGTGCACACCAGCGAGCACTGGGTCACCCAGACCTGGTCGAACGACGGCTATGAATACGACTCCGGCGACGCCTGGTACGACAATCAGTACTATCTTTACCGCAGCGCTGGCCGCTGGGTGATCGGCTCGGACGTGGTGAGCTAACAGCCGCTGCACGGGACGCGGCAAAGACGAAGCCCCGGGCCGCGCTGCAGGCGACCCGGGGCAGCGATCGTCGCAAGACAGGGCCAGAGCGTGGCGCTGGACTTGGCGGCCAGGGGGCGGACCTACCGCCGGGCCTTGCGCCGCGCCGCTGACTGTTATTGCCTTGCATCTCCATTATTATTATATAACAGCCAAAGTCAAGCGATCCGGTACTGCGAATTTGTTACAAAAGTGGACCGGCGGCTGCGTGCGGATCGCGCCGGCAACCGTGGTCGCCGGCGGCGTGGTACCGTAAGGGCACCGAATCCCCGCTGGGAGCGCCGCCATGACCAGCTCGCGCGAGGCGATTGCCGCCGCGAATACGTTGTTCCAGGTGACGCCTGCCGCTGCCGAGCATGCACGGCGCGTGCTCGCCGATCGCGGCCGGCCGGATGCCACGCTGCGCGTCTTCATCGCGGATCAGCACAGCGCCGGCTTTCAGTACGGCCTCGCTCTCGCCGGCGAACCGGATGCCGACGATCTGACGGTCGCGGCAGGCAGTGTGCGCTTCATCGTCGATCTCGTTTCCGCGCCTTTCCTTAGCGGCGCCACCGTCGACTACGTCGAGGACGCACTGCAGCGGGGCTTCGTGATCGCCAGCCCCACGCCGAACGCCGGCGGCGGCTGCGCCTGCGGCCGCGGCGGCTGCGGCTGCGGCCGGCGCTGAGCCGCATGGGCCGGTTTCCCGCATGCGGAGAGATGCAGCCTGTTGCGCGTGCGGCGCCGGACCCGAATACTTGAGTTAGTTGGTATACTTGGTAGAGAAATGGTTGCCGGCAGCGAGCGGCAGCGATTGCAACAAGTGAGGAGTCTGTCATGGCATCTGGCAACGATTATGCGCACCCGGAAGTGCTGGTGAGCACGGACTGGGTTGCGGAGCACCACGCCGACCCCGGCATCCGCATCGTCGAGTCGGACGAGGACGTGCTGTTGTACGACCTCGGCCACGTGCCCGGCTCCGTCAAGGTGGACTGGCACACCGACCTTCAAGACGCCATCGTGCGCGAGTTCGTCACCCCGCAGCAGTTCGCGCAGCTCATGTCACGCCTCGGCATCAGCAACGACACCACCGTGATCTTCTACGGCGACAAGAATAACTGGTGGGCCGCCTACGCCTACTGGTACTTCCGCTACAACGGCCACAAGAACCTGAAGATCATGAACGGTGGACGTAAGAAGTGGGTCGATGAGGGGCGTGAGCTGAGCAAGGATGTGCCGAACTACCCGGCCACGCAGTACACACCCGGCCAGCCGGACGCCAGCATTCGTGCCTACCGCGACGAGGTGCTCAAGCACATCGGCTACAGCGGCCGGCAGAAGACCGGCGAGGGCAAGCCGCTGGTGGATGTGCGCTCGCCCGGCGAGTACAGCGGCGAGCTGCTGCACATGCCGGACTATCCGCAGGAAGGGGCGCTGCGCGGCGGGCACATCCCAGGGGCGAAGAACATTCCCTGGGGGCGCGCCGTGGCCGAGGACGGCACGTTCAAGAGCGCGGCCGAGCTGAAGGAGCTGTACGGCGGACAGGGCATCACGGGCGACAAGGACATCGTCGCCTACTGCCGCATCGGCGAGCGCTCCAGCCACACCTGGTTCGTCCTGCACGAGCTGCTGGGCTATCCCAATGTGCGCAACTATGACGGTAGCTGGACCGAATGGGGCAACGTGATCGGCGTGCCCATCGAGAAGTAGCCGCGGACCACGGATCGTTCAGCAGTAGGCAGCGGCCGTCGGGGGTGGCATCATGCTCCCGACGGCTGCTGCCGGTTTTTCCCACGGCAAGGCCGCGATCAGGACAGCATCATGGACATGGACCGGCAGGAACGGATCGAGTTCCTGCGCGAACACTACGACCATCCGCACAAGCGCGGCGCCATGCCGACCGCCGACGCCGAGGTCGAGGGCGGCAACCCCGGCTGCGGCGACATCGTGCGCATCTACCTGACCATCGACGACGATGGCAAGACGATCAAGGACGTGCACTTCACCGGCGAGGGCTGCACGATCAGCCAGGCTTCGGCCAGCATCCTGATGGAGCTGATGGACGAAGCGGGCAAACCGCTCACGCTCGAAGACGTGGCCGAGATGGATTTCAGCGGCATGCAGGAGATCCTGGGTGAGGAGACGGTGAAACTGCGGCCGCGCTGCGCCATGCTCTCTCTGAGCACGCTGAAGGCCGCCGTGCGCAAGTATCAGCGCGAACGGCTGATGCGCGAGCACGGCCTCGACCCGGCCGCACGGCAATAGCGGCCGGTCGGCCCTCACCCCCGTCCCCTCGCCCAATCCTGGGCGAGGGGCGACCGTGCGCAGTGCGACCCGGGATGGCGTCGGGTAACCGTTGCGGCGATGGAACGCCCGACGCCGGATCGTGTCCTGCTCCATCTGACAGCGCGCTCCGCGCGATCTGGACGATGGGGAGCCAGAGCGCAGCGCAACCGTCGGAGACGTCCAACGCAGACGAGAGAATGAGGGCCGTGACCGCGCTCTCCTTCGACTACGACCGCAACCCGGAGCGCTTTCGCCTCGCCGAAGAGACCGTCGCGGCGTACGGCCTCGCCGGCGATGTGCATCCACAGGTTGCGCGGCGCTTCATCGCGGCCGGCGCCGTGGACGTGCTCGACCTCGGCTGCGCCGACGGCCGGCTGCGCGTCTGCATGACGCCTGAACTGCGCTGGATCGGCGTCGATCTGTCTGCAACGCAGTTGCGGCGCGGCGCCGGCGAGCGGCTGCAGGCCGAAGCGACGCGGCTGCCGTTCCGCGCTCGCAGCTTCGACGGCGTTGCGGCGCTGTACATGCTCTACCACCTGGCCGAGCCGCTGGCTGCCCTGCGCGAGGCGGCCCGCGTGCTGCGGCCGGGCGGCCTGTTCATCGCGGCAGCGCCGAGCCGCTACGGTTCGCCCGAGCTTGCGCCGCTGCTGCCGCCCGAGCCGCCCCTCACGTTCGACGCTGAAAACGGCCCGGAGCTGCTGCGCCGGGTTTTTCCGGAGGTCGAGGTCGAGCGCTGGGACGGTCCGTTTGTGCGCCTGCCCGACGCCGAGGCGGTGCGCCGCTGTCTGATCGGGTGGCTGGTCGAACCGGCGCTGGCGGTCGAAGTTGCCGAGCGGGTGCAGACGCCGCTCAGCGTCACCAAGCGCGGGGCGCTGATGTTCGGACGCACCGCCCGCGGCTGACGCCCCGCCGTGGCTCCCGTGGCCGCGCGGGGCACCTAACCCTCAGGGCCTTTTCAGCGTGCCCTGCCGCGGAGGGCGCGGGCGGCGGCGGGGCGGGCCGCAGCGGGGCGCCGGGCGCCAGCGCGGGTGGCATGGCCGGCGCGGCGCCGGTCCCCCTGCCCAGGCCGATCCAGCGCCGCGCGCCCGGCGGCGACCCGCTAGCCGCCGGGCACCGGCGCCCCGGGGCTGCCGCACCGCCGCGCCCCCACCGCACGCGGCAGCCAGGGCCGCCGCCAACGGCCGCTCCCCGCGGCGCGCGGCCAGCAGGGTGCTGCGCACCTTGCACGATGCAAAGGCCCTGACGTCGCGGCGTCCACTACTTCCCTCGCAACTGTCCCTTCGCTACGCTGTGTGAAGTGTGCGTGCGAGCGTGGAGGTGCCCGTGACCACGGTTGATACGGTGATTCCGGTCTACAACGAGGAGCATGTGCTGGCCGAGAGCGTGGCGACGCTGCACGCCTTTCTCAGCGAGCACCTGCCCTACGACTGGCGCATCCTGATCGCCGACAACGCCTCCGCCGACGGCACCCTTGCCGTGGCGGAGCAGCTCAGCCGCGACCTGCCCCGCGTCGCCTGCGTGCACCTGGATCAGAAGGGCCGCGGCCGCGCCCTGCGCACGGCCTGGCTGGAAAGCGCCGCCGACATCGTCAGCTACATGGACGTGGATCTCTCCACCGAGATCGAAGCCTACCCGGCGCTGATTCGCGCGATCGCCGAGGACGGCTATGACCTGGCCACGGGCAGCCGCCTGGCGCGGGGCAGCCGCACCACGCGCAGTTTCAGGCGCGAAGCGATCAGCCGCGGCTACAACCTGATCATCAAGGGCATCATGTGGACGCGCTTTTCTGATGCGCAGTGCGGTTTCAAGGCGCTCTCGCGGCGAGCGGCGGCGGTGCTTGTGCCGCTGGTGCAGAACAACGAGTGGTTCTTCGACACCGAGCTGTTGGTGCTGGCGGAGAAGAAGGGCTACCGCATCAAAGACCTGCCGGTGCGCTGGGTGGAAGACCCCGACACGCGGGTCAAGCTGGCCACCACCATCGCCGAGGACCTGCGCGGCCTCTGGCGCCTGCGCACACGGCCGATTCCGTAGGCGCGGGCCGGCGGCCCTCATCCCCTTCCCCTTCTCCCAATCATTGACATCGCGCAGAGCGCGATCTTGGACGGAGAAGGGGCGATCCGGCGGCGGGTGATCCGCAAAGGCGTCGGGTTAGCGAGGCGCTGCTGGGCGCACGCCATGCGCCCCTGCAGATCTGCGAGAACGCCTTGCCTTCAGCTCGAATCCTCCGCACAAAAGATCTCCCCTTCCCCTATTATTGGGGGAAGGGGCGGGGGATGGGGGCCGCGCGTCAGTCCAGCGCCCGGCGCGGGCGGCGCTCTGGGTGCTGGGCAAGCTCCCCGACGCTGTGCGAGCGCTGCCAGCGGGTGATGTGATCGACCACCGCCAGCGGGTCGTCTTCGATCAGGAAGATGTCGAGGTCTCTGCCGCCGATATAGCCTTCGGCCAGCAGCCGGTGCTTCATCCAGTCCAGCAACCCGGCCCAGTAGTCCGAGCCGCAGAGGATGACCGGAAAGCGGTGAATCTTGCCGGTCTGCAGCAGGTTCAGCGTCTCGAACAGTTCGTCGAGCGTGCCCATGCCGCCGGGCATCAGCACGAAGGCCGTCGCGTACTTGACCAGCATCACTTTGCGCACGAAGAAGTACTTGAACGTTACCGATTCTGTCGTCCAGCGATTCGGCGGCTCCACGTTGCGCAGCGTGATTTGCATGCCGATCGAGCGCCCGCCCGCCTCGACGGCGCCGCGGTTGGCGGCCTCCATCACGCCCGGCCCGCCGCCGGTAATTACCGTGAAGCCTGCCCGCGCCAGCGCCGCGCCGATGCGGCGCGAGTCTTCATAGACCAGGGAGCCTTCCTTCACCCGCGCCGAGCCGTAGACCGTGACGGCCGGCGTCCCGTCCTGCATGACGCGGAAGCCTGCCGCGAACTCGGCACGCACGCGCTCCAGCCAGGCTTCGTCGCGGCCGGACAGCTCTTCGATCGCGATTTCGCGTTGGCCGGGCGCGCTGCCGGAGCCGGCGCCGTTGCTGCCGGAGTATGGGCGACCATCCAGCGCGGCCGGCGCCGAGCGCAGCTCGGTGTCGTGCGGCTCATCCGCGGGCTCGGGACGCCCGTTGGCATCTGCTCTCGGCATGATCGTGCTCCAGCGGGCCTGCGCGGCTCGCACTTGATCCGACGCTCGTTCGAGCGTTTGGCAGCGGCCGGCGCCGGGAATGTCCACTGTCACGCCGTCTGGCGATCGCGTCAATCGCGCGGGCGGCATGCAAACCTACAGCCGGTGGTATTGCTCGATCTGCTGCACGAACAGCACGGCGCCGCCGATCTGCACGCCGCCGGTCTGACGGGCGTGGCAGCGCTCGCGCACGATCGCCAGCATCGCCGGCAGGTCCGCGTCCTCGGCGCCGATCAGCATCGTGACGTTGCCGCGGTGCAAGAAGCCGCCGGTGGAGGCGATCTTGGTGGCGTGGAAGCCGGCCGCCATCAGCGCCTCCAGCAGGCCGGCGCTATCTTCCTCCTGCACGACGGCGGTGACCATCTTCACGGCCGTTCGCCATCGCCGACGGCCGTGAGCGGGATGACCTCTCCGTCCGGTGCCGTGCGCGGCCGTCGCCGCAGGTTGCCCATCACCTGCCGCTCGGCGTGGTAGGAGCTGCGCACCAGCGGACCGGACTCGACGTGGCTGAAGCCGAGCGCCAGCGCCTCGGTTCGCAGCTCGTCGAACTCCTCGGGCGGATAGTAGCGTTCCAGCGGCAGGTGCTTCTCCGAGGGCCGCAGATACTGCCCGATCGTCAGCACCTCGCAGCCAACGTCGCGCAGCTCGCGCAGCACGGCGCTGATCTCGGGGCGCGTCTCGCCCAGACCGACCATCATCCCGGTCTTCGAGATCGTGCCGGGGTCCAGTGCTTTTGCCCGCCGCAGCAGCTCCAGGCAGCGCGTGTAGGAGCCCTTCGAGCGGGCGCGGCGGTAGAGCCGCGGCACCGTCTCGACGTTGTGGTTGAGGATCTCCGGCTGCGCCGCCATCACCATGCCAAGCGCGTCCCAGTTACCGCCGAAGTCCGGGATCAGCACCTCGACGGTGGTTTGCGGCGCCAGGCGCCGGATCCAGCGGATCGTCTCCGCGAACAGCCCCGCGCCGCCGTCGGGTTGGTCGTCGCGGTCGACCGAGGTGATCACGGCATGCGTCAGGCCGAGCTGGCGCACGGCCCGGGCGACGCGAAACGGCTCTTCAAGGTCGAGCGGTCCCGGCCGGCCGCTGGTCACGGCGCAATAGCCGCAGGCGCGCGTGCAGACGTCGCCCAGGATCATGAAGGTGGCCGTGCCGGCCTCCCAGCACTCGCCCACGTTGGGGCAGTGCGCCTCCTCGCAGACCGTGTGCAGACGCTGCGTCTGCATCAGCTGCTTCAGCCGCAGGTAGTTCGGCCCGCCCGGAAAGCGGACCTTCAGCCAGGGCGGCTTCGGCTCCCGCCGGGGGATCACCGTGGAAATCGCCGCCGCGCTGCCGCTATCAACCGATTCGATCGTCATCGCTCGCGCCTCCGCGCTTCTCCTTGCATTGTAGAGCGAGCGGCCGGCCACGTGCCGCCGGGGCGATGGGATCGGCGTCGGCTGCATGGTAGTGTGCGGGCGAGGAGCGGCACATGAACGCGAGCGCGACATTCTGGCCAAATACCGGACGATCGCGGTGGTCGGGGCGTCCTCGATTCCGAGCAAGCCGGCGCACTATGTGAGCGCCTACATGCAGGCGCAGGGCTACCGCATCATTCCCATCAACCCTGAAGAGCGCGAGGTGCTGGGCGAGCCGTGCTACCCGGACCTCGCTTCCGTACCCGAGCCGGTGGAGTTCGTCAACGTCTTCCGCAGACCGCAGTTCTGCGCGGACGTGGCCCGTGCGGCCGTGGACGCGGGAGCGCAAGCGATCTGGCTGCAGCAGGGCATCGTCTCACCCGAAGCGCGCCAGATCGCGGAGGCGGCGGGCCTTCGCTACGTCGAGGACGACTGCGTGATGGCGGTGCACCGCCGCGCCGGACTCGGGCGGAAAGCATAGTGCCTTCCGAGCATCAGTTCGCCGGCCAGTTTCGGTACGTCCGCGGACGGTTTTCATCCCGCGCACGAGCTAGCGGGCGCGTGACGGCGGGGCTATGCCGCGTCGCTGCGGGCATGCGACACTGATGAGGTGAAGTCGAACGCATTCGCGCAGCCCCGCGCCGCTGCTCTCCAACGCCCCTGGCTCTTCGATGCGCTCTGGCAATTGGCCGTGGCGGCCGGCGGCTACATCGTCTATTCGCTCAGCGTTGGCGCGGTGCAGTGGGCCGGTGCGGAGGACGCCCGTCACTCGCTGGCGCTGGCCGATGCCCGCCATGTCATTGATTTCGAGCGGATGCTCGGCATCTTCCGCGAGCGGCAACTGCAGTCGCTGATCATCGATAACGATGCCCTGATGCAGATCTTCAACGCGATCTACATGTGGGCGCATCTGCCGTTGATCATCGCGCTGGCCGTGTGGCTCTACTGGCGCCACCGCGACCACTTCCGCGTCACGCGCAACGCCGTGCTGATCTCCGGCGCGATCGCCCTGATCATCTTTCAGATCGTGCCGCTGGCGCCGCCGCGGCTCGTGCCCGGCTTCGGTTTCGTGGACACGGCCGCAAAAGTGTCCGGCGTTTACGACACGGTCGAGCCGAAAGTCTTCTTCAATCCGTACGCGGCGATTCCCAGCATGCACGTCGGCTGGGTGCTGCTGATGGGGCTGACCGTCTGGCAGTACGCTGGCGAGCGGCGTATCGCCTGGCTCGGGCTGGCGCTGCCGGTGCTGATGAGCCTGGCTGTTGTGATCACCGGCAATCACTACTTCAGCGATGCCGCGGCCGGCGTGGTCACCGCCCTGATCGGCCTCTGGCTCGCCGGCTGGGCAGAGCGCCATCTCTATCGAAATCGCCGCGCCACAAGGGCTGATGTCGCCGGCGCTGCGTCACCCGCTTCGTTCATCCCGCGCGCCCCGCGGAGCCAAGATCCCGCGGATACCGTGGAGGCCGTTCATGTACCGGCGCATCCTGCTCCCGCTCGACGGCTCGGAACTGGCAGAACGCATCCTTCCGCACACGATCGAACTGGCACGCCGCTTTGAGGCGACCGTTGTTCTGCTGCACGCGGTCACCTCGCGTGTCGAAGTGCTCTCGCGCGCCGTCGCCTCAGACCCGATCGGCGCCTCGCCGGTCACGGCCGAAGTAGCGGAAGATGTCGTCGTCGCGGAGGAAGACTCGACGACGCGCTACTTCGCCCGCATGGCCGACCGCCTGCAGGGCGAGGGGCTCAAGGTCGAGCAGTTGATCATGGAAGGCGAGGCGGTACGCACCCTGGCGCACGTGATCGCCGAACAGCAGATCGACCTGGTGACGATGACGACGCAAGGCCGCTCGACGCTGGGCCGGCTCTTCCTGGGCAGCGTGCCCGAAAGCCTGCTCGAAGAGGTCGAGATACCCGTGCTGCTGCTGCGCGCGGACAAGTAGGCGGGGGAATGCTGCGGGCGCTCCCTGGGCCAGCGCCCGCCTGGGGCACCTAACCCTGCTTTGCCTAGCGGCAAAGCAGGTCCCTTCCCGAGGCGGGAAAGGGACTTCTGAAGCGTTCCAGAGGCCGTGCGACGGTGGCGGGGCGAGGGTGTCATGGTGAGACAGCCAATGGGCTGTTCTCCCAGCCTCCCGCTGATCCTCGAACCAACCCTTCCAGTTTCGGGAAGGGACAGATTCGGCTTCAGCCGAATCAGGGTTAGGTGCCCCGCCAGCCTGACGCCGCCTGGAACGGCGTAACCCGCCGCTATTTGCCCTGATACGCCGGCATGTTGAGCATCTCGGGAAGCGTCACGAAGCGGTAGCCCTCGGCGCGCAGCGTGTCGATGATCACGGGCAGCGCGGCCACCGTCTGGCTGCGGTCGGCGCCGTGGCGCGTCTCATCGCCGTCGTGCAGCAGGACGATCGAGCCGGGGCGCACGCTCGCCAGCACCTTCTGCTCGATGCGCTCCGGCGAGTTCGGCTTCATCCAGTCGAAGCCTTCGGCATCCCAGTTCACCGTCACCATGCCGGAGCTGGTCACCTTCTTGAGCTGCCAGGGGGTATGGATGCCCGCCGGCGGCCGGAAGAGGCGCGGCGTCACGCCGGTCACGCTCTGGATCTCGTCCTGCGCCCGTTGTAGCTGCGAGTAGCGGAAGTCGACCGCCGTGGCCAGCCGTGAATGGTCCCACGAGTGGTTGGCGATCACGTTGCCGTCGCTGACGATGCGCCGCGCCGCGTCCGGATAGGTCGCGACGTTGACCCCCACGGCGAAGAATGTCGCCTTCACCCCTTCGCGGTCGAGCACGTTGAGGATCTCGGAGGTAAACGGCTCATTGGGGCCGTCGTCGAAAGTCAGCGCGACGACCTTCTCGTTGTCCGGGCCATGCAGCACGATCTTGCCGTAAACCTGCGAACTGGGGCTGATCGCCATGAAGGCGCCGCAGCCGGCCAGCGCGAGCACCGGCACAGCCGGCAGCAACGCGAGCGCCGCGCGACGGCGGCGGCGCATCTCTACCGCCCAGCCGTCCGGCATACGAATGTCCGGAGCCGACATGAACCTCTCCCTGCCGAGCGCCGCGACCAGTTGCTGCCTGGCGTAAAAGAACAGCGCTCGAACTGTGCCCTGGCCGTGAAAGCGCCGGCCGGATGTCTTCATCTTCACGCCGAGCCGGCGCGCCTTGCCATACGGCTTAAGGATGGCGAGCACGCGGCTGTCGCCCGTGACGGGCAGATTGACGGCAAAGCCGCCCGCCTCCAGCAACAGCACGGCGCGCACCGCAAAATTGCAGCCGTTCAGCACGGCCAGCCGCCGTGTCAGCAGCCACCAGATCCAGACGAACAGGTTTTGCAGCGGCGCGACGATCTGCATCGCCAGCGGCGCCTTCGGGAAGCACATCGGCCCGGACACGACCGCGGTCTCGGGCGTACGCCGGAACTCGCGCGCGATGCGCTCGATCCAGTCGGGCGGCGCTTCAGAGTCGGCATCGGTGTGGGCGACGATCTCGCCGAGCGCGGCCGCTTCGCCGGCCTGGCGCGCGAAGGTCAAACCCTGGCGCGGCTCGAACACGTAACGAACGCCGAGGCGCCGTGCGACCTCGGCGGTGCCGTCCGTCGAGTTATTGTCAACAACGATGATCTCGAAGGAAATTTCGGTTTGCTGCCGCTGCAACGCGGAAACGCACCGCTCGAGCCAGAGTTCTTCGTTGTACGCGGGGATCACGACGGAGACGTACGGACGCTGCTCGCCCGGTGCGGTCGGCGTGTGCTCCTCTGCGTGCGGGATCGTTGCACTGCACATAGCTGAGTCTTAACACTCTAACACCGTTGCGGGCCGCGATCAGCGGGCCGGGCCGGTATCGGTACTTTCGATACAGCCAGGCCAAAAGTACGGGCTTTGCGTCAATCATGTCCGCCATTGTTACGAAAAGGTGTCAAAGCGGGCGCCAGGTCGTGCCCTGCGCCGAGTCCTCCAGTGCGACGCCGAGCCCGGCGAGGCGGTCACGAATCTGGTCCGCCAGCGCCCATTGCTTCGCGGACCGCAGCTCGCGCCGCACTTCCACTAACAGATCGATAAACGGCGCCGCTTCCCGATTTCCCGCGCTGCTCTGTGCGAAGCCGAGGCCCAGCACACTGCCCAGCTCGCGCAGTGCAGCCTGTGCGGCCGCGACCTCCGCGCCTTCGTCGCGGCCACGGTTGATCTCGCGCGCCAGCTCATGCAGCGCGGCCAGCGCCTGCGGTGTGTTCAGATCGTCGTCCATGCCCTCGACAAAGCGGGCACGGAACGGCATCGGGTCCACGGCGCGCCCGGCGCTGCCGGCGCTGATCACGTGCGCCGCGCCTGCCAGCCGTTCCGCGCCGCGCTTCGCCGCGTCCAGGCCCTCATCGCTGGCGTTGAGCGGACTGCGGTAGTGCGAGGTGAGCACGAAGACGCGCAGCGCGTCCGCACCCCAGCGGTCGAGCGCGTCGCGGAGGCTGAGGATATTCCCCAGCGACTTGCTCATCTTCTCGTCGTCGAGCCGCAGGTGCGCATTGTGCACCCAGAAGCGCACGAATGGCTCCTTGCCGGTGAAGGCTTCGGTCTGTGCGATCTCGTTGGTGTGATGGGGGAAGATCAGATCCTCGCCGCCGCCGTGGATGTCGATCTGCGGCCCGAGATAGCGCAGCGACATCGCGGAGCATTCGATGTGCCATCCCGGCCGGCCTGCTCCCCAGGGGCTCTCCCAGGCGGGCTCGCCGGCTTTGGCGCCTTTCCAGAGCGCAAAATCTCCGGCGAACTCCTTTTGCTCGTCGATCTCGATGCGTGCCCCGGCCACCAGTTCGTCGAGGCTCTGGTGCTTCAGGGCGCCGTAGCCGGCTTTCTTGCGCACACGGTAGAACACGTCGCCGCCGGCCCGATAGGCGAAGCCCTTCTCGATCAGTCCCTGCACCATCTCGATAATCTGCGGCATCTCTTCGGTGGCCCGAGGATAGACCGTGGCGCGCGTCACGTTCAGCGCGTCCATCTCGCGGAAGTAATCGGCGATGTGGCGCTCGGCCAGCTCCTTCACGCTCGTGCCGGAGAGCCGGGCGCGGTCGATCAGTTTGTCGTCGATGTCGGTGAAGTTCTGCACATGGCGCACGCGATGGCCGCTGAACTCCAGATAGCGGCGCAGCACGTCGAAGACGATGTAGCTCATCGCGTGGCCGATGTGGCTCGCCGCGTACGGCGTCACGCCGCAGACGTACATCAGCACCTCGTCGCCGGCGGGGGCGAACGGCTCCTTGCGGCCGGAGAGGGTATCCGTCAGTCGCATCGTGTTTCCTCGTTATCGAAGCCGCGACGCGCGAGGCAGCCGCGGCAGCAGAGATCCTGGTTCAAGACGGCACGGCGATCAGCGCCGCAAGGGCTCGGTGCTCAGGCGCCGCAGCTCACGCCCACGGCTGCCGGGCGCTCGCCCTCCACGGCCTGCAGGCGCGCCTCCAGCTCAGCGATGCGGCGCTCGAGCTGGCCGATGCGGTCCCATTCCGGGTCGGGCAGGCGCTCGATCGTGTCGTTGCCCGGATTGTGGAAGGCAACGATATGGCCCGGCACGCCGACGACGGTGGCGTTGGCCGGTACGTTGGTGACTACGACGGACCCCGCGCCGATGCGTACGTTGTCGCCGACCGTCACCGCGCCGATCACCGAGGCGTTGGCGCCCACGGTGACGCGGTTGCCGAGCGTGGGATGGCGCTTGGTGCGGCGCGTGCTGGTGCCGCCCAGCGTCACGCCCTGATAGAGGTGGCAATCGTCGCCGATCTCGGCCGTCTCGCCGATCACGACGCCCATGCCGTGGTCGATGAACAGCCCGTTGCCGATCGTGGCGCCGGGGTGAATCTCGATACCCGTCAGCATGCGCGAGGCATGGGAGATCAGCCGCGGCAGCACGGGTACGCCGCGCCGTTGCAGCGTGTGCGCGACGCGGTGGAGCTGGCGTGCGTGAAAGCCCGGATAAGCGAGGACGACTTCGAGGGGATGGCGGGCGGCCGGATCGCGTTCGAGCGCAACGCGCAGATCCCGGCGCACCGCCTTGAGGAACGACATGGCAGGCTCCTGCGGCGGATGAGGGGGTGCGGCGCAATCGCGGGGCGGCCGGCTATGCGGCTGGCCACCCCTGGCAACAGATGCAGGCGCCGGGAAAGCTTGTCATCGCGGAACGCTTCATCGCTTCGCTTCAGGGCCGCTCGATCAAGGCGACGGCCTGGGCGCTGATCGCCAGCCCTTCGCCGACCGGACCCAGCCCTTCGTTCGTCTTCGCCTTCACGCTGACCCGTCCCACTGGCACGCCCAGCGTCCGCGAGATGCGCTCGCGCATCGCCGCGAGGTGCGGCGCCAGCCGCGGCCGCTCGGCGATCACGTTGACGTCGATATTCGCTACACTCCAGCCCGCCTGCGCCAGCTCGTCCGCGACAACGCGCAACAGCTCGCCACTGTCGGCGTCCTGCCAGCGCGGGTCGCCCGGCGGAAAGTGCCCGCCGATATCGCCCAGCGCCGCGGCGCCCAGCAGCGCGTCGATCAGCGCGTGCAGCAGCACGTCGGCGTCGGAATGGCCGGCCAGCCCGCGCTCCGCCTCTAGCTCGACGCCGCCGAGCAGCAGCCGGCGACCGGCGACCAGCCGGTGCGTGTCGTAGCCGATGCCGACGCGCATCACGCATCCATCGTAGCCCGGCCCGCGGCCGGCGCGCCAGCAGCGCCCCGCAGACTCGTACGCCGCGAGCCGCGCGGGGCGCCTAACCCTGACATCGCTGAAGCGATGTCTGTCCCTTCCCGAGGCGGGAAGGGACTTCTGGAGCGCTCCATCCGTCATGCGACGGCGACGGGGCCAGGGTGCCCTTGTGGGACACGCAGACAGTTTGTCTCCCGCCCCGGTGACGGTCTCCGACATCAAACCCTTCCCGTGTCGGGAAGGGAGGCGCGGCTTCAGCCGCGGCGGGGTTAGGTGCCCCGTGCGGGCGCGAGTGGCTGCACGTGCAAAGACCTGATTCAGACGGACGCCAACGCCAACCGCGCCCTGAGGATTGCTTCAATCCGCCTGCGACTCGAATAGCGCCGCCGCCAGCGCGAGATCGGCCGGGGTGGTGACTTTGATATTGTGCGGAGAGCCGGGGAAGACACGCACCGTGCCGCCGAGCGCTTCGATCAGCATCGCGTCGTCGGTGACAGCGTCCGCCCCGGCACGATGCGCCGCCAGCAGCAGGTCGTAGCGAAACACCTGCGGCGTTTGCACCGCCCACAGATCGTCGCGCGGTACTGTCTCTTGCACAGACCCGTCGGGCGCCACGCGCTTCAGCGTATCTACCACCGGCACGGCGGCAATCGCGGCGCCCGTGTCCCGTGCGGCCGCGAAGCCGGCTGCAAACAAGGAGGGCGTGACCAGCGGCCGGGCGGCGTCGTGGATGGCCACGTACTCGACGCCGGCGAGCGCATGGAGCCCGGCCATGACCGAGTCCTGGCGCCTGGCCCCGCCGGGCACGATGGCGGCAAGCTTGCTCAGCGGTAGCCCGGCAAGCAGCCGGCGGGCCGGCTCGATCCGATCGCCGGCCACGACGAGTGCGATGCGCTCGATCTGCTCGCAGCGCTGGGCGGCCAGCAGCGAGTAGACCAGCAGCGGCCGTCCGGCCAGCGGCGCGAAGACTTTGTCGATGCCGCCCATGCGCGAGCTGCTGCCCGCGCCGACGATCACGACGCCGTTTGCGCCCACGCGCCCGCCTCCGCCGGCGCACACCGGGAACCGCAGCGCACGCCGCCATCAGTGTGCACGCGCGTGGCTCATGCGAGCTAGCGGTTGGGCCGGGGCCGGGCCACCGAGCCGGGCGGCACGTCCTTCACGCCGATGCGGGCGAGGCTCGATCCGGCCGGGTCCGGCAGGCTGCGCTGCGCGGTGTGCGGCTCGCCCGGTGCAAGCGGACGGCCGATCGTCTGCGCCTGCGAGCCGAACGGATCGCCGTCAGGCCGCTTGTTGCGGGTCAGGTCCAGGTCGGTGACGTTGCGCTCCTGGCCATCGCCGGGCGTGCCGGTGACGCCGAACTGCGCACGCAGCGGCTCAAGGCTACGCGGATCTTTCACGCCGGGCTGATGTGTCGGCCCGTCGGCATGGTCAAACTGCGGACTGCCGGTCAATACGTGGTAGCCCGATCGCTCCTCGAACAGCGCTTCGGCGCGGTCCTCTGGATTGACCAGGCCGACACGCTCGTTCGCGTCGCGCCATTCGGCAGATGCATCGTCCATATGCGTAGCGGACGGCTGTTGGGCGGTGGCTCCGGTGTCGGGGCCTTCGGCGCGTGAGACGGTTGCCCCATCGAGCGTCGGCTCCAGCCGAGCCTGTGCGCCGCTCTGGTCGCGCTGCGGCTGCGCCGGCTGCAGCGCCGCATCGCCGAAAGCGGCGCGCGGGCTGGCTTCGCTCACTCTCGCCAAACCGGGCGGTCTCAATTCAGCCGCAGAGCGGGCGCCGCCGTCCCGTCGCGGCGGCTGCGGCATGGATGGCTGCGGAAGCGGTCGCTGCGCCACGCCTTCGCTGAGTGGATCGATCGCCGGCACGGACTCGATCTCCATGCGCAGCGGCTCATGTGGCACGCCGCCGACGCGCTCGTGCTCTTCAGGGAAGCCGGCCGGCGGCGCATCCAGCTTCATGTCGAGCAGCAACCCGCTGGGCTGGTTGAGAATCACGCGGTGCCCGCCGACGGTTTCGATGTACTCAACCGGCACGAACATCGTGCGCTCGTGCTCCTGCCCGTACGGCACGACCAGATAGTTGCGGCCTTTGCCGCGCACCGTACCCAATTCTTCGCCGTCGGCGCTCAGCACGGGCCAGCCGGGCTCGATGCGGGCAAAATCCACGCGTCGCGCGTCGGCCACCGTCCAGGCCGGCTCCGCGCCGGGGCGGGCGCCGTTCTTCGCCCGCGGCTCGGAGGCCGTCGCCCGCTCGGTCGCCCTCTGCACATTGGTCGTCCGGGCCATATTCTCCTCGCTCACGCGCTGCCTCCCTCAGAGTTCGGCGGGCGTTCGATGGCCGCGCCGCTGCGTCACAGGTGGCTGTGTCCATCTCTGAGGCTATGAAACGCCGCGAGTTGATGCGTCCGGCGAACGGGGTAGACGGGGCTACTCCGAGCCGGCAGGGCATCGTGCCCGGGCCAGCCGCGCGTCCTTGCGGTGTGCGCCACGGACTGTGCATGATACGGAACGGCCCGCCGGGCGAGCGGAGCGGAGATGGCGATGGGCGTTCTGCAATTCGGCGAGATCCGCGTGCGCACCGTCTCGGACGGCCATCTGCTGCTGGGGCTGGATGGCTTCTTTCCCGACGCATCGATCGCCGCATTCCGGACCTACGGCGCGGGCGTGGAGGGCGACAAGCTGCGCTGCGAGCTGACGACCTTCGTGATCGAATCCGCCGGGCGAACGCTGCTCGTCGATACGGGGCTGGGCAGCTTTCTCGGCCGCTTCGAGGGCGCCTGCGGTATGCTGCCGGACCAACTCGCCGCCGCGGGGATCAAGACCGAGCGCATCGACGCGGTGCTGTTTACGCACCTGCACCCTGACCACGTCGGCTGGAACTGCACGGAGCGCGACGGCGCCTTCGTGCCGACCTTTCCCAATGCCCGCTACGTCGTGCACCGGCCGGAGTGGGAGCGCTGGAAGGACGTGGACGCGGGCTACATCCGCCGGCACGTATTGCCGCTGGCGGAATCGGGCCAGCTCGACCTGGTGGACGACGGCCACGAGCCCGCGCCCGGCGTGCGGCTGCTGAGCACGCCGGGACACACCGCCGGCCACGTCAGCGTGCTGGTCTACGGCGGCGGCGAAGGCGGCGTGATTACCGGCGACGCGGCACACCATCCGCTGGAGATCGAACACCCCGACTGGAGTCCGTCGGCCGACGACGACCGCGAACTGTCGGCGCGCTCGCGCGCGGCGCTGGTGGAGCGCATCGAAGCCGAAGGGCTGCTGGTGCTGGGCGGCCACTTTCCGGCGCCGCACGCCGGGCGCATCGTACGCGTGGCGCATCGTCGCGTCTACCAGCCGCTGGGCGCCTGACGGGCCGGCCTGCTACGCTTGCTGTTGTTCACACTCCGGCGGCGCCTGCCGCCTGGTCCACATCTGGCGGGCGTCCTCGGCGATGACGGCGGCGCCGCGCGGCCACTCGCCGGACGCGGCGCCCTCGGCCGTCTGCCAGCGCTCGTTCGTTTGTGCGATCTGCGCGAAGATCTGCGACTGCACGGCGATCGGCGCACCGACGCTGAGCGCCAGCGCGAGCGCGTCGCTCGGACGCGCATCAACCTCGGCGCGCCCGGTGGCGGCTTCAATCAGCGTCGCCGCAAAGAACGTGTCGCCGGTCAGCCGCGTGATGCGCACCTCGCGCACGCGCCCGCCGCACGCTGCCAGCACATCCGCCATGAAGCGGTACGTGAGCGGCCGCGGAGGCTGAACCTGTTCGAGCAGCAGCGCGATCGCCGTGCCCTCCTGCGGGCCGACCCAGATCGGTATGAGACGGCCGCCAGCGGCGTCTTCGAGCACGACGATGTGCGGTGACTGCCACCCGGCCTCTGCCGCCTTGCTGCGCACGTCCTTGACCCGCACCGCGACGAACTGTTCCTCGACTTCCGCAGTCATCGCTTCCTCCTGCCAGAGCTGTTGCAGGCTGGTCCGCAAGGCCCGCCGCGCCTTGTGCAGGCGCGTCCGCACCGCGCCGATTTCGATCCCGAGCGTCGCTGCGGTTTCGGCGTAGGTCAGCCCGCGCAGGTAGAACAGCAGCACGGCCGCGCGCTGGCCACGTGGCAGACCGGCCACCGCCCGCCGGACTACAGCACGCAGCTCCTGCACCTCGACCATGCTCGACGGTTGCGGCCCCGGATCGATGGGCTCAGCGAGATAACGTCCGCCGGCAATCGCGTCCCATGACCAGTCAGCCTGGCCGCGCCGGCGCAGCATTCGCCGGCAGATATTCAGGCCGATGCCGGCGAGCCACGATCCGAAGTGCTCCGGCTGCCTGAGCGCCGCGAGGCCGAGCAGCGCCTGCAACGCCGCCTCCTGCACCGCGTCCTCTACCAGCAACGGGTCGCCGAGCGCCCGGCGGCACAGCGCCCGCAGCAGCGCCTGGTGCCGCTCGAACAGGGCGGCAAACGCCGTGCGTTCGCCGCTCAGCGCCAGGGCGACCAACTCGGCATCGCCGCACTCGACCGACCACTGCGTCACGATGGGCTTGCTCTCCCCTGCATCAGCGCCGTCGCATGATAGTCGCAGAAAGCGGCGCAAAGTTACCCGCACGGCGGTCGGCCCTCAATCCCCCGTCCCCTTTCCCCCAATCCTGGAGGGAAAGGGGCGATCCTGTTGAGAGCGATCCGCGAGGCGCCGGGTTAACCGTGCCGGTGACGGAACGCTGCAACCCGGGATCGCCCCTCGCCCAGGATTGGGAGAGGGGACGGGGGTGAGGGCCAGCGCCCCGGTCAGTCCACCATGCGCAGGCGACAGGGCGCCGGATCAATGGCGACGAGCAGCGGCCGCGCCATGCCGCCGAGCGAGACGATCGCCTGGCCGGGCGCGAGCGACGGCAGTCGCTGCCAGAGGGAGTCGTCGATGCCGCCCACCTGCCGGCGTAGCTGGCTGACGACGTTGACATCGGTAATTTTGTGCAGGATCCAGTTGTTGAGCAGGCCGACCACCTCGTCCGGCAGGTGTTGCGGCAACTGCGTCACGAAGACCAGGCCGAGCCAGCGCTTGCGTCCGCGCCGGGCGATGCGCGCGACCTGGGCGAACAGGTTCGGCATGCGCGCGATGCGCTCCCGCGAGAGAAACTCGTGCGCCTCTTCGATGAAGATCTCGACCGGCAGCGGCTGCAGACCCGCGTCTGTCGCGGTCTTGTAGGCCGCGTCCTGCGCCTGCTGAATGCCGCGCAGAATCTCCGCGATCGCCAGGTTGCGCACGATCGGGCTGTCGGTGTCGCTCAGGTCGATGATGCTGACGCGGCCGGGCTGCAACAGCTCGGCGCAGTCGAGTGAGCGGCCGTGCGGATTGTCGAAGATTTTCAGCCGCTGAATGCGGCCGAGCTTGCCCTGCAGCGCACGCCAACTGCTGAGGTTCTGGGGAAGATCGGCTGAACTCATCAGCTCGCCCAGGAACTTCTGGGCTTCTTCGCCGCGCAGCAACGTCGTGTAGAGATTCGGCAGCGCCTGCGCCTTGTCCACGCGGCGGGCGATCATCGCGACCACGTCGCACAGACGCGCCAGCGTCAGCTGCGGCCAGCCCTCCTCCAGCTCGTCGATCTCGAGCGCCCGCGCCTCTTCCTCGCGGTTGGCCGGAAAAAGATGCAGCCGCTCGAGCAGCCGCTTGAGCAGGTCGTAGGCCTTCTGAAAGCGCTGCTCCTGCGCGTCGGTGAGTTCCAGCAGCTCCATCACCGCGTAGGGCGAGAGCGCCGGGAAACTCAGCGAAAAGGCGTGGCGCTGTGGATGGTCCGGGTTCGCCGTTTCGCGCTCGATCAGGTGATACAGCACCGTCTCCAGCACGCCTTGCGGTTCGAGGGCGCGGCGGGCAAGCGCCGAGAGCATCGTGGGATCATCGCTTGGCGCGCCGATCTCCGTGTATTCACCCTCGGTGTCGAAGACGATGGTTGCCACACCTGCGCCGTGCAGGCCGGCGAGCAGCCCGGCCACCGTCGTCGACTTTCCGCCGCCCGTCGTGCCGAGGATGCCGAGGTGGCGCGGCAGCACCGCTTTGCTCCGCGCCGGCAGCCGCACTTCGAGATCCTCGTGGCCGACGGCAAGGCCGAGCCGCACGTCGCCGGCGATGCGCAGCGCCCGCTCGGTCTCTTCGCGGTCCAGCAGGTAGACGCGGCTGTTGGGCAGCGGGCGGAAGCGCGGCGGCACGAGCGTGCCGTCGTCCAGCTCCTCGCCCATGATCTCAACCTGGACGCGGCCGTGGTAGCGCGGCAGGAAGACGGCGCCATGCACGGAGGTCGTGACCATCACCGGGGCATCGGCGCGCAGCCCGTCCGGCTCGGCGAATGGCCCCTTCACAACCACCGCCAGGTAGTTGCGCCGATCGTCCAGGCTGCGCAGGCGCACCAGCGACTGGGAGGGCACGCGGCCGATGCAGTCGCGCGGCAGCAGCACGGTGATCGTGTTGTCGTCGCTGTTCGGCAAATCGAACATCGTGCGGCCGACGGCGTCGCGGTCCTCCTGCCGTTCGGTCCAGGGACCGCCGGCCTCATCCGTCAGCCGCGCGACCTCGTCGGTGGTCTCGTCGCTCAGCTCGGCCGCGACGGCCGCCTCGTTCGGCGCCTGGTCGTCGTTTCGCATCCGGTTTCCTCCGTGTGCGCGTGCGGCCGGCTAGGCGCGGGCGTAGCGCCAGGGCTCGCCGGCCATGGCGTAGGCCGCCGCCACCGGCGACTGCAACGTGGCCGCGCCGAAGGCGGAGCGGCACATCAGGCCGGCCACGTCCAGCAGCAGGGGGAAGCCGCTGAGCGTTTGCAGGGCGCCGTCGGCTAGCGCGATCAGGCCCGCCAGCTCGGCATGTTCGACGTGTGCGTAGAACAGGCGCGCCGGTGCCTGAGCGGCAGCCCGGTAGACGCCGACCACGACCTGCGGCCCAACCTCGTCGATGAAGCGCTGAACGCGCGGGCGGTAGGGCGCGTCGTAGTAGCCGCCGTCCACGATCTGCTGCCAGCGTTCGCGCATCGTATCGACGATGGCGAACTCCAGCGGCGCCAGCGCGTCGCCGATCGTCAGCAGATGACGGTCGGGCGTCGAACTGGGCACGAAGACGAAGCGTTTGTGCCCGCAGATCAGCCGCTCCAGCAGATCGAGGCCGCGGGAGAGAAACTCCATCGAGCCGCTGCCGTTCAAGATCTCCAGCGCAGCGGGCTGGCCGTGCCCCATGCGCCAGGGCGCCGTCGCCTGCTCGACCAGCGCCGCCCGCTCGGCGTAGCTCTGAATGCCGCGCCGCCCGAGCGTGGCGAGCTGGTCGCGCTGGGCCGCGCGGTCGAGTCCGGCGCGCTGCTGCCGGGCGCCCAGCACCGCCAGTGTCTCTTCCACCGGCGCCTGGCCGCTGAGCCGCAAATCGCGCCGGAAAAGCCGCTGCGCCCAGGTGCCGAGGTCGCCCTGATACGAAACGAGACAGACGCCGATCTGCGCGATCGTGAGTGGCAGCGTTTCGTGGGCGAGCGAAGCGCCGTCGCAGGCCTCCACCTGGCCGGTAAACAGCACGCCGGCGTGGACGGCGTGCACCTGGGCGGGCGTCGCGCGGCGCAGACCGGCGCCGGCAGGCGCGCCCGGCCTTGTGGCCAGCCGCGGCAGAACCTCGGCCCGCGTGGCGCCGCGCAGGCCGCGCTCGGCCTCGACGGCGCGGGCAATTTCGTCTTCCATGCGCGCGTAGATCTCCGCCAGCCGGTGCAGCGGCGCCCAGGTGGAGAGATCAAGCGCCCGCGCAAGCGATTCGCCGTACGCCGTTTCGAAGCTGCCGGCCGCGACCCGCCGCGCCGGCGCCGGGCGCGGCTCGGGTTGTTCGGATGCATTCATGACCATCGCCTGCCGCTTTACTCGACGCCGCGTTTCACCGGACCGCCCAGCCATGTATCGAACGAGCGGGCGCCGCCTGCAGCCAGCAGTTGGCGAGCATAGACGCCGGCAGCACCAGCCAGCAGGCCGTAGACACGCTCAAGCCGTTCCGCGAGGCCCGCCGCCGGCGAATCCCAGAGCGGCTGGTCCGGAGCGCCCTGCCAGCCCGCGAGCACATGCTCTGCGGGCGCAAGCAACTCGAGCGCGAGGCGATCCGCCGCCTGCTCGGCTTCGCCGGTGGCCGCGCACAGGCTGCCGCCGGCGTGATCGCGGGCGAAGAGCCGTGTGCGCTTCTCCAGATCGACCTCCGCAAGCAATGCTGCGACGCGTTCATCGGCGTGCGGCCGGCGCATACCCTCGAACAGATCGAGCACGCCGTCGCCGAGCACCGCCCGTGAGCGCTCGCGCGGCTCCGCGTAATCCCACATGAAGTGCGCGGCCTCGTGCGCGATCGTGAAGCGGATCTCGTCGGGCGGGTCGCTGCTGTTGACGAAGATGTAGCCGTTGCCAGCGAAGGTGGAGAGGCAGCCGCAGAGCGGCCGGTCGTCGCCCGGCACCGTCTCCGCAAGCGTGGCGCCGCCGCGGGCGCTCACCAGCCAGCGGCGTACGACGGGCGCCCGCAGGCGCGGCAACTGCACGATGCAAACCGGCAACGCCCAGGGCACCGCCGCCGCCATGTCGCGCGGAAACGCGGCCACGCTCGGATTGTCGCGCCAGAACGCCTCGGCCGCACGGGCGACGCGCAGGCTCAGCATGGCGCGTCCTCGCTCGTGTCTTCCGCACTCGACTTCTGATACGGCGCGTCGTCTTTGTCGAGCACGCGATCGCGCGCGGCCAGCAGCTCCGGCGCTTCGGCCACGCGCCGCACCGCATCCGTCACCTGCACCCGGCGCAGGATCTGCATCAGCATGTCCGCGCTCACGCCCGCGTGCGCGGCGACGGCGACCACATCGCGGCGAAACGTGGCGTGGGCCGGGTCCGGCGCGCGGCAGAGCGCCAGCCGCGAGATCGCCTCCGTAGCCGCGTGCAATCGCCGCGACAGTTCAGCCTCGTCGATCCCTTCCAGCTCGCGATAGCGTTGCAGGCGCGACGCCAGGTAGAACGGCCGCTCGGCCGCGCGGTCGGCGGCGCGGCGCAGCAGCCGCTCGCGCTCGGCGTCGTGCTCGCTTCGGCGGGAGCGCGGGGCGCCTTGCTCGGGCACGAGGCGCAGGTGCGGCGGCCGCTGGCGCTCATTCCCCGGCATGGCCCGCCTCCGTTATGCGAGCGCCGCTCTGGCGCGCGTGCCGCTCAAGCAGCCGCTTCCTTTTGACCATGATCCGATCTTTCTGGCGCTTGACCTCGCGCCGCTGCTCCTCGACGCCCAGATGCTCGATGCCGAACACGCGGGCGAACAGTTCGGTGCGCCGCTCGCCAGCGCCCATCAGTTGCAGGGCCTTGCGGTCGCGCTCGTCGGGAAAGGCCTGGTGGATGATCGACATGGCGTCGGGGCGGCTGATGCCCGCCGGCAGCGACGCCTCGGCATCCCCGAACAGCAGCTCCTCTGGCCCGGCTGATCGCATATTCCGCTGAGTCGCCAAAAGTTCGACATCCTCGATCGGCGTCTGCCTCCGCTGGCGCCGATCTTCGCGTTTCGCGGCGTTCCTCGCGTCGCCGGCCGCATCCATGACCAGGAAGGAATGCAAGCTCCCGCGCTCCGGGTCGTAGCGTTCGGGGTGCTCGCCCAACTTGATGATGGCATCGATCGCCATGTCGTGTGCGAGATCGGGCGCGTAGGAGCGGGCGACGCGCCGCGCGACGCTGCGCGCCACCGGCTCTGCAAACCGCTCGAAGAGCACTGCGGTGGCGACCGGATCGCGGTTCAGCAGCCGCTCGCGCAGATCGCGGTCTTCCAACGATGCGGCGGCCATCGTGCTGCTCCTCGCCGGTCCATGCACGGACGAAGTGCCGATACGCCGGCTGGTTGACATTCGGCGTTGCCGTAGTATCGCACGCCGACAGGTGCCGATGCAGCGCAACGCTGCCGCAACCGCAGACGACTGTCTTGACAAGCGGCGCGGCGCGCATTAGTGTCCGGCGGAATGTTTCTCCAACATTCTGCCAACGGACCCGCGCGGGGATGAGGAGGTGTTGCCCGATCAGAGTTCCATGGGCAGGTCATCAAAAGCTCGTGCGCTGGGCGTACGAAACGTACGGATGGGAGGACGTATGCTGGCCACCCTACCTCTACGTCGCACGCTGCTTGTGACGGGACTGAGCGCGCTGATCGCGCTCACCGTGAGCTGCAGCAGCAGCAACAATAACAGCAGCAGCAACAAACCCTCGAACACCGGCGCGGCCTCGGCCACACAGGCGTCGGCCGCCAGCGCCACCAGGGCGGCCGCGCCCGCCAGCGCCAGCGCCGCCGCGGCCTCGCCGGCCGCCTCCGGCACCACGGCCGCCAGCACCAGCGGCAGCCCGGCGGCAGGCGGCGTGCAGACCGTCGCCAAGACCTTCAATCCGCCCGGCGGCAGTGCGGACTGGTCGAGCGGCGCCTCGGGCTGCCACGGCGTGAAAGCGCCCGCCGGCGCCGACGCGCCCAAGGCGTCTGACACTGGCATCACGCCGACCGAGATTCATCTCGGCACCACGCAGCCGCTGAGCGGCGCGGCCACCAGCTACGTGCCGATCATCAAGACGATGCAGGCGTGCTTCGCCCAGGTCAACGCCGAGGGCGGCATCTACGGCCGCAAGATCAACGTCACGGTATACGACGATCAGTACATCCCGGCGAACACGGTGCCGCTGGTGCACAAGCTGGTCGAGCAGGACAAGGTCTTCGCCATCGCTTCGCTGCTCGGCACGCCCACCAATACCTCCGTGTTCGACTACCTGAACGACCAGAAGGTGCCGCAGATCTGGATCCTGTCGGGCGCGCCCGCCTGGGGCGCCGATCCGAAGAGCCACCCGTATGCCATCGGCTGGCAGCCGGACTACGTCTCCGAAGGCAAGACCTACGCCACCTACATCCAGCAGAACCTGAAGGGCAAGAAGATCGGCATCCTCTACCAGAACGACGACTACGGCAAGGGCTACCTGCAGGGAATCACCAAGGTGCTCGGCGACAAGGGCACGGCCGACAACCCGATCGTCGACGAAGAGGTCTACGAGACCACGGCGTCCGACGTCAGCGGCCAGGTCACGAACCTCAAGGACAAGGGCGCCGAAGTCTTCATCCTGATCGCGATTCCGAAGTTCGCGGGGCTGGCGTTGAAGTCCGCCGCGGACCAGGGCTGGAAGCCCACGGTAATTCTGAACTCGGTGGCGCTGGATCCGAGCCTGACCGGCGTGGCCGGCGGTCCGCAGAACGTGGCCGGTGCGATCTCGGACCTGTACTACCACCAGTTCAACGAGACCGATCCCTCCGTGCTCGAAGTGAAGGACTTCATCACCAAGAACGCGCCCGACGTGCAGATGGCGAACTTCCCGATCTTTGGCTACATGATCGGGCAGACCTACGTCGAGACGCTGAAGCGGGCTGGGGTGAACCCGACGCGCGACTCGCTGATGCAAGCGACGGAGTCATTCCAAAAGTGGACGATTCCGCAGCTCTTACCGGGCATCACCTTCAGCACGAGCTTCGACAATCGCCGGCCGCTCTCCTGCTTCAAGCTGGCGAAGGCCGGCGAAGACGGCAACTTCCAACTGTTCGGCGACACGATCTGCTCCAACCCGTAGCACCGGGGCTGCGAGCACACGACAAGGGCGGGATCCCGGCCGGGATCCCGCCCTTGTTCGCGCCGTTCAACCGCGCCGTCAAGCTGCCTTCTGCCGCCAGCTAATCTGGCCGTGCACGGCGCCCTGACCGATCTTCTTGATGTTCGAGCCGTCGGGCGACATCTCGTACAGCCCGTTGGTGCCGACAAACAGCACGCTCTGACCGTCGGCGGCCCATTCGAGGAAGGGCAGATCCTCGTTCAGACTGGTGACGCGCTTCAGCCCTGAGCCATCGACGTTCACCAGCCAGAGGTCCCAGGGCGCGCCGTGCGCCGCGGCCGCCGCGGGCAGCAGCGGCCCAAGCAGGCGCGTAAGCAGGTTGCCGCCGCCCTTCGGCGCCGGATCGATCTTGCGAATGCCGCCGCCGATCGCGGCGAAGATGATCTGCTTGCAGTCAGGCGAGAAGCGCGGCGCGAAGAACGCCTGCATGCCGGTATTGCCGTTGACGATCGCCTTGCCGTTCTGGCCATTGGCATCGGCCACCCAGATGCCGTAGGACGTGAAGTCGGTCTGATTGAAGTTCACGTAGGTCAGCTTGCTGCCGTCGCGGCAGAGAGCGGTGCTGTTGGCGTCGCTGATAAGCTTCGTGACCGCGGCGGAAGCGACGTCGATCGACCGCGCTTCATAGACCTGGCCCTGATACTGGCCCTGGGCGTCGTACTGCGTCAGGAAGTAGGAGTAAACGATCGTCTTGCCGTCGGGCGTCCAGGAGGGCGACTCGAGCTCGGCGCCGGATTGATCGTGCTTGAGCAGCAGCCGGCGGTTGCCGCCGTTGGCGTCCGCGAGGTAGAAATCGCTGCCCCAGTTCGCGGCCACGTTGCCGATGAACGGTGAGTCCAGTGCGTAGACGTACTGCCTGCCGTCGGGCGACCAGGCCGGATAGGTGACGAACAGCCCTTCGGGCGCCGTGCAGAGCTTGATCTCTTTGTTGGTCTTCATATCGCGCAGATACAGCGAGTCATCGCGCGTGATCAACACGCTGCTGCCGGAGGATGGCGCATTCGTCACCGCCCCGCCGCCGGGCTGCGAGCAATCCACGGCCTGCGCCGAGACGTTCTCCTTCGCCTTGCCGCCGCTGCACGCCGCCACCAGCAGGCTCAGCAGAAGCAGCAGTACGGCAGAAGCGGCAGCCCGCGCTGCGATTGGTCGACGGTGGGCGCGCGGAGAAACGGCGAACGGTAGCGATGGCACGAACGCGGGTCTCCTGTGGAAGGCTGGATCGGCGCAACTGGCGCTTGTCACGCCAGCGTTACGATCGTAGGTTTCCGGCGCACGGCGGGTCAAATGTTGTCGTGTGTCAGGAGAGGTGAGACAGCGCCGGCGTGCGCCGAGAACGGGCGCGCCGGCAGGGTCAAGGTGTGCCCACGCCCCCGGCGGCCCGTTCCCTGCAGCAGGCGTGCCCCGTTCCTGTCTCACCTGGCCTGAACCACTACACTAAGAGCCTATACAATAATCTAGCATCGTGTCATTATGAATAGCTGCGGAGAGCGTGAGCAGCGGAGGGCATGATGAGCCCAAGCCGGCCATCGTGGGCATTGCCCGAGGAATGGCGGCAGCTCATGGAGCCGCGTCTGCCCGTCTTGAATGCGCAGCGCGGTCGGCCACGCCGCGTCGATTTGCAGCGGATTGCCGCCGGGATCTGCTTCGTCCTCCGCACCGGGATTCATGGGCACGCGCT
>Ga0207416_1000540_pt1 | contig 63306 bp, 52 predicted proteins | sample PaiPotPPM11metaG_FD_184107 | JGI IMG/M metagenome (GOLD analysis project Ga0207416, IMG submission 184107) | Iron sulfur acid spring bacterial and archeal communities from Banff, Canada, to study Microbial Dark Matter (Phase II) - Paint Pots PPM... ... | reverse complement strand
GCTATGGCTGCTGGCCTCACCGATCACATTTGGACTGTCCAAGAACTTTTGACCAAAGTGCTCGTTCCATGCCCATCAACACTTAACAGGTAGACCACCCAATGGTGAAACCTCCAAATACTACGAACAATTCTACGATCCCTACCTGCACTATGATGCTCCCATCTTTGCCATTCCAGGCAATCATGATGGAGATGCGCTTCCTGATCAGGGACAATCCCTTGATGCCTTTGTCGAAAACTTCTGTGCACAGACTCTCACTCTCACCCCCGAAGCTGGCGATACTCCCCGTCATGCAATGACTCAACCCAACGTCTACTGGACACTGGAGGCTCCCTATCTCACCATCATCGGCCTCTATACCAATGTTCCTGAAGGTGGACAACTCGACACTGATCAAATTGCGTGGTTTCACGCGGAAATGGCCGCTGCTGACCGCAAGAAAGCCCTCATTATTGCGCTGCACCACCCTATCTATTCTTTCGACAATTTCCATAGCGGCAGTATCAGGATGCGCGGCATTCTCGATGATGCCATCAGTGCCAGTGGGCGTGTCCCCGACCTCGTGCTCACAGGTCACGTTCACAACTACCAACGGTTTACCCGCGCTTTTACCAGTGCCGATGGGACGCCGTATTCCATCCCCTATATTGTTACTGGGGCTGGTGGCTATTATCATCTCCACGCTGTTCAGGCTGTCGCAGGCAACAGTATCGACCCTGGGCATACGGTCCAGGATGCGGGAACAGATGTCAGACTCGAAACCTACTGTGACGACCGCAATGGATTTTTGCGTCTCGAAGTCAGTCAGGACGAGATCAAGGGGACCTATCTCACCGTGCCCCGACCCCAAGAGAGTTGGAGTGACCCTGCCAATCCATTTGACCATTTTACTCTGAAGCTCAAGGACCACACGCTCGTGTAACGCTCTTTGATAAGAAGGCAGAGTGCTCTGTGTCCCTCAACCGCAGACGGCTCTGCCTTCTCGTTCCCAGAAGGTGAGACTTTTTCGGCACGGCGCAATCAAGCCAGAATACTGAACTAGGAGTGTTCTGTGCCGAGATGTTCCATGGTATCGACTGAAGGAGAGGATCATGATTTCCCCCAAGCAGAGATTGAGATGGCTGAGCGCCAATACGCTGCTTCCATTAATGATTGCACTGGCATTCGGACTGGCTAGTATCATCATCTATGCACTGCAGTTTTCCTCTCCGCAGGTTTTCTCTGTTATTGCCACGGGGATCTTAGTGGCAGGAGCATCATTCGTTATTGGTGGCTTCCTTGGCTTCCTCTTTGGGATACCGCGAACGCTGCAGAGCGACCGTCCTCTTGTATCCCCCACCCACATCAATGGAGCAAGCCAAGAAGCCAGCGATCACAGCAACACCAGTCTTGAATATCGTGCCAATACCAATCTCGAACAGATCTCCGATTGGCTCACCAAAATCCTTGTGGGAGTCGGACTGACTCAGATTGGACACCTTCCAGCAGCGTTGCAGACACTTGGAAGCTCCCTTGCTCCAGGGTTAGGAAACGCCAAAGACAGTCCTAGTTTTGCTGTTGTCATCCTGCTGTATTTTCTTGTTGGGGGCTTCTTACCTGGCTATTTGCTCACACGCTTGTTGCTTCCGGGTGCGTTTCGGCAGGCGGATCTGGCAGCCGGTCACCAAGGCAGTAGAGACCAGCCAGCAGGCAGTTCACACCAGTACTCAGATCAAAGAGCAATTAGAAGCACAAACGCAAAGCGACGCCCTCGCTTTGAGCCTCGTCAGCCGCGTCCTGGACCAAAGCCTGCAAATGCCTGCTGTCCCGCAAGAGGAACTCAATAGCGTCATTGCTGCTGCCTCGCCTGCTGTCAAGGTGACCATCTTTACGATGGCACGGACGATACGGGAGGAAAACTGGAGGACAGATAAAGTGAAGATGGAACGCACGATTCCTATCTTTCGGGCGCTTATGGCCAGTGATACCGAGGGCAAGTACCACCGTAACCATGGACAACTCGGCTACGCCTTGAAAGATAAGACCAATCCCGATTGGGGGAACGCAGAGGCAGAACTGACCATTGCGATTCACATGAGTGGCCCAGACAAAAAAGGGTTCCTGTATGAATTCAACCGTGCTCTGTGCCGCATTCACCAAGATGTGGCGTTTGAGCAACAGCAACGATCGAGCCCAGAGACGCGAGATGCGATCCTGAACGATCTGCGGGCCACGAGACACATGGGACTTGCTCGGCTCCTGCATGAGGATCCTATCATCAAGAGATGGCTCGATCAGAATGGGATCGCAATGGATCTCTCATGAAGAAGTTTGGCATCTGTTTGGATGGCTTTTTCTCCTCGGTCAATGACAGACAGGAAAGGGCTTGGGAAGATATGTCATGTGCGCTCGTGTCGCTATGAAAAGGGGATCGAGATAAGGTGGCTTCTTCGGTTTCCCCCCAGGCTGTCCTTCGTACCTCAAGAGTATCCATTGTGAAAGGGCTTTTAGCTGGGCTGGTACGTTTTCCTCAAGTTGTCTGATCGCTTCGGTTGGTCTATGGCGCTCCCTCTCCATGTTGGTCTCTTATTGTAACGTTTCCTGGTTGGGATTGCGCGGGTTAGGTGTGAACTGGGCCGCCTCCGGTGGTGCCAGTGGTGAATTGGGTTGTTGTGTCAATCTCTTTTGATGGTCCCGCTTTTTCGGGACCATGGTTATTAGTGTGAGCTGGGAAGTGTACACAGTGGGGGGCATCTGCTGCATTTGCGTTACGTCAGGAGCCCAATGGCGAGCCTTGCCACACGACTTTCCGCCTTGGTCCACCGTTTGGAGCTACTTCCGCATCTGGCGCAATGATGGCACCTGGGAAGCTTCAACAACGCGCTAAGTCCGTCATATGTTGACCAGATTCAGTCTTGCTGCACATCTACAACAAAGCCCTTCGATTTTAGGGCAGCAGCCAGTCCGAATAAACGAGCATCTCCCTGCACCACCCAGACAAGCTCAGGAGTACGAATCGTGGCACCGTCTCTATGCTCCCAGGAGCATTCATAGGCACCCTGCCATTGACGATGTTGGACACGTCCCTGGTATTGCCACGGATTTGCCATCGGACGCCTATTGTTGAAGCCGAACCCTGATCCCTCGACACTTGCAAAGTCTTTGCTGCGAAAGATTAGCTTCACGATAATCTTCCTCCTATCCAATAGTCTATAACCCCCCTCCACCAAGACACCTAACGAATTTCGAATACCAGTTTGGTAATGGCCTCAGAAACTTCGACCATCCCAGCAACGTATAAACAGATGACACTAGTGGACGGAGAGATGTTCTATGCCAAGTATTGTTTTCTTACTTGATGTCGATAATACACTATTAGACAATGATAGTGTCAAGGCAAACCTGGATGAGCACCTCCAGGCAGCTCTAGGGCCGGAATTAGCTAAACGCTTCTGGGATATATACGAACAGGTGCGAAAAGAAAAGGGAGTTGTGGATATCCCGGAAGCGCTCACTAGATTCCGTGAACAGACTTCAACTGCCGAAATGGACGAACAAACCTACCAGCATATCCACTCGCTGTTCGACCACTATCCTTTCGACAAAGCGCTCTATCCATACGCATTGGAGACTATACAACATCTAAAGACCATAGGACAGGTTGTGATTGTCTCCGATGGTGACTTGGATTTCCAGGCAGAGAAGATTTTCAATAGCGCGTTAGCTGATGCTGTGGAAGGAAGGGTTTTACTCTACACTCACAAGCAAGAGCATTTGGACGAAATCACGCAGCGTTATCCAGCTGACCACTATGTGATCATTGACGATAAACCGGACATTCTCGCAGATACGAAAAAGGTGCTAGGACCTAAAGTCACTACAATATTCGTCAAGCAAGGCAAATATGCAGCCCGCAAACCACCAGAGCATTTTGTCCCAGATATTATCGTTGACCACATTGGAGACCTACGCAACTATACAGCTGAACAATTTCTGAGTCCAGATCAAGGAGAGGGATATGGAAACACGCTTTTATCAGACGCAAGCCATCGACCTGCAGAGGATTGCTCAAGCCTTGGTGGATGAGTACCAAGCTCAGGGATATGAGGCACAGCAAGCTGGCACACCTGAACAAGTCATCATCCAACTCAGGAAGGAGAGCACGCTGAGAGCCATCACGGGACTCAACAAAGCACTCAGTCTCACGTTGCAGAAGGTCCAGGGGGGAACGCTTATCCAAGTGGGAGTTCACGACTGGGTAGACCAGATCGCGGTTGGAGCAGTTGGTCTGGCTTTGCACCCACTCTTAATCACGGCTGCAGTTGGGACCGTGACGCAATACAACGCGCTCCATGGCGTTCTCACCTTCATCGATCATCACATACGGCAGCAACAACCCCCCGTGCACTTGGGAGTTCCTCCAGTGACTCCCTAGGAATGACCGAAGAATAAGTTGCGATTTTCTGCAAGCTGTTAGAAACATCACAATGTCAAGTTAAATCTCAGTCATTCCTAAGAATAAGATCTCATTGTAGAAACGCCCAATGCCAACGTGGGGGGCAGACTTATCAGGGGAGGTAGGCGATGGGAACGATCTGCACACCGTCTTCCCCCAGTTCTGTTACTATACAGAACGAGCCAATTGTTGCTATTTGTTGCTTTTCCATGATGAGAGTCTCCCTGATCGCACGAAAGCTTTTCTTTCTACTCTACCATACATAGTCAAGGGGGAGACCACCCAAGTTCTAATTCATGCTATACTCAATTGCTCAGGGTATATTCCACACCTGTGCTATGCCATCCTTGCTTGCCGATGCCAGATGCTTGCCATCACGCGACCAGACCACTGTGTCCACCGAACCGCCAGGACCTTTGCAGGTCAAGAGTAGCTTACCAATACTGGTATTCCACACCTGGACTGTGCCATCCTCGCTTGCCGATGCCAGAAGCTTGCCGTCAGGCGACCAAGCTACACCGTCCACTGGAGCACCATGACCTTCGTAGGTCATGAATAGCCTGCCTGTACTGGCATCCCACACCTGGACCGTCTTGTCGGTACTTGCAGAAGCCAGCCACTTCCCATCTGGCGACCAGGCTACACTGTCCACTGCATCGCTATGACCTTTATAGGCCAAGAGCGGTTTGCCTGTACTACTATCCCATACCTGGGCTGTGCCATCAACGCTTGCAGAAGCCAGACGCTTCCCGTCAGGCGACCAGACTACACTCTCCACCGCATCGCTATGACCTTTGTAAGTCAAGAGCGGTTTGCCTGTACTGCCATCCCACACCTGGGCTGTGCCATCATCGCTTGCCGATGCCAGACGCTTCCCATCTGGCGACCACGCCACACTGTTCACCGCAGCGTTATGACCTTTGTAGACCAAGAGCAGTTTCCCTGTACTGGCATCCCACACCTGGACCGTCTTGTCAGCACTTGCCGATGCCAGACGCTTCCCATCTGGCGACCACGCCACACTGTTCACCGCATCACTATGACCTTTGTAGGTCAAGAATAGCCTGCCTGTACTGGCATCCCACACCTGCACTGTCTTGTCAGCACTTGCCGATGCCAGCCACTTTCCGTCAGGTGACCACGCCACACTATCCAGCGGACCGCCAGGACCTTTGCAGGTCAAGAATAGCTTGCCAGCACTGGCATCCCACACCTGCACTGTGCCGTCCTGACCTGCAGAAGCCAGGCGCTTCTCGTCAAGTGACCAGGCCGCACTGCTCACCGCGGCATTATGACCTTTGTAGGTCAAGAGCAGTTTCCCTGTACTGCTATCCCATACCTGGACTGTCTTGTCAGCACTTGCTGATGCCAGCCACTTTCCGTCAGGTGACCAGACTGCACTGTTCACCGCCGCGCTATGACCTTTGTAGGCCAAGAGCAGTTTACCTGTACTGCCATCCCACACCTGGACCGTCTTGTCGGCGCTTGCCGATACCAGACGCTTCCCATCTGGCGACCAGGCTACACTGTTCACCGCCGCGCTATGACCTTTGTAGGCCAAGAATATCTTGCCAGTGCTGGCATCCCATATCTGGACCGTCTTGTCGGCACTTGCCGATGCCAGACGCTTGCCATCTGGCGACCAGGCTACACTGTTCACCGCCGCGCTATGATCTTTGTAGGCCAAGGGCAGTTTACCTGTACTGCCATCCCACACCTGGACCGTCTTGTCGGCGCTTGCCGATGCCAGACGCTTCCCATCTGGCGACCAGGCTACACTGTTCACCGCCGCGCTATGACCTTTGTAAGTCAAGAGCAGTTTCCCTGTACTGCCATCCCACACCTGCACTGTCTTATTGGCTCTTGCCGATGCCAGACGCTTGCCGTCGGGCGACCAGGCTACACTGTTCACTGCACCGCTCGGATCCCGGTTGGTCAAAAGGGGCTTGCCAGCACTGGCATCCCACACCTGCGCTGTGCCGTCCTGGCCTGCAGAAACCAGACGCTTGCCGTCGGGCGACCAAGCTACACTCTCCACTGGAGCACTGGGATCTTGGTAGGTGATCACAGGAAGAACAGGAAGAACATGATCGACAAAGGTCAGGGCAAAAGCATTGGTTGGCCAAGCCAGCATGCCAATGATGAGAGCCATGGATATTCCCATCCGTTTTGTCCGCTCGGTCAACACCCCACGTTGTCGACTGTCCCGCTTCTCATCATATGTATGCCATGCATCGGTCCTCTTCTCTCCCACTCTGTTGACTCCTTTCTGACAATAAATTGTTCATCGTGAAATACGTTATCCAAAATATTGCTCTTTTATTATTTATATCTTTTACTCGATATATGGCAATTTATTGCCAGAAGAGCTGAGACTTTGAACTGTCACGTTCATCCCGCAATATTACAGGTAAGTCACCTTCGGTAAATTCGGTGGTGGTGTTGTCCATGATTGCGATCCAACTCCAAGCTTTGGGAGCACAAATTCTAACTCGGCTTGGCTTAAAGGATATATGAGTGTAACACTTTTAGTGGATCCATCGCCCAGAAACAGATTGACCAATAAATTTCCATCACAAGCTATGGTTGATTCTGTTACTGCTGCTGTTGTTGGGGAGCTTCCTGATGGCACCGCGCCAGTATGAGGGCAGTCAGGCGTCGTGCTTATGCATTGATAAGTAACAGCAGCTCCATTACAATTTAGTGTCATCGAATTTTGACCCAGGTCCTTTAGGGTACAAGTGGGCGAGCTACTAGTGCCAGTGCAATCTACGCTACCAAGCTGAAGGTTTCCGGCTTGGTTGAATATATCGCAATGTGGGAGAGGTGAGCTGGTGGCAGCGTGGCACTTCTCTACCCAAAGATCTGTTGAGCTACCGTGGTTGTCGGTTATATCGCACGGATATGTGCTAGTTGGATCCGCCACCGTAATATGACATACCCTCTTGATTTGTCTGCCATAGGGGTCTGTTGTTGTACAGCTTATAGCAGGGGCTGCACCTGAACAGCTTACCGCGATCTGTACGGCCTTGATGGTCTTGTTATTGTTGGCTTGATCACCATAAGTGCAAGTGAGAGGCTGAGGATTAGTTACTTGCGTGCAATTTTGGGTTATGCTTACTGGGATCTGAGACGGTTGGATGACTGATGTGCACGGCTCGTATTTTCCCGTACCAGCATCAAAGCAACTTAAAATCAGGCAATGGAACGTGGCGGAAGTCCCTGTACTCTTAATATCGCAAGTTGCGGCGTTGCCAAGCACCGGAGTAGTGGCAGTGACGATGCCATAATAGTCGCAGCCATTTAAAGGATCGTACATGTTATCGAGGCCTTTACACTGGTAGTGGCCAAGAAGAGTGCCAAGATTATTATTCATTAAGCAATCGTCTGTAGTAGCAGTAGTAGTTATGGTGCACTTTAGTATCCCCCCTGTGTACGTGCAAGTATAATTAGCAGGAGTTGGAGTGGGGGTCACTACGCACTTACTGCTGCTCGTGTCAATCAGGCGAGCGATCGGGTTAGGAAGGCAGCCACCTGTACTGCCTGTATAAACGTAGCCTGTAGAGCATGTAGGGTCAATGGCGTGCGTTGCGTCAATGGTACTACCATACTGGCACTTCTGATTTACTAAAGTGTAGCCACTAGGGCATCCAGCGGAAGGGTTAGGAGTAGTGCACGTGCCGCTTGTTTGATCATAAGTGCCAGTAGTGCATGTAGGAGTACTACCATCACCGCACAGCCCATTTGATTGGACTAAAGGCTTGTTGGGAGGGCATTGAGGAGGGCTGCCTTTAGAAGTAGTAGTGCACGTACGGCTTGTTTGATCATAAGTGCCAGTAGTGCATGTAGGAGTACTACCATCACCGCACAGCCCATTTGATTGGACTAAAGGCTTGTTGGGAGGGCATTGAGGAGGGCTGTCTTTAGAAGTAGTAATGCATGTGCGGCTTGGTTGGTCGTAAGTGCCAGTAGTGCATGTAGGAGTACTACCATCACCGCACAGCCCATTTGATTGGACTAAAGGCTTGTTGGGAGGGCATTGAGGAGGGTTGCTTTGAGTGGAACTGGTGATAGTACGGGGGTCTTTAGTGCATACCATGAAGTCTGGATCATAGAAGGCGCCACTACCGCCGCACGTAGGGTCACTGCCATCCTTGCACAAGCCGGTAGCTGGATCAGGGTCAGGGTTGCCACCAGAGCAAGGTGGAATGTTGGCTAGTTCGACTTCAATGCAAGCACCAGTCGATGGGTCCCAACTCAAGCAGCCGATGAGAGTAGGGTCTGAGCTGTAGGCTCCACTCAGGCACTTCCCAGTTGCCGTGCTGTAGTGGAGGCAAGTTCGTGATGTTCCGCTTCGCAAACAGGTGTCTTCACCCGGCTTGAATCTTATGCATCCAAGGTTATACCAAGCTGCGTTCACAGGTCCAAATCCCCTCTGGGTCAGCTCGCTTCGCAGTGTCTCGTTAGAGATTTGCCTCTCAGAATGCACCTTGGTCTCAGATGCCACAGAGGCCCTGATGGGGTTTGCCCTGGCAATCGACAGTTCTCCGCTGAAGGTATTGAACGTAACAGCAAGCAGGATGAGGAAGAGGTATGTCCACTTCACCAGTGTTGGTGGGATTCTCTGCATATGTGTTACTGTTGTGTCCATAGAATCTGCCTTTCTGCACGCCATCGTAGCTCATTCCTCAACTCATCTGATAGAAATCGGCTTCTTGCTGGCCTGGTCTGGCCTTAGCCCAACTGGGCGGCGGCTGCTCCAACCGCGCCTGCGATCCCTCCAGCCATCACACCCGTCATCCCAATGGTCCTGCTTGCACTGAATCCCACCATTTTGGGGACCCTCACCGTGAGCCATAAGACCAGTAGCGGAGGTAATTGCGTCAGGAGGACTCGCATGATCCCCTGACTATCGCCCACAATCGCTGGGAAGCTGGGCAGAATTAAGGGCAAGATCGTGATGAAGAAGAGCTGACCCACCTGGATAAAGAGCACCGCAAGAAATCCCCTCGTCCATTGGCGGATTACCTGTCGTCCTAGCTCTCCTGGCAACGCCCAACAGGCAAAGGCCAGCGGGCATGTTAGAATATAGCAATTGAGCAAGCCAATGCGAATGACCACCTGGATCCAGAGCACCACTGACAACACTAATCTAGCAAATTCGGTCAGGCGGCTTGCCAGCTCCGACCCGTTGGTTACCGTCGTAGCAAGGGGGGCTAAATTGCCGATGACCGGAAGCCATGACGTCACCTGATCGCTAAAAAACCGGTTGCCAAGAATGCCGATGAAATCATTGATGGCACATCCCCATCGACTCACTGGCATCACCATTCCCCGATACGAGGTGGCAGGCTCGCTAGCTCCGGCAAGGCTATAAGCAGCTTTCACTCCGTAGATCTGGGTAGCAGGATAGCCTAGCATTCCATGTAGATCCACAATTGCCCCACTGATCACATTGGCCGAACTGATCAGCATGGTGACCAGTTGGAAACTCACCCCCACTGCCACTGCACCCAAGAACACGCGTGAGAGCCCTTCGAGCACGCCTGCATGACGAAAGCTGGAGGCGGCTAAGAGCAGGTGGTAGCCAACCAGGATGATCATCGGGGTTAGCAAGACAAAAGCTAGGCCCAACATCGAGCGAAAGACTACCTGTAAACTCTGCAGCCCATAGGTATCTGCCGCAAACGTGTGCACAAAACGGCCTCCTGTTATGCCATCTGTCACTGCCGGATCGCTGGTAATCGTTTGCGTATCAGGACTATTGCCTGACAACCAGTCTGTTGCAATAGCTGCCTCATTGGGGCTGCCATCAGGTCGGTCTGAACAAGGAAACTGCCACCCAATCGTGTTCTGGGGCACATAATTGCAACTGGCCCCATCCAGGACAAACCCGATCGGACACAACTGCCTGATGGCAGGGACCGTCAGGGCACATTTTGGCGCCGTCCCACCTTCAGCTGCCGTCCTCATCCAGTTGTTCACACACGGCCCAGCCTTAATGAAGGTTTGCTCCGGGTCAGGGACGGGATTGGTATCGCAGACATGTGTGCTCATCCACTCGGGGGGGACCTCATCACTATTAAAAGACTTACAGAAGCCTACCACCCATGTGATCTTACTCTGGGGCACGTAGTCACACCTAGCCCCATCCAGGGCAAATCCCACCGGACACAGACCCCTCACATTGGGAATCGTCAGGATGCATTCCACCTGCCCTGTTGCAGACGTCGTCTCGATCCAGTTGGCCTGACAGGGCACAGGTCTGATAAAGGTTTGCTCCGGGTCCGGGACAGGACTGGTATCACAGACATGCGTGCTTATCCACTCGGGAGGGATCTCATCGCTACTGAAGGACCGACAGAAACCCGCCTGCCAACTGATTTTGCCCTGCGGCACGTAGTCGCAACGGCCACCATCTAAGGCAAATCCGATCGGACACAGACCCCTTACCTCAGGAATCGTCAGCAAGCATCGCACCTGGGTCGATTCAGCCGTCGTTGCGATCCAGTTCTGCGGACAAGGCCCAAACTTGAGGCATCGCGTCGTGTCAGTTGAGTACTGCAGACAGGGCTGAGGTTTGATGAAGGTTTGTTCTGGATCTGGGCTCGGAATATCACAGACATGATTGCTGATCCATTCGGGTGGAACCTCATCGCTGCTAAAAGACCGACAGGAACCCACCTGCCAGCTCCCGCTATTCTGTGGCTGGTAATGGCACCGACCACCATCCAGGGCAAATCCGACTGGACACGAACTTTTGAAGGAAGGGACAGTCAGGACGCATTCCTTCTGACCCGTCCGAGTCATCGTCTGGACCCAGTTCTGCGGACAGCGTTCATTCCTCGGCGGCCGGACAAATGCTCGCTGCGGGTCTGGGACAGGATTGATATCGCAGATACCATTGTTGATCCAGTCTGCTGGGACCTCACCAGTCGTAAAGGCCTGACAGAAACCCACCTGCCAACCAATCCTGCCCAGCGGTTGGTAATCGCAGCGGCCACCATCCAGGGCAAATCCGACTGGACACTCACTTCTTAAGGAAACAACTGTCAGGATGCATTCCTGCCGGCCTGTTTCAGTCATCTCCTTGAGCCAGCCCTGCTGACAGGCCCCACCTCCCGCCGGCTGGGCGAACGATTGACCTGGAGAAGCGTCACACAGACCCTTGTCTTTCCACTCTTGTGGGACTTCCTCGTGTGTAAAGGACTGACATAAGCCACTCGTATATAACTGGTAACCATTAGGATCAGGAGGGGCAGCTTCTCGATTGCGCACGAGCGCTCCAGCCATAGCGGGAGAGTTGATCATAGGTTGCACGGCGAGAGTGAGGAGAAAAGAAGCACAGAGGCTCATCAAGACTAGCAGAAAACGGAGGCTGATAGGACCAAATCGATGTGTGTTTCTCTTCTCCGCTACAGGTCCAACATGCCGGGGCGCTTTCTGCAACCATGTGTAGAAAGCGCCGCTAGCGGGAGCTTTGTGCCCTGTCATTGGCTGTGCCGATAATGGACAGGTCAAAAGGGTTTTCGTCTTGCCCGTTCTGTTTGCCAGGCATCTCCAGATACCCTCTTTCATCGTTCTTTCTCCTTCAAGGGTAATGGAACTAGACTATAATGATGAGCACTCATTCGGTAAAGAGTGCGTCATAACGACCTGGCCAAGAAAGAGAAATGAGGGCATTTCCTCATTCAAAAGCCCTCTCACTACTGGTCAACCCTCCTAAAGGATACCTCTATCTTTGGACTTTCCAGCCACCACCTTAAGCATACCTGACGAATGAGCTTTTTAGCTAGGGACAAATAGGACATCTTGGAGACAAAATGCGGACATCTTGGAGACAAAATGCGAACATCTTCTATAGAGCTTGCTCCTCCTAATACATAATGGATATATCCCTGCCACATGCTCAGGCAATGGCGATAGATCTGTCCACTGGATCATCCCGTTGCCCTGTGGAGTAAGGATGGACATACCCTCTGGTGCAACTCACTAGCTCTGCAACGAGCAGGTATTACGGCTCAGACTCCTGAACCAACTACCGGCGCAATCTTGCGCGATGGCAGTGGCGAACCAAGCGGAATTTTACACGAGATCGATGCAATGAGCTTAGTCTATACTATCATTGAGCCGCCCGATTCAGCCACGAGTCGCCTCCTTATGGAGCGAACTCTACAAGAATTACAGCGCTGTGGTATCACCACTATCCATGATATAGAGGGTGAGCCTTCCCTGGATATCTTCCACTCCACGCCCACCGTGGTTACCCGATCAGGCCCTCTCTGTGGCTGATGCGCTCTGGGGCTACACACTGGGTGCAGCTTATGCTGGTGCGGAGGAGACATCTAGAGGATCTCTCACGGTCGGCAAGCTCAGCGACGCAGTGGTATTGCGCGAAGATATTCTGAGCATACCGCAGGAAAAAATTGCTGAGAACGGTGTCCAGGCTACGATACTGGGTGGGAATATTGTATAATGGGAACGTCAATAGGCAATAGGTAGACCACCATTAGGGCCCACTATCGTCCCTGTATACCCGTACCTTCGTAGCGCTAAAATAGCTTGTACATCTGGAATAACACGTTCGTGTTTTTACCCGTAGTACTTCACTGCGGAACCCGTACACGATTCAGTTTTCAAGGTGCTCTACTATCTAGAAAGAAGCATATTCAAATCTGTAACATTGAAATATCCAACAAAGTAGTATAGTATGAGAAAAAATAGCGACGAATCATATACTCACTGGCTTTGGGTTGAAACCACGACGCCTAACCGCTTGGGTTAAAACCCAGCGGCTTGCGGCGGGCTCAAGCCCTTTTCTGTCAGGTCAATAATCCTAGGACGGCAAAGGTGCCTTGATGAGCAGATCCTCGGTAACCGCCAGATAGGTAGCCGGATCTTTGCGAAAACGGAATTGCAGACGATGATTTTCCTGACGAGATTCGAATTGATCTCGCAGTTGATACCAATTCTGCATATTGCGCAACTGGAAAGGGCCATCCTCCTAATATGACCCACTACCCAAGCAGGGGAATTGCCAGCAACGCAAGTGCCAGCCATCTCCTTCCACAGCAAGGGCACCCGCATAGCTAGGGTCAGGATGGAGAGCGCACAGCCTCCAACGCGCCGTCTCATGTGGATCTTCGCGGCTATTTAATAACATTGCTAGCTCACCAGGAAGCAAGGAGACATCAAAAACATCCAGAGGAATAGAAAGGCCTTTGCCTCTGGCCTTGATATAAGCTTCCTTACGTGCCCAGCACCGATAAAAAGCTTCTGTCCTGGCCGAGGTAGGGAGAACCCGTAGCATCTCGTTCTCTAGTGGCGAGAAATAGTGTTCGGCCAGTGACTCATGGTCGAGACCAGGACGCATATACTCTATGTCAACACCAATTTGCCGGACACAGGTAAAAGCAAATAGCACAAGTTCATGAGAATGGGAAAGGTTGAAGTTCAACGTATGATCTTGCGCATCGAGATCTAACGATGGCTTCCCGTAATCGTTATAGCAAAAACGCAACTGGCGTGCATCAATAAGAGCCGTATTTAAATAGCGAGCAAGCAATATTCTAAGCAGACCATGCGTAACGATAAAACGATGACGATCTTTTTCAAAACGAAAACGGTCAGCTCTGGCTACTTCGTCTCCACTAAGCAAAGATCGCAGATACTGGATAGCCGGCAATGGCTGTAGTGAGGAGACTCGCCAAACATGCACTTCATCTTCCGGCAGTATTACTGGCTCTGTTGGTATTTCCCATTCCTGATTATTATGCATTTAGAAATAAACCAACTCCTCAAGCCATGCTTCTCCGCCCGGACCAAGGGCAGCAGCCAGCAAGCTGGTTACATCGTCACTGAGTAGTACATCACGTTCTACTCGATAACTTGCCAGGAAACGCAGCAGAATACCTACGTCGTATCGAGCGAGCAGGTCGACAGCAAACCGTTCAAGCAGCAGTTCATAGCATAGATACTCCTCAGCGGGAGTATCTTCGTACCAATCAAAGCCACGGACGGTCACTGGAGTTTTACCATCCGGCTCTGGTTCAAAAATGTCCGCATACTGTTCATGTAAGTCTTGATTGATAGCCCCCTGCAGGCTATTCAGGCTATATGAAAGCCAGACAGCCACAAATTCGAATTGCCACTCATCGGCCCACAAAGGGCTTTCGTCAGGCCAGGGACGTGGATCTTCCTCCAGAAAAGCCAGAGCCAGTTCATGGTAGAGCATGAACGCGATCTTCTCCCGCGTTATGGCGCCAAAAGTCGGATCAATCTCCGTTGGCACAACAAGAGTCGGAGGATTGGTCTCATCTGTCCAATAGGGACGACGAACACGCTCTTCCTCCAGATCACTCCGTGGAACAAGAGACCAATCCTCCGGTTTGACTACCAGTATCTCCATATCTGGCATGGGTCGCTCGAATAACTGAGTTAGCCGCTCGCTGGCTTTGCCTATCGTTTGAACTATCCAATTGGCGAGTTCTTCCTCATCTGATGGATAGTAGGCTGTCAGGGGCTCCGCTAACTTTTCATAACGATTATAAGGAAAGTGCATGGATTAACTTAGGCACTCCCTTCCTCTAGGACTTCCTTCTCTGGTGCATTCAACGAGGAAGAAAGTCTACTCTTATCAATTTCCTGCAGAGATTGTTCACGCAATTCTTGCAATGTATGATCATTCAATGTGCGATCTTTGCGGAAACGATCGTAAAAACCACGGTAGAGTTCTCGCAAACGTTTGGGGGAGATCCCTCTATCTCCTTCATAATACTGCAGGGCGACCTGACCAATAGACCAGGTAGCAGCAGCAGCAATCGCACCAGCAACAAAATCTCCGCCAAAGGGGACCGCTTTTGCTGCCTGCTCTGCCAGTATACGCAGACTCAATCCACTCAAGAGGGTTGCTACCATTTGGCGTGCACGCTTTTTCGCATCTTCGTCATCCATGGGCTCGCCATATAAAGCCGCTAGGCGCAAAACCAGACGCAGTTGCGTTCCCAAGAGAATTGGAATATCGATAAATGGTATAGGCTCCAGGCCTGCCGCGAGACCCACGAGAGTTGCATTACGAATGATCCGTTGTGCAGCTTCACTTCGGTAAGCGGGCAATTCACGTCCAATTGCCAGAGCTGCTTCAGGGCTAGCATCTATGATGATGGGGATTAGCTCCTCTGCAATATTTTCGCCCGTCTTGGCAGAAATCGGAAGCACTCCAGGAGTATCCAAGGCTATAGCAATCTCTGTAGCTAAGTGATCCCCACCTTCACTCCCCTTGAGTGCATCGATCTTATTGATAGCAACGATTGTCGGCTTTTTCAGCGGTCTGATGTGATCAAACAGCTCTCGATCCTCTGCTTGCAACCCCTTTGACGCGTCGATGAGGAACACAATAACGCTCGCCTGGGCCAGACCACTTTCCATTACATCTGGCAAATGCCCAGGAGTATCTACCAGCGTAAATGGTCCAAAGTCGGTACGCACCAGAGTACGCGTGGTGCCTGCCTGTGAGGAGGCGAGAGAGAGGTTTTGGCCTTTGATTTTGTTGAAGAGTGTACTCTTCCCCGTATTGGGCAAGCCTACAATTACGATGGTATTATTTAATCTTTCGAGGACTTCCTGCTGAGCCACCTTCCAATTTACGGTTTTCATAAAGCCCTGCACCATATTAAGGTTCGCAGGCAGATGCCTCAGGGTTGTGAAACCTAAATCACGCGCACTCCTAGGCCGTTCGGTCTTACGAAAGATGCTTGTCCAGGCATCAGTTTTAAGCTTCCTCTTCTGTTCATCCTCAGCCTGTGAATGATTCTGTTTGGTATTAGCCACGCTCAACTTCCTTCTTTGTGATTACAGTAACTGAACCAGAAAGCCCCGTCATGAATGGCGGAGATGAATGGCCGAATCTTAACGCTTCTATTTTACCACACTCGGTCAGGAAAGCCTTTGTGAGGGAGCAGACCCGCCAGGGAAAAGATTGCCTGCCTGATATATAATGTGGAGTGTCACAGAGGAGGCCTTTCTGTGATGTGTATTTACTCATATTATAACGGTAGATGATGAGCGCGGCAGCAGATCACGTGACGTGGTCCCGACCCAGACCTGCCCCGGATGAGCAGCGGATGCATTCCTGATGACAATCCGCTTGAGATCTACATTTATCGCGCTGGCATATATAGCCGTCGCTCACCCCAGGAGTTCCACATGCATATTATCCATGGGACTTGGATTCCCGATGATCAACACGAGTTCACCCAGAGAGGGACCTTCTACCTATGGGTAGAGACCGACACACTACAAGGCAAGTCACGGCGCCATGGCAACACTATCCACCCCAGGCACTTGGTGGACACAGCTCTGGCCACGTTTCTCATGGAGAAACTGGGCCAGCAAGAGTCCGCGTCTGGCGCTTTGGCCCGTACCCTGCAGACGAAACATTTTCTGCTCCCAACAGCAGTGGGCAAGCCATTGCCCTCTTTCGAATTGCAACACTATGTGGATGAGGAAGTGCCCACGGATTTTGATCTGACACCTTGGCAAGTCTGCTGCTATCACGTGTCAGATGTCATCACAACGCTCAACGACATCCATTTCATCGCTCTGCATGCAGCTGAGGACTTCCAGCTGGGAGTGGATCTCTTGTTCTGGCAGCAGTATGCTCAGGCACTCAAAGGCATCATTGTCAAAGACCAGTATATTCCCGCCCTCAAGTATCGAGAACTCCCACCTCCTACAACTAAGGGCAAGGGCAAGAAGACCGACAACAATCCCAGCTTCGAGCTTCACCCCGGCTGGGAGCTGCTGTCGGATACCTATGAAACGACCATTCAGCGCTATGTTGCCGCTATGCCAGTGGTCTGCACTGCAGGATTGAACAGCCCGGATGAGGCGGCATTATTCGATAAAGAATCCTTGCTTCGCCATTTCTCAGAGTGCCTCCTGCACGGCATTGTTACCGGGACGCCCTTTACTGCGAAATTCGACCAGCAAATTGGAGATACGATCCTGTACCGGTCTCTCCACCCGAGCCAACTGACCTCAGTCCAGACTTCTGCTGACGCACTGGAGGACTATAAACACTGGCTGGTCTGGCGTGCTAACTTCACTAGAGCGCACACACAGGCAGGCTTCACCCTCTGTTTCCGGCTCGAGGAGGCATCCGCCATCGATGTTGACAACTGGCAGTTGCACTTTCTCGTCGCGGCCAAACATGATCCCTCGCTCAAGCTGAGTCTGGAGGAGTATTGGAGTCTCAAGCCCAGGATGCGCAAAGAGACCGCCCAGCCCTTTGGTCAGGACTTCGAGAAACAACTGTTGCTAGCCCTGGGGTACGCCGCACGAATTTATCCTACAGTCTGGGATGGACTGGCCACAGACCAGCCAGCTGGCTGCCACCTTACTCTGGACGAGGCGTTCGCATTCTTGAAGGAGAGCGCCTGGGTGCTCGAAGACGCGGGCTACACCGTGATCGTCCCAGCATGGTGGACACCCGATGGGCGGCGACGTACAAAGATCCGCCTCAAAACATCCCTGAGTGCGCCCAAGAAGGGGGCGGCAGCAGTTGGTAGTAGCCATCTCCGCCTTGGCAATATCATCGCCTATCAGTATCAGCTCTCGGTTGGAGGCCAAGTGGTCACAGAACAGGAATGGCTGCAACTCGTCAATGCCAAAACATCCTTGGTCCAATTCCGAGGGCAGTGGATGGAACTGGATCGCGAGAAGATGCAGCAACTGCTCCAGTTCTGGCAGGCGCATCAGGATGAGGAGCCCGAGATTACACTCCTGGACATGATGAAGCTTGGGACGGAGAGAGAAGATGACCTGGAATGGGACCATGATCAAACCCTGAAAGACATGCTATCCCAACTCCACGACAAGAATGCATTTGCTCCCATTGATGATCCACAGGCCTTGCAGGGGACCTTGCGCGACTACCAGAAGCGTGGCGTTGCCTGGTTGCAGTATCTGGAAAACCTGGGCTTGAACCCCTGTCTGGCAGACGACATGGGCTTAGGCAAGACCTTAGAGGTCATTGCACGCCTGCTCAAGGAACGGGAGGTAGCCGATGACGTGCCGCCAACCCTGATCATCGCGCCGACGTCCGTGCTGGGCAACTGGCGTAAGGAGATCGAGCGCTTTGCGCCCAATCTAAGCACCTTGGTGCATCAAGGCAGTGCACGAATCAAAGACGAAAAAACCTTCAAAGCGACGTGCCAGACACACGATGTTATCCTGACCTCCTTCGCACTAGCAAGGCTGGACGAAAAGCTCTTGCGAAGCCTGAAGTGGCACCGAGTCGTGGTCGATGAGGCCCAGAACATCAAGAATCCAGAGGCAGCCCAGACGCGTGCAATCCTCAAGCTTGTTGCACCGCATCGGCTCGCGTTGACTGGCACACCTGTCGAGAACCGTCTGCGCGATCTGTGGTCGATCTTCAACTTCCTCCATCCAGGCTACCTGGGCAAGGAAGCACAGTTCCGCAAGACCTTCGAGGTGCCCATCCATAAAGAAAATGACATGGTCAAGTCAGCGACCCTAAAGAAGCTGGTAGAGCCCTTCATCTTGCGGCGTGTCAAGACAGACAAACGCATTATCAATGACCTGCCGGACAAGATCGAGCAGAAGATGTATTGCACACTCACACCTGAGCAAGCCTCTCTCTACGAGGCTGTCGTCAAAGATGTGACAGAACAGCTCAACGATGCCGAAGGCATCAAGCGCAAAGGCTTGATCTTATCCACGCTCCTGAGGCTCAAGCAAATTTGCAACCACCCAATGCAGTTCCTGCAGGATGGCAGCGCCTTCACCTCCGAGCGTTCCCACAAGCTCCAGCGGCTCGGAGAAATGATTGAAGAAGTGATTGACAACGGCGAGAGTGCACTTATCTTCACCCAATTCACGGAGATTGGAGGTGCGCTGCAGCGCTATCTTGAGCATACTTGGCATTACAACACGTACTACTTGCATGGCGGGACCAACGTGCCCAAGCGGGACCAGATGGTGGCCGAGTTTCAAGATCCCGAGACCGAACCTTCGGCGTTCATCCTCTCGCTACGAGCAGGCGGTGTTGGCCTGAATCTGACCAAAGCTAACTATGTCTTCCACTTCGATCGCTGGTGGAATCCCGCTGTCGAAGATCAGGCCACCGACCGTGCTTTCCGCATCGGTCAACGTAAGAACGTCTTCGTACATAAGTTTGTAGCCATGGGCACGATGGAAGAACGTATCGATGCGATGATTGAGGACAAGAAACGGCTCTCCTCGCTAGTGGTGGGGGCTGATGAGTCCTGGCTAACCGAACTTGATAATGATACCTTCAAAGAACTGATCACGCTGCGGCGCAGCGCGGTCCTGGAGTAAGGACAATGGCACAGTTCAGCCGTACCTGGTGGGGCCAGCGCTTTATCGCAGCCCTAGAACGGTTCACCGATTCAGCTCGCCTTGGACGTGGGCGTTCCTATGCACGTAACGGTCGCATCCTTGACTACAAACTGGCTAAGGGCACAGTCACAGCCAAGGTGCGCGGCTCGATCAACCCATACTTTGACGTCTATGAGGAACCCATCTACAAGACCACCATCACGATCAAACCAATTTCCGCAACTGACTGGACGAAAGTCATCCGCCAGATTGCCTCGCGGGCGGACTTGGTCACCAAGCTACTAATGAATGAGATGCCTGATCCCATCGAAGATGTCTTCTCTGGATTGGATTTGCATCTCCTACCCCATAGTCAAAGTGATTTCACGACCAAATGCTCTTGTCCTGATTATGCGAACCCTTGCAAACATATCGCCGGGGTCTACTACCTGCTAGCATCCGACTTGGACCGAGATCCCTTCGTGATGTTTGAGTTGCGTGGACTCTCCAGAGATGACCTGCATGCCGAACTGGTCCGGTCGCCCCTGGGCCAAATCTTAGCGTCCTCTCTGACATCAGATCCAGACATTCCAGTGGAACCAGTCGAGTCCTTCTATACCCACCCAACTAAGGAACCAGCTGCAGGAGTAAATAGTCTCAAAGAGTTCTGGGCTGGCGCGAAGAGGCTGCCTGCGCCGCTAGCTACCGTATCGCAAACAAGCGTCCCGGCACTGCTAATTAAGAAGCAGGGGGATTATCCACCATTCTGGCACAAAGATGCGTCATTTATTGGTGTGATGGAGGAGCTGTATGAGCGCGTACGGACGAAGAATAAGCAGATGAAATAAAGGAGGTGGGTGATATAAACTGCAAGGGCTACCATAGGTTATCTTTGGAGGCTGTCAATGGTCTCAGTTACTGGATTTGTAGTAGTAACAAATCCAGTAACTGAGACCATTGACAGCGTAGCTTTGCCAGAAGTTGAGCAAGGAATATTTAGACATGCAAACCCAAGAGCCAGATAAAAGACGGAGTCACTCCTTTTTTCCTTGGAAGCGACTACTCATTATTACTGTCCTCTCCCTCTTCCTTTTTATCGCTGCTATTGTTCTGTTGCTAAGTACTGGACATATCATTAATTATTCTTGGTATTATGTTATACCAGTAATCTTTGCTATTATTGTCGGCCCTATACTAACTGCATTACAATGGCTTTTTCCACTTTCACCTATAGATACTAAGAGAAAAATAGACATACCGCAACTATTACCTCAATTGGATCAAACACAACCAAAAACGATATTTTCTCCTAATACTCAGAAGAAGGCTGGAGTTACTTTACAGTCAAAATCATCGGGCCCTATATCATTAACCAAGCCTCAAGAATTTGATCTACTTTATACTCTTGAAGACCATTCTGGCTCTATTTATAGCTTAGCAATTAGTCCTGATGACCAAACTGTTGCTAGCGCCAGCCAAGATGGAACAGTCAAACTATGGAATTTGCACACAGGTGATTTGCTCCACACGCTTAATGCATACTCAGGCACCGTGAATAGAGTTGCAATTAGTCCCGATGGACAAACTCTCGTTAGCGGAACGGCAGATGGGACAATTAGGATATGGAACTTACAGACAGGTGATCTGCTCTCAACCATCAAAGGACATTCTAAATTCTTTATGTCGATTGTTATTACTCTTGATGGAATAAATCTTATTACAGCAAGTGCAGATAGTACTATAAAAATATGGAATCTGCATACTGGTGAACTATTGAATACTTTTACAGATAATGTTTACGACATTGCAATTAGTCCTGATGGACAGACACTTGCTAGTAGTGATAAAACAATCAAGCTGTGGAACTTACAGACGGGCGAGATGTTCCGTACATGGCATGGACACTCACGCCCTATTTATAGTATTGCGATTAGTGCAGATAAACAGATTATTGCGAGTGGAGGTGGTGATAGAACTATCAAAGTATGGGACTTGCAGGCTGGTGAATTGCTACGTACCCTGAGAGGTCATTCCGGAGCGGTTAATACTATTGCAATCAGTTCTGATGGAAAAACACTTGCCAGTGGTAGCCATGATAGTACTGTAAGGGTATGGGACCTAGATACATATCACCTACTTTGTATGCCCACAGGACATGTAGGATCAATCTTTAGCGTTATCTTTAGTCCCGATGGAAAGATGCTTATTAGTGCAGGAACAACAGACAAGGCGATTAAAATTTGGGGCAAGAAATTATAAAAGCAAATAAGTTGAGTGATCCACGCAACAAGTGCTCCTAATTATATTAGCCTTGGAGCTATCAAGGCTGTCAACAGGGGAGTATTTCTATCGAGGTTAACTCATCTGATCATTGAGATTGAAGTGCAACGACGCAGCATGTTTATCCTTTATCCTTATAGTTCTTAATCTTATCGAATTCTTGCGGATCATTTACTTTTTCTACGAGGAACTGTACCCATGCTTCAGTATATACAAAATCATTATGTGCCTCGTCGTACTGGCAAAATTCTGTATTACATCCCACAGGATCTCGTTTCTTTGGCCGGACATTATATAGCTTCCAAGCATTTGTGTGGCAATGAGGCTTAAAAGACTTCCCAGTGATTTCAGTTATACGCTTACAAACTGTAGATGGGCGCAACCTGCCTTGATTAGCAACCTGAACTCGTACGACTCGCTCTTTAATCATCGCCACCTGTTTTTCGTATTGTTTCATTTCTTCAGGATTTGTCGGATCGTAATGGACGAACTCGATAGCTAGATCTGAAGATTTAGCATGGTTACCAAGCCTAGGCATAAGGAAAACACGAAATGAGTATTTTTGGCTTTGCTGAACATCATCCGGTAGCGTATCCTGATAATCGTCAATATACTTGCGGATTAGATCATACTCCTTTGATTGCAAGCGTTTTATTGCTTCTCTTTGGTGAATAGCTATTTCTGTAAACTGAAGTGGTAACGCTAATGACTGATTAAGTGCAAAGTAAGAGCTAAATTCTTGACGAAGCAAATCCTCAAAATTAAACAGCATAGCTTGACAGTGTCCTGCAACAGCTACATCAAAGACAGGCATAAACCGATGTTCAACCTTATTTCGCAGCTGAGTAAGGAACTGAGATTTGCTCGTTCTGGAGTATTTTTCCCTTGAAAATAGTAATCTGCACATTTCGTAAGTTCCCAACTTGCTGGCTCACCATCAATAACCCTGGGAGTTCCATCCTGCTTTTTATAAGTATAATCAACCCTATCTCGTTCAAAAATTGCGTGAAAGAGTGCAGTGAAAGCAATATTCATGAGAACAAGAAAGGCTGGAGTACGAAACGCTGTCAACGGGTTGTTGTATGCCTGCACTGCAAGTAAAGCTGATTCTGTTGCTTTATCAATGAGAGCATCTGTATTTTGATCGAAGCGAGGACGGAGATCTAAAGTATCAATATCTGTTTTCTGTACATGTACCTGTATAAAACTGCTCTGCGGCCACCCGCTTATCCCTTTACATAAAAGGTTTCCGCTCCCATCCTCTTTGAGGAACCAGTGCCATTTTTTACTTCTATAAGCACGCACAGTTCCTAATTTCCATCCTGTTGCTTTGCAGACCTCCTCTAATGTAAAACAGCATTTGGATTCCTCAGCGTTACAAAAAAATTCATACGCTTTTGTGATTTGTCGATATGCTTTTGACATTAAGGATCTTTCACTTTCCTATACTTTAAGACCTTGTACGTCTATCATCATAATCATACTATATTAACGTTCCCAAATCAATAGTGATGTTAATATATATATGCTCGGCTGTCTGCCTGAGAAATGTAACAAAATGAAAAGAAAGCAGACGAGGCTGCTGATAGACTCACTTGTATCGACTTAATTACTACACAACTTTTTTTCGCTGTCTAGACTAAATCAAGAGCCGCTCCCCCTACCAAAAGTCACCTGGATGTGTCGGATGCACCTGTGAAGCTCGTTCTGTAAGATAGGAAGTATTGGAGAGAAAAACTCATGCCGTGTTCTCAGCACCCAAATGCACAAGCTATCCTTTCCCACCTAAAGCAAGAAGGGATTACTGCTCTCTACCATTTTACAAATGTAGAGAATCTGCCGAGTATTTGTCAGATGGGAGCCCTATACTCCAAGCAGATGTTAGAGGAGCAAGGGCTATTATCTACTCTCGTTACAGGGGGCAATTCTCTGTCGCATAGCCTTGATCGCCATCGGAGCAATTGGGACAAAGTTTCACTCAACTTTACGCCTTATACGCCTATGGCATACCATAGGAAAAGAGAGCAGCATCTTTGTTTTTTCCTGATAAACCCAGAAGTTGCTGCATGGTCGGATGTGATATTTACAGACTCAAATGCCACAAGAAACGACCATAAACGAGGCCAAGAACTTATTGGCTTGAATAATATCCAGTTTAATATTATACGCTCTATTCCTTTCTCTGTTGACAATTGGCATCGATTTGTCCAGGCAGAGGTGCTGATTCCAGATTCGATCCCTCTTACTTCCGTAACTAAAATAGGTTTTGTAAGTAATGCAAGTATGTACTATGCGAAACACCTTTGTGGTCAGCTACCATGTCCATCATTCTCGGTCATTCCTCAATTATTTACAGACTCTCCGAAAGCTCCATCAAGAGCAATAGGTTTCTCTTATGTCCATGAGTTAATGCTTAGAGATACAAAAGCGAGCAAAAATATGGTATACTCAGCATACACAGAAGAGAACAAAATTTCTAAGAGAAATAGTGATAAGATAACTATTGTAGCGTCAGTCAAGGTGATCGCTGGCATGCAAGCTAAGTTGTCACTGTTTGATACAGCCGATAATAAAGAGAGAGGTGTTATGAATCAGGAACTACCCAGAAGTAACGAGTATAAACATAACTGTACCATCTCTCTAAAGGATCTACCTGTTGGTATGTATTTTGTAAAGTATTTCTTGGGAGATATTTGCTGGGCCTCCAGTAGTTTTGAGATAATCCCATAAGCTGGCAAAAAGAAAGGTATCACCATGACACAGATGAGCTTATTTAACAACCTACCCGAGAGGCCAGCAAAGTGCAATGGAGTCCCTTCTGTTGACAGATTCGAGGGTGCGCTGCTTTGCAGTGCCGTTGGTGATGCTCTGGGCTGGCCTACCGAGTTTCTGAAACCAACGAGTGGGTATAGACCTCCATTTCCCTTACCTGTAAAAGACTTTGTCTCATGGGAAAAATTAGTTGGTGGCAAATGGTGGGGATACGATGAAAGGATCGAAGAGGGTGACTACTCTGACGATACACAACTGATGCTGGCAGTTGCCCGTAGCATTGCAGAGACTGGTCAGTTCGAACCAGAGCGTTTTGCTTATGAGGAGCTTCCTTTATGGCTACAATATGAACGCGGTGGAGGTAAATCGGTAAAAACGGCAGCGAGAAGATTGGTAGGAAAAAATGCTGATTGGCAACGTAATTTCTATAAGCAAGGTGACCTCGATTACAAGACTGCCGGAGCAAATGGAGCAGCTATGCGAGATTTGCCCATCGCGCTGGTTAATGTCGATCACGAAGCACGTTTGATCCAGGACTCTTTTTTCAATGCTATTATCACACACGGACACCCCAGGGCTATCCTTGGTACTACCCTCTTCGCTTTAGCAGTAAAGTATGCTCTCACAGCATCTCATGGGCCTTCTAATGTATCACTCGTTGAATATCTTTTTGATGGCATGAACAGCACAAATAAATTTATTGCTAATGATGAACAAATCGCAATTTGGATGCATAAATGGAGACAAGAGAGAAGCGTGCAGTCATTTCAACAATCCTTCCAGAAAACCTGCCAGGAAGCCCTAGACTATCTCAAGGGCATTGATCAGTACGTCGCTGACGACAAGTCCTATTATACTTTTGTTGGTGCCTTGGAGCCTCTTACCAAAGGCTCTGGTCTCGCAACTGTCTGTGTTGCTATTTACCTCTTCCTCAAATATCTTGAAGAGCCAGAGACAGCCCTGGTTACCGCTGCCAATATGCTAGGAAGTGATACCGACACGATTGGTGTGTTCCTGGGCAGCTTGCTTGGTGCATATCATGGAACGAAGGCTGTGCCAAGCCATTTATCCACACGAGTTCAGGACCGAGAGTATCTTCTGAAGACGGCCAAGCGGCTTCATTCAATAGCAGCAGGGGAGCAAGCACAATTTATAGCTGAAAACCAAGTTGTCCAGCGAACAGATGCTTACTTTCGAATATTGGCCTGGGAGATTGGTTTACATGAAATGTTTTGGGATGCACTCAGAGAAGGTGGTATGGTCGTGCATCCTACACTTGGACACGGAGCAATTACCAAGCAGGATGTAAAGCCGATTAAGCGTGATGGCTACGTTGCCAAGCTCATCTATGTGAAGTTTGACTGTGGGCAGTCATGTGTTTTTCACTCACGTGTAGAACATAACGAGAAAATCTCGGAAAGCTTAGCTGAAGAGGTTGCTCGTGCATTGCAATGAACTTTCAACCTGCGAACTTTAGAACGCATTGGACAAATGCCCAAGATATCAGGATTTTAGGAGAAGTATGAATAATTAGGGGATTTTGAATAATAACTATTAGGAGATGCAAATGTCAGAAGACGAGGTGCTTGATATTTCCCAGGAACAAGTCACTATCCCGACCATTGTGCAGGAGGCGGCAACCAGTGCACAGCTTGGCGACTTCCGAAAGGTCTACCCTTTCGTAACTGAATCGATCAAGAAGAATCTCGCTTTTCATTCTGGGTGCCTAGGGATTGGTATACTCCTCGTACTGTGTGGCATAGCAGGAATAGGACATACAGGCCTACTTCCTTACTTTTTTGCTGCTATCCCTATTGGATTAAGCAGTTTGTGGCTTCTTCTCGATTTCTACGAGATACTCTTCAAGCCCAACCTTCGTCGTGAGTACTCCATTTATGAGTTTGAAGATGGCATTGTCTCTCTGAAGGCGGGAGATCGAGTTGAGGTATTTCCTTGGACGCAGATTGCATTCTTTTGGAAGGATGTCACCTACAAAGTGAACCCTCGTACCATTGGCAAGCTTTGGGTACCCCAAATGGATGATCAGCCTAATCTGCCAATGGTACGTACAGCAAAATTGGGACAAGATATCCTTTATGAACCCATTGTGAGCGGTCGCTATAAGATTCAGGGGTACAGCGACCGGAGCCCGGCACTGACGATACACCGTGGATATACGCATAATGTAGAGTTGGGTACTAGAATTGAGAACAAGATCTTTGATCGTCTCCTATCCCAGGCTAAACAGGACCTTGAACAAGAACGAGTAGTCCTATTTGGGTATTTCAGCATAAGCCAACCTCACATCTGTGCAGGGGAGAAAGTATTGTCCTGGGAGCAGGTCGATGAATTCTCAGTTAGTGATGGGGAAGTAACTATCAAGCAACGGGGCGAGTCTCTCAAGTGGGCAAGCAGAGAAGTTAGCGATATACCCAATTTTGCAGTATTTAGGAAGTTGGTAGAAGCAATGCTGCAGCGTTATCAATCTCCATCATCGGTGAAAAAGAGAAATAGGCGGCTGACTCGGAAAACCTCATGGGGCTAGCGACGGAAATTCTACAGGAGGAAAAAGATGGAAACTCAATCGACACCTAGACCAATATCAAAAGGAACCTGCGTATTTTGCAAAGCTGAACTTGCAAAAAATAAGATGACGCAGCATCTCAAGTTCTGTAAACAGCGACTCGCCACTCTTGCCACGCAAGAGAAGCAGTCCCAGGAGACGAAAACACGCATATTTCATATTCTGGCTGAAGGTCAATACAATCCACAATATTGGCTCCATTTTGAGGTAGCTGCCTCTGAATCGTTGTGGTCATTGGATAGCTTTCTCAAGGATATGTGGATCGATGATTTAGATCATTTGAGTGGTTTCACTATTAACGGTACAAACTATAGTACCGATTATCCCAATGACTTTTTCTTTTCTAGTGAAGAAGAGGAAACAGAAGAGAAAGATCTCTCTGAAGAAGAAAAAGAGAAAGAACTGAGAGAAGTCATAGACGAGATCGTATCCCAATTTGCAGAAAGGTTTGCATCCTATCTCGGTGTTCCTTTCAATTCAGATCCGTTGCCGACTGAATGGGTTGCAGAAATCAAAAAGCCACGCTCTGTCGATGAGCTTATTGATTTTCTCAAAGCAGAGCGAGTGAGAATAAAAAAAGAAGAGAGATCTGTATGGAAGGATGAGCAGGATATATCTCCAGAAACAAGACACAAAAGATCTCTAACCTTGCATTACCAGAAAATGATTGTCGAGGAACTTCTTGACGAAGTCGAAGACTGCAGCATGGAAGTCTCGCTAGAGCGCGTCCTCAAGGTTGGGCAAAAGTTTTCCTATATCTACGACTATGGATCTTCAACCTATATCAATCTGAGAGTGATTGGTGAGCGAGAGGGAATCATACAAGACAAGAAGGAATCTGTGCAGCTTCTTGCTCAAAATACTGCGCCTGCTTTTCCTTGTACCGTATGTGGGAAGCCTGCAACAACAGTTGCAATGGGATACTTTACCAATAGCATAGCCGATAGCGTGTTTTGCACTACATGTGCAAAAAAGCAGAACAGGGAGGGGGGAACACTGCCCATTATCAACTCCCCACGGGTAGGTGTATTGTGAGAGAGCTTCAGGAAGGCCCGTTCGCGAGGATGGGAATCCTCTGCCTGATCACGGCATGGGGAGATGTCACTTCAGCGTTCTTTCAAAGCCAATGCCGCAACTAGCACGGCAACGATAATGAGTCACCTAAAGATCCCAGTGATAATCGCTGTAGCAAAGAGCATACCGATCCAACCGACAATAAGAAGGTGCAAGATGTTATCTTCGCGAATTTCGACTTCTCGTAGGGATCGGCCAACAAGCACAAAGCCTGGATGTGATCCGTTAATTTGTGTTATGACGGCGGCACTGCGCACACCAGGTTGAGGTTGCCAGGTAATTCGATCCTCGCCATTTTGCCTCACATAGTCAGGAACCCCAGGAGGAATGGTTGGGGTTTGCCCATCGAGTTGAGCTGATGAGGCAATGGGTTTTCCGGTCGCATCAAAGACGATGATATATGGTGCTAAACTTTTGGCAATGTCAACCTTCTCTGCTGGCACGACATTTTGAATGGCCTGTCCATCTGCAAGCTTTGTCGCAATATCTTCAGCCATTTGGATTTGTGGATCATCGGCAGACTGTCTGATATCCTGTTGGATTGCTGCATAGCAAAGCCCAACTAGCCCGGTCACGATGACAGCCATGAGAAGCCAGTACTTTAGAATTGTTTTCAATAGGTAGGTATCCTCCTAATTGTGTTACTCATACGAAGTCTTTCCAAACTTCTCTTCACTAGAATAGTCAATAGCTCCGTTTTCCGCCATGTTCTGAGTGCTCTTGATGAGGTGCTTGTGTGCTTGCTAGCTAAGTAAAGCAAGGCAGTATGCCTTATAGCGCTCGACGCACGACCAAAGAGGGATTTGGGAAGTTGCTCTATTGCTTAGCTCAGAAGTCGGGACTTGAGCAAGTCAAGTAGGTCGTAATGTAAAAATCTCTTCTAACTTGACGCTCCTTGCACACAGTGTTATGCTGCATCACAGCGCAACGAAGCGCTCTAATACAGGAGCAAACTCCTAGCACTGTGGTCGCGAGGACAGAAGAGATGGCTATCTTAGAGACACATATAAATAGCAATACCACCGAATTTCAGGAGAACACACATTATTTCCTAGAATTAATAGATCAGCTCCGCCAACGGGTCCAGCAGGTACAACAAGGCGGCGGTGACGAGGCTATTGTCAAACATCGCAAACGCAACAAGCTACTGGCTCGCGAACGTATCCAGCTGCTGTGCGATCCCGATACACCCTTTGTGGAAGTTAGTCCGCTTGCCGCATGGGATATGTACGATAATGATGCTCCTTCTGCAGGAATTGTAACCGGCATTGGGCTGGTTGAAGGTCAGGAGTGCGTTATTGTTGCCAACGATGCCACGGTAAAAGGCGGCACGTACTACCCGATAACGGTGAAGAAGCACCTGCGTGCCCAGGAGATTGCCGAGCAGAACCACCTACCCTGTATCTACCTGGTAGACTCAGGTGGGGCGTTTCTGCCATTGCAGGCTGAGGTTTTTCCCGATCGCGATCACTTCGGACGCATCTTTTACAATCAGGCCCGCATGTCCAGCATGCGCATTCCACAAATTGCCGTCGTCATGGGATCATGTACAGCTGGTGGAGCGTATGTGCCGGCGATGAGCGATGAAACGATTATTGTCAAAGGCAATGGCACCATTTTTCTGGGAGGTCCACCACTGGTCAAGGCAGCGACTGGGGAAGAGGTAAGTGCAGAAGAACTGGGTGGTGCAGATGTCCACTGCCGCACCTCAGGCGTCACCGATCACTACGCTGTGAGTGATGAACATGCCCTGGCCATCTGCCGTAGCATCGTTAGCCACCTAAATCGTCGCAAATATATCCCCTGGGAGATTCATCCTCCGGCTCCACCACGCTACGATCCCAATGAGTTGCTCGGCATTGTACCTAGGGATGGTCGTAAGAGTTATGATGTACGCGAGGTGATTGCCCGCCTTGTCGACGCTAGCGAATTTCACGAGTTCAAAGAACTCTACGGCACAACACTCGTCTGTGGCTTTGCTCGCTTAATGGGCTATCCAGTCGGCATCATCGCCAATAATGGCATTCTCTTCTCAGAGAGCGCGTTGAAAGCAACGCACTTTATTGAATTATGTGCCCAGCGACAGACGCCGTTGATCTTTCTACAGAACATCACCGGCTTTATGGTGGGCCGGCAGTATGAAAATGGGGGTATCGCTAAGGATGGCGCAAAGATGGTGATGGCTGTGGCCAATGCACCAGTTCCGCGCTTTACGGTGATTATCGGTGGCTCGTTCGGCGCAGGCAACTACGGGATGTGTGGGCGTGCCTACTCACCGCGTCAGTTGTGGATGTGGCCAAATGCACGTATCTCCGTCATGGGTGGCCTGCAAGCAGCAACCGTCCTCGCTACTGTACGCAAAGATGGACTGGCAGCCCGAGGCCAAACTATGACCCCGGAGGAAGAGACCGCCTTTATGCAACCTATCCTGGACAAATATGAGGAAGAAGGCAATCCCTATTACAGCACCGCCCGCCTGTGGGATGATGGAATCATCGATCCACGCGATACACGCACAGTTTTGGCTCTGGGAATTGCAGCATCACTGAACGCTCCATTACCAGAAACTCCTTTTGGCGTCTTTAGGATGTGAGCATCTACGTTTGGAGCACTCATGGGTTGGCGTTTTCTGGGAGAAAAGTTTGGATTAGTGAGAGTCATCGGAGCAGGGCTCATTTTCGCAGGGATTGTCATTTTCGCTGTATTGGGATGAAAAGGAGCAAAATGATGCAATATACACATATTACCGTTGATTATAGTTTTCGTAAGAAGATTGCAACTATCACATTGCGTCGTCCCGAAGTACACAACGCCTTCAATGCTCAGCTCATCCAGGATCTCACTAATGCATTTACAGCATTAGCTAGCGATGAGCAATTGCATGGAGTAGTGCTCGCTGCAGAGGGCCAATCTTTCAGCGCGGGAGCTGATATACAGATGATGAAGGAAGCAATCAGCTTCAGCGAGGAAGAGAATCGTCAAGATGCCCTGCGTCTGGCGGATATGCTGCACAGCATCTATACATTCCCCTGTCCAGTCGTAGCACGTGTGCACGGAGCTGCAATCGGTGGTGGCGTTGGACTAATAGCTGCATGTGACATTGCCATCGCCTCTGAAAATGCCCGTTTTGGCTTCAGCGAAGTCAAACTCGGCCTTGCTCCTGCAGTTATTTCACCCTATGTGATCCGCAAGATCGGTGAGACATACGCACGGGCCCTCTTTGTCACCGGGAAACGCTTTGGCGCACCTCACGCCAAGGAGATCGGCCTCGTTCATACAGTTGTTCCGCCAGAACGCTTAGATGAAACACTACAAGATGCACTCCAAGAGTTAGAGAGCGGTGCACCACAGGCTATACGATCTTGTAAGGCATTGTCCTTGGCTATAGGAAAGGTGAACGAAGAGGACGCACGCAGCTATACGAGCGAGTTGATCGCACATCTACGTGTCAGTGAGGAGGGGCAGGAAGGATTGAGTGCCTTCCTAGAGAAACGCCAGCCTCGCTGGAGAACTGGACTGATGTGAGGCACCATGTTCAACAAAATCTTAATTGCTAACCGTGGAGAAATCGCCGTACGTATCATGGCAACGTGCCGTGAAATGGATATACGTACGGTCGCAGTATATTCGGAAGCCGACCGTAACGCTCTTCATGTCCGTCAGGCAGATGAAGCTTACTACATTGGTCCCTCGCCTGCTGCCCAGAGCTACCTACTGATAGACACGATCATAGACATAGCCCGACAAAGTGGTGTGCAAGCCATTCACCCCGGCTACGGATTTCTCTCGGAAAATGAGAAATTTGTCGAAGCATGCGAGCAGGCGGGGATCGTTTTTATTGGTCCGCCAGCCGCTGCTATGCGCCTGATGGGCTCAAAGATTGCTGCCAAGCATCTGGCAAACTCCGTGGGAGCACCAACGGTTCCCGGCTACAACGGAGAAAGTCAGGATGATGAGATATTACTGTGCGAAGCACAACAGATCGGTTTTCCTCTGCTCATCAAGGCATCAGCAGGTGGTGGTGGGAAGGGTATGCGTGCTGTTTCTAACGAGGACAACTTCCTTGCAGAGCTAGCAGGTGCCCGCCGCGAAGCTCATGCAGCATTCGGTGATGAAACTGTTTTCCTAGAGCGGCTCATCCAAAGACCACGCCATATCGAGATCCAGATCCTGGGAGATGCACATGGCAATCTTATCCATCTAGGAGAACGCGAATGCTCCATTCAGCGTCGCCATCAAAAAATTGTTGAGGAAAGCCCCTCAGTTGCTATCAGCCCAACACTGCGAGCAGAAATGGGAGATGCAGCACTGCGTATTGCTAGAGCCTCTGGCTATATGAACGCCGGTACCATCGAATTCATGCTCGATCAAGAGCGATGCTTCTACTTCTTGGAAATGAATACTCGCCTGCAGGTAGAACATCCGGTAACTGAGCAGGTGAGCGGTTTAGATCTGGTACGCCATCAACTGTGCATTGCCACTGGCGAACCGCTCGGTATCACACAGGAACAAATCAGTCAGCGAGGACACGCTATTGAGGTCCGCATCTACGCAGAAGATTCACAGCAACAGTTTTTACCCTCTACCGGTATGATTACGCGTTTCGTCAAACCTTCAGCCCCCGGCATACGCATCGATAGTGGGGTCGAAAGCGGAGACGAGATCACACAATATTATGATCCCATGATCGCCAAGCTTATTGTGTATGGAGAGGATCGCCCAGCAGCCATCGCACGCTTACAACAAGCGCTTGAACAGTGTGCCATCTTCGGTGTCACTACCAATATTCCTCTGCTCCATACCATCAGTACTAATCCTGCATTTAATACTGGAGACACCTCCACAAACTTCCTGGAAGAGCACAAGCTCACAGATACCTCTCTTCCACAAGATACACACCTTCCCGATATAGTATTAATGGCAGCAGCACTATCCGACCTCAAATGGGAAATCGCCACCCAGCCCTTACCCATCCCTCTCAGCCGTCAGACACCTCATTCAAAGGAGCGTAACCCCTGGCTAACACTGGGACCATGGCGCACAGTTGGAGAAGCATGGCAAATCACCTACCAATACCACTCTCGTTCTTACAAGCTTGCGCTTCAGCCGAAACGTGATAAAGTAGACACATGGACTATCCAGATCGATACCAATCCCAGCCTCGAAGTGACTGGAACACTTTACAACGACGCACTTGTCCAGCTCAAGTTCGGCGCTAGCCAGGTACGCGTATATGTTCAGCAGCAAAACGGTGAAACTCAGGTTATGCTGGCAGGAAAAACCTATCGTCTACAACGACGCCAGCCACCCAATGTACGTACAGCTGCCTATAACGATAGAGCAACGCACACCCAAAAAACGCTGACCGCTCCCATGGCAGGCACGATTGTCAAAGTACAGGTACGCGACGGAACAACCGTGGAACTACACCAGGTATTGTTGGTCCTTAATGCTATGAAAATGGAACATGCCATCACAGCTCCTTACGCAGGCAAAGTACGCCATGTCTTTTACCAAGAAGGAGCGGTAGTAAAAGGAGGAGCGGTACTGGCTGAAATGGAATAGGAAGTACCAAACGAAAAGGCAAGTAATCACAAATCGATAGAGATAAGGAAGAACACAATTATGCAAATAGGCTTTGTTGGAATTGGCGTCATGGGCCGACCGATGACGCTCAACCTGCTGAAAGCGGGGCACGATGTCACTATATACGCACGTCACCCAGAAAAGTCGGAAGTACAGCAAGTACTCAAAGCTGGAGCTAGACTTGCGCCGTCATCACGAGCCGTAGCAATAGCTTCAGAGGTAGTCATTACCATGGTTCCCAACTCGGCACAGGTCGAGGAAGTGGTAGCAGGCTCAAATGGTATTTTAGACGGAGCACGTAAAGGACTTATCATTATTGATATGAGTACCGTCTCCCCAACCACGAGTCGCAAAATGGCCGAGGCGGCAGCGGCCAAAGGAGCCCATTTTCTTGATGCCCCGGTCAGTGGCGGCTCACAGGGAGCGGCACAAGGAACATTAACTATCATGGTCGGCGGTGAACGTGCTGCATTTGAGCGTGTCCTTCCAGTACTGGAGGCCATGGGAAAAAAGGAAAATATCGTCTACGTTGGCCCCAGTGGCTCCGGTGAGATTATCAAGATCGTCAATAACATGCTAGTCGGCACTATCGCAGCTGCAAATGCAGAAGCATTTGTGCTAGGAGTCAAGGCAGGAGTAGATGTTGATGCCATGGCGAAGATTATCGGCACGAGCACTGGAGCCAGCTGGCAACTCTCAAACCAATTCCCGCTGCGTGCCTTCAATGGCAGCTTCAATCCAGGCTTTATGACCGATCTACTGCATAAGGACTTAGGGCTAGCCCTTGATCTGGCTGCTGAGAATCAAACTCTGGTCGCAATGACATCCCTGGCACGCCAATTGTATGAGATGGCACGAGCAGCAGGCTATGGTCACGATGATTATACCGCGCTACTGAAAGTCCTTGAGCAGATAGCTGGGGTAGAAGTTCGGAGCGAGTAAGCTATCACCTATTATAAGTTTGAGACTACCGACCAAAGCGAACCCAGGGCTTGTGAATGTTCTCGTTAAGTGCGGTCTTGTGGGGCTTGGGCACTGGTGGTACCTTTCTGCATGACAAAATCTTCACTTTCCTTTCCTATATGATGAACATTTATATATTGACACCTATGCTATACTGACCTTAGTACACGAACAATTGAATAGTGTATGGGTTCCCAAGCGAAGGGCTTGGGGTAAAAACACTACCGTGTTAACAATCGCGTACCGATCGATGATGTAGGGTTTTTAAGAGCCACAAGCCACCTACTAGATTGTATGACCGAGGGCTCGGACGGAGCCTACGTGAAACTGTCGCCACGGGGACGTTCCGTGGGGCTACTGCGTGAAGCCCCTGCCGATCACGGCATGGGGAGTCGTCACTGGATGATTATCCTCGCAAGCTTCATGTTCCAGGGTATCTCGACTGGAACGCAGTAAGTGCAGATTGGTAGTCAATATTGGTAGCAGTATGGAATGACCAGTTTGTGGTTTGACCATTCTGTTGCATTTGTAGCTGCAATTTATTGTTTTGCAGTCTACCACTTATTGCGGTCTCGGTCCCACCAAAATTGACTATAAAGTTTATTGATCCTGAGCTGTTATCATGTGTACCAGTAATAGGTGGATTGTCATAGAAGAGCTTGCCATTCCGCAATGTTGCCGTATTCCAGCTTCCGGTAAACTGGCCATTGCTCTCTGTCCACTGAACATAGATAATCTGTGTATCTTGATTATCATTCAGATAACCCTCAACAGAATTAGATGAGGATCCCGATGCTGATGGGGACTGTGCCGTATCGGATGATGGATTGCCGCCTCCGCAACCAGCGAAGAGAAAAAGTGGGAGCAGTGCAGTGAGCACGAGTAATCGTTTCATTAGAACCTCGCGGCAGAGAAATCTCTGCATTGATGAATGAAGAGAAAATGCAGCTTCCTTTCTCTTATCCCCCGATGGGAGAGCATCTTTGGCATGCTCCCCTTTCTTTTTGTCCGTTCCTCCAGAGGAAGCGTCTTTAACGTTTCGGGCACGGGAAGTCCCATCCCCTTGTAGGGGATCAGGATGAGAGTGCCGTTCCTTCTTTGGGGCAGGGGAAGATGGGCTACTTCCACTTTCCTGCATGTATGGTAGAATAGTACGGTAGAGTCGCGAGACAGATAACCGTGGTGGGTTGCTCGTAGGTACGGTCCAAGCCCGTTGGCCTGCTCGCTCACAAGAACACGGCAGAGAAGTATTCTGTAGGCTCACCAGTTGCCTCCTGTGTTGGCGCGGGATCAAGGCAAAGACTTGTAGCACCAACGTATCTACATAGATCCTTTTGGGTCGAAGTAGTAGTAGGGCAGACACGCCCCTGGTATCGATTGCGATATCTGTTGTCTGAGTCAGCCATCGGATCAACCACTGCTCGCCGAGCAGGTTCCTACGGGAATAGGCCACACCGCTGGAGTGAGTCAGAAGCTCATCCCGTTCCACGGGATAGAGAGTGTCACTAAGGGTTTATAGATGAAATTATCATGCCGACGTGATAACCCTGTCAAGGGGGAAAGAGGGACAAGCTGTGATATACTGGTGGTGTGGGCATAGATATTCTCTTATTTTTGCGTCCAATGCATCCTTTTGAGTATTAGTTCATCCTGCATGTAGTGGTGCCCACGTGAGCACACCCTGGTAGTTAATGGTAAACAAATCTTTGGATATGAATACTATATGTCGATGAAAAAGTTGCGCTTCGGTGTGGCCGAGCGATTGATGTTGATTCTAGTTCTAACAGCTACTCTGTTACGTTTTTATCTCATTTATTTCAACTGGCCCACTACCACAAGTGACGAAAGTGTTATTGACTTGATGGCTCTCCATATCAATACCAAAGGAGAATTTCCGATATTTTTCTATGGCCAGTATTACATGGGAGCATTAGAAGCTTATCTTGGCACGCTAGGGATGCGCCTTTTTGGCACCTCCATATTTTCTGTACGGCTTGGTCTACTCCTACTCTTTGCTCTCTATCTCATTTGCATGTATTACTTGACATATTTGCTCTACAGCAAGAAATTTGCGCTAGTCACTATCATCATTCTTGGTTTGGGTTCGCCTACGATTATAACATTGCAGCTCAGGGCTATTGGGGGTTACTCCGAAATCATGGTGTGCGGGGCGTTGATATACCTGCTCACGGCCAGACTACTGCTGACCTCCTATCCCTCGCAACAAGGGCACTCTTTAGAGCAGCAACGACAGCGCATGCCGCTCTATGGCCTGTTGGGACTCGTAATGGGCTTTGGGCTCTATTCAGACCAACTTATTCTTTCCTGTATTGCTACATCAGGACTACTCCTGCTGCTATTCTGCTGGCAAGATTTTTTGCGTTGGGCTGGTTTGTGTTTTGTTGTCGGCCTGCTCATAGGTGCACTACCTTTACTCATCTATAACCTCAATGCAGCTCCTGGCGATGACTCACTGCATGTCTTGCTTTATCTCCAGCAGCTTGGCACCAGCCACACGACAGCAAGTCATATTCCTTTTGTTCAGCACATCATTGGAGCGTTTATGATAGCTCTGCCTGCCGAGACAGGATACAATCCACTATGCACTGACAAAGAATATTTGCCACGGCTGAGCAGTGTCAGCGACCTTTTTGCAAAAGGGCAGCAGTTCCAATGCACAGTTCAGCATGGTAGCTGGTCACTGGGCATCAGCATATTGTGGGTGATTGCTCTACTACTCTCAGTGCTCCCGATCTACCGACAGTTGCGTCACGCGCCAGCAAAGTCCTGGTTATACGAGGAGAGGCAGTACGTCCTGCTCCAGGCGGCACGATCGATGCTACTCATTGGTGCTGCCCTGGCATTCGTGCTCTATGTGCTGAGTCCATCGCCTGCTTTTCAGCCGCTGGGAACGACACGCTACCTAACCTGTTTGCTTTTGTCCGTGCCTGCCATTCTCTGGCCCTTATGGAGAAGGATCAGCATCCCTATAGTTAATGGTACCTCTTCAAATTGGCAGGCGTTTTCAAGCCTCGCATGTAGAATAGCAATACTGCTCTTCTTGACAACGACGTTTATACAGGGGACCACATATGTCCTTCTGGATATTCCTGCCGTACAAAAAGCGTATACTCAACAAGAGGATCTGATCCATGAGTTATTACGGCTAGGAGCAAGACGCATCTACTCTGATTACGATACGTGCTATCCGCTCATCTTTCAGAGCCACGAGCAGATTATCTGCAGTGATCTGAGGATAAAAGGGCAGCAGCTTCAGCCAGGTCTTAATCGTTATCTACCCTACCTCAACGTGGTAAGATCGACCCCTCATCCGACCTATGTATATCACCTCAATTCCCCAGAGACAACCATTCTTGACCAAGGCAAATACCGTCTTGATAAGCATTACCAACGCCTGGTGTATAATGGCTATGTTATATATCTCTACTGAGTGCACAAAAGGAAATTTGATGATTGATCATGATAATCTGGAAGATTTTCGAGATGCGCAGATCTATGATCTGCAAGACGAGGGCTATTATGACGATTATCCATTGACCGAGCGGTGGGCGCGAGCGATAGGAGGGCCTCTGCTGGATCTGGCGTGTGGAACGGGACGTATGGCCTTTCGCATGGCGGCGCTTGGCTATCAGGTGACGGGTGTGGATATCACCCCAGAAATGATTGCGCGAGCACGCCAGAAGGCGGCGCAGCAAGCCGTCTCGATTGACTGGGTGGTGGCTAATGCACGCACGTTCCATCTCCAGAAGCAGTTTCCTTTCATTTACATGCTGGAAAATGCTTGGCAATTCTTTCTGACGCGAGCAGACCAGGAAGCGATGTTGGCCCGCGTCCGGGAGCATTTGCTTCCAGAAGGATGTTTTCTCTTTGAAACACGGAATCCCTCCCCACGTAATCTTCTGGAAGTTCGCCATCCAGGAGGAGATACGTACACGACCTCTGATGGAGGGCCCCTCATGGTTACTGAGCAGCAACACTACGATCCCATGACCCAGATCCAGCACTACACCCGCCATCTCACGTTTCTTCAGCCAGGAGGGGTGCAAGACGAGAAGACGCTGCGCGTAGCCTTGCGCTATGTCTTTCCCCAGGAGATGGAAGCCTTGCTCTTCTACAATGGATTTCAGATCCGCTCGTGTTACGGCAGCTGGCAGCAAGAACCTCTGACCGCCACTTCTCCCGCGATGATCTATGTCTGTCAGAGACGTGTCTAGCTCGGCTTTCTTGTGCTCTCGTCTCGCTGCTTGACCAAGGCTCTTCAAGTGCAGGCTTAGGAATGCTTGATCAGGGTTTGACTACGATGTGGACCTACACCAACACTGTGAATAGGTGTTTGCACCAGTTCAGTTAGACGCTCTATATAGGCCTGAGCGTTACGCGGGAGATCCTGCAGTGACCGGGCCGAGCGGGTAGAAATCTGCCAGCCTGGCAACACCTCATAGACTGGCTCGCACTGCTCGTGGATTACCGGATTGGGCAGATCTTCCATCCACTCTCCTTTATACTTATAGGCAACACACACCGGGATTTCGGGTAAGGTATCCAGCACATCTAGCTTGGTGAGCGCAATAGCCGTACAGCCATTAATCTCCGCAACGTAACGAGTAACCACAGCATCAAACCAGCCAACACGTCTTGGACGGCCAGTGGTGGCCCCGAACTCACCACCCAACTCGCGCAAAGCATCACCCTGAGCATCCTTTAATTCTGTTGGCATGGGACCAGTTCCGACTTGACTGCTATATGCCTTGGCGACACCGATAATATGATCAATACGACGTGGTGGAATACCTGTTCCTACCGCAGCGCCTGCAGCGGTAGGAGATGAAGAGGTGACGAAGGGATAGGAACCCCAGTCAATATCTTTCATAGCACTGAGTTGTCCCTCAAGTAAAATCTGCTTTCCCATTTTGAGTGCTGAACGGATCAATGGTACGGTATCGACAATGCGTATTTTGAGTTCTTCTCCCCACGCTAAGCAATCTGCAACTAGTTGCTCTTTATCAAAGGGCTGCTGACCATAGATAGTAGTAAGGACGCTATTGTGGTGACGCAAGATAATATCCAGTTTGGCACGTAGCACGTCTTCTGATAAGAGATCATGGATACGGATGCCGATACGTGCCACTTTGTCGGTATAGGCGGGACCAATGCCACGACCAGTAGTATCGACGCGGTATGCACCACGCGCGACATCTTCTACCTTGTCCAACAGTTTATGATAGGGCATCACCACATGCGCACGATCGGAGATAAAGAGATTCGCACCAGAAACACCTTGCTTTGCCAGGCTATCCAATTCTTCGAGCAACGCCGGAGGATCGATGACTGTCCCCGTACCCATGATGCAGGTACAGTTCGGATTGAAAATGCCACAAGGGATGAGGTGCAGCTTGAATTCGCCATAGGTATTGACAACAGTATGCCCAGCATTGCTTCCCCCCTGGAAGCGTATGCATAAATCTGCCGCATTGCTTAAGAGATCAACCAGTTTGCCCTTCCCTTCGTCGCCCCACTGTGTACCGACAACGACGGTGACGGATTCGGTCATGATGTATACTCCTTCTGGATAGACTGTGCACCTAGAGCAGTGACCGTGATGAGCCGTTCAGCGTCCGCTGTGGGAAGGAGGCGACGGCGCAGGTCTACAAGATGCGGACCAAAGGTCGCTTCTAATTCCGCGGGAAACTGCTCATAGATAGAGGCCAGATAGGCTTCACTGCGGATGAGCTTCTCCACCACCCGTACCAGCGTACGGTTCTGGGTAATGACACCCGTTGCCGGAGTATCAAGGGAGGCCACCAATGCCTCCTGGAAGTCGATAGCCAGAGCAACGACATGCCCACTGACCACTTTCTCTGGCCCTTCATGGCGATAAATAGTGGCGAAGTCTGCAGTTGCCTCACCAAAGAGATTAAGGATGATTGTGCAGCCACGACTGTGCGCCACTTGCAGAGGCTCGGCGAGACGCTTCAGGTCCTCAGCCCACAAGCTAGCTGCGATCCGGTGCTGTGCTACATTGATGAGCTCAATCAGCCGCACTTCGATCTTGCTATGCCCATTGAGTTCCCAGAAATGTCCCACGTCGTCAGGTTTTTCCAGAGCCGTTAGTTGCCGTTCCAACTCGTGACAACGCTGCTGCGTCTCCTCCTGAATAGACCTGAGCAAGAGTGCAGGAGGAACAGCAACATAGCGGACAGGATCAGGGCTAACGGCTGTGATACGCTCTTTGGTCACCAGTGTTTCCAATGCCTGGTAAGTGTTGGCGCGTGGCAGACCCGCACCTTTGCTAATCTCGTAGCCAGTCGAGTGTGAATGTTGGAGCAGAAAGATGTAGATCTGTGCTTCTGCTCCAGTGAAACCAAGATGTTTCATTTCTTCGATGGTAGCTATTGTCACAAGTGCCTGCCTTTTTTATAGTAGTAGCGAGCACTACTACTATAGAGTACATAGCACCTTGTTGTCAAGGTACTTTACTGCCCCAGATCTACTAGAGATGTCCCAGGAACAGACCACGGGCCATCGCTTCACCGGCTAATGCACAGACAACAACGAGATAGAGCATACCTGTAGCCGACTGGAATGAGCGATCACGTATCAACTTCCAGGCAAGTCCGCCAAGCATCAAAGGCATCACGAAACCGACAAGAATATGGAGCCAGCCAATCGCATCCGAACTCAGCGGCGTTATCTGAGGAGCATCAAGCGGTTTGATCCCAGATCCATGGGTTGGGGCAGGAGTTGGTACTGCCACCGTAACAGGGTGTGAAGAGGGTGCAGCCTGACTACCAAAGAGTATATTCGGCCCAGCTACAAGGGAAAATGCCACCTGAGCCAGAATAGCTACAAGGACGACTGTTGTAGAAAATAGGAGTGGCCGCTCCGAGAGTGCAGGAGTCACAAGGTACCAGTGGCCTAACCACATAGCGGTCATCACACCACCAAGAGCGAAGGCTGCAGCGAAGAAACTGGCAACAGTAAATACACTACCAAAAGCACTAGCCGCCAGGGGATGGAAAATCATCGCTAGTACAAACAGTGCGACTAAACCCGCGACAATGGTTGCTCCACCACTGACAAGGCGCAGGATACGAAGCCTAGATGAACGCCGTTCCTGTTTGGCCGCCTTGTCCTCTTCCTCCATAACATCCTGCTTCTCACTAACGCCTGCATTCTTATCAAGGAGCAGGAAAAAGCTATAGGGAAACAGCAATAAGAAGAAGAGCAACAACGGTAAAGCCTCTTGCCCAGTCCAGGCTTTATCGAGTTGTGGATAGGTATCGAGCAACGCTGAAGACGCAAAATTTTGCTGGAACAGATAAGTCAGGCCAGCCAGGACCAGATAAATAAAAGCGTATGAGATAAGAAAGCCGCGCTTGACTTCATTTCGCCAATCGAGAAAGACCAGCACGCTCACTGCTCCGACCGACACTTCGACCATGACGATCAATAAAACTAATGGTAATTGTAACATGATATCTCTTTATCCTTTTGAGCATCTCTATTACAGCACGTGTGAGTACGTCTATCGGACCACGTGCGAGTAGTAATCCTTCTATACGACGCTAAGATTATAACGCTGTTATTGGTAGGTGACAATGCTAAGGGAAAAGAGGAACAGTTTTCACTCTTGAAAGGTCCTGCGTAGATAGGGAAATAGCTTGCAATGAGAAATTTGATTACTGTATACTGTTTATGCTCTGAGAACATAACACAGCGCTTAACACACCCAAACATTACCAAGAGCAAACTTGGGCTCTTCGAGTCCCAAAGGGGACCGTGTCTTTATATGAAGAGGTTACGTTCGCCAGTCGATGCCCCTGGCATTAGCCATGGGAGAATTCCACTCTGTGAACAAACAAAGATAAGAGAGATGCCATGCCACGCTGTCCCAACCCTCGTTGCCAGGCTGACTATCCTCCCGGAACTGTTCAGTGTGCAAATCCGTTTTGCCAATGCCTATTGTCCGAAGCTATCGTAGCGGGGCGCTATCGCATTGAAACTCTAGTTGGTATGGGTGCTATGGGAGCAGTCTATCGTGCTAGTGATACATTTGAAATGGAACAGGTAGCATTGAAGGTTCTCACATTTATCGGTAATACCATGGACAGAGACACTGCAGTTGAACGCTTCCGCCGCGAAGCCCGCTATGCTCACCAACTGAAGCATCCGAACATCGTTCCGGTTCTGAATTTTGGCCAGGATGGCAAGTTGCTTTACCTGGCCATGCCACTGGTGACAGGTGGCACACTCAAATCCTTACTTCAGGGTGAATGCCCTTTACCAACCCAGCAAGCACAGCGCTACCTTAACGAGCTTGCAGAAGCTATCGACGCTATTCATCAACATCCCCAGCAGATCGTTCACCGAGATATTAAACCTTCAAACCTGCTTATTCACCAGAAGGATGGACGATTAGTCGTCACAGACTTTGGTATTGCGCGTGCAATGCAACAAGAGAAAGCCCTAACGCAGCGGGGTTGGTCCCTCGGCACTCAACACTATATGGCTCCGGAGCAGGAGTATGGAAATGCGGGACCTACAAGCGACATTTATGCTATGGGTGTCGTGGCATATCAAATGTTTACAGGGCTTCTTCCTTTCCAAGCAGTGGTAAGAAGTCACGCAGCAGAGCTTCCAGCTCCTAGCACCCTGAATCTATCACTTCCTTCAACTGTTGATCCAATTATTATGCACGCCATAGATATCGATCCTGCAAAACGCTACCCATCGGCACGCGAATTTGCTGATGCGCTCAACAAAGCACTACAGGCAGAGAAAATCTCCTCACCATCAATAGTAGTAGATACTATCGTCCCTACAGGCAATGCGAATATCATTGTACGCTCACTGATCCCAGAGCATCCTTGCTCACGCTGTGGGCGAGAAAATCGCAGTAGTTCTCGTTTTTGTCGCCACTGTGGACACAGCTTAAGTGATACCTCGGCACTTGTAACTGGGGTTTATCAGGTCGGTTATATGAGTGATATCGGACAACAGGCAAAAGACAATGAAGATATGCTTCTGATTGCACAGGGACTCTGTGTTACGCTTACCCCACCACGTCCCTTCGGTCTGTTTGCAGTTGCCGACGGATTATTAGGACCGCAAGGCAAGTCTGGGGGAGGCTATAAGGCAAGTCGCTTGGCCATCGAAACCATCTCCGACGTCATTTTACCACTACTGACAACTGCACCTTCCAGCCAGCCTGTAAGCGGGAACAGGACACCTGGGGACCTTCCACAGCCAAATCGTCCCTTACCAGTGATGCCTCCATCAGAAACCATGCTGGCCCAGTGGATGAAGGATGCGGTAAGACAGGCCAACCAGGTCATCTACCATCGCAATGCTGACTACGATACGACAATGGCAAGTACGCTTACAATGACCCTGCTCCATAAACGCCATCTCTTCATTGCAAGCGTAGGAGACAGCCGGGCATATTACTACAATAAAAACAAGGGCCTAAAGTGTATCACTACCGACCATACCCTGGCAGCCAACCTTGTTGAAGCAGACTTACTTCTTCCCGACGATGTATGCAAGAGCCCAAAGCGCAATCAGCACTATCGCTACCTGGGGCAAAATTATCAAGTTATCGTTGACTTATTCCAGTATGAGGTAGAGGTAGATGATAGCATCCTGCTTTGCACTGATGGTCTTTGGCACATGGTCCGCAACGAACGCATCCAGGAGATACTAGCGCGGGGCGGAGATCCTCAAAAACTCGCACATACCCTGGTCCATGAGGCAAACGATGCTGGTGGAGAAGGTAATATCAGTGCCATTGTCATACACGTCAAATAGCGACAGGGACAAGCTCCGCCCGATCACTTACTGTATCAAACAAGGTTTCAGCACTCGCCTAGACTGTGAATCTTGAGCGGATCTAGAAAGGGACATCTCCCTCTCTAGATCCTTACTAAAAACTGTGGCCTAAAACCCCGGAGGCAGGCCAGAAGGTGTCGGAGTTAGCTGATTCCTCCTGCCAGGTGGGAAGAACGGCGGGGTAATAACTGGTGATGTGACAGGTTGTGTACTCTCCACTGTTCCCGCTGATGGAGTTACCGTGGGAGTTGGCGATGCTATAATAAGTGTAAAGAAAGCACCGGGCTGGGACTGATTATCAACGCTGCAAATCTGGCCATTGGGGCCTGTGAACGAGATAGTAACCAGATTATTTTTACCTACTATATCCGGTCGATTGGGTATCGTAAAATAGAAAACTGCCAATCCATCGCTCGTGGTCGTTCCAGCTTGACTATCTCTATACCCGTCAGCCCATTCAACGCTTGCTTGTGCACTAGCTCCACCGACACCAATTGGATTGCCATTCACGTTGTGAACGAAGTGGGCATACACAGCGATTTCACTTCCCGGATTGAAGCCCGGTGTGGTGTCGCTGGTCCAAGCACCACACATATAGGGGAGAGCAGTCCCCAGTGAGGACAGGTTATCGTTAAAGCGGATGGTGGCGGTGGCTTGTGGGCCATTCAGGTCTGTAGTAGTATTGCTTGCACCACAGGCAATAACCAGAACGCTAAGCAATAAGAGAAGAAAAATAGCACCACATTTGAGACAGAAAGGCAGGTGGGATGCTGCTGCTCGTTGTTGTTCTATTTCCATCTCTTTTGTGCAAGGGTACCCCTCGCTTTAGCCCTGGGGGTGAATTGCACCCTGTACGCATGGGCGTGGGGAAGACCAGTGGCGGGTTGCTAGCCAGCTTGTCTTGTGCGGTAGCACTCCCCTGTTCCTTTCTGTTCTGTTCAAAGTTGATCCCCTTGCGGGGAGCCGTTTTGTGTCGGAACGGCTAAACCCCTCTGCTTTCGCAGGTAATGGTAGCCTTGACGATGTTATCAGGCGGCATGTCCTCTAAGCACTGGCTTAACCCTTGTAGACCTGCCGTGCCATCTTTAGGTGGTTTAACCTAGAGGTTCTAGAGCAGCACGCTGGCAAACGCACGCGCAGGTAGGAACTTGAGCACTCTCTGATAACGTAGCCCCGTCAACCTTCCGAAGAAAGCTGGTGGCTGGGTCTGGTCAGGTGAGCTTGTACCAGACGGGCAGAAACCACCCCAAGTACAAGCCCCTGCCCTTTAGGCATGGGGTCCCTGACTTCATAGTAACGCCGTAAAGTATAGCGTGACATCTCCCCATAGCTAAAGCTAGGGGCTTCCCATCCTCACAGACGGGCCTTCCTGTTTCTCAGGACGTTGCGCACAAGTCATGGACTTGGGTGTCTTACACATCCTCCGCAGGCCTAGATTCCCCCGAGCCCCGGGGTACTCAGGAGCCACTTTGGGCTGCTGACAAGATCATTCTAGCGGATCTAGTGGAAATTGTACATTGGAATAGGCAAAAGGTACCCCGGTGCCCGAGCCACCAAACAAGGACGCGTCATTCATCCCCATAGCTGAAGCAAGGGGTCTTCTGACGCGGGGAGTGATAACTAGTTCAGATTTGACATCATGCATCACCCACTTCTCCTATAGGCCTTGCTACTAATAGCCAACGACGAAGCAGTTCGGCTACACTCCAGGCTTGTGCAAAACAGCCTCCAGGGGTAAAGGGTGGCTCAGGCTCTGCTACTTCGCTAATAGTGCCAAGGCAGCAGTTCCACAATTGCTCAACCAGGGATTCTAGCAAAGGCATAAGCTTTGCCCGGTTGTTATATACCCGCAAATGGACATCGACATATGGCCCTATCAACCATTGCCAAACCGTCCCCTGGTGATATGCACTGTCACGCTGCCAGCGATCACCTTTGAAATGATTGTGGTAGTGCGGATCAGCAGGACTTAGAGAACGTAGGCCCGCTGGAGTAAGCAGATGAGCTGTCACCTGCTGTAGCATGCTGTCTACCTGCGTATCCGAAAGCAGGTCATCAGTTAATGACGCAGCAAACAGTTGGTTGGGGCGTAATGATGCATCATTCTGACCAGCAACGCCATCAACATCGACAACATCATAGAGATAACCACCTTCCCCATACCAGAAACGTGCGGCAAAATGTTGACGAACTTGACTACGGAGTTGACTGTATTGGGTCGCATCGATCGAAAGATGCATAGACCAGGACTCCATAGCAGTCAGTGTATAGTACCAGAGAGCATTCACCTCCACAGGTTTGCCCCGGCGAGGAGTCACGACCCAGTCATCGACCTTCGCATCCATCCATGTTAACTGCACTCCAGGTGCGCCAGCATACAACAAACCATCATTTGGATCGACGTGAATATTATAGTCTGTCCCACGGACATGCCACTGAATGGTATCACTTAAAACAGGAAAAATTTCTTGCAATAGTGTCCAATCATTGGTCGTCTTAAGATAACAGTCTAAGGCATGGAACATCCATAAAGTTGCATCGACGGTATTATAAATTGGAGCTTCTCCACCATCAGGGAAGCGATTAGGAATAAGCCCATTATGCATGAAGGATACAAACGCTTTGAGTAAACCTCGTGCTTCACTATAACGACCAGTGAAAAGCAGGAGGCCGGGTAGAGCAATCATACTATCGCGTCCCCAATCGGTGAACCAGGGATAGCCAGCAATAATAGTTTTATGATCAGGAGAGAGGCGCAATGGCTGCGAAGATGCAGAGGAATCGGTGGGGTCAGGACGCGCTACGATAAACTGGTCAGCAGCGACAACAAGACGCGCGTGCACAGGGTCACGCAACTGAAGATCGTCTCTATCACGGTCCGCAACGGACAGGATCTGGCTGATGCGGCGTTGATGATATAGCAGAGCATCAGCTACGGCATCTTCATGATGAGGTCCTCCAAATTCAGAAGGCAGATCAGCCTCTGCACTGAGAACAAGTGTTTTGTGCATACCTGGAACGATTTGTGTATAAAATACGCCCGGTAGATAAACATCCTCTTGAGCAAGAAGCCCTCGCTCTTCTTCTCGCCGATGCTTGACATGCCAGTACCACAGGCCAGTAGGAGTGAAAGTAGCCGACGGATCAGCAATCAATTGATAGGCAGGAGCACCTTCAAAAGCGCGAATATGACAACGATTGCCCTGACTATCGACAAGAAAGTGCCAATCAAGCGAGCCCTGGGTAGAGCTATGATACTCTCGTGAGAGGCAGAAGGGGAGCAATTTCAAAGTGACAGCCATGGTTGGATGCACAGCATTCTCATGAGAATCATTAGTCTCAACAAGTGTACTTTTGAGAGTGTATTGTACATACATTGTATTATAGCCGTACTCCATCCAGATGCGCTTTTCAAGGCTAAGTGTATCACTCAGGCGGTACAAAAAACAAGGAATATCGCCCTCGAGCCAAACCGAGTCAAGGTAGGTATACCCCTGAGGATCAATTGTCCCATCCTGGTACTCGTTGACGCCAAGCTTGCAAGTCCGGCCATCGGGAAGGATTACTTCTTCATCGATTTTGGCTATAAGAACTGTACGCGCAACAGGAGGACGCAGCGCAGCCACGAGTAGCCCATGGTAGCTACGAGTCGTCGCACCAAGAATTGAGCCAGCAGCGTATCCTCCCAGTCCGTTGGTTACTAACCATTCATGGTCGAGCCCGGCCTGTACATCAGCACAAATCTCGCGGCCTACTCGAAGGTTCCAGGCATTTGGAAGCGTTTGATGTTGGGTATATACGTTTATTTCCTGGGTCATAGGTTTTTCCTTTCAGCATAGGATTATACGATAGATATAGTGAGTGGTTCACTTCACGATGACTATGAGAATGTGACTAATTGGACAGTTGTGACAGTTGTGACAGTTGATAACTCATTTTATAATAATTACAAAATGTGACTAATTGGACAGTTGTGACAGTTGTGACAGACACATTCTACGATAACTACGAGAATGCTAGCAATATTACATCATTTACTATTTTTGCATATCTTACCTTATACTATCTCAAATATGATAATTTTCTAAAATCAGGATATTTCCTATTTTTAGTATATGACAGATGATAATCCTAAGTCAAGGAAATAATCAACAGTGATTAATTTTGTACTTAAATGTGTTGAAACATATGCATGGGGAGTATATTTCCGACTTTTGGCCAGACCCTTGATATGAAAGCAAAAAGAGAGTATCATGCTCTCATGGATGATGATGCCGGTAATATTCTCAAACATGAGTCAGCCGAACGTATCTTCAGCTTACTTCTATTTCTATTTGCCAATTATAGCTGCACACGCAAGGAAATATTTGACCATCTGGCCTCGTATTATCGCATTGATAAAGCAGCTCCGCTTGAGCAAAGCTCTTCGCGACGTGTAGATCGGATGTTTGAGCGTGATATCAACTTTTTAGAGGATCTGGGCTTTGAGATCAAGAAGGTACGTGGCAAGGCTCGTCTGATTCACTACAGTCTTGTCAAAGGGTCAGGGCCACGTGCATCCTTTCTCTTTACAAATGCCGAAGTTGATAGTCTGGCACTGCTGCACAATATGTTTGCAGACCCTACACGCTACGCCCGTGCAGATCTCCAACAACCATTACCTCAATTACCACCCCGTAATCCATTCTCCGAAGAGATCCTGGCTTTTATTGAAAAACTTGCCTCGACGCTTTCATTCGAGCAACGAGAACGCTTTGACCGTAGTGTGCGCAAGCCATTCGTCTATTTCAACCTATCTACGGTCGCCGACTATCTGCCACATCGCCCAATCATTGAGATCATTGTGCGTGCCATCTTACATCGCCAACAAATTCAGTTTAAATACACATCCACTCGTAACGTAGATGATGGTATCTTTCACGAGCACATCGATCCCTACTATATTACTTATATGGAGGGCCACTTCTATCTCATCGCTTTTACCCATAAGAAGGACCAGTTCCTTGAGTACCGCCTCGACCGCATCAAAGCAGAGAGCCTGCGAGAAATGCCAAATATGATTGATGTGGAGCGTCGACGTCATCCATTCGAGTTCCGTTTCTGGCTTGATGGTAGTATTGCAAAACGTGGGGTGAGTCAGCGCTGGCTTACTCAGACGATTGAGCATGAAGAGGCTTACCTGGATGAGCATGGGAGAGAGCAGCGCCGCGTACTGATACGAGCAACGGCATACAGTGAGTGGCGCGTTATTCAGCAGTTGCTACGATACGGAGAGAAGGCTGAGTTAATCGAGCCTCTTCACTTACGTGAGCAGATGAGGGATGTTGTGAAGCGGATGTGGTCATACTACGAATAAATAGGTCATGCCTGATATATGGCTAAGAAAAAAATTGCTCAACACGAATGGCCTCTATACCAGGAATAACCCGCGAAGGAAGCACATCTTTTTCTTGGAACCTACCTAATGAATGATAGACCTGATTCCCAAGCCCAAACAGTTCAATTGAACAGGCATCAGGATCAACAATCCAATATTCTTCTACTTCAGCTTGCGTATAGGCACGCGTCTTGCTTAAACGATCATAGACAGCTGTTCCAGGTGAAGCAACCTCAACCACTAAATCAGGGGCACCAACAATACGCTTTTCCGCAATTTTTCCCAGGTTCTCACGCAAAAGCACAAGCACATCAGGTTGACAGACCGTATCGAGTGCAAGCTCGACATCCAGAGGAGCCATAAGCACCCTGCCTAGACCTGCAAAGTCAATGCACTGACAGAGATAGAAAAACAATCTACCCACAATAAATTGATGGTTTGGACTCGGTGATGGGGACATCAGCAACACTCCATCCATAAGTTCATAGCGCCGCCCATCATCCGGCAGAGCAGCATAATCTGAAGATGTCCACTGTCCCTGTTGAGGACCTGGAACCTGATTAGCTGGCAATACTACAGCTAACCCTTCTGTTACTGCCATTATTCACCTGCCTTTCGAATCAAGACAATCACTCTTTTCTAGAAGCATACCACATTGCACCGACACGGGCAATCGAAAACCAAAACCATCTCTGAGATGGATCATGGCTTGCTTTTAGTCTCATGGCATGTTAGGATACTGCACAAGTCCGATTAGGGAATTGAAATTCGTCGCAGCTTGGTAAGATAAAAGCATTTTTGGAGCAATTGTAGCCCGATCAGGGATTTCCAGTGAGTGTTTATGCAAAGAAAGTGTCGTCATAGCTATATAAAATACAATGTTTCGTCACAAGCTATGTAAAATATACTTTAGGTCCCATGGGCTTGACTGGTTACCTTGGCTGTGGTAGTCTGCTAGCTAGAGAGCAGTAATACCAACATTGGTTATTCTGCCAAGAGAAAGCGTTTAGAAAGGAGAAAAAAGCAAAAGGGCAATTAATTACATTTCCTAAAACGTCTTCATCTGCCAGGAGGAACCGTTTCGGAAGTAACCAAGTGCCCTCTCAAAAAACGTTCTCAAGCAAGAACGTCTGTGCATACCGCGCCCATTGAAGCACGTTGCATACTGATTATATCAATGTATACGCAATTCCTCAAGTAGGCACATCCCCTCATTGTGGCAAGAATGCACAGATATCCTTCTCATTTAGTTCAAAAGTATTAGCATTGAAAGGTGTATTATGCACAAAATAACAAGGCGTACACACAACAAGACCAAGCGAAGACAGCATAAACGCAGGAGCTATCCAAAACGTCTGACGGCTTTGACAATCCTGCTTTGTCATCTTATCGGCTCACTCGTTTGCCTCCAGCCGGAATTTCGCGCTTTTCTTTTGGCGATATTGCAGCAAAATCACAAGTGGTGGTAGAGTTTCTAGTTTGACTGCCATGAAGCTGATGTATTAGAAGGGGTACCTTCTATTGATGTTTAGACTAATTTGGCTTCGAGCAGCCTGTAGAGCGGGCTCAGGCCCATTTATTAAAAATGGCGCTCAAGCAGCTTCCCAGGCTGATCCAGACGAATTTAGTCTAAACTCCAACTTCTAATACATCAGAGTATACAACCATGATTCGTCTACCAATTTTGCGAATTTTTGGCAACTGACAAAATTTCACTTTGATGCGACACTATCCGTCGCATATGGTGTTTATAATTAGGAGTAGATGAGTTTGGAGATACCTATCTATCATCTCAACCGTTCTTCAATTGTGTCGTCTATTCCCAAGGCACCCTATGTGCCTGAAGAAGGAGGTTTTTGTCCCTATGGATTGGGAAATATTCGGTTTCACTTATGACATCGACAGATCAGAAGTACTGCAAGAGTATATTGAGCAGATTGCCAATAGGAAATTGCTCTATTATAAGGGCATTATACATTACGGTGGCAAAGCTGGCGAAAGTCTCTGGGCACATGTGATGAGTCTAGTCACTACAGTGGAACAGGTTCGTGATCTCTTTAATCTGGATGCAAAGGAGTATAGTTGTCTGCTGCTGGCGATTACTATTCACGATATTAATAAACTTGATCCCTATGGCAAGTTACCCAATGGGAAAACGCGTAGCTATGCCAATGCTGCAACGATTGAGCATATCAAGCAGGAGTTGGAGAGCCTAGAGGCCAGAGATTTCTTCCCTGAGTGGCAAAACTATCTGTATGACATCACCTATCTGGCACATGGTCACGAAGTCATGTCTCAACAGGGCGACCAGTCTAATCAGAACTACATCAAGCAATGCCAACTGGACGGAGACCGACTGGAAGGTCCTCTGTGCCACTTGATGAAATTTGCGGATGCTGCTGATAATTCGCATTCAGGCAATTATGCCACCCATGTCGAAAAACATATTCGTGACAAACTGGTGCAACATTTGAATGCTGCACTCAATGCTCACGTACATCCTCGTCGCTTCCGGTTTATTGGGCATCGTCTCGCTGAACTACGAGGCATTGAGACAAATATCATGCACAATCAAATCGTGTCTTTCCTGCAAGAAAGGTATGGTGAGAAGGCATGTATTGATCTGCTTTATCATCCAACTGGTGTGGATTACTTGCTTGACAAGAATATCCAGTTTCATTGGTCTTCACAGGATTTGCGTATACTTGCGCACCGCATTAGTCAGAGGTTTGCCGAGTTGCAATCTAATCAGTTGGCGCAATTTATTAAGGCCAAGCCCTCCGGTATTAGTGTCGATGATGCAGCTATGCAAAGTGGCGCTCCTCTGAGCAGTATTTTTATGCATATGCGCAATATTGCTGAACGAAAGCAGTACAAACTAGAGTGGCGTGAACAACGCAATACTTTTGCTCGCCAGGATTTAGAGTCCTACCTGACAGAGCAATCGGGCGATACCAATCTGCAAGAGCGTGTTGGAATGTGGTTGCGCGAAACTTCTGTGGTCCCTGGCAATGAGGAGGCACTCAAACGAGGCGAGCTTTTGATGGCCTATCGCAACTTTTTGAAGGATCATCGTGAGGAGCAGCTCAAGGCTATCAAGCAGGATGCCTGGGATCGTGTTGCACGTCTCTACCAAATACCTGCCGAACATGATGCAATCTATAATCTCATCGATCCGTATCGTCGAGGCTATTGTATGGCGCGGGATCTGCCTGTTCGTTCACTTGATGCAATGACAGAGGACGCACTGGCAGACCTGGCTCAGTTAGAGATGCAAGCCAGTCAAGTAGTTCGCAAAGGGAAGAAAGGTCAAGTTGAAGCCTCTCCAGATACTGAGGTGGAGGGAGAAGGATCATCAGCTCAAGCGTTCGATGATGCCTATCTGGTTGAGTATCTAGAACGTAATCTCAATTTATGGGATAGCGTCGCTACGGTACCAGCGCAATCTGTCGATTTCAGTGCTAGTTTGCGGCGTTACGCGGATAGCAAACGTCTGCATACACAGTGCTGTTATTGTGGGAGTACACTGCAAGCCGGAGAATGGATGGCAATCCAGGTCCCACCAAATATTGGAGTGCAGAGCTTCTCTAACCGTCTGGAAGCTGGCACTTCACGTGAACCGAAACGCAATGTGTGCGATGTCTGTCGCATACAGTTCATTCTTGAAAAGCTGGCCTGGCGGTCCCACCGTGACAAGCAGGGAAGCGAGCAGGTCACATTCTATCTTCATTGCTTTCCCTATTCATTTTTCACGCAGCCCTTGCTGCTCGCATGGTGGCTAAGTATCGATAGGCTACGCCGTGAGGATCACACTGCTCTGTTTCTAGATACCAGATCTTACTTCAAAGACTGGGAAAAGACTTACACCAAATTTCAGGGGAAAGTGCAATATACCTATAGAGGGCTTGAAGGGGTGAGCATTCCAGCTTTTTCAGAGGCTCTTAGCAATACGCCCATCTTGCCACTGATTATTGGGAAGAGTTCCGGCAAGAGCTATGGACATAAGTTTCTTGTAGCTTTGGAAAAAGCGGTATTGCTAAGCCTCTGGTTTGATTGCCGTCTAATCCTGTCACGCTTACCTACTCCATTATTAAACCTGGAACGCGAGTATATTGATAATGAGCCAGTTGCTCTATTGGTGGAAAACACGCCACAGGTGATGAGTTGGTTACTGCCAGCCAATACACTGACGCGCCCTATGGTCAATAGACTCTGTCAAAAATTGCAGGGATTGCATCAGATTGCAGAGAAGCTGACCACGAACGGCGATGAATTCTACTCGCTCATATACGATCTGATTGCTGCTGCAAGTACCGATCCGCTGAAACTGTACCATGAGACGGATCGCTACATTGAACGCTTTGTCGCACAGAAGAAAGGCAAAAATCCCGATCATCAGGCGATCAATCTCAGCCAAGCCATAGCACCACTGATTGAAACCTTACTCAGAGAGGAGAATATGAATGATTGAATTAAAAACGTTGGCAATTCATGCCGCACGACATCGCATTCGTGGACGCTCATATAAGCGCAATTCACTGCTCAAGCCGCTTGACTTCATTTTAGATGAACTGGATCGCTGCCCCGATCCACAGAATGAGAATGAAATCGAATTTGTGAAGACAAGCAGTAAAGGCCTGATCTTTGAACATGTCAAACGTGTTGCCAGGGGCGTACACGAGCAGGATATCTACGATTACGTTGACTTGTTCTTTGATAGGGTACTCGCGGAGGCTCATCACCACAATGTCAACAAACTCTTGCAACGCGAACGATCTATCCGGAGCGCTTACCTAGTCTACATGCGTGAGGAACTCGCTAAGATTTTTGTCTCTAAAGGCAAGGCAGGTAACACTGACGACGCAATGCAAACTATGGATGAAACCGCATCTACAGAGAACGATCTGGAAGAGCAAGAGGAGATCTGATCATGCCTCAAGAGTGCTCTTATTCTTGGGCAATATATGCAACTAAATAGCACAAGCAAGAAAGGATAACATTACATGAACATTCCTAGCAATTTGACCATTCTGAGCAAGTACAAAGAGTATCTGCCAGAAACCTATGACAACTTTCCTCACGGACGCTATGTGAGTCTGATAATCATTCGTAAGACCGAATCAGAGACCATTTTCCGCACAGAGGGAAGTGGTGAGGGCCTTTCTAAAGAAATTGTGACCGCTGGCAAAGAAAATTCCACACGACTGCGCCGTGTCGTGATCAGCAAGCGCAAGCAGACTGCTGTCGAACGTAGAACAGGACGCGAATTGCTTCGTGAGCATGATCTCCTGAAGATAGCAGAGGGCAGTAAAGAAAAGCATATCTGTGCCCTCAATACTAATGCGCCATGTGGCAAGTGCATTGATTGCATGTTATATGGCTATGCCGTTGGTGGTGGTGGCGCACAGAAAAGCAGAGTGATGACAGATGATGCTTATTCGATAGCTCCAGTCTCGCAAGTGACAGCCAAACGCACGTTTAATGCTACCTTTGACAATGGTACCATGCGTAATCCTTTCACTAAGGAGGCCTCGACATCGATTAATGAAGATGAGTATGTGTTGCCTGAAACGCATTTCCTTGACATCGAAACACTCAAAGACGTGACGGCAGGCGAATTGCAATATGTCATTGGGAATATTTTACGCAGTAGCCGCTATGGTGCGATTAGTAGTCGTCTTGGTCGGGTACGCAATACGTTGGTAGCAATGATCTTTAGCGATACCGAACTATTCTCTAATCTGGAACTGACTCAACATGTGTACGATATCCTCAAAGGATCAGACCAGGAATTACCATTCCCCCTCTCGGATCAGGCTATCAAGGACGCAGTTCATCAAGCCAGCGACGAGTTGCTCAAACGTGTGGTCGGCCGAGTACCTGTTGTGGTACGTGATGCAGTTTTGGAACAGGTCATCGACGAAACGATCACACTCTATCGAGACAATGAACAACTGCTTACACTCTTACAAGCAGTTGAAAAAGGGTATGAAAAAGCGCAACCCAAAAGTACGAACGGCACCAAGTAAATTGTGGAGATCGACGCTAATCAGGTTTTTAGTCCTGAAGGGATTGAAATATGACAGTACATATCTATCGCGCCGATCTCACTCTCATGGAGCATACCTATTTCGCTTCTCGTGAAATAGGGACGCTCTATGAGAGTGAGCCGCTCATCGGCAATTATGCTCTGACCTATGCTCTAGGATTGTGCGCTGCTCCGTATGACTGGAGTGGACCACCACGCTATAAGCAGGACCTCGGGCCACTCAACGAGCAAGGGCTCTATGTGACACCAGCCACGTTTCTACCGGGCAAGCTGCGTTTTGCGTTCAGCCAGTTCAATGGGCAGTCGGATAGTTACTACTTCCGGTTCGATCAGAATGCTATTGCGACTAACCCCACCAAGAAGGCACGAGCAGCAAATTTTCCACAGAGCGGCAAGATACGCATGCTCGGCATTGAGAGTCAAGCGCAATTCTATCTGCTCTCCCTTCATGGTGAGCCACCTTTATTGCCAGGATACATCCGTCTGGGCAAGTTCAACAGCAAAGCGCGTGTGGAGTGGAAACAACTCAAACTTGCTCGAGAAGAACCAAAAGAAGTGGAGCAAGAGATCAAGTTCTTTCTGAATGCAGCTGATCTTCCCTCTACCATATTGCCTAGTCTGCGCGACTTTTCGATCTATAACATCTATCCAGCTCCATTGCTAAGTCGATGCCGCTTATCCGGCTCCTTCTGGCAAGCTATAACAGCAGAGGGTCAGCAGGTTTTTCTTCCTGCTGGGATGCGCTATGGCGTTGAGACACTTTAGCTACTCCGGGGGAACGGTGGGTGCAATGAATGCTACTGCGGAAAATTTCCATAGGCATGTCAGGATAAGAAAAAAGGAGGAACTAACATTATGCTTTCGATGACCCTGCTACCACAGGATGAATATCGCTGGCTAGGAGAAAATCCTTCTCCCGCTACTTTTCCTTCAGAAGATAAAGATGCACCTCGCTATCCCCTTTATCACCAGTGGCGCACCTACAATGCAGATGCACCTATTATTGTCAATACCTATAATACTGGCACAGGTAAGACAAAAGCAGCATTGCTGCGTCTACTTAAGCGGGCTAGAGACAAAGGTATTACGAGGCTGAACCCAACTGATGGCAATGCACTACTGATTGCACCGACCAATGAGTTGATATTGCAGCATGCTAAAGATGCGAAGGATTTTTGTGAGGAAAATGATCTGCCATACCGTGTGATGGCCTTGACCCGCGAGAAGCTAGACAGCGATCTGAAGGAAAAGTATGTTAGTGAAGCAAATGTGCGGCGAGCAAAAGCTTTCCACGATATCATTAACGATCCTAGCCAGATTGATAATGATACAACGAAACGAGCAACGATCTTTGTGGTCAATCCTGACATCTTCTATTACGCGATCTATCAGTGCTACAATTCCTTCGACCGTGGCTCAATCTTCCATGACTTCTTTGGTTTACCTAATTACCTGATCATTGATGAGTTCCATTACTATGATCCCAAGCAACTAGCAACCTTTCTCTTTTTCATCAAACTGTCGCGACACAGAGGATATGTTAGCGACGGTGCCTCGAAGAAACAACGACAAATTTGTATTCTTACTGCGACACCTCGCCCAGAGGTTAAACGTTATCTGGAAGATCTAGGATTGCGCATTGACTGGATTGAACCAAACAAACCTATTCCGCCTGAACATCAGCCATATATTGAACCTGTCCGTGCACTCGCGCAGCTAGAACTGACAGTCTATAGCACAGAGGAATTGCAGATGGGCGAGCGGGGAGAACTGGCGGGAGGATTACCTCAACTAGTCATGCGGGAACATCAAGATATCAAGAAACGGATCGAACAAAGAGAGGATGGCGCTATTATCTCCAGTTCACTTGCAACTATTAGCCGTGCATACAAACAGCTATTAAGAAACATTCCCGAGGATAAGATGGGGCGAATTACTGGAGTAGAGCAGCGTGATCAGCGTGGGATAGCAAAGGAACGACCATTGATTCTGGCAACACCTACTGTGGACATTGGCTATAATTTTGACCGTTCTCAGAAAAAACCTCGCCAGAATATCGATTTCCTCTATTGCGACGCCTTCGCTGGCGATGAATTGATCCAACGTTTGGGAAGAGCTGGTCGCGTGCTGGCTCTGGAGAAAGAAGAATACAAGATCCATCCTAGCATTGCCTCAGCAGTCATCAGTCCAGAAGACTATCAACTGCTCAAGGAAAATGAATATGATGGTAGAAATATCGAACGTACAGAATTGGCAAAGCTAGCCCTCAAGATGTCCAGGAAAAATGATCTGTATGCCTACGTCAAAACTGGCTCAATCGTAGAGATTTTCCATTCTGTCAAGATCCTTCAGCAAGGAGAAGATGATCAAGGAAAGACAGAGTTGGATGCTTTTCTCAAGGCATTACACCAGTATTTTGCAGGTGAAGAGGATGCCAAGCGGCGACCACTCAACATTAACTACCTCCGTGCTCTAGCATACCAATTTGACTCAAGACAGCGATCCTATGGGGCACTCCATACTATTCCCCAGGAAGTATTCGATAAGCTTCCTCTCGTTCTTGGTAGGCGCATATCTGATGATCCATCAAACTTCGATGATGAGCGGACAGTACATTGCCTGAAAGCTATCCATAAGCGTTTAGCAGAGGCTCCAAAACATGAAATATCATCGCTTAGCGGAAATGCTCGTGAAGCATCTAAATGGCTTCGCAAGGATCTCAAAGAGTACTTTAAAGAGCGAGCCCACTTCAGCTTTCGGGAGAGCTTCCAGCCTCCGTTAGCTCTGATACATGATCCGGACAAGTTGCTTTCCAGTAAGGATGTGACAACCTATAGTGTCCTGCACATCCTTCGGTATTATCATGCAGACTTCGATGAGACGTTGGAGAAATGGAAGAAGTACGCAAACCAAGAACCAAGCAATATTGATCTGAAAAACGTTGCTGTCTATTGCCGCTTGCGTGAAATGCGTGACGAGCTATTGCAGGTTGGCTTGAGGCTGGATGCAACGGAATATACTAAGGATGCCTGGGAAGAAGAGTTTGCTTATCAGGTGACAACACTTTATGGCTTGGAAATTGTTGCTCTGAACGAGCATAGCGGGCTGAAACCATCAGTACAATCGTCGCTTAGCGAGCAGTTCGTACCAGCATTTGTTGCTTCAAATGATGCTCGTAGTTATACCCGTGCTGAGATGCACAAATTAAGGAAACAGGCTCGCTTTTATCCGGTACCACTGGAGGTAACCTTCTGTGATGGGAGTTACCACAACTACGATGCCATTCTTGGTACGATGGCATTCCAGATTTGTGCGGAGATCCCATACTGGGCAATGGTCAAAGATCGACGCAAGACACAGCTGGAAGACGATGCACCAATCATCTGTTAGTTAGGAAAGATACGATGACTACAAATACTACTCCACAGACAGAAAAGGGTGAACTCTTCTCCATGCTGGTACGCCTGCACCCAGTTGAAGCTGGTCAGGTCTCGCCTAGTTCTGGAAGTCAGTTGCAGGCGGCGTTTCTAGATATGGTGCGTCAGGGTGATCCATCCCTGGCCTCTTGGTTACATAGCCCGAATCAACGCCGCCCGTACACCCTCAGCCTGTTGCAAGGCTTCAATCATCTTTCGGAGTCCGAGCGGATCGAGGCTACCTATAAACATCGAGAAGTCGAGGTTCGTCCTGGACAGGTCTACTGGCTGCGGATAACCATGCTGGATACTAATGTCTTTCGTTCGTTCGTCCAGTATATGGTTACCCACCCGCGTGCATTGAAGGTGCATATCGGGAATGCCGACTTCGAAATTAGTCGTCTGATTACTACTCCTGATCCCCATGCTAGCACATCAGCGTGGGTAGCCAGTTCATCCTTTGCCGAGTTGCGTACCCTAGAACCAGCAGAGAAAAAATATATCTTTGAGTTTGCCTCCCCCACGACCTTCAGCAAGGGGCAAAAGCCATGGGGAAAGCTCTTGAAGCTCTTCCCCGAACCAGCAGACGTGTTTGAAAGTCTGGCCCGTCAATGGGAGTCCTTCGCGCCAACACAACTCCGTCTCAGTTCTTATCACCTGACTCCGCAGGATATTGCCGCCTGGTGTGCAGAAAACACCATTGTCACCAATTACACGTTGGAGACACGCTATCTGCCTTCACAGAAGTTCGGCCAGACGGGCTTCTTTGGCATGATTACCTATGAAGTGAAAGGGTCTCTTGCAGCATCAGAGGCACGGTGGCTGACCCCATTAGCTCGTTTTGCCCTCTTTGCTGGCATCGGCTACAAAACAACCATGGGCATGGGACAGGCTCGCTGCACTATTGCCAGTAAAGATACGATGTTGCAAGACGAGACAACACAGGAAAGAGGAGAATAATGCCTGATATGCATCCCGAAGCTATACCACTCTCACTATTAAATGCATTGGAATATTGTCCACGTCGCTTCCATTATGAATTCGTACAAGGGGAAATGCTGGTCAATGAGTTTGTCCTGGAAGGTACGTTGCAGCATCAACGTACCGATATACCGGGGCAGCAGACCATCGGCAACGACGGTATCCGAACAAGCCGCGTCCACTTATGCAGCGAAAGGCTCCACCTCTCAGGCTTTGCCGATCTGGTTGAAGAGGTAGATGGACTGACCATTCCAGTCGAGTATAAACACGGCAAGGAGGGTAAGTGGCTTAACGATCATGTGCAATTGTGTGCACAGGCGTTATGCCTGGAAGAACGACTGCCAGACAAGTCACTGATCCCATATGGATACATCTTCTACTTTGGCTCACGTAAACGTGTCCAGGTACACTTCACTCCAGAGCTACGCGCGAAAACTCAGGAAGTTATCGAACAAGCACTGCGGTTAGCAGTACAGAAAATTGCACCACCGCCACTTGATGGCAAACTAGCTGCGCGTTGTCGCGATTGCAGCTTGCGCCCATTGTGTCTGCCGGAAGAAGTAAAATTGTTAACGAAAGAAGGTTCATATGCCCACACTTTACCTGACTGAAGATTACGCCCTCGTCAAACGTGATACTGAGGATTGTTTATTGATCCAGATTCCCGAGCGACGTGGTGAGGGAGGATCAGTCACTGCTGCAGCCTACAAAAAACGTATTCCATTGATAAAGGTAGACACTGTAGTTATTCTAGCTGATGTGACGATGACCTCCTCTGCGGTACACATGCTTATGGACAAGAACATCGAAATTCACTATCTGGACAAATTGGGTCAGTTCAAGGGATGTATCTCACCTGGCCTCACCAAAAACTCATATCTGCGTCTGGCTCAACATCGTGCACACAACGATATGGTCAAGCGGTGTGAACTGGCAAGAAAATTTGTCATTGGCAAGCTATCGAACCAGCGTACCATGCTTCAACGTTCAAACCGACGCTTGCCTGGTCAACCCTTCGACCAGGAAATAGATCAGATCGCAACCTTGCTTCGTCGTCTGGCAAGCCTACCTATAGAAACGCCAGCTGGCCCTGTACTTACCAGCGGTGATGCTGGCATTAGTGGAACACTACTAGAGACCATCTTAGGATTAGAAGGAGCGGGAAGTGCAGCCTATCTGCATTGTTTCGGCAAGATGCTGGCCGATCAACAGCAGTGGCCATTCTCAGGCCGTGTCAAACGTCCGCCGACAGACCCAGTCAACGCCCTACTCAGTTACGGCTATGCAGTGCTAACGAACCGGGTTGCCAGCATGGTCCAAGTTGTTGGCTTTGATCCCTTTGTTGGCTATCTCCACAGCTCAACGTACGGACGTACATCACTGGCACTCGACCTCATGGAGGAGTTTCGCCCCATCATCGTAGATTCTGTTGTACTCACATTGCTCAACAACCGAATGCTCACCAGAGACGACTTTGCAGTCGAACTTGGAGCATATCGATTGAAGAAAGAATCGAAGAAGATCTTCTTCACACGTTTTGAGGAGCGCCTTAGCGAAGAAATCACGCATCCCGTCTTTGGATACAAAAAAAGCTACCGAGAATGCATTGAAATCCAGGCAAGACTAGTTGCGAAATATCTGTCCGAAGAGATACCGGAATATCCTCCATTGCTTATTCGATAGATGCGCTTAGGCAGGAGACAAAGACATGGCACTCAAGACAATTCCCATTGGACAAAAGACATGCTATATTGTTGCATATGACATTCCCAACGATAGAAGGAGAACGAAGATTCACAAAGTGCTGACTGGTTTCGGAACTTGGACCCAATATTCCTTATTCGAATGTTTTCTCTCAAAGAAAGAGTTCATCCAATTGAAGGCCAAACTAGCCAAACACATCGAGGATACGCAAGACAGCGTCCGTTTTTATCCTCTGTGTGCCAACTGCGTGGACCGAGTAGAGACCGTTGGAGGGCAACCGCCAACAGAAGAAACTCTCTTCATCGTCTAGCAAGCTACAAATCCTGCGAGAGGTAGGTGTAGTGAAGCCTCTGAGCATAGCCTCTCGCATGGCTCTACAAGACAGCTCATGAGCAAAGGAGTTATTTTAGATGCAAAATTCAGGCCCGCTTACATGCCAAAAAAGGAGGCTCTCGCAAAATGTTGCATTTCTCCGCTTGTAGAGCTATACTACAGGCACGCGGTCGAAATGGGGATGACAGCCCGGTAGGGATTGTGCGACGAGGGTTACAATCTTCCTCCACTTCATGTAGAGCGGTCGAAATGGGGATGACAGCCCGGTAGGGATTGTGCGCATGAAATAAATAGTGCTTTAAAAGCTATTCAGAGTCGAAATGGGGATGACAGCCCGGTAGGGATTGTGCGTTGACGTTTGCCACGACCTTGTATAACTTCAGAACAGTCGAAATGGGGATGACAGCCCGGTAGGGATTGTGCGCCTTCTAACGGCGGAAAGTGTTGCTCATTGAGAGCCGTGTTTAAGCAGTGACACGAGGATGGAGTGGCCTGCGTCCAACAGCGGCACTGTTGGGGGTGGGAAGCCCACTGACAAAG
>Ga0207416_1000539_pt1 | contig 63354 bp, 59 predicted proteins | sample PaiPotPPM11metaG_FD_184107 | JGI IMG/M metagenome (GOLD analysis project Ga0207416, IMG submission 184107) | Iron sulfur acid spring bacterial and archeal communities from Banff, Canada, to study Microbial Dark Matter (Phase II) - Paint Pots PPM... ... | reverse complement strand
CTATCGGCTACGCGAACGGCGTAAGGCGGGTATCGGCCTGCCCGCGTCCAAATCCAAAGCGAAGGTGGGTCAAAATTAAACCGGCGATCCGCTAGAAAAGTGGGTCAGTTTTCGTCCGGCGTTAACAGTCAATGTCTTCCCGCGCCATTCTGAGATACCGCACTCTTCGCATAAATTACGCAGTACGCCGGCCTCGAGAAGTCTGCGCTTGATCGTGTAACGGCTCTTCGAGCTCCGCAGTATTTGGTCCAAAGACCATCGGCGAGTCCGAGTCACGATGCGTCCCGTCGCAATCGCTTTTCGCCACGTATCTTTGGCAAAGCCGAACTTGGCCCGGCATTCTAAATAACCGTGACCCTCGTCATAATAGCGTTGTATATCTGGCCAGGCGTACTTGTAAGAACCTCTCGCCATACGAACATATGTTCGCATAAAAGCGTTGCCGCAAAATGGCCGCCTTGTAGAAAAAATCGCTTAGCCCCAGCCGGATTCGAACCGGCGTTACCGCCGTGAGAGGGCGGCGTCCTCGGCCAACTAGACGATGGGGCCATGGTTCCGGAGGATGGATTCGAACCACCGAAATGGCCGGGTCAGAGCCGGCTGCCTTACCGCTTGGCTACTCCGGAATGTTCGGCGCTATACTACCCCGAGCGCAACCCTTCATGCAACCTCTTTCGACGCTTGCGTTGTGTACCCGAAAACCCCCGTTGACTGTCGCAGTTTGCGCTAGGCGCGCGCAGCTTTTCGAGACGGACGGCAGTCACTCGCAATGCCCTTGACGCTGTCAATTGAATGCTGGCCCGACTTACCACGCCCTCTTGCTAAACGGCGAATTGACTGATGAGTCTTAGCTTGATGTTATAGTGGCTTTTTCCGCATTTACGCCGTCGATCGCGAAAGCGTGAAGGCTTAACGCGAAGGTTCCCCCCGCTTTGTCGCCTTTATCCAAGCCGTATGTGAGAAGCCGAAGCGCTTCCGACATTCTACAAACCCGTGACCTTGATCGTGATACCGTTGAACCGCTTGCCAATCATGAATCTTTCGCATGCGAAAATCGTAGCGAAACGGTATGACCACACTGTGGCACCTTGATGAGCGGGAAAAAACATATGGGAAAAGCAACCATTCCCAGGTGCAGGCAATCGTCTTAGTCGGCGGTGAGGGAACGCGGCTGCGGCCGCTGACCTTCGGCACGCCCAAACCGATGGTGCCGATCATGAACGTGCCGTTCCTGGCGCGGACGCTGGAACGGCTGCATGAAGTCGGCATCGACGACATCATCCTGCCGGCAGGCTACATGCCGCAGGCGATCACGGAATACTTCGGCGACGGATCGCGCCTGGACATGAAGATCACGTACGTGATCGAAGACGAACCGCTCGGAACCGCCGGCGCGATAAAAAACGTCGAGCAATACATCGACCGGCCGTTCTTCGTGCTCAACGGCGACATTCTGACGAGTCTCGATCTCAAAGGGATGATGGCGTACCACAAAGAGAAGGGCGGCCTCGGCGTCCTTCATTTGATAAGGGTAGAGGATCCATCCGCGTTCGGCTGCGTCGTGCACGACGAAAACGGGCGCATCAGCGCGTTCGTCGAGAAGCCGCCCAAGGGCCAAGAGCCGACAAATGAAATCAACGCCGGAACGTACTTGCTCGAACCGCGCGTGCTGCAAATGATTCCGCCCGGACGCAACGTCTCGATCGAGCGCGAAACGTTCCCGAAGATCCTCGCCGAGGGGCATCCGCTCTACGCGTTTACGACGGGCGATTATTGGATCGACGTTGGACGGCCGGAGCAATACCTGACCGCGCATCGCGACATTCTCTCCGGTGCAATGCCGCTGCGCCTCGAGCCCGGGATCAGCGGCGAGGGTGCAAAAAATGTACCGCAAGAGGCACTGGTCGCTCCGGTGCACATCGGCCCCAATGCGCAGATCGATCGCAGTGCGCGAGTCGGTCCCGACGTCGTCGTCGGATCGGGGTGCACGATCGGCGCGAATGCGCGCGTCAAGGATTCCGTGCTCTGGGATGATGTGACGGTCGAAGCGCGTGCAACGATTGAAGAAACGATCATTGCGAGCGGTGGGCGTATCGGCGAAGGTGCGACGATCGGTCGCGGAAGCGTGATCGGCCACGACGCTGTCGTCGAACCGGGTACGATAGCACCGGAGGGCTCGCGCATCGGCCCGTCTGCACCGATTGCCGCTCGCTAGGCCGCCTCGCTGGCGAGGAAAGACCGTGCTTTTAGCGAAGCAAGCAAGCAGGTTTATCCCTTCCTTTCTTTCGGGTATAAACCGCAAGCGATGCAGGGGGTGGGTTGCCAGCTTAGCCCCTTTGTAGGATTTCTGTACGCATGTCGAGTGGAGAGCGTTCGTGGTAGTTAGTGGGCCTGCCGACGCGCTGGCCGTGATCTCAGTTCCGCGCATCCTTTTTATGGGGTCGTTTCCGCCCCGGGAATGCGGGATCGCCACCTTCACGCGGGACGTCGTAGACTCGTTCGACAGCGCGTTCCACACCAGCAGCGAGATCATCGCGATCGACGAACCGGGCGGCGAATTGCGTTTGTACGGTCCAAAAGTCGCCGCGCGACTGCAAGAAGAGAATCGCGAATCGTACTTGGACATCGCCGCGATGGTCAACGCGCATCCGGCGGAAGTGCTCAACATCCAGCACGAGTACGGCCTCTTCGGTGGGGAACGCGGCGAGTGGCTGATCGACACGCTGCGCGCCATCGAAAAGCCTGTCGTGCTGACGCTGCACACCGTCCTGCCGGAGCCGGATGAGACGATGCTGCGCGTCACGCGCGATCTCTGCAAATACTCCGCCGGCGTCGTTGCGCTCTCCGAAACCGGCAAAGAGCTACTCGCGCGCGTCTACCGAACCGATCCGCAAAAGCTGCGCGTGATCCATCACGGCGTTCCGGACGTGCCCTTCCGCGGCACGGATGCGGCTAAAGCGTCCTTCGGCATCGGTCAACGCTCCGTCGTCTCGACGTTCGGTCTGATCAACCGCGGCAAAGGCCTCGAGTACGCAATCGAAGCGATGCGTGAAGTCGTAAAGCGTCATCCCGAAGTGCTGTACTTGATTCTCGGTGAGACGCATCCCGTCGTGCGCCGGCGCGAGGGAGAGTCGTACCGCGAATCGCTGCAGGCGCTGGTCCACCAGTACGGGCTGAAGAACAACATTTTGCTGATCGACAAGTATCTGGATTTCGATGAAGTGGTCAGCTACTTGGAAGCGACCGACGTGTACCTGACGCCGTACTTGAATCCGACGCAGATCGTGAGCGGCACGCTTGCGTATGCGGTTGGATGCGGCAAAGCGATCGTTTCGACGCCTTACCTTTACGCTGAAGAACTTCTCGCCCATCATCGCGGCTTCTTGTGCAACTTTCGGGACGCGAAATCGATCGCGCAAACCGTCATCGCGCTGCTCGACGATCCGTCGCTGCGCCGCGCCACCGAGCGGCGCGCCTACCGTTTCGGCCGTCAAATGACCTGGCCGCACGTCGCCAGCGAGTACGGCACTCTTTTCGCCGAACTAGCGCCGCCGCGCGTGGAGCTGGTCCATTCCGCGTAGCTTCAAACGTCCCGCCGCACTGCCCACGCTCCAGCACCTGATCGCGCTGAGCGACGACGTCGGCGTGATTCAGCATGCGACCGAGGACATCCCGAATCGCTCGACCGGCTACTGCACCGATGACGTGTCGCGCGCCTTCATGGTCGTGCTTTCCAAACTCGAAATCGATTCGAAGGACGGACTCGCCGAAAGGCTGGCTTCGATCTATTTGGCTTTTCTGCACGACGCGCAGCTGCACGACGGACGCTTCCACAACTTCATGGCGTACGAGCGGCATTGGCTCGACACGATCGGCACGCACGATTCAGTCGGGCGCGCGATGTGGTCGCTGGGTTACGGCATGCGATATGCGCCGCGTGGAACCTGGCGTCGCGTCTGCAAGCGGCTCTTCGACCGCGGCGTCGAGTCGCTCGAATGGCTGCAGTTTCCGCGCTCGCAGGCCTATGCCGCGCTCGGCTTGTCGCATGCAGCTGCGTCCAGCGCCGCCGATCTGGAGGCGCCGCGCTATCGTGCCGTTTTGCGCGATTTTGCCGAGGCGCTCAAGAAACGCTATCTGGACGTCCGAGGCGGCCCGGAGTGGCAATGGTTCGAAAACAGCATGACGTACGACAACGCGCGGTTGCCTGAGGCGCTGCTTCGCGCGGGGATGACGCTGCAGGACGACGACCTTATCGCGATCGGACTGCGCACGCTCGAATTCTACGAGCGAACCACGGTCGAGGACGGCGTCTTCGTTCCGATCGGCAATGAGGGCTGGTACGATCGCGGCGGTACGCCGCGGGCGCAGTATTCCCAGCAGCCGCTCGAGGCCGTGGCTTTAATCGATGCCGCGCTGGCGGCATTCGACGCGACCGCCGATCCGGCATTTCGTACGCTGGCGCACGTCGGACTCGATTGGTACTACGGGCGCAATACGCGTGGAATCGTGATGGCGCGCAACGGCGGCTGCTTGGACGGGCTGAACGAGAAGTCGGTCAACCTCAATATGGGCGCCGAATCGACGCTTGCATACCTCGCGGGCGCATATGCAATGGCGGCGCGCCCCGCCGCGACCCTCTCCGTCGCACGATAAAAGTCACAGGTTCGACGGGCGAGGCCGCATTTGAGGCCGCGTCGAACATTACTACAATGATCACGAGGACCGACGCCCTCAACGATGTACAAGAGGCGGCAGTTCGCCATGCGAACGGGCCGTGTTTGATCTTTGCCGGCGCCGGCAGCGGAAAGACGCGCGTCCTTACGCACCGCATCGCTTACCTACTGCGCGAGCTCGAAGTCGCTCAGGATCGCATCCTTGCCGTGACGTTCACGAACAAAGCCGCCGGCGAGATGAAGTCTCGCCTCGAACGCATGGTGGGCACTGCGGCGCGTGATCTTTGGGTCGGCACCTTTCATTCCATGTGCGTGCGCATTCTGCGGCGCGACGGTTCACGAGCCGGAATCGCGCACAATTTTGCCATCATCGATGAGGCGGATCAGCGGACGCTCCTTCGCGACATCCTCGAAGATCTTGACTACGACGAGCGGCAAGTGACACCGGGAGCATGCCTCGCGGAAATCAGCAAGGCGAAGAACGCCTTGATTTGGCCGGATGATTACCGCGCTAAGAATCAGTCGTTCATAGGCGAGCGCTACGCGAACGTGTACACGGAGTATCAGCGGCGCCTTGCCGAATCCAACAGTCTGGACTTCGACGACCTTATCGTTCGTACGATCGATCTGTTCGAGAACGACAAGCAGACGCGCACGAAATGGCAGAACAAGTTCCAGTACGTGCTCGTCGATGAATACCAAGACGTCAACTTCGCGCAATACCGGCTGATTGCAATTCTGGCTGAAAAGCACAAGAACGTGACGGTCGTCGGGGACGACGATCAGTCGATCTACTCTTGGCGCGGCAGCGACTATCGCATGATCCTCCGCTTCGAGGAAGATTTTCCGGGCGCGAAGGTCTTCACGCTCGAGGAGAACTACCGGAGCACGCAGGCGATCCTCGATGCAGCGAATGCGCTCGTCGCCAACAACAAGACGCGCGCGCCGAAGAACTTGTTCACGCGCCGCGCGCCGGGCGACGGTCTGACGGCATTTGCGGCGGACACCGAGCGTTCGGAAGCGCGCTACGTGATCGAAAAGGTCAAGGAGCTCGTCCGCGAGGGCTCCGCATATAAAGATTTCTTAGTGCTCTATCGCACAAACGCTCAGTCGAGGGTCTTTGAAGAAGCGCTCATCACCGAGGGCATTTCTTATCGCGTCGTGGGAGGCGTCGGCTTTTACGCGCGCACCGAAATCAAAGATATCGTTGCATACCTGCGTTACATCGAGAACCCGTCGGACGCGATCGCTTTCAAGCGCATCGTCAACGTTCCCCGGCGCAGCATCGGTCAGCAAACGCTTGCGAGCCTCGTGCAGGCGGCCACCAAAGCAAAAGTTTCCGTTGGTGAAGCGGTTTTCGATCGTGAGTTGCTGAAGCGCGCGGTTCCGAAGAAAACCCGGGAGTTGGAACGCTTTGCCGAGTTGATCGAAAGCCTGCGCAAGCGTCTCCCGGACTACACGATCGCCGACATGCTCATCGCGGTGATGGAGGAATCCGGCTACGTGCGCGAGTTGCGCAGCGAAGACACCGTCGAAGCGCGAACGCGCCTGGAGAACCTCCAGGAATTGGTTGGCGTGGCGCGCGAGTATGAAACCAATGAGCCGGAGGGGACGCTTCCGGGATTTCTCGCAAACATCGCACTGATCAGCGACTTGGACGCTCTCGACGATGAATCGTCGTACGTCACGCTGATGACCCTCCATGGCGCTAAAGGGTTGGAGTTTCCGAACGTTTTTCTTACCGGCCTTGAAGAAGGCGTCTTTCCGCACTCGCGCGCTTTGGTCGAAATGACGGAGCTGGAAGAAGAACGCCGCCTGGCGTACGTCGGCGTGACTCGCGCGATGGACCGGCTCTTCCTTTCTTATGCCGAACGCCGTACGCTTTTCGGCAACACGTTCGCGCATCCGAAGTCGCGGTTTCTCGAAGAGATGCCCGAAGTCGAGATGCTTGGCGGCGTCGTGCTGCCGCGCCCCGCCGGCGGAAGGTGGCGCGAAGTGGCGATTCACGAAAGTGCCGGCGCCGGCGTCAGCATGAATCTCAAGCCGGGCGATCGCGTGCGCCATCCCAAATGGGGCGAAGGCACGATAGGCGGCGTCGTCGGCGCCGGTAATGATGGACTCGTGACGATCGACTTCCCCAACGTCGGACAGAAAATGGTCATGCTGAAGTACGCGCCGCTCGAAAAAATTTAGGGTCTGCCGCACCGCGCCCGATGCTGAAGGTCGCGATTGCCGGAGCGCTCGGGCGCATGGGATGCCTGACACATGAAACGATTCAAAATGCTCCCGACTTAGCCTACGCCGGGGGCTTTGCGCGCACTGCCGTTTCGGACTCTTCGATCTACGACGACCTCGGCCGCATGCTGGACGAGTGCGCTCCTGACGTGCTCGTCGATTTCACGACGTATCCGAAAAGCGTTGAAGTCGCGATGCAAGCGCTGATTGCCGGTGTTTCGCCGATCGTCGGATCGAGCGGCTGGAGTCCGCAAGAGCGTAACGAACTTGCCGAAGGTGCGAAGGAACGGCGGATCGGTGCGATGATCGTGCCGAACTTTGCGGTCGGCGCAGTGCTCATGATGCGCTTTGCGCAGGAAGCGGCCCCGCACTTCGCCAGCGCGGAAATCATCGAAATGCATCGCGCCGAAAAGTTGGACAAGCCGAGCGGTACGGCTCTTGCGACCGCGGAGCGAATATCCGCCGGCGGCAGGCGCGGCGAAGTGCCGATTCACAGCGTTCGCATGACGGGACTACTCTCGCACCAGGAGGTGCTGCTGAGCAATAACGGCGAGCTGCTGACGATTCGCCATGATTCGCTCTCGCGGGAATCGTTTGCAGCGGGCATTCTTTGGGCGGTACGAAATGTGCGGAGTTTTTCAAGGCTGGTGATCGGGCTTGATTCGATCCTATTTGACGGTCCTCACGGTGATGCATAGAAGCGTAACGCCTTCGGCGTCGTCCTGTCGCCCTTCTATCCATCAGGGTGACACGACCCTTTTGGCGCGATCGCGACACTCGTCATGGTTATGCATAGAACCATGACGCCGAATTCATGAGCGGACTCAGAATAGCCGTCGTCGGGGCCACCGGGGTCGTCGGCGAAACGATCGTGCGCGTGTTGGGAGAGCGCGATCTTCCCATCGAACGGCTCCAGCTCTTCGCTGCGCGAGGACGTGACGGCGTGCAAGCGGCAAGCGAAGAAGCGCTGCTTTCTCACGATGTCGTGTTCTTCGCAGGATCGGAAGATGCGAGTGAACGCTACGCGCCGGCGCTGCTGAACGACGGCGCGATCGTCATCGATAACAGTTCGACGTTTCGGATGCGCGACGGAACACCGCTCGTCGTTCCGGAGATCAACGCGGATGCGGTCCATGAGGGAAACCGTCTTTTTCCGATCGCCAACTGTACCGCGATCATTCTCTGCATGGCGCTTGCGCCGATAAAGTCGACTGCCGGACTGGCGCGCGTGTGCGTGGCGACGTATCAGGCGGTCAGCGGTGCAGGGCGAACGGCGCTTGAAGAATTCGATTCGGGAGAAGGGCCAATCATCGGCAATGTGATTCCGCAGATTGGACCAATGGGCGAAAAGCGCAGCAGCGAAGAAGAGGAGAAGGTTCGTCAAGAAACGCGCAAGATCTTAGACCTACCCAATCTCCCGATCGCGGTAACGGCCGTGCGCGTACCTGTGCGAACGACGCACTGTGAAGCGGTGTTCTTTGAAACCGCGCGTGAAACGCCGCTCGCCGTACTGGCCGCTGCGTTCGATAAAGCCGCGGGCGTCGTGTATCACGAAAACGAGATCGTGACGCCGCGCCAAGTCGAAGGAACGGACGAAGTGCACGTTTCCCGCCTGCGCCAAGAAGATGCGCGGCTCTTTCAGATGTGGGTCGCGGGCGATCAGCTGCGCAAGGGAGCGGCTACGAACGGCGTGCAGATTCTCGAACTGCTTCTGGAGCGCGGCGCGCTTTTACGCCGATGACGTCCGTCGCGGTATTGAAGTTCGGCGGCACTTCGTTGAGCACGCCGGAGTTGCGGGAGCTCGCTGCGATGCGCGTGCGGGAAGCACTCGCTCGTGGCCTTCGCCCGGTAGCCGTCGTGTCGGCGATGGGTCGCGCACCGGACGCGTATGCGACCGATACGCTGCTGCAGCTGGCAGGCGACGGTGCAGTCGATCGCAACGCGGATCTGCTCCTTTCGTGCGGCGAGTTGATCTCTGCGGCGCTCTTCGCCGTCGAGCTGGAGCGAAACGGCATTCGCGCTACTGCACTCAGCGGCGCGCAAGCCGGTATCATCACCGACCGGTCGCATGGTGACGCTTCGATCTTGCGCGTCGACCCTGCGCGCGTCCAAGATGCAATCGACGCAGGCGCCGTCCCTGTCGTTGCTGGATTTCAAGGGGTCACCGAAGATGGTGTCATCACCACCCTGGGGCGCGGCGGCACCGATCTCACCGCCGTCGCGATCGGTCACGCGCTTGAGGCGGATCAGGTCGACATCTACACCGACGTTCCCGGAGCGTTGACCGCCGATCCCGCTCGCGTGCGCGGCGCGCACACAATCGAGCGCGTGCGGTTGGAAGAAATGGCGGAACTTTCAAGTCTTGGCGCGAGGGTGATGCATCGCAAAGCGGCGGCGTATGCGCAGCACGCGGGCTTGCCGTACGCGATTCGCGAGTTGCGATCGGGCGCCGGGACAGTCGTCGACGATCGCGTTGCGCATGCCGAACCGGTCAGCGGCGTGACGGCGACGGGAGAGGTTACGTGGTTCCGGATCATTCGGGGCGAGGCCGGAACGCGCGAGCGCCGGATGCAAGTCGAGCTGGAGATGTTTGCGCGATTGGCGGACGCCGGCCTTTCACTCGATCAAGTGACGATAAATCAGTCTGGGGTCGCATTCGCAATCGCCGGGAATCGCGGCGGCGAAGTGAGCGATCTTTTGGTGGATTTGAATCTCGCGGTTCGCGTCCGCGAGCGGTGCGCGAAGCTCTCCGTCGTCGGGGCGGGAATGCGGGGACAACCCGGCGTCGTCCATCGCGTCGTGCGAGCCCTTTCCGATGCAAACGTCGAAATTATTCATTGCACCGACAGCCACATCACGATATCGGTGCTCGTCCCGCTCGACGATGCTCAGCTTGCGGAGCAGGCGGTGCACGACGAATTCCACTTGGAGAAGGCAGAATGACCGGCAGTCTTGGAACGATCGTGACCGCCATGATCACACCGTTCGATAAGAGCGGCGAAGTCGACCCTGGGGAAGCAGCACGCCTAGCGAATTGGCTCGTCGATCGGGGCAACGATGGCCTCGTCATCGCGGGATCGACGGGCGAAGGCCAAACGCTCGACCGGCGCGAGCGCGCCGAGCTCTTCCGCGCAGTCAAGGATTCGCTCGCCGGCCGAGCGGCGGTGATCGCCAACGCCGGTTCCAACGACACGCGCGATTCGGTCATGGCGGTCGCCGAAGCGCAAGCTGCCGGCGCGGACGCGATTCTCGCGGTCGTTCCCTATTACAACAAGCCGACGCAGAGCGGCATGCTCGCACATTTCAAGGCGATAGCGCAGGCGACCGAATTGCCGATCGTCGTTTACAACATTCCCGGCAGAACCGCCGCAAATATGCTTCCCGAAACGCTGCTCGAACTTGCCGCGCGGCATAAGAACATCGCAGGTGTCAAAGAGTCGAGCGGGGATCTGAAGCAGATCGCGACCATTCTCAAGGATCGGCCGAAAGGATTCATCGTTTGGGCGGGGGACGATCACTTGTTTCTGCCGTGCTTGGCCATGGGCGCGGAGGGCGTCGTCGGGGTCGCTTCGCATCTGTGCTCGCGCGAGTACGCCGAGATGGTGCAGGCATACCGATCGGGCGAGACTGCGCGCGCGGCGGGCATTCATCTCGACCTGTTGCCGCTCATCGACGCGCTCTTTTCAACGACCAGTCCCATTCCCGTAAAGTGGGCGATGCGCGAACTGGGATTCGCCGTGGGCGAATGCCGTCTGCCGCTCGATGCGCTGTCGGAGCAGTTAGCGCAAAGGCTGCGACCCATCGTTCAACGCTACGCTTATGTCGCGCACTGATCGCATGTCGATTTTGGGATGCGCGCTCGATCCCGTCGACCCGGATGCCGCAACGGCGATGATCCTGAAGTACGCTCGGGAACGGCGCGGCGCGCAAGTCGTGACACTGGGGACGGAGATGGTCGTCTACGCGCAGCGCGATGCTCGGTATCGCGACGTGATCAATGCCTGCACGCTCTCATTGTGCGACACCGTAGGGCTCCTTTCCGTGGCGCGCAAGCGCGGGGCCGCCTTGGGCGAGCGCGTCACCGGCGTCGAACTGATCGATCGACTGTGCGAACAAGGTGCGCGCGAGGGCATCGCGTTCTATCTGCTCGGCGGAGCACCGGGCGTGGCGCAGCAGGCCGCGGAGGCGCTGCAGCAACGCTACAACGGTTTGCACATTGCCGGTACGCACGACGGTTATTTTGCCGATTCGGAGTCGGCGAACATTGCAGCGAATATCCGCGAGAGCGGCGCACAGGTTCTTTTCGCCGGCTTAGGATTCCCGCGACAGGAGTTTTGGATCGCCGATCGCTTGCGCGAAACAGGCTGCGGCGCCGGAATCGGCGTCGGCGGTTCATTTGACGTGATTTGCGGCAACGTGCGAAGGGCGCCGCGGCGCTGGCGCAAACTTGGTCTCGAATGGCTCTACAGGCTGCTTTCGGAACCTCGGCGCTGGCGCAGACAGCTCGCGCTGCCGCAATTCGTCGCACTCGTCGCCCGCGAGCAGCTTCGCCTGCGCTTCGCTCGGCATAAGACGTAGTCCGTGCGAGCGATGATTCTGGCAGGCGGTTTGAGCACGCGCCTCTATCCGCTTACCAAACAGGTGCCGAAACCGCTCGTTCCGGTCGCCGGTGAACCGAACGCGGTGCACCTCATTCGCTATCTGAAGTCATATGGATTCGATGAGATTGCCATCAACGTCCACTATCACGCCGATATGATCGCGCGCAAACTGGGCGACGGCTCGGACTTCGGCGTGCGCCTCGAGTACTTGCACGAAGCGGTGTTGCTGGGCAGCGCCGGCGCGGTCAAACAGATGCAGCGGTTTTTCGGAAGCGATCCCTTCGTCGTTGTCGGTTGCGACGATCTCACCGATTTGAGGCTTGACGATTTGGTTGCGTTTCACGCCCGCAGCGGCGCAATCGCCACGATAGGACTGGTCGAGCGCACGAACGTCGAGCAGTACGGCGTCGTCGTGACCGATCCATCAGGCAAAATCGTCGGTTTCCAGGAAAAGCCGGCCCGCGGAACGGAGCGCAGCCGTCTCGTCAACACCGGCATCTACGCCTTTACGGAAGCGATCTTCGCTGAGATTCCTGAGGGAAGGTTCTACGACTTCGGGAAGGATGTCTTTCCGGCGCTTCAAGCAGCAGCTGCACCGTTCTACGGGTTTGACGCGCGAGGAGCGTACTGGTGCGACATCGGAACGCCGGAAGAATATCGCCGCGTGACGGCGGACGTCGTGCGCGGGAGGTTCCAAATTCCCGAGACGCGCAGCCATGGAATCGATCCGACGGCGCATGTCGTCGATCGTGAAGCGATCGATGACGACGTGTGGGTCGGCGCTCACGCTTCAATAGCGCAAGGCGTGCGCATCGTCGGCCCCTCGGTCATCGGCGATCGCGTGCAGATCGAGGGCGACGCGCGCATACAGCGCTCCATCATTTGGGAAGGGAGCACGATCGGCGAACACGCCATTCTTTCGGACGCGATAGTCGGAATCGACTATGCGGTGGCGGCGAAAGCGCGCTTAGAGGGCGCCATTGTGGCCAATGAACCTGCGCTTTCCGAACATAAGAGCGGGTGACAGCGTCGGCTACACAGTAGCGAGCAGCATGGCGAATCGTGAAAGAGAAGCATGGATTGGCAAGCGGTCTATGACTTCGTTTTTCCGCCGCAATGCGGAGGCTGCACCGCGCCGGGAAGCGGTCTTTGCGCGGAATGCCTGCCGGAGAACAGCGAGTGCTCCAAGCGTTTGCGCACGTTGCATGTGCGTGGCCTTGCCCCATACGACGGACGAGTGCGAAACGCGATTCTCGCACTCAAGAGCGGACGCCGCGATGTTGCCCGCGCGTTCGCTCAACGTCTGTGTAGATTGATTCCCCCCGCCGCTACGACTGTTCCGATTCCGACCACGAAGGCGCGACGCCGGGAGCGTGGTTTTGACGGATGTCTGCTAATCGCGCGCACGATCTGCGCGGGCGGTGCGGCGGAAGTTTGCGACGGACTCGTTCAAGTTGCCGGTGATGCGCAGCGCGGACGTGGGCGAGCCGCTCGTCTGGCGGCGCAGGGAAGATTTGCTTGGCGCACTCCGGCGTTGGATGGACAAAGAATCATTCTCTTGGACGACGTTGTCACGACCGGTGCGACACTGGAGGATTGCGCCGCAGTTGTGCGGGCCGCCGGTGGAAAGGTTGAAGAAGCGGTAGTCGCTGCAATAGCTTCGTGAACCCTGCGGACGCCGTCTTTTTGGATCGCGCGCTTGAGCTCGCCCAGCGCGGTCTCGGAAGCACTTCGCCAAATCCGCCGGTCGGAGCGGTCGTCGTGAGCGACGGGCGCATCGTCGGCGAAGGTTACCACCACCACGCCGGGGCGCCCCATGCCGAGATCGAGGCGCTGCTCGAAGCCGGCGATAACGCCCGAGGCGCGACACTCTATGTTTCCCTCGAGCCGTGCGCGCATCACGGACGCACGCCGCCATGCACTGAGGCGATACTCAATAGCGGTATCGCCCGAGTCGTTGGAGGAGTCGCCGACCCGACGGCGCGTTCGGCGCGGGCTGGTTTTGAAATCCTCCGCGCGCGCGGACTGGAAGTCGTTAATGCGCACAGCGAGCGCGGGCGAGAGATGATCGAACCATTCGCCCGTGCGGCGCGATCCGAACGCCCATATATCGCGCTGAAGTTAGCCGTTTCACTCGACGGCTTCGTAGCCTCGAAGCCCAACCTACAGGAGTGGCTGACCAGCGAAGAAGCGCGCGCGTTCGTGCGCGATCTGCGCATCGCTCATGACGCCCTCGCAGTCGGAGCGCAAACCGTCCGCATCGACAATCCGCAACTGACCGTACGCCCGCCTCACGATCGCGAGCTTCCCTATGCCCGCGTCGTGTTCTGCCAAGCGAGTTCCCTCCCGGCGCAAAGCAAAATCTTCGCGGCCCAAAATGGCTATGCGAAGACGACGGTCGTCGCGCCGGCATCAGCACGAGCGATGTTCGGCGAGATCGAGCGCGTCGCGGATCTGGTGTGGATCGAAGGCGATCCGGAAGAGGGTCTGAACCTGATGCAAGCCCTTCGAGCCTTGCGGTCTCGCGGGATTTCCAGCTTGCTCTGTGAAGGCGGACCAACGCTGGCATCGCGGCTGATCGACTGCGGTCTGGTCGATCGGTTCTATTGGATCGTTGCGCCGCGACTGCTTGGAGCCGTGGGGGCGGTCCGTGCGCTTTCGCTATCCGCAGCGAGGTCCATCGGCCGATTGCGCTTCGATCGGATCGAGCAGCTAGGAGCGGACGTACTCATTTCAGGAACCTTCGAACACGATGTTTAGCGGTTTGATCGATGTGAGCGGCACAGTACAAGCCGCAACGCCTGCTGCCAGCGGCGTACGGTTACGCATTCGCTGCGAGAACGCTTCGGACGAAGCGATCGAACCCAAGGACTCCATCGCGATCGACGGCGTCTGCCTTACCGCGGCTGCCGTCGATCACAATCTGATCGACTTTGACGTCGTGCCTGAAACGCTGCACCGTTCGACGCTGGGGGCTCTGCGCGCGGGCGATCTCGTAAATGTTGAGTATCCGCTTCGGCTCGGGGACCGCATCGGCGGCCACTTCGTGTACGGCCACGTCGATGCGGCGGCAAACATCGTCGCGCGGACGCGTGAAGGGCAAGGAGAGCGGTTTCGCATCGCATTACCTTCGGGACTGCGGCGCTTTATCGTTGAGAAAGGCTTCGTTGCAGTCGACGGCGTCAGCTTGACCGTGGCCGCAACCGGAACGGGCTGGTTCGAAATTGCCGTCATTCCCGAAACGCTGCGGCGCACGACGCTGCGAAACCGTAAGACGGGCGATCGCGTAAACCTTGAAGCTGACCCGCTTGCGCGCTACGCGGTCCTCGGCGGCCTTCCGGATTGAAGTTCAAAGACACGACGCCGCCGAACGCGCGCATCTTCCGTTCCCGCGTGCGCGTCCAATGGGCCGATGTTGACATCGCCGGCATCATGTATTTTGCGGCGTATCAGCGAGCCGTCGAGCGCGCCGAGATGGACCTCTTTCGCGAGGTCGGTTTTCCGTACGATGACGTTTTCAATCGCTATGATATTTGGCTGCCGCGCGTGCGCGTCGAGGCAGACTATCACGGGTCCGCACGCATGGATGATTGGCTCGAGCTGCGGTCGCACATAGGGCACGTGGGCGCATCTTCGATCCGTTGGCAAACCGTCGTTTTCAACGAACGGACTGGAGAACCGGGCGCCGCTTTTTGGCTGACCGTCGCGTGCATGGATCGAACGGCGCACAAGAGTCGTCCGCTGCCGCCCGAACTTCGGGAAGCGCTGGTTGCGTGTCTGGGGTAATGCACTGCGCAATCCTCCTCGAGCCGCGATGCATCGAGCTGCGCGAAGTGCCCGTTCCGCAACCGCAGCCGGGCGCGATCGTGGTTCGCGTGCGCGCCGCTCTTACCGACGGCACGGACTTGAAAGCCTACCGTCGCGGCCACCCGCGCATGCCGATGCCCACGCGCTTTGGGCACGAATTTTCAGGGGACGTTGCCGCAGTCGGCTCAAGCGTCATGGAATTCTCCATCGGCGACGCGATCATGACGGCCCACTCTGCACCGTGCGGAGCGTGCTATTGGTGCGTGCGCGGCCAGGAAGAGCTCTGCGAAACCATTATGGAAACGATGCTTCTCGGCGCTTATGCGGAGTACGTCGAAATTCCCCGGCGGATCCTTTCACGAAACGCGTTTCGCAAGCCGCCGGAGCTGCCATACGCTGCTGCGGCCTTTCTCGAGCCTCTCTCCTGCGTCGTCCACTCCGTTGATTTGCTCGAGCTGCAAACCGAATCCACGGTGCTTGTCATCGGAGACGGAGGTTTCGGCATTCTCCACGCGCTTGTGCTTGCGCGCGCAGGAGCAGTTGTCCTTATCGCTGGGCATCGTGCGGAGCGACTGGCGCTTGCGCAACAGCTAGGTATTCCGCACGTTCGAAATACAAAAGAGTTCGATCTCCAAACAGCAATTCGCACTCTGACCGGCGGTCGAGGCGCCGACGCGGTGGTCGAATGCACCGGCATGCAAAGCGTTTGGGAGCAAGCGCCGCAGTTCGTAAGACGCGGCGGAGTGGTTTCGTTTTTTGGCGGTCTTCCAGGGGAAGCCCGAGTCACGTTTCACGCGGATCGACTGCATTACGATGAGGTGCGCTTGATCAGCCCCTTTCACTTCGGAACGGACGCGGTACGCCGCGCGCGCGATCTGCTGGTTAGCGGTCAGATCGAACCGTTGCCGCTTGTAACGGATCGTGCGCCCCTTTCGCAAATTGCGTCCGTCTTCGAGCGTCTGGACGCGGGCGAAGGCATCAAGTTCGCTGTGCTCCCGTAACGTGGTGATGGATAGAGTGGTGATGCATAGAGTGGTGATGCATAGAACCATGCGCGCCGCCGTTCTTTACGATGTGGACGACATTCGCATCGAAGAGCGTCCCATGCCCGAGATCGGCCAAGGCGAGCTCTTGGTCGAATCGCGCGCATGCGGTATCTGCACCGGCGACGTGATGAGCTGGTACATTCGACGAAAAGCGCCGCTCGTGCTGGGGCATGAGCCGGCCGGCGTGGTGGCCGCCGTCGGGAAGGACGTGCGCGAGTTTCAGCGCGGCGATCGGGTCTTCGCCCACCATCACGCTCCATGTTTCGCGTGCCGTTTCTGCGCACGCGGGGACTACGTGCAATGCGCGACGTGGCGCAAAGGGGCGCTCGACCCGGGCGGCTTGGCGCAGTACTTCCGCGTGCCGCGTGAAAACGTCGCGGACACGTTGCGCCTTCCGCCGACCGTTTCTTTTGCAGACGGGTCGCTTGTCGAACCGCTCGCCTGCGTCATGAAATCGCTGCGCCGCAGCGGAGTACGTTCCGGCGATTCGCTTTTCGTTATCGGACTGGGCGTCATGGGATTGATGCACGCGATCGTCGCGCAATCCTGGCGCGTCCGCGTCGCAGGAACGGATTTTCTTCCCGAGCGGCGCGCTTTCGCAGAGCAGCTCGGCATTGAGAGTTGCGAACCGGCCCGAGCTTCAGCGCAGAGCAATGTCGTAATCTGCGGCCCGGGAACGCCCGAAGCGCTTCGCAATGCGATCGCAGCGGCGGCGCCCGGAGGCACGGTCCTCATGTTCACCCCACTCGATCCCGCGACGCCGCTTACGCTCGATGCAAACGATCTTTACTTTCGCGACATTCGCCTCATCGCGAGCTACTCTTGCGGTCCGGACGATACTCGAGCTGCGCTGGACGCAATCGAGCGAGGCGTAGTAACCGCGGAGCGGCTCGACGCCACGCTCTATCGCTTAGAAGAAACGGCCGAAGCTTACGCCGCCCTCCGTAGGCGCGCGGTTCTGAAGCCGATCGTTACGTTCGAATCTGCGACGTAGCTGCCGTGACGGTTCCGGTGGACGTTGACCGATCCGGGACGCTCCGCCACGCGCCTTCAATCCGGCGGCGGCTAGGTTCGATCGCCGCTGAATCCACATCGAGTCCCGTTTGACGAAGATCCGCGATCACGATCCCCGGCATCGCGTCACTGATCTGCATCATCACTTCGGCGTAGTCGCGCAGATGCCGTTCCGCCAATTGAGCGACGCTCTCATTGCCGTAAGCAGTCGCTGTCGTCAGCAACATGCCGTAACTGACAGTGCAAAGCCCAAGCGCAGTGTAATCATCGCGCAGCGCCTTGGCTACCTTCGTCTTACGGACTTTGTCGATTGCGCCCGCGAACCACCCTTCGACATTCGTTACGACGTTCTTGATCGGTGCCGCTTCGTGGCCGCCTAGCGCGTCGAGAGACCGTTCGAGCATGTCGATGTGCGTGCTGCAGAGACCATCCAGGCGCTGCACGATTTCCGCCGCGCCGGAATACTCTTTGAAATCGTCGTCCTTGAGCTGCGTTTCGAACGGAATGCGGATATGCTCTTCGACCGCAAGCATATCGCTGACGTACGTTTGGAGGCTGTGTTGTATGTCTGCCATAGTGATCGAAGGTTACCCGTCATGGTTCTATCCATCACCATGACTTGCTCTTGGGCGGCTACCAGCGCAGTAAAAAGACCGTGGCAAAGACAACGAGGGCGGCGCCGACCTGCATTGCGAGGACCTGCAGCGCAGCCTTCGGGCTTCGCGGCACCCACGACATGGCGAAGAAAGCGACGATAGGCACCTGCGCGGGCATCACGATTTGAAATAAATGCGCTTCCGTGCCCTCGTCAGCAGCCGGCGCAGGCCCGAGCCTCGCGAGATGAACCAGGATCAAAGCGAGGATTAGCGATGACATAGCAATGGGAAGGAAGGCGCTGGGCCGTTTCAGCAAGGGCATCATCGCGGATACTTTGTAACACAAAGTAAAGACTCCTTGCAACTCTTTTGTGGAGGCAGGTGCCGGGTGCTTTTGCAGTTGACACCTGTTAAGTCGAGGGTCTAGGCTTGGAACGTGCCGACGTTTGCCGATGAATTAACAGCCGCTATGGGAGCGGCAAACCTCACGGCTTCAGAACTCGCGGAACGAAGCGGGTTGACTGAAGCCGCCATTTCGTATCTCAAGGGCGGCCACCGCGAGCCTTCATACCGCTCGCTCCAACGGCTCACGCAAGTGCTGCCCGACCTAGCCGCAACGCTCGAGCGCGCCTCGCCTTTCGATTCGATCGAGGACGCAATCGCGGACATTCGCGCCGGCAAGATGGTGATCGTCTTGGATGACGAGGATCGCGAAAACGAAGGTGACCTCGTCATGGCCGCACAGATGGTGCGGCCCGAAGCGATCAACTTCATGCGCAAGCATGGCGGCGGACTGATCTGCGTTCCCATGACGGCCCGGCGACTCGACGAGCTCCATTTGCCGCAGATGGTCTCCGAGAACAGTGCGCTGCATGAAACCGCGTTTACGGTATCGGTTGAAGCGCGCGGGAGAACCACAACGGGAATTTCTGCGCACGACCGCGCCGCAACGATTCATACGCTGCTCGATTCGAATGCGAAGCCGTCCGATCTGTTGCGGCCGGGGCATACGTTTCCGCTGCGGGCGCGGGACGGCGGAGTGCTGGTGCGGGCCGGACAAACCGAAGCGGCGGTCGATCTGGCACGGTTGGCAGGTCTCTATCCGGCGGGCGTCATCTGCGAAATCATGGCCGAAGACGGCACGATGGAGCGTCTTGACGGTTTGATCGCCTTCGCGAGACGTCATAGCTTTCGACTGATTACCGTCAAAGACTTGATTGCGTACCGCTGGCGCACAGAGAAGCTGCTCCATCGCATCGCCGAGTTTCGCCTGCCCACGACGCTGGGCGAGTGGAAAGGCTACGCTTTCGAAAACGAGCTCGACAAAAATACGCACGTTGCGCTCGTTATCGGCGAAATCGGCAACGGCAAGGACCTGCTCGTGCGGGTGCACTCGGAATGCCTTACGGGGGACGCATTGCATTCCAGCCGTTGCGACTGCGCCGAACAGCGCGACGGAGCGATGCGCATGATCGCGGATCATGGGCGAGGCATCTTTCTCTATTTACGGCAAGAAGGCCGCGGGATTGGACTTGCCAACAAGCTGCGCGCGTATCAGTTGCAGGACCAAGGCGCCGATACCGTAGAGGCTAACGTGGCACTGGGATTGCCGGTCGACAAGCGTGACTACGGGATCGGTTCGCAGATCCTCGCCGACCTTGGGGTCAAAGAGATGCGGATCATTACCAACAATCCGCGCAAGATCTTCGGCTTGGAAGGGTACGGCTTACGGATCGTAGGCCGCGTGCCGCTGCAGATCGCCGCCACGCCGTTCAATAAGAAGTATATCCAGACCAAACGCAGCAAACTCGGCCATTTTTACGATGAGCCCGCTCTTCCGCACGGCGACCACGCTTGAGCGATGAAACAAAACGCCGAAGTTAAGCCTGCGAGGTGCTCCGGAAAGCGCTTTGCGATCATATGCGCGCAATTTTATCCCGAATTGGCGGCACAGCTTCTGCAAGGCGCGAGGGAGGGCTTGCGCGCCTGCGACGTGCGCGACGAAGACGTTTCGGTATACGAAGTGCCGGGATGCTTCGAGCTCCCTTTGGCCGCAAGCCGGATTATCACTGCCGATCGGAAGATCGACGGCATCATCGCATTGGGGATCGTCGTGCGAGGAGAGACGCCGCATTTCGGATACGTCGCGGGCGAGTGCGCGCGCGGAATCATGGTGGTTCAGCTCACAACCGGCGTGCCGATCGGTTTCGGCGTCCTCACAACAGAAACGGTGGAGCAAGCCGCGGAGCGCGCCGATCCTAAACGCGGAAACAAGGGATTTTCCGCGGCCCTGGCTGCGGCAGCGCTCCTCGCGGTGCCGCCCGAAGGCGTCCGCGAAGTGCTCGGTTTTCGGCGCTAAAGCGGGCGAGGATTCGGAGCGAAGCGGGGCGCATACCAGGGCCTGCTACTTTTCCGGAGGCCGACCTTGGAAGACAAGACGATTACGTGTAAAGACTGCGGGCGGGAGTTCATTTTCTCGGTTCGCGATCAGCAGTTCTACGCCGAAAAAGGATTTCAAAACGAGCCGCAGCGCTGCCGCGATTGCCGGCAAACCCGCAAGAACCAAGGAACCGGAGCCGCTTCCGGCTCGCCGCGCCCAAACTACGAGGCGGTTTGCGCTCAGTGCGGCGCCGAAACGACCGTACCGTTCAAGCCGCGCGGCGATCGTCCCGTATACTGCCGGACGTGCTACGCGGCGCATGCACCGACTGCCGTGGTCTAACGCTCCTTCGATTGCTGCCGGAGAAAGCCGCGTGAGCATTGCGCGGCTTTTTGCTTTGCGGAATCGAACCGGTTGATGGAATGACTCAACCGCTCGAAGCCGTTCGTTGGACGAACGACGCGATCGAGTACGTCGATCAGCGAATGCTGCCGCGGGAAGCGCTCGTGCGGCGTGCGTGTACCGTAGATGACATCGAAGAAGCGATCAAGACGCTCGCGGTGCGCGGTGCGCCATGCATCGGCGTCTTCGGAGCGTACGGCATCGCGCGCTTGCGCGCGATGCTTTCAGACGATCGTGCTTTTGCGGCTGCCGCGGCGCGGATCCGTGAAGCGCGGCCGACGGCGGTCAATCTGGCTTGGGCGGTCGATCGAGTGTTGGCCTCGCAAGATATGCTCGCCGAAGCGCGCGCGATACATCGCGAGCAGCAGATCATCGACGCGCGAATCGGCGAGGCAGCCGTTTCACTCTTTGCGCACAAGGCGACGGTCTTGACACACTGCAACACGGGACCCCTGGCAACGGCAGGTGGAGGAACGGCCCTGAGCGCGATCCTTGCAGCGGCAAACGCGGGTAAGAGCCCCCGCGTTTTCGTCGACGAAACGCGGCCGCTGTTGCAGGGCTCCCGTTTGACGTACTATGAACTGACGCAGGCCGGCGTCGACGCAACGCTGATCGTCGACGGCGCCGCCGCGTTGACGATGGAGCGCAAAGGCGTCGATCTGGTCGTCGTGGGAGCGGATCGAATCGCGTCCAATGGTGATACAGCGAATAAAGTCGGCACCTACGGCCTCGCCATTGCCGCGGCGCACCATCGCGTTCCCTTTTACGTCGCCGCGCCGCGCTCGACATTCGATTTTGCGCTGCGCTCCGGATCGGAGATCAGGCTCGAAGAACGTGCACCCGGCGAAGTGACTTCATTCGGGGACACGCCGATCGCCCAGGAAGGCGCGCGCGTCTTCAACCCCGCCTTCGACGTGACGCCCGGGCATCTGATCACCGCTTTCATCACCGAGTATGGTTTGGTGCAGCCGCCTTACGCTGACTCGATTCCCGATCTCCAATGGCGCCCACGCATTGCGGAGGTGCTCCCTTGAAGTTCTACGACTTCATTGAAAAGCGGCCGCCGATTGGAACGCTCGTCGTGATTGAAGGTACTGAGCGCACCTTGGCCGATCGTGCGCTGGAAGTAACGATCGATCGCGTGCTGCCGCCCGAGCTGCGCGACATGAACCTTGCGCGCTTCTCGGCGGCGCAGCTGGAGGGAATGTCGCACGTGCGTGAAGCCGTCTGCGCGATGCCTTTCTTGGCTTCATCGCGGGTCGTTGTCGTGAGCGATACGCAAACGCTCAAAGCTGCGATGCGCCGAGAACTGTGGGAAGTCGCGGAAGCGGTCCCCGAGGGCAACACGCTCGTTTTCACGGACCTTCTCTCGCCGCGAGCGCAGCGCCCGCAGCCTTTCGGCGCGATCGCGGGACGCCGAGCGCTACGCATCGATACGACCGCCGGCGAAGACGTTCGAACGCGCTTCGTGGAGGAGGAGCTCGAACGGCTCGGCGTCGGGGCGGAGCCGCGGGTCATCGACACGCTGGCGCGAAGCAACGCCGATCTCGCGGCCGTTCAGAACGATCTTGAAAAGCTGGCGTTGATTTCGAGGAAGATTACAATCAAACAGCTGCAGCAGGAAAGCTTGGCGGTGGTCGATCCGAAGGCGTATCAGTACGCCGGACTCTTGGTGGAGGGACGCACGAGCGAAGCGCTCGGTATCGCGCGCGAACTCTTTGCCAACGATAGCGCAGCCGCGGCTGTACCGCTGATCTACGCGCTCGCAACTGAATGTGCGCTGGTTTGGGAGCTGGCGCGTGACGGGGGCCGGCTGCCGGCGCGGAGCCGGTGGCGCGAGAGAGTGCTGCGTCCGGTCGCCGCGCAGTCGGGTGAGCGGCGCGCGCGACGGGCATACGAGCGCGCGATCGATGCGTTTGACGCCATCGTGACGGGCCGAATGGAGGATCCGGAATTGGCCGTGGACTTGTTGAGCGCGGAAGTGGCCGGACTGTTCGCGCGCGGCAGAGAAGAGATCCGCGTCCGATGACCTACGACACATATGCCTCGCCGTTTTCCTGGAGATACGGCAGAGCCGAGTTGCGCGCGCTCTTTTCGGAGCGAACGCGGCGCCGGCTGTGGCGTGAAGTTTGGGTCGCTTTGGCCGAAGCTCAAGCCAGGCATGGATTGATCTCAGCCGAAGAGCTCGACGATCTGCGATCGCACGCGGGAGACGTGGATATCGATGCCGCGATCGCGATCGAACGCGAGATCTCGCACGACTTGATGGCGGAGATTCGCGTCTTCGCTTCGCAGGCAACGCGCGGCGGCGGCAAGCTGCACTTGGGATCCACATCAATGGATGTCGAGGACACGGTTGAAACGTATCGGTTGCGCCGTGCCCTTTCGCTGATTGGGTCATCGCTCGATGACTTGCTCCACAGCCTTGCTTCACGCATACGTGAATTCGCGGACGTCGTTTGCATGGGATTTACGCATCTGCAGCCGGCGGAGCCGACGACGCTCGGCTATCGCCTTGCCGCGTACGCGCAAGATCTCTTGATCGACGATCTGCACCTGCGTGCCGTTTTCGACAATCTTACGGCGAAGGGACTGCGCGGCGCCGTCGGAACTTCGGCCTCCTACGAGCAGCTGCTCAACGGCAGCGGCTCCTCGTCGCAGATGGAACGCGCGGTACTAGACCACTTCGGCTTGTCGTCGCGCGAGATCAGCACGCAAACCTACCCGCGAAAGCTCGACTATCTCTTGCTCTCGGCGCTCGCCGGTCTGGGTGCGTCGCTTTCGAAGTTTGCTGCGGACGTTCGAATCTTGAGCTCACCCGCATTCGGCGAAGTTTTCGAACCGTTCGGCTCATCCCAAGTCGGCAGTTCCGCGATGCCGTTCAAACGTAACCCGATCTTATGCGAACGCATCGACTCTCTTGCGCGACTGCTTCCCGCCTATGCGGACGTGGCTTGGCAGAATGCCTCCACGAACTACCTCGAACGTACGCTCGACGATAACGCAAACCGACGAACCATTCTTCCCGAAGCGATGCTCTGCACCGACGAGATCGTCCAGCTGGCTCGCCGGGTCGTCGACGGCATGCACGTCAACACGAAACGTATCGCAGAGAATTTGCGGACATACGGACCGTTTGCCGGTACGGAATCCATTTTGCTCGAAGCGGTGCGTGCCGGCGGCGATCGACAGCACCTGCATGAAGTGTTGCGTTCAGCGGCAATGGAGTCATGGAGCGCGATCGCGCAAGGCAAGGGGAACCCGCTCGGAAGGCTGCTGACCGAAGAGCACGAGTTGACGAGCCGCATCGAGCCGGCTGAGATTCGCCGCATGCTCGATCCGGTAAAGCACACGGGGAGCGCCTGCGCACGCGCTCGCGCGCTTGCGGATCGGATCGACTCGCTGGAGGCTTTTCCGGATCAGAAGATCGTAGGTGTGGGGTGATTGGCATGAAGCATAGCGCATCGCGATGCAACCACGCCGTCATGGTGATGAATAGAACCATGACGCGAATGGACGGCGGCGCATCGACCGGCAAACTGCGACATTTTTGCGCAAAACATGGATGTTTTCTTCAAAACTTAGTTTTCGCAAAAATGCGCCGTAGCGGCTCTTTTCACATGGACGTGAAAAGGCCAGCGGTTGCCGGGCGATGTGCTGTCGTTCAGACAAGGTCATGGTTCGATAACCTCACCATGACAGCGTGCTATGAATAAAGGGCTTGAGATCGCCAAGGGCAAGACCAAGGTGCTCTACGAGCATTCCGGTCAGCCGGACATGCTCGTCGTCAAACAGACGGACTCGATCTCCGCCGGCGACGGCGCACGACGCAACGAGATCGCCGGCAAAGGCCGTTTGGCCGCACAAACCACCGCGCGCGTCTTCCGGCTGCTGAACTTGTGCGGGCTTCCGACGCACTATCTCAACGGCGGCGAAGACGACGACGACAACGAGATGCTCGTGAAACGCTGCAACATGATTCCGCTCGAAGTGGTCGTGCGCGGCGTGGCGGCGGGCTCACTCGTCCGGCGCAATCCTGCGATGCAGCGCGGCGCGATCTTGGTGCCTCGCATGGTGGAGTTCTTCTTCAAAGACGACGCCCAGCACGATCCGCTGATCGGTCCGGAGGAAATCGTCGCTAGGTCAATTGCGACACCGCCGGAGATCTCGGCGATGTCCGAGATTGCGCGTTTGACGTTCGAGATACTGGCGCATGCTTGGCGAAAGCGTGACGTCCTGCTGGTCGATCTGAAGGTTGAGTTCGGCCGGCTCGCCGGTGCCGAAAACAAAGGCCAATTGGTCATAGCCGACGTGATCGACAACGATTCTTGGCGGCTCTGGCCTCAAGGACGCGAAGATCTGATGCTCGACAAGCAGATCTATCGCAATCTTGAAACGGTCGACGAACCGGCGCTCGCGCGCGTGAAACAGGCGTACGATCAAGTCGCCGACATGTCCGGAAGCTTTCCGGTCATGCGTTCGGGAATGATCGCGCTCTTCGCTGAATCGCCGGACCAGATGACGCAGCTCAACGCGATGGGGCAGGCGCTCGGGCAGTTCGGTTTGCCGGTCGTGCGGCATGTCGCCAGCGCTTCGAAGACGCCAGGGTTCGTGCTGCAGCTGGTGCAGCAGCACGATGCGACGTTCGCGCGGTTAATCTACGTGACGATTTCCGGAAATGACGGCGCTTTACGAACGATCATCGAGAACAGCACCAGCAATCCGGTGGTCGAGTGCGGCGGTGATCCTGGTGCAGTAGCGCTCGACTGCGCAAAGATTCTCGGGCTCGAGGATACGGTGCTGTTCGGACGTACGCTGCTGGTCCAGACGAATGCGCGGTCCGCGGTGCTGCAAGCCGATGCTGCGCTCAATACGCAGCCGCCCGGCGGCCCGCTTCCATCGCCCGGCGTTCCCCCCACTGTTGCGTAATTTCTCCGTTCAAGAAATACCGGATGTCGAGCTAGAACGCGCTGCCGCGCAAGCGGGACTCGCGCTGCGCGTCGATGAGTTGCGGCGAATCGCGCAAGGCCTCGGCCGCGATCCGACATTGGTTGAAGTCCATGCTTTTGACGCGCAGTGGAGCGAGCACTGTTCCTACAAGAGCAGCCGGCACCATTTGAGCAAACTTCCGACGGACGGTCCAACGGTCATGCAAGGACCGGCGGAGGATGCAGGCATTCTTCATTTGGGCGATTTCAACGGCGAACGCTACGGCGTGGTGATCGCGCACGAATCGCACAATCATCCATCGCAAGTGGTGCCGTTCGAGGGAGCCGCGACGGGCGTCGGCGGCATCGTTCGTGACGTGCTGTGCATGGGAGCGGAAGTTATCGCGATCGCCGACCCGCTGCGCTTCGGGCGCGTCGAAGATCCTCAGTCCCATCAGCGTTACGTTGCGCAGGGCGCCGTCGACGGCATCTCCGCTTACGGCAACGCGATCGGTGTACCCAATATCGCGGGCGACGTTTATTTCGATGCCGGGTTCAATGAGAATTGTCTGGTCAATGTCGTCGCGCTTGGACTCGTCAAAGAGAACGAGATCATCCATTCGGCGGCGCCTGCGGGCTCTGCCGGTTGGGATATCGTGCTGGTTGGGAAAGCGACCGACGCAAGCGGGTTCGGCGGCGCTGCATTCTCCTCGGTAGCGCTTGACGAAGCGCAGGCCGAAGCGAACAAAGCCGCCGTTCAAGTTCCCGATCCGTTCCTGAAAAACGTGATCATGCGGGCGACGTACCGCGTCTTCGAATACCTGCGTGGAAGAAAAATTACCGCCGGCTTCAAGGACCTGGGAGCGGGCGGCATCATGGGCTGCACCGCGGAGCTCTGCGCGAGCGGAGGGTTCGGAGCAATCGTCGACCTGGATGACGTCAATACCGCCGTCGATGGTTTGCTTCCCGAAGTGATCGCAGTCGGCGAAACGCAGGAGCGTCTCTGCTGGATACTGCCCGGCGAGCAGACGGCGGAGGTGCTGCACATCTACAACGAGGAGTTCTCGTTGCCCGAGATCGCGCGTGGCGCGCGCGCGACCGTCATCGGTGCGGTTCAACCGGAAAAGCGGTACGTGCTGCGCCATGGCGCAGAAGTTGTCATGGACGTGCCGATCGATCTCTTGACCGCGGCCGTTCGTTGCGAACCGCCGGTGCGGCCGATGAGCGAACGAAAGGGTGAGCCATCGCGCCGCTACATCGAGGATGGGCACGCGATCGACGATCTCTTTCCGAACGTCTTAAGGCATCGCGATGTTGCTTCTCGAGAGCCAATCTACGTGCGCTACGACGGCGTCGTGCGCGGGACGACCGTCATTCCACGAGGATATGCGGATGCCGGCGTTATTGCGCCAATCGTAGGATCGACGCTCGGGGTCGCATTGAGCGTTGCGGGAAATCCGCGCTACGGGCTGATCGATTCGCATTTGGCTGCTCAACATGCCGTCCTCGATGCGGTACGCAAAGTCGCCGCCGTCGGCGCGCGCGCTCTGGGCCTTACCGATTGTCTCAATTTCGGGGATCCGGGCGACATCGAGCAGTATTCCGAGTTCGCGCACGCGATCGAAGGTCTGGCGATCGCGGCAAACCACCTTCGAGTTCCCTTCGTCTCCGGCAACGTCAGCTTGTACAATGCCTCAAGACGCGGCCACGCGGTCCCGGCTTCGCCGATCGTCGCATGTGTTGGCGCGCTTGACGATATCGCTTCTGCGGTCACTATGGGATTCAAACAGGCCGGATCGGCGCTCTATCTCCTTGGCGTAATGCAAAACGCTATGGGCGGAGCGGTGGCCGCCGAGTTGCTGGGACGGACCGGCGGCCCGCTGCCGTCGATCGATTATGCGCAGGTGAACGTCGATCTAGCAATGTTGCGCGGCCTCGTTGCTGCCGGTTCCATATTGGCTGCGCATGCGGTCAACGATGGCGGCATCGCGGCGGCGGTCGCGCAGATGGTCTTCGCAGGCGAATCGGGAATCGGTGCGGAGATCGAAATCGACGGGATCGAAGGGCTCTTCGGCGAGGGTTGCGGCCTTGTGATTGAAGCGAAAAGCGATCTCGCGATGAATGGGCGGCTTACGCGGCTGGGACGAACGATCGCGGATCCGGAAATCGTGGTGGGGAAGACGCGCTTTACTGCACCCGATTTGAGGCGGCTGTGGTCGGAACCGCTCGCCGAGGTCTATCCGTGAGCGCGCGCGTCGCCGTTTTGGTCTTTCCCGGCACGAATAGCGAGATCGAAACCTGGCGCATCTGCCGCGATGTCGGCTTGGATGCGGACATCGTGCATTGGAGCGACGCTGCAATGCTGCCGCGGTATGATGGCTACGTGCTTCCTGGAGGATTCGCCTACGAGGATCGGATTCGCGCCGGCGCTGTTCCGGCGCACGATCCGATGATGGATTACGTCATCGAGGCGGCGGAAAGCGGCAAGCTCGTCCTTGGGGTCTGCAACGGCGCACAAATACTGCTTGAGGCCGGACTTTTGCCGGGAACGGGCAACGTTCGCCGGCCAACCGCCGCTTTCACAAAGAACGGTCCTGTGCCGAAGTTTGTCTGCAAGCACGTTCACATCAAACTGGCAATAGAACCGCAGCGTTGCGCGATCACTGCGGCGCTGCCGCGAGATGCGCTCATTCCAGCGTGGGCTGCGCATGGCGAAGGACGGTTGGCGGCGTCCGCGGAGCACCTTGCCGAGATCGAAGAAGGCGGCCATCTGGCGTTCGTTTACGCGCATGCCGACGGCCGCGTCGACAGCGCAGCGGTCCCCAATGCATCCGCGTTGGGCTGCGCCGGTTTGACGAACAAGAGCGGCAACATTTTGGCGATCATGCCGCACCCTGAACGCGACGCGTGGAACTACAATCATCCGCAGCGCCGCGAAAAGGGAAGCATTCTTGCGCCGTCGGGGGGTTCGCGTCTCTTCGAAGCCTTCGCCGCAGCCTTGAAATCACCGTGAAACGAACGGTCGCAATTCGATTGAAGATTCCGGACAACGAAGCGTACACGGCTTGGACGGCCTTGCGGCGGCTGGGCGTGGAAGTCGCTCGCGTGGAGCGCTCCCAGATCCGCCAGTTCGACGATTCGGGTAACGCTGAAGATCTGCTGGCGCGCATAGCGCGTGATGAGACGCTTTTCAATCCCAACAAACACCAGCTCGAATTACGCGATGAGAACACTCCGCGCGCCGGCGAGCTGTGGATCGACGACGGCCGGGAGGGCAGCTACGTCGGGTGGCAACTTTATGGCGAAGGGCACGCAGCCGCTTCCGACGCAACCGTCAGGGCTGCCGCCGAGCGGCTTTTATGCAATCCTGCCATTGAAAGGGCGATCATGCGATGACGGAACCGCGCGAGCAGTACACGATCGCAACCTTGGGGTCGCACTCCGCGCTGCAGATCCTCAAAGGCGCGCATGACGAAGGCTTCCGGACGCTCGCGATCGCCAATCGCGAAACCGAGCGGCTCTACAAATCGTTCGCTTTCGTCGATGAAGTGATCGGCATTGACCGCTATCAGGAATTCCCGAAGTTGGTCGGCTCGTTGGAACGCCGTAAGATCATCATCGTGCCGCACGGATCGTTCGTCGCCTACCTTTCCCTTGAAGAGCACAAGCGCATGACGATTCCTTATTTCGGAAACAAGGCCGTGCTGGACTGGGAGGCGAGCCGGGAGCTGCAGCGCCAGTGGCTTTCACGCGCGGGTCTGATGCTGCCCCGGCAATTTCGTACCGGCAGTGAAATCGACCGGCCGGTGATCGTGAAACTGTACGGCGCCGCAGGCGGCAAAGGCTACATGTTTATTCGCGATGCCGGAGCATTCGAGGAACGCGCGAAGCACCTTCAGGAAGCCTTTATCATCCAAGAGTACATCATCGGCGTTCCGCTCTATATTCACTACTTTTACTCGCCGCTCGAAAACAAACTTGAGATCATGTCCATGGATCGCCGGTACGAAACGAACGTGGACTCGCTTGGCCGCATTCCGGCGGCTGCGCAGGAAGGGATGGATGTGAGTCCGTCCTACGTCGTCGTCGGAAATTCGCCGGTCTCGTTGCGGGAATCGATGCTGGCCGAAGCGTACCGCATGGGCGAGGACGTCGTACGCGTCAGCAAGGAGCTATGCGGTCCCAAAGGGCTCATCGGCGCCTTCTGCATCGAGACGATCATCACGCCGGATATGCACTTCTACGTCATGGAGATTTCCGCGCGCATCGTCGCCGGCACGAACCTCTTTATCGATGGATCGCCGTACTCGTACTTGAACTACTCAGAGCCGATGTCTACGGGGCGGCGCATCGCGCGCGAACTGAAGAATGCACTTTTGACGAATAATCTGCGTTCAGTACTTGATGACTCGAGCGTTTTCTAAACTCTTCGCTCTCGCGCTGTGCGGCGCGATGCTGCTCCCGCGGCCGGCCCATGCCGCGCTCATGGCCGATCCGGACAAGCTCTATGCCACGATGAAGGCAGCTTTCGAGAAAGGCTCCGGCCACGGTTGGACGTTCTTTGACCAAGCGTATTACCTAGCGACGATCTTCAACGCAGGCCGTGCCTATTCGCTGCAGCGTCCCGACGATCCGGGATACGGCGAACTGGCGCAGTTGACGGTCGATATCGGCGCGGGCATGCACTACGATCCGCTGATCAATCATGAAGCCGTGCCGTGGTACGTCCGCGAAGCAGCGTTGTGGGTCCAAAAGAACAATTCGGATCCGGCGGAGCAGGCAAAGGCGAAGACGCTGCTGGCGCGCGTCGACGCCCTCGAAGACGCTGCCGCGCTCGCCCGGTTCGCCGATGAAGATTCGGAGGCAAATCTCGAGCGCTACTCCCACGATGCCAACGCGCAGCTGCAACGGGTGGAAGCGAACTGGCGCGGCTGGCTGATCACGCGCGATCCTTCCTGGCGCAGTCTCGCCTTTCAACGCGCTAATCAGCCGACGTTTCCAATCGCAAACCTGCCGGCGACCTGGGGACCCGGCTTCGTTCAAGCGCTCAAGAACGCGGCTCACGGGGCGGAGGGATACACGCAAGGCGATCAAGCCAACGCGACGCCGCTTCTCGATAGGCTCGAAAAAGCCAATCCGCTTATGGTGATCGCGGACGTCAGAGCGTTGCCTGAGGACGTCTACCTGACCACGCTGGCGCCGGCCGATGAGTACTTCGGACCGCTCGGCATGTCGATTTTGGGCATTCGCAACGAGCTCAGCCATGTGAACTTCATGATCGGCTACGGCTACGCGACGCAGGAGAGCGCTCAGGCAGTCCAGGTGGCTGTGGCGATCGACGACTTGCACAAAGTCTATCCTCGCGACAAGGACCTCCCCCAGATGCTGCTGCAGGTTTACACGACGCTCGAGAAGATCAACACCACTGAGGCGAAGGCCGAACGGTCGCACGTGCGCGCCATCCTGACGGTGGAATACCAGGACTCGCACGAGGCGCAGCAGCTCTTGGCCGAGTAGATTGCCCGAAACCGCCTTCGAGCCTATAATGATGCTCCCAAGCCCCCTTTGAAAGGAGGACGCATGGCTCGTAAGTACATCGATTGCCGCGAGTATCCGAGCGAGATCAATTGTACGGTTGCGATTGCCGCCGATAATGAAGGCGAACTCGTTGAGGCCGCCGTGGCGCATGCGGTCAGGTCGCACAGTCAAGCGGACACGCCGGAATTCCGCGAAGAGATCCGCAAGGGAATGAAGGAAGGCGCACTCACCTAGGGTGTTGCTCCTTCGCAGACTCCCAAAGAGGCGCGCGTCCCGCGCCTCTTTGGCTGGAATAAGGTGATCGCTGCGTCCTGGGCCGAGTACGATCGCAGCGCGTTGACGTTGTGTTCGATCGGAAGCCATTCAGCGCTCGAGGTGGCTGCAGGCGCACGGGCCGCCGGCCTGCGCAATTTAATCGTTACCGCGCGCGGACGTGAACGAACCTATACCAGGTACTACGCGCGAGCCGGCAAGCCGGAACGCGGATGCGTCGATGAGGTCTACGAACTCGAGGCGTTCTCGGATCTGCTCGACGAGCGAGTGCAAGAGCGCTTGCTCGAGCGCAATGCGATCTTCGTGCCGAATCGCTCGTTCGAAGTCTATCTCCATCAAAAGTACAGCTACGACGAGATCGAACAGCGAATGCAGGTTCCGATATTCGGCAACCGGCGCTTGCTGCGAACCGAGGAACGCGACGAAGAAGAGAATCAGTACGCGCTGCTCGAGCGCGCCAAGATCCGGTACCCGAAGCGTTTTCACTCGCCGGATGCGATCGACAGGCTGGTGATGGTGAAAGCACCGCACGCGAAGGTCAGCTTCGAGCGCGCATTTTTTGTCTGCACGTCGCCATCCGACTATCGCATGACTGCGCGCCGGATGATCGATGAAGGCATGGTCACCTGGCAAGGACTCGAAACGGCCGTGATCGAGGAGTTCGCCCTCGGCCCCTCGGTTAATCTGAATTTTTTCTACTCGCCGATGCTCGGCGAACTGGAACTTGCAGGCACGGACACGCGGCGGCAAACCAATCTGGAGGGGTTTCGCAATCTTCCGCCGGCCGCGTTCGAGGCGTTGCGAACGATCCCGATGCGCTTGGAAGAAGCGGGGCACATAGCGGCCACGATGACGGAGTCCATGCTCGAAGAAGGGTTTGCGATGGGAGAGCGGTTCGTTGCGGCTGCTCGAGAGATGAACCCACCGGGCGTCATCGGACCGTTCGCGCTGCAGTGCTCGATCGTGGCCGGACCGCCGAAAGCGCTCGTCTGCTACGACGTTTCGATGCGCATTCCGGGCTCGCCTGGAACGCGCTTCACGCCGTACTCCGCGTACCGCTGGGGACGCGACGTTTCCGTTGGCGAACGTATCGCAATGGAAGTCGTCTTCGCCCGTGACGCCGAGCGGCTCGAAGCAATTCTGACGTGAGCTCGGCTGCCACGGTCTTTATCCTCGACTTCGGCGCTCAGTACAGTCAGCTGATCGCGCGGCGCACGCGCGAGCTTCGGGTCTACTGCGAGATCGTTCCCTACGACACGCCGTGGCGCAACCTCTCCGGCCGCAATCCGGCTGCCTTGATCTTGAGCGGCGGCCCCGAAAGCACGCTCGTTCCAGGCGCGCCGGAGATGGATCGAGCGATGATCTCCAGCGGCGTGCCGATGCTCGGCATTTGCTATGGGATGCAGCTGATTGCACGCGACGCGGGTGCGGAACTCGTGAAGTTGGAACGAGCCGAATACGGCCCGGCGACGCTGCACGTCACAAATCCAGGAAGCGATCTTTTTGCCGATGTACCTGCGGAGTCGCGAGCTTGGATGTCGCACGGCGATTCCGTCGTCCGTTTGCCGGAAGGGTTCGCAGCTGCCGCTTCAACGCCGCGCTGCAAGGTTGCGGAGATGGAGAACCGCGACCGCAAGATCTACGGCGTGCAGTTTCATCCGGAGGTCGTGCACACGCAGTATGGGCGGCAGATGCTCGACAACTTTCTGCATCGTATCGCCGGGATCGCTCCGGAGTGGCGCATGGAGTCCTTTGTCGATGCCGCCGTGGGTCAGATTCGAACCACCGTCGGCAAGGAGAAAGTGATCTCGGCGCTCTCCGGAGGCGTGGATTCCGCGGTTGCGGCGACGCTGGTTGCGCGCGCGATCGGCGAGCAGCTGACGTGCATTTTCGTCGATCACGGCCTTCTGCGCAAAGATGAAGCGAAACGCGTGGTTGAAGCCTTCCGCGACGTGCTTCACCTCAACGTTATCGCGGTTGATGCGCGCCAGCGCTTCCTCGATAAGCTCGCCGGTGTCGTGGATCCCGAGGAGAAGCGCCTGATCATCGGCCACGAATTCATTCGTGTCTTCGAGGAGCAAGCCGCGAAGATTCCCGGCGTGAAGCACTTGGTCCAAGGTACGCTCTATCCGGACGTGATCGAGTCGAAGACGCCCGAAAGCAAAGCGGGGCACAAGATCAAGTCGCATCACAACGTCGGCGGCCTACCGGAGGAGATGAATTTTTCGCTGATCGAGCCGCTGCGTTCGCTGTTCAAGGATGAAGTGCGCGCGGCCGGGCGCGTTCTCGGACTGCCGCCCGCGCTGGTCGAACGCCAGCCGTTTCCGGGACCGGGGCTTGCCGTTCGGGTCATCGGGGACGTGACGGAGGAGCGCCTCGCGCTGCTGCGCGAGGCCGACGCCATCGTGCGAGAGGAGATCGACGGAGCACAACTCGATCCAAAGCCCTGGCAATACTTTGCGGTGTTGACGCCCGTGAAGAGCGTTGGCGTTATGGGCGATGGGCGAACCTATTCGAATCTGGTTGCCGTTCGCGCGATCACGAGCGAAGACGGCATGACGGCGGATTGGGCGCGCCTTCCCTACGAACTGCTTGAGCGTATCAGCACCCGTATCGTCAATGAAGTGCCCGGCGTGAATCGCGTCGCCTACGACGTGACTTCGAAGCCGCCTTCGACGGTCGAGTGGGAGTGATGTGGGACAATCGGTCAGTGCTTCTCCGACCGCTGGCAGTTTTTCCGTCCATGGAAAAACGGCCGCTACGCTGCATTTTTGCGATGGTTCTATACATCACCCTGACAACGACAGCGTCACCCTGATGCATAGAAGGGTGCGCAAAAATGTCAGAGTTCTCCGAAGCACCGACCGATTGTCCAATGACAAAAGGCGGGCAGCGTGCGTATCCTAGTCATAGGAGCAGGCGCCCGCGAAGACGCTCTCTCCTGGCGCCTTGCGCAATCGCCGTCGTGCGATGCGATCTTCGCCGCGCCGGGAAACGCGGGCACTGCATCGCGCGGCGAAAACTGGCGCATCGCGGCGACCGACGGAAAAGCGATCGCGCGGCGTTGTCTCGAGGAGAAGGTCGATCTCGCCGTGCTCGGGCCCGAGGTTGCAATCGCCGGCGGTGTCGGCGATCGGCTGCGTGAAGCCGGCATACCTACGTTCGGTCCGGATCGATCGGCAGGGCGTTTAGAGTCGAGCAAAGTGTTTGCGAAGCGCTTCATGCAGCGTCACGGCATTCCGACCGCGCGATCGGTCGTCGTGCATTCGCTTGAAAGCGCATTCAAGACGCTCGATGATTGGAGCGGCCCATGCGTCGTTAAAGCGGACGGACTTGCAGCGGGCAAAGGCGTCGTGGTTGCGCCCGATGCGCAAGCCGCGCGCGGGGTTCTGTGCGACTGGTATCCGCAGAACCGCATTCCGGGCGGCGGCAGTGAGGTGCTGCTCGAGGAAAAGTTGGGAGGGCGAGAGCTGAGTCTCTTTGCGATCGCAGACGGCCGTGCGATGTATCCGATCGCTTCGGCTTGCGACTATAAACGCGCCGGCGACGGCGACACAGGTCCGAACACGGGCGGCATGGGCGCGTATTCTCCGCCTGCCGGCTTTCCGTCCGATTTGCAAGAGCAAGTGCGTGAACGGATTATCGATCCCGTCCTTCACGGATTGAGGGCCGACGGCGAATCGTATGTAGGTATTTTATACTGCGGGCTCATGTGGACCAACGATGGGCCGTACGTTATCGAGTTCAATGCGCGCTTCGGCGATCCGGAGACGCAGGCGCTCATGCCGCGTGTCAGCGGTGACTTTGCCGAGCTGCTTTCCTCCGCAGCTCGCGGATCGGTGAATCTTGACGCCGCGTCGTTCAACGAAGAGGCATGCGTCGGCGTCGTGCTGGCAACATCGGATTATCCGAGAAGCAGTGCGCCGCTGGAAAAATTGCCGCGCGATCTCGATGCCGGAAGCGGCGCGCAGATTTTTTGGGGGACGTCGGCGATAGATAATGGGCATGTGCGATCGAGCGGAGGCCGCGTTTTAACGGTCGTCGGGACCGGCGCCGATCTCGCGCTCGCGCGAAAGGCCGCCTATCAGGCGATTCACCGGCTTGCGAACGCGTTGAGCACATGCGGCGATCTCACGTACCGCACGGACATCGCGGCGGTCTAGCGTTCCAGAAGCCGGCCCTTTTGGCGGCACTTGCTAGAACATACGTTCGAACACTGGGTTAGAGGAGCGTGAATCGCACGGCCCTTCAGGAAGGTTATAGGAGCTGATGGCTTACCGGCTTGGGGCGGCCCCGCCGCCATACGCGCTGGCGCCCACGCTTCCGGTGCAGTCGCTGCTCGGACAGGTCCTTGGTCTGAGCGCGATCGGTTTGGTGATCACCGGAGTAGCGGCGTATTCGCTCTCCGGCACGATCGGTTTCGGCGTGGGTCTGATCGCGATGCTTGCGGGATTCGTATTGCTGATCGCGATCAACGCGACGCGAGCGAACGAAGGGCTTTCGCTGCTGCTGTTTTACGCCTTTACGTTCTTGGAAGGCGTCGGCATTGCGCCGACGATCGGCTACTATCTGCAAGCCGTCGGTCCCGACGTCGTCTTTCAGGCTGCGATGACGACGGGATTGGGAATGCTCGCGCTCGGCGCCATCGTCTACGCGACCGGCTTGGATCTGCGGCGCTTCTCAGGATATTTTTTCTTGGCGCTGCTCGGTTTAGTCGTGGTCGGCGTCATCTCGGTCTTCACGCGCTGGATCCATCCGGCGACGTACTCGTGGCTCGTACTGGCGATTTTTACGGGCCTTGTGCTGATCGACTTCGCGCGCATCCGTGCGGGGGGCGGCGGTTTCACGCCGGTCCAGCTCGCCGTGCAGATATATCTCGACGCTATCAACATATTTTTGGCCGTTCTGCAGTTGATGGCGGCCCGCCGGAGCGAAGACTAAGCCGCATGTGCGGGATCGCCGGAGTGTACGCGCCGGGACACGACGCGGCGCGGCTCACGTTCTTTGCGCTCTACGCGCTCCAGCACCGCGGGCAAGAGTCCGCCGGAATCGCCGCCGCCGACGGCGGTTCGATTCGATCGCACAAAGACATGGGCCTGATCGGCGCGATCTTCGATGAGGAGATTCTCTCCGAACTGACCGGCTATATCGCTGCGGGGCACACACGCTATTCAACAACGGGATCCTCGATAGTCGTCAACGCGCAGCCGCTGCTCGAGCGCAGCGAGCTGGGGGACTTCGCCTTCGCGCATAACGGCAACTTAACGAACACGGACGAGCTGCGCGACTCGCTTTCGCCCTCTATCACGCTGCAAGCCACATCCGATTCGGAGGTCATGGCCAAGCTGCTCGTTGAGGCGGGCGGCTCGATGATCGACCGGATACAAAGCGTGCTCGAGCGCGCGCGAGGCGCGTATTCCATCGTGCTTTGCACCGAAAACGAGCTCTACGCGTTTCGCGATCCGTGGGGCGTTCGTCCGCTCTGCATCGGGACGTATGGCGAGAACGGGTACGTCGTTGCCTCGGAATCCTGCGCCCTTTCGACGATCGGTGCGACCTATCTACGCGAACTGGCGCCTGGCGAAATTTTGCGAATCAACGCGGACGGTCTGCAGTCTGTGCAAGTTGAGACCCGAGAGATTCCGGCGCTGTGCATGTTCGAGTACATCTACTTCGCGCGCCCCGACTCGAAGTTCAACGATCAGTCCGTTTACAAAGCCCGCTATCGGATGGGCGAGCAGCTGGCGCGCGAATATCCCGTTGAAGCCGATGTCGTGATGGCGATTCCCGATTCGGCCGTTCCCGGCGGAATAGGGTATGCCGCCGAGAGTGGCCTGCCGTACATCGAAGGATTGATCAAGAATCGTTATATTGGACGAACGTTCATCAGCCCCGACCAGCAGATGCGCGCGCGGTACGTACAATTAAAGTTCAATCCGGTGATCGAGAATCTCAACGGCCAGCGCGTCGTGGTGGTGGACGATTCAATCGTGCGCGCAACAACGACGCCGCGGATCGTTCAGTTGCTGCGGGATGCAGGCGCGCAAGAAGTGCACGTGCGCGTGACCTCGCCCCCCATCAAGCATCCGTGCTATCTCGGCGTCGACATGGCCACGTACGACGAATTGATCGCCGCCAATTACACGATCGACGAAATCCGTCGAAGGATTCGGGCCGATTCGCTGGGCTATTTGAGTCTCGAAGGACTCATCGAAGCGACGGGACGCGATCGCAACGAAATGTGCCTCGGGTGCCTGACCGGCATCTATCCCAACGTTCCGGCGAAGCACCAGCCCGCTGCCGTTTAACGCAGTCCCTCGACCTTAGCCGGTGGGAAAACGCCTTTCGGCAACGTCCTCGGCGTAGGCGCGAAGCGCGCGAACTGTGTCCTCACCGATTGAAGCGTACCGTTTCACGAAACTTGGCGGATTCGGATAGACGCCGAGAACATCGTAGAGCACCAGCACCTGCGCGTCGCAGGCGGGACCGGCGCCGATTCCGATCGTCGGAATCTTCAGCGAGGCCGTGATCTCTCGCGCCACTTCATGATCGATCACTTCGAGGACGATCGCGTATGCGCCGGCGGCTTCAACGGCTCTGGCATCGGCGATCAGCTGCTCGCGGTTTTCACGCACTTTGTAGCCCGGCCCTAAACCGGCGGTTTGGGGCGTGACGCCGATGTGTCCGACCGCCGGTATTCCCGTTCCGACGATCGCGCGCACCCGTTCCGCAGCTTGCTCGCCGCCTTCGAGCTTGACCGACGAGGCGCCGGCTTTCACCAGCGCAACCGCATTGCGGATCGCGTCCTCGTCGCTGGCCTGATACGATCCGAACGGCAGATCCGCCATGATATGCGCGCGCGTCGTTCCGCGGCAGACCGCCTTGGTATGGTGCAGCATGTCCTGCATCGTCACCGGCGTCGTTTCATCATAGCCCAGCACGACGTTGCCTAAGCTGTCGCCGACGAGAATCACGTCGATGCCTGCTCGTTCGGCGAACTCGCCGAACGGCGCATCGTACGCCGTCACAACGGGAAAGATCGTGCGGCCTTTGCGGCGCGCGATCGCCGACGCAGTGATGCGCCGTATTCCGCCGCCCTTCTCGGGCGCGTACGAACGGCCGTCGCTCAAGAGCTTTTCTACAGTGAAGCCGTTTCTTTCAGCGGCGTCGCCGGACCGTTGCCATGGATCGCCTTCGAACCTGCCAACGTCTCCACGAATGCCAGGAAGGCCCGCACGGGCGTCCCGGTTGGACCCTTCGCTTGCCACGCAGACTCATTCTCCAGATAGGCGGTTCCGGCAATGTCCAAATGGATCCAGGGCGTTTCGCCGGCGAATGCCTTCAAGAAAGCCGCTGCCGTAAGTGTGCCGGCGGGACGTCCGCCCGTGTTCTTCAAATCGGCAATGTCGCTCTTCATCTGTGTTGTGTAGTCGTCGTAGAGCGGCATCTGCCAATAACGCTCGCCCGACGGCTTGGCCGCAGCCAAAAACTGCTGCGCGAATTCTTCGTTGTTTGTGACCGCTGCGCTGGCTGCGTGCCCGAGCGCAATGACACAGGCTCCGGTCAGCGTCGCAGCGTCCACAATCTTGGTTGCTCCCGCCTTATTTGCGTAGCACAGCGCATCGGCAAGGATGAGGCGGCCCTCCGCGTCGGTGTTGATCACTTCGATCGTCTTGCCGTTCATCGCCGTGAAGATGTCGCCCGGCTTCGTCGCCTTTCCGCCCGGCATGTTTTCCGTCGCCGGTACGAGGCCGATGACGTTGATCTTCGGCTTCAATTTTCCGATCGCCCACATCGCCGCAATGACGCCGGCGCCCCCCGACATGTCGTACTTCATCTCTTCCATGCGCTCCGCCGGTTTGATCGATATGCCGCCGGTATCGAATGTGATGCCTTTGCCGACAAACGCCAGCAGCTCTTTGCTTGCCGGATCGCCCGCGTATTTCATGGTGATGAACTTCGGAGGCTGCGCGCTGCCTTGTGCGACGGAGAGAAACGATCCCATTCCTTGGCTGCGGCAGTGATCTTCGTCTAGAATCTCCACGCTGATGCCGGCGTCGGCGGCAGCCTTTTGCGCGGCTTCGGCAAGATGCGTCGGCGTCATATCATTCGCCGGAGTGATCGCGAGGCGGCGCGCGAGGTTGATCGCCTCCCCAAGAACTTCGCCGCGTTTGGCGCCGTCGCGCAAAGCGCCCGCGTCGAGATCGTCTGCCAGAATCGCTATCGACTCGCCGGCGCTTCTCCGTTCCGGTTCCTTTTGGTACATCGTCGTGTCGAAGCCGCCGGCGATCGCCCCTTCAACGATGAACGACGCACATTCGAGCTCATGTCTCTGCGCCTGTTCGGGCAGGGCGAAGACGATCTCGCGAATGTTGCGCTTGCCAAGATAGCGGATAGCCGCCCCTGCGAATCGCGCAAGCAGATAGGGTTCAAAGTTCTTCGCTTCTCCGAGGCCAACGGCCAAGACGCGCTTGTACGGCCTGTCGTGCGCGTGAATCAACGCCACGTCGCCGAGCTTGCCCTTCAGCTCGCCGGAAGCGAGCGCGTCCGCGAGCGCCCCGTTCAGATCGCGATCGATTTGCGAAACGGCGCTCTGGAGCGATCCTCCGCTGAAGACGGGAACGACGAGCGCTTGCGTACCGCCGGCCTGCGCGCCGGCAGCTATTCGAACTTGCATGGTGAACCTTTCACGCGGGTGAACTTGTGGCCGCGATGGCAAAACCATCATTTGTGCGCCAAAACTCGGCGGACCTTCGCGATGCCTATGCGTCGGCCGGTGTCGACATCGCCTCCGGAGCGGAAGCGGTTGCCCGCTATAAGGATCTCACTTCCGCTTGGAAACATGCCGCGCAGCTCGAGGAAATAGGCGGATTCGGCGGTCTGTTCGAGCTCCCCGGAGATGCAAGCAAGGCCTTGGTCGCTTCGACCGACGGAGTCGGAACGAAGGTTCTGATCGCCGCGCATTTGCGGCGGTATCCGATGGTCGGCTCCGATCTCGTGAACCATTGCGTCAACGACATTTTGGTGCTCAACGCGACGCCGCTCTTCTTTCTTGATTATCTCGCGCTCGGAAAGCTCGATCCGCAAGTTGCCGCAGAGATCGTGCGCGGCTGCTACGAGGCGTGCCGCAAGAACGATTGCGCTCTGCTGGGCGGTGAAACGGCTGAGATGCCCGATCTCTACGATCCGAGCGATTTCGACTTGGCCGGAACGATCGTGGGCATCGTCGATCGCGCGTCCATTCCTAAGCCTGAGGATGTACGAGCCGGCGACGCCATCGTCGGCTTGCCGTCGAAAGGTTTGCATACCAACGGCTACACGCTCGCGCGCAAGCTGATCGCGCCGAGCGAGTATGACGCTGCGTTCAACGGCGCCACCTTTGCAGAAGCGCTGCTCGCCGAGCATCCTTCGTATCTTAAAGCGGTGCGCGCGATTCAATCGGTTGCCCGCGTCAAAGCTATGGCGCACATTACGGGAGGCGGACTCATCGAAAACGTGCCGCGTACGCTGCCGCCCCGGCTCAAAGCGATCTTCGAACAAGTGCGCTGGACGGTGCCGCCCCTGCTCCAGGAGCTCTGCAAGCGCGCAGAGCTGCAGCATGACGAGCGCTACCGGATCTTCAACATGGGCATCGGATACACGATCGTGGTGCCGCTAGAAGATGCGCAAGCGGCGCTCAACGCCGCTTCCGGCGCGAAAGTCGTCGGCTGGATCGAAGAGCGCATTAAAGAAGAGGCGCAAGTTCTCGTTCGCCCCGTTCGGTGAGCGATCTCCTCAACCTGATCGTCGAGCTGCGTTCGGAGCAGTTCGGCGCCGAGGCGCGCACGCAGGCTTTGCGTGAACTGGAGCGCACCGGCGCACGGGTTGAGTGGCCGGGGAAACCTTCGGAGCGCTTTTGCGCCTGGATCGATGAGGCGTTCGGCGGATTCTGGAGCTCCGAATCCTTAGCGGGAAAGAACGTCGTTGCGACGGTTGATTCACGCTATGCAGGGTTTGCGACGTACGACGTTCGCGGCCTGCGTTATCCGTGGCTCCGAGGCTGCGGCGCACAGCCGGACGTTGGCATCTTCGGCCCGTTCGGCGTCGCACGCGGCTTTCGCGGTTCGCAGATCGGACCGGCTCTCTTGCAATTGGCGCTCGCGGGTTTGCGGGAAGCTGGGTACGAACGGGCGCTCGTGCCTGCGGTGGGCGACGATCGACTCGTGCGGTACTACGAGCGCGAGTCCGGAGCACGGATCGTGGAGCGCTTTACGCGCGAACAACTCTTCGGCTCGCGCTCTCGCGCGGTTGTTTTGGCTTCCGGGAACGGATCGAATTTTCAATCGGTGATCGACGGCGTGAAGCGCGGCTCGTTGCCGCTCGAGATTGCGTTAGTGGTTTGCAACAACGTGCGGGCATTCGTACTGGAGCGCGCGGCAAAGGCCGACGTTCGTTCGCTGGCCCTGCCATGGCAGCGCAGCGCCCAATCTCGCACGCAGTACGACGCCGAATTGCTCGCTGTCGTTCAGAATGAAGTGCCCGATTTGGTCTTGCTCCTAGGTTGGATGCATTTGCTTGACGAAAGGTTCGTCCAGCGCTTTCCACACATTCTGAATATCCATCCCGCGTTTTTGCCGCTCGATGAATCGAGCGATGAAGTGACCTTTCCGGACGGAAGCGTCGCGAAGGCTTTCCGCGGCGCGCGCGCTGTTCGCGATGCGCTGGCCTGCGGTTCATCGTGGGTCGGGGCATCGGTTCATCGCGTCACTGCGCAAACGGATCGCGGTCCGATTCTGGCGCGTGCGCCGCTGCGCGTTCACGAAGGCGAAACGGAGGATGAGGTCTTCGAGCGTTTGCATCCGCTCGAACACCGCGTTCTCACCGCAGCGATTCAGCGCTGGGCCTACGAGTTTGCGGCTGACTAGTGCGGCGCCCACGGGGAGCCAGGATCACTAATGCGGCGCCCACGGGGAGCCAGGATCACTAATGCGGCGCCCACGGGGAGCGCTTATGTTATCTAAGACGTTGAGGCGCCACGAGGTTTTTGGGGGCCCCACGCAGTGGGGGGCGCCCTTCGACAACGCTCAGGACAAGTTCAGGCCGGGCCGGAACGCCTTCTAAACAGAAAGGTTCGGATCGACGCTGACCGTCAGCGGATCGCTGCGAACGCTTTCGCCTTGGTAGCTTGCCGCGATCGCGATCATCGCCGCGTTATCGGTGCAGTACTTCGGCGGCGGAATCAAGACCGGTACGCGCTGTTGCAATGCCCACTCGCGGACGGCGGCTTGAAGCGCCGAGTTTGCGGCAACGCCGCCGGAGAGAATGAAACCGGCGTAGGGTCGTCGCTCGTAGGAAGCTTCAACGCGCTGCATCAGCATGTCGAGGATCGCTGCTTGAAACGAAGCGGCGACGTCCTGCGCCGAGACTTCGGCGCCCTCGGAGCTCTCCAAAAAGTAGCGAACCGCCGTTTTCAATCCTGAAAAAGACATGTCGTAAGAGCCTGCGGGCGGGCGATAGCGCGGGAATCGGACGCGCTGCGGGTTTCCGTCGCGCGCGAGTTTGTCGATCTGCGGTCCGCCTGGAAATCCCAGGCCGAGTAGGCGTGCGGTCTTGTCATACGCTTCGCCCGCTGCATCGTCGCGTGTGCGCCCGATGATTCTCATCTGCGTTGCGCTCTCAACTTCAACGAGTTGGGAATGTCCCCCCGAAACCAGCAGCGCCAGCAATGGATACTGCGGATCATCTTGCTGATCGAGAAACGGGGCGAAGATGTGCCCGTGCAGATGGTTCACCGCATAGAGCGGTTTATTGGCCGCAAAAGCCAGCGCTTTTGCAGAAGCGACACCCACGGCGAGACTGCCGATCAACCCCGGCCCATAGGTGACTGCGATGCCGTCGATTCCCTGCAGCGTGACGCCCGCGCGGTCGAGGGCGTCTTCAATCGCCGCGGAAAGCAATTCCGCATGACGGCGTCCCGCGATCTCCGGCACGATGCCGCCGTATTTGGCGTGGAAGGCGTCTTGGTTGGTCGAGACGCTCGAGCGAACGTGGCGACCGTCAACGACGGCCGCCGCGGTGTCATCGCACGACGTTTCGATTCCTAAGAGCGCCATCGGTTTGCGCCTACGTTATGTCTTTGCCGCCGTCCTTTGCCGGTATGCGCCGATGCGAAATGCGCGCGCTCTCGGCGCCGAGCCGCCACACCGCAATCAGTAGAGCGGCAACGCCCGTGAAGATCATGAAGTCGGACCACACCATGCCGATCAACAGCCACAGCACACTGAAGGCGACGACGATGGGCCATGCGCTCTCCTTGGTGACGATCCCGAGATCCTCGCCGGCAGCTTGTTGGTGCGTCATCTGCGGATTGTCGCCCGCGAGGTGCGATTCGCGTTCTGCTAAGAAGGCATAGCCTGCGGCGAACGACATTGCCAGCGTCATCAAGCCCAACAGCAGCAAACCGGCGTACTCGTGCGATGAATACCAGTAGATGGTGCAGACCGACGCAGAGAACGTCGCGGAACTGATGAACAGCGCCACGAAAGTCTTCACGTTTGCATCGTGACCAGCTCGGGATGGTGCATATCCCAAACCGGGCGCTCCGATCGAATCGGTGGAAGTTGGTCGAAGTTGAACTCAGGCGGCGGTGATGAAGTGGCCCATTCCAGAGAAAAACCGCCTTCCCAGGGATCGTCGGCTACGGGTTCGCGAGCAAGTGACGAGACGACGATGTTCACGACAAGCAGCACCACCGCGATCGCCATGATTCCCGATCCTACGGTGGCCAGCAGGTTCAACCACGGCAGATCGCCCACGGCGGGATAGGTCACGACGCGCCGCGGCATGCCCTCGAGACCCATCAGATGCATAGGAAGAAACGTCACGTTGAATCCGACGAGCATGCACCAGAAGCACCATTTGCCCAGACGCTCGTCTAATTTCACGCCGAAGATCTTCGGGAACCAGAAGAACAGGGCTGCCAGCAGCGCAAACAGCGATCCGCCCCCAAGCGTGTAGTGAAAATGCGCGACGATGTAGTAGCTGTCTTCGGCGTGATAATCGATCGGCGGTGAAGCGATCATGACGCCCGTAATCCCGCCGATCAAGAAATTGAGCATGAAGCCGATGGTGAACAGCATCGGCGTCGTCAAGCGAATCGACCCTCGCCACATCGTGCCGATCCAGTTGAAGAACTTGACGCCGGTAGGAACGGCGATGAGGAACGACATGCCGGCGAAGAATCCGTTGGCGACGGCACCGGTCGTGAACATGTGATGCGCCCAGACGCCCATCGAGAGCCCAGCGATCGCGAACGCCGAGAGCACGAGGCCGACGTAGCCGAAGATCGGCTTTCCTGAAAAGACGGCCACGATCTCCGAGATCACGCCGAAGTACGGCAGGATCATGACATAGACTTCCGGGTGCCCGAAAAACCAAAAGAGATGCTGGTAGAGCACGACATTCCCGCCGTGGCTCGGATCGAAGAAATGACCGTTCAAGTGGCGATCGATCAACAGCTCAAAGAGAACGGCGGACAACGGCGGGAATGCCATCAAGATCATCAGCGAAGTCGCCAGCATCTCCCACGTAAAGATCGGCATGCGCCACATCGTCATCCCTGGAGCACGATAGAGAAACGTCGTCACGACAAAGTTGATGGCGACCAAAATGCTGGACATGGCCGCCATCAGCAGCCCGATGATCCACAGATCTTCACCGACTCCGGTCGCTATTTGAATGCCTGAAAGGGGCGCGAACGCCGTCCATCCCGCGAAAGCTCCGCCGCCCTGCGCAAACACGCCGCTGAAAACGGTGAGGCCACCTAGGATGAAGAGCCACACCGAAACGGCATTGAGGCGTGGAAACGCCATATCCGGCGCTCCGATCTGCAAAGGGATCAGGAAATTCGCCAACCCGAACCCGAACGGTGCGATGACGAAGAAAATCATCGCCGTTCCATGCAGCGTAAAGATCTGATTGTACACATGGGGACTGACGAGGTTCGCATTGGGCTGCGCGAGCTGCGCGCGAATGACAAGCGAGAGAACGCCGGCGATGAGGAAGAAGAAGCCGGTCGCCGTCATGTAAAGGATCCCGATCTTCTTGTGATTCGTAGCCGTCAGCCAGGCCGTCATAACGCTGCGGTTCCCCCGCTGGCCAACCATCGGTCGTATGTTGCAAGCGGGACGACGCGCACGGTAAACGTCATGAATGCGTGGTCGAGGCCGCAATACTCGGAGCAGACGCCGCGAAAGGCGCCCAGCTGCGTCGGAGTCACATCGAAATGGTTTGTATATCCCGGAAGTGCGTCGCGCTTGAATAGGAATGCCGGTACCCAGAACGAGTGATCGACGTCGTCCGAGTAGAGATTGATCTGCGTCATCTTGCCTTGCGGCAGCACGAGCGTCGGCTGCGATTGCGGCGTTCCGGCCTGCACGATTCCATGCCCAGGATACGAAAAGCTCCACGCCCAGCGAAACGCCCGAACGTTGACCACGGCATAGGGCGCCGGTTTGAGGAAATCAACGACGCCTTCGCGCACGTACGAGATGTAAAAGAGCCCAATGACCATGATAAGCGGTATGACGACTGACGTGATCTCGATCGAGGCGTTGGTCTTGAATTGCGGCGGTACACCGGAATCGTGCGCGCGGCGGCGCCAGCGCAGGATCGAGAAGAAAATCAGAGCGTAAACGATTATTGCGACAAGTAGGCCGGCAGCCGAAAAGATGATCCAGACGCCGCGAAGATCCGCAGCTTGGAGTGAAGCTGGATACAAAACCGGCATCCTTCGGCAACCTTTACCCAACCAATAGCCGATAAAAAACGGGACCTCGGGGTACAACTCTGCCAGCGATGCGACCATTGCCCCTGCGAGCACATCCCGTCGTGCTCGGGACAGTCGTTTTTTTGGCGTCCGAGCTGATGTTCTTCGCGGCGCTCTTCGCAACGTACTACGATTTGAAGAGCACGAACGCCGTGTGGCCGCCGCCGGAAGTGCACTTCGATCAGCTCGGAAGCGCGGCCGGAACGTTCATGCTTTTCGCAGGCAGCGCAGTGATGTTCCCATTTATGCGGGCATTGGACCGGCGCAATCTTCAGGCGGCATACGCGTGGCTCTACGTCGGAATCATCGGCGGCATCGGGTTTATGGCATTTGAGCTGCGCAGCTGGGCCAAAGAAGACTTTACGATGCACTCGAGCGCATACGCTTCGATCTATCTGACGATGACCGGTTTCCACTTCCTGCACGTGCTGGTCGGAGTGGTGCTGCTCACGGCGCTGTTTCTTGGGTTGCGATCCGCTGCGCTCGAAGCGGATCATCACGCGGGCGCGGAGGCGATCTCGTACTATTGGCATTTTGTCTTTGTCGTGTGGATTGGTATCTACACGACGATTTACTGGATACGATGATCGGACATTTACGCGCCCTCGGGGAGCGCGCATGTTAGCTGTACATCGAGGCGCATACAGATCATGGGGGCCCCATCGCGCGCGATGGGGGGCGCGGAGGTTAGACCGGAGCGCCTTTAAACCAGGATGTCTTTTCGAATGAAAAACATCCGAGAAAGAGCCATCGCCGCAAGCCTGCTGCTCGCGATCGCCGGAAGCATCGGTTTCATGGTCGCGTACGGGCTGCAGAGCAGCGCTCAATGGCAAGGCGCTGCACTCGCTGCGAGTTTCGCCGGACTGATGACGGCCGCGCTCGGATGGGCGCGGTGGATTCTCCCGCACGAGCAAGTCGTGGATTTGCGCGACGTAGCGCCGCAGCCCCTCGAAGAGCGTGCCGGACAAGTTGAAGCGTACGCGCATGGCGTCGCGCAGCTGACGCGCCGCAGATGGCTCACGCGCGTCGCGTACGCGGCTGTCGGCATGCTGGGGCTGGCAGCGCTTTTTCCAATCGGTTCGCTTGGCCCCGAACCCGACGGCAAACTCTTTCACTCGCGGTGGCGGCGCGGTACCCGGCTCGTGCGCGCCGACGGCTCTGCCTTGCGCGGCGACGATTTGAACGTGGGCGGCGTCGAAACGATTTTTCCGGAAGGCAGCATCGGCGATCAACAGTCGATGGCCGTGCTCGTCAGACTCCCTGAAGGCGCGGCGTCCGACGCCGTCAGCGGCTACATTGCGTATTCAAAGATCTGCACGCACGCAGGCTGTCCGGTTGCGCTCTATCGGGCCGCCGATCATCGGCTCGTCTGTCCTTGCCACCAGTCGATCTTCGATGCGGCTAACGATGCGAGCGTCATCGATGGTCCTGCGGATAGGCCCTTGCCGCGCCTGCCGATCGCCTTAGAGCGCGACGGTTTCTTACGGGCAACTTCGGACTTTACCGACGCTCCGGGTCCAGGATTTTGGGAGCACGCATGATCGAGCGACTGCTGCTGTGGACCGACGACCGGTTGGGAACCGCGACGTTCCTGCGTCACGCCTTGCGCAAAGCGTTTCCCGACCACTGGTCGTTCATGCTCGGCGAGATCAATCTCTACTGCTTCATCGTCCTGGTCGCAACGGGGACATTTCTGGCGTTCTGGTTCGTGCCCGCGGACACGAAAATCGTCTACCACGGTCCGTATCAATTGCTGCGCGGGATCACGATGACGCAAGCGTACGCTTCCATCTTGCATATCAGCCTGGAAGTCAACGCCGGCTTGCTGATCCGGCAGATCCATCATTGGGCGGCGAACGTTTTTGTCGCCGGCATCCTGGTTCACATGGGGCGCATCTTTTTCACGGGCGCGTTTCGCAATCCGCGGGAACTCAATTGGATCATCGGCGTGCTCCTGCTGTTTGCGGTGCTCTTTGAGGGTTTCACCGGATACTCGATGCCGGACGATCTCTTGAGCGGCCTCGGGTTGCGCATCGCAGTTTCCATCCTGACGTCGATTCCATTCATCGGCGTTTGGGCGGCCTTTTTCTTGCTCGGAGGCGCTTTCCCGACCGACATCCTGACGCCGCGTCTCTACACGACGCACATCTTCATCATGCCGGCGCTGATCGCCTCCGGGATTACGGCGCATCTCATGATCCTCTGGCGGCAGAAACATGCCCAATTTCCGGGACCGCGGCGTACCGAGGAAAATTGCATTGGCTCGCCGCTGTTTCCGAACTACACGGTCAAGTCGATCGCTCTAGGCGCTGGAACCGTGGCAGTGCTTTGCATGCTCGGCGCGTTCGTTCAAATCAATCCCGTGTGGCTTTGGGGTCCGTACGACTACAAAGCGACGGTGCCGGCACAGCCCGATTGGTATATCGGATGGCTTGAAGGAGCACTGCGCATCGGACCGCCGTGGGCGCTGCACATTGGCGGCCACATGGTTCCTGCAGCGTTTTGGCCCGGAGTGCTGCTGCCAATCGTGCTCCTGGCGTTTCTCTTTGCAGTTCCGTTTGCCGACGCTGCCCTGCGCGGAGACTGCTCGGTCCATCATTTGCTCGATCGGCCGCGTGACGTTCCCGCGCGCACGGCTTTTGGGGTGGCGTTCGTGGTATTCATGGGAGGGCTGTTTTTTGCGGGAAGCGACGACGTGCAGGCGCTCTACCTGCACATCCCGCTCAACGCGCTCGTGTGGTTCTATCGCTTCTTTTGCCTCTTAGGACCGATTGCCGGCTTCGCGATCGCATATGCGTTCGCAGCGCGGCTGCGCGAAAAAGGGGGCGTCCATGAAGCTCCGCGCGTCAGGCTTGTTCGCCGGCCGGAGGGCGGCTTCGACGAGGAGACGCTCCCGTGATCGCGTTCTTGGCCGCCGTAACGATCGGCGTCTACCTTTGGCTGGTGCACTGCTATGGGTTGCGCTTTCCGCGGCGGCGTTTTTCGCTTGGGCGAATGACAGCATTTGTCACGGGCGTTGCGTTGTTCGCGGTCGTTCTGGCGCCGCCGTTTGAACGCTGGGCCGACGCATCGTTCGCGGCGCACATGACTCAACACATCGTCTTGATGCTGGTTGCGCCGCCCCTGGTGCTCTTGGGAGCGCCGCTGCTTTTGCTGATCACCGTTCCATCGCCGACTGTGGGCCGCCGGATCGCTGCGATCGCCAAGCGCCCGGTCTTTCATGCGCTCTTCGCTCCTGTCACCGCGTGGCTGCTCTTCGTCTTTGCGTTGTGGGGCGCACACTTTTCACCGCTCTATGAAGCGGCGCTGGAACATCCGGCCCTGCACATTGTAGAACACTTACTCTTCGTCGCCGTCGCGTTTCTTTTTTGGATTCCGATCGCGCAGGCGGGCTACACGCCTCGGCCGTTCGCTTTCCCGGCGCGGATGCTCTATCTGTTCCTTGCGCTTCCTCAAGGCGCGTTCTTGGGGCTTGCGATCTACTCTTCGAGACACGTGCTCTATCCGCATTACGCGCAAATTGGTGCGGCAAGTGCGGCGCTGGTCGATCAGCAAAACGGCGGGGCGATCATGTGGATTGCCGGCGGACTGCTGCTCTTTCTTTCCTTTATGATCACCGCAGGCGCGTGGGCGTACGAGGAACGCCGCGAGGCGACAGCGTGAGAACGCTGCTTGCACTGATGATCTTTGTGCTTTGCACGGCTCGCGCAATGGCGCAGCCAGCAGCCGGCGAAGCCGTCGATTTCGCGCAAGGACGCCGGCTCTTCGTCGAACATTGTTCTTCCTGCCATGGTCTTGCGCTGCAAGGAAGCGCACAGGCGCCGCCCCTAATCAACGTCGATGCGGTCAACGTCGATTTCGAGCTGCGTACGGGAAGAATGCCGGCCGAAGTCCCGTGGGAACAGGAGTTTTCGAAAGCTTCGCCATTCACGTCGCGGCAAATCGGAAATCTCGTCGCCTACGTCATGTGGCGATCGAGCGGCAACAAGACCTTGCCGGTCGTCAACACGAACGCCAACGTGAAACGCGGCAGCGAGATCTTTGCCGAAAACTGCCAGCAGTGTCATGGAGTCAGCGGGCATGGCGACAATGTCGGATACGCCGACGTCGCGCCGTCCCTCATGGATACGCATCCGCAGCAGATCGCAGAAGCGGTTCGCATGGGGCCCGACGTCATGCCGCCGTTTGGTCAGAAAACGATAGATGAAAGAGGCCTCAACGATCTGGTGAGCTACGTCGTTTTTCTTCAGCACGCGCAGTACAATCCAGGCGGCCTTCATCTCGCGAATCTCGGCCCCGTGGCAGAAGGTTTCATCGGCTGGGTTTTCGGTCTAGGCCTCTTGCTGCTGCTCGTGCGGCGAATAGGGACGACGGAGTGACGGAGCTACTGCGGAACCGGGTCGCGATCGTTACCGGAGGCGATACCGGAATCGGCAAAGCCATCGCGCTGGCGATGTCATCAGAAGGCGCGCTCGTAGTCATCGACTATCACGGTGATGCTGCGCCGGCGGAACAGCTCGTAAGCGAAATCGAATCTGGGGGCGGTGCTGCAATTGCAGTCGCCGCCGATGTGAGCAAGCTCGACGAAGCCGACCGTTTAATCGAAGCGACGATCGCCCGCTTCGGGAAGCTCGACGTCATGGTGAACAACGCCGGTATCGAGGAGAAGCACCCGTTTGTCGAAATGCCCTTCGATGCATACCGCCAAACGATCGAGGTCAATTTGACCGGCACGTGGCTCTGTGCGCAAGCCGCCGCCAAGCAAATGATCGTGCAGAAACGCGGCGGCCGGATCATCAACATCTCTTCCGTGCACGAGGATCTTTCGATGCCGACCAACGCCGCATATTGCGCCTCGAAGGGCGGCATCCGGATGCTGACGCGAACGATCGCCGTCGAATTGGCGCAGTACGGGATCACGGTGAATAACGTCTGTCCCGGAGCGATCCAAACCGGCATGGACCAGCGCATGGGGCCGGGCGCAAAGGAAAAGCTGCTCGGGGAGATTCCGCTTCGGCGCATGGGCACGCCTGACGAGGTCGCGCAAATGTGCGTCTATCTGGCATCCGATGCCGCCGCCTATGTCACAGGCACCTCGCTTTTCATCGACGGAGGGATGAGCAAGCAGTCCGGTTCGCTGTAGTGCCGCGCTAACCGCTAGAGAGAAACCCGCGGACTCCAGCCCGCGAAAGAGCACGCCGGCGTCAACGCTGGGGCGGAACGCCGGACGGCGGACGGCAAACTCGCACGGGACGGCGGCGTGGCACTTTTTCATGACTACAGGAGCGGCTCTCTCTGTGTCAACTAAATATTTAGTTGCTCGGCAAAGTTCTGGGTTCGCCGTTCGGGCGCAACCAGCGGCCCCAGCGCCGTGAGGAAAATCACTGCGGCAAAGACTACAGCGGCGACCACCGCCATGGCTTTGGCATAATCGGCGTGGCCGCCGAGCGTGGCGAAGCGATGCCGTGCAAATGCCGTTTCCAGCTGAAGCGCGTTCGCCGAAATCAGATTGCCGAGCTGGTACGTGAAGCCGGGGAAAGTGCCTCGGGTCCTAGGCGGCGCGATTTCGTTCAAGTGCGCCGGGATGATGCCCCAAGCTCCCTGCACCATGAACTGCATGAGGAACCCTCCGAGGGCCAGCAGCGCGACGGCCTGGCTGAACGCCCATAGCGGAATCAAGCAAACGCCGAGGATGCAGCACGCCACGATCGTGACGCGGCGCCCCGCTCGCTGGGAAAGCCAGCCAAAGAAGATGCCGCCGGCAATTGCGCCGACGTTCATGAGCGCGGTCAGGCCGCCGGCGAGCGCCGGCCGAAATCCGTGTTGGAGCGTCAGGAACGTCGGGTAGAGATCCTGCGTGCCGTGCGACATGTAGTTGAAAGCGGCCATGAGCAAGATCGTGTAGAGAAAAAGCGGCCACGAACGACGGATCGCTGTGATGAACGGATGCACGCCTTCAGTTTCTTCGCGCGGTTGCGCAAGCCAGACCGGCGACTCCGGAACACGTGCTCGAATGAAGAAGATCAACAGCGCCGGCAGCACGCCGATGACGAACATGCCTCGCCAGCCGATGTGCACGTACAAGATGGCGAGCACCAGCGCTGCGAAGAGATAGCCCAGTGCGTACCCCTCCTGAAGAACGCCGGAGAAGATGCCGCGCGCGTTTGCGGGAAGCGATTCCATCGCCAGCGCCGCGCCGATGCCCCATTCGCCTCCCATCGCAATGCCGTAGAGCGCGCGCAAGACGATGAACGTTGCGAGGTTCGGCGCGAATGCCGTCGCGAGTTCGAGCGTTGAATAGGCGCCGACGTCAATCATTAGCGGAAGGCGCCGTCCGTAGCGATCGGCGATCCAGCCGAAGATCAGCGCGCCCAGCGGGCGCATCATCAACGTGATCGTCACGGCGAAGGCAATCGATGTGACTTCCACGTGAAAGTCGTGCGCGATATGCGGCACCGTCACGATCACTAAGAAGAAGTCGAACGCGTCCAGCGTCCATCCGAGGAAGCTGGCGGTAAAGGTTCGGCGCTGTGCGGGCGACAGCGAACGAAACGCCGCCGTCGCGCTCATCGCTTACGGTTCTGAACTTGACGCTGGATCTGCTGAAGGGGAACCGGCCGCCGAGGGGGAGGGACTCGGACTGACGTCGATCAGCTGATCCGAATAGAGCACCACGACGTACGTCGTATGCTTGGAGACGGTGTACTTCGGCGGCAAAAACGAAAAGGTCAGCGTGGTGTCGTGAAGCGCCGATTTGTTGAAGTTCCATAGCGCTCGATAGTGATTCTGCCGCCGGACGGTCGTCAGTTCGAAGAGCTGGAGTGCGAACCCGCGGCCGTCGATTTCACTTTTCGGCAGCGTGAACCGCGCTTGCGCCCGCCCATCAAGCGTAAAGTCAGCCGCAGGCGTAATCGCGGCGAGCATTATCGGGCGAACGTTCAACGCGTTCGGCGGTACGTGCGGTATCGGAGGCGCATCTTTCGGCAACGCCTGCGCGCTCACAACCATCGCCGGAGGTGTCGGCGTCGGTGTGGGGGTTGAAGAGCCGGTTGGAAGCGGTGTTGGTGTCGGCGAGGGTGTCGGCGAGGGTGTCGGCGAGGGTGTCGGCGTCGGTTTATGATGCTTCGGTCCCGGCGATGGCGTCGGTGTCGGAGCCGGCAAATTGAACTTCAGCAAACAACCGTAACCCTCTATCGTATCGGGACACGCGAAACCATCCCGCGCTTCGGTGATTGGATAGCTGGCCGTCGGGACGGGCGCTCCTCCGGCTGCGATCAGTGACGGCGCGTTTGCTCCCGGCGAAGCGGATGCACCTGGAATCGCGGGACCCTGGCTTGGAATAGCGCCGGGCATGGCGGGATTGTCAACGGTGGGCAATGAGGGCATCCCGCCGCCGGAGCCGTAGCTGCCTTGACAAGCCGCGAGTCCGCAGGCCGCAACGAAAAAAACGATCCGGAAATCGGCCTTCATCGTTTCGATTCCACTTTCTCTTGCAGTTCCGTGGCAAATGCCTCCGCGATCAGCGTTCGCTTCGCTTCGATGCCGCGTTCGTTGACGTTGACCGTACCTTCCGCAGCCTCTTGCTTTCCGGCGACGAGAATGTAGGGAACTTTCTGCGTTTTCCAGTGCCGAATTTTGTACCCCAGCTTTTCGTTGGACCGATCAACTTCAACGCGAAATCCTCGGCGCGCGAGTAGGTCATGCACGCTGTCCGCGTATGCAAGTTGTTGTTCGGAGATTGGGGCGACAACCGCCTGCACCGGGGCAACCCAGGCCGGGAAATTCCCGGCGTAGTGCTCGATTAAAATTCCGAGAAAACGTTCCAAAGAACCCGCGAGCGCTCGGTGGATCATCACCGGCGGGTGGTCGTGGCCGTCCGCGGCGCGGTACTTTAGATCGAAACGGTGCGGCAGGATGAAGTCGACTTGGACGGTCCCCAGCTGCCATTTTCGTCCGATCGCGTCGCGTACGTGGATATCGAGCTTTGGACCGTAGAACGCGCCGCCGCCTTCGTCGAGTGCGAACGGAAGCGCGCGGCTCTCCAGCGCCTTGCGAATCGCGTCCTCCGCGATCGGATCCGTCTGCGTGCGCAGGGCCGGCTCGCGCGTCGCGAGTGCGTACTCGAAGTCTTCGAACCGGAAGGCGCGCATGAGGCGCACGGCCTCATCGACCGTGTGCTCGAACTCGCCTTGCAATTGCTCGGCCGTGCAGAAGAGATGCGCGTCATCTTGCGTGAAGCCGCGCACGCGCGTCAACCCGTGGAGGACGCCGCTGCGCTCGAAACGATAGACGGTCCCGAATTCGCTGAAGCGCAGCGGCAGATCGCGATAGCTTCGCAAGCGGCTCTTGTAGATCAGAATGTGCCCCGGACAGTTCATCGGCTTGAGCCTAAAGCGTTGTTCTTCAGCTTCGATGGCGCCGAACATCGATTCGCCGTAGTTCTGCAGGTGTCCCGAAGTAGCGAAGACCTCTTCGTGCAGAATGTGCGGCGTGACCACCGGCAGATAGCCGCGCTCGCGCAACCCCTCGCGAATAAACTGTTCGACGATGCCGCGCACGATCGCGCCTTTCGGATGCCAAAACACCAAGCCGCCGCCCGCAGCTTCCTCGATGGAGAAGAGATCGAGTTCTTGCCCCAGCTTGCGGTGGTCGCGTTTCTGTGCCTCCTCGAGCTGCGTTAGATAGCGATCGAGTTCTTCGCGCCTGTGCCACGCGGTGCCGTAAATGCGCTGAAGCATCGGCTTGTGCTCGTCCCCGCGCCAATATGCGCCGGCGACGCTGAGCAGCTTAAGCGCGCCGATCTCTCCGGTTGCCTCGGCATGTCCGCCGCGGCAAAGATCGGTGAAATCACCGATCGTGTAAAGCGTGATCGGCTCACCTTCCGGAATCTCGCGCGCAATCTCGGTCTTGTACTGGTTGTTCCTAAAGCGTTCGAGCGCCTCCGCGCGGGTCACGGCTTGCCCCTGCATTGCATAGTTCGCGCTGACGATTTCGTCCATGCGAGTTTCCAAGCGCGTCAGGTCTTCGGAAGTGAATGGCTGTGCGCGATCGAAGTCATAGTAGAATCCGGTTTCGATCGCCGGTCCGATCGTCGGCTTAGCGTCGGGAAAAAGGTCTTGCACCGCGTAGGCCAAGACGTGCGCGGCCGTATGGCGCAGGTCCGAAAGCGAGGTCATCCGCCGGCTTTTAGGCCAACTCCGGGCACGGGCCTTGCCCGGCGCTTATCCCGCGGCGAAAGATGTTATCAAATAGAAGATCGCGGCTGCCGAGACGATGCCGAAGACTGCCCACCCCGCTATGGCCAGCGCGGCATGCAGCCGATACGAAGTCATCAGCCTTCGGTTGTGCGCCACCAGCATGACCAAGAGAAGCGTGATCGGCGTTGCGAGCCCTCCCGCGATAGAAGCGATAAAGAGCAGCTGTATCGGATGAACCCCCGCGAAAGCGATTGCCGCGCCGATCGCCACTGTCGCTGCAACGGTGTTGCGGAAAAGCGGGGTGGCTTGAAAATCTACGCCGGTGTGCCGCTTGTATCCAAAGAGTTCGGCAACCATGTATGCCGTCGTGCCGGCTAGGACGGGCAGCGCGATGAGACTCGATCCGAGAAGACCGACGCCGAACAGCAGCGAGGCCCAGCGGCCGGCGACCGGCTGCAGCGCGCGTGCCGCATCCTGCGCCGTTTGAACGGTATGGTGATGGATGCCGAGCGTTGCGCCGGTTGCGATCACGATGAACCAAAAAGAGATGCCTGCAACGATCGTTCCCAGCGTCGCATCGACTTGTACCAGGCCGAGTCGCTCGAGGCGCGGGCGTTCCTCAGAGATTTCGATCTCTTCCCACACGTACGCGTATGCGGTCAGCGTCGTGCCCAGCAGGGCGATGGCGCCCGCTGCGAAGGTTTTGTCGAAACTGACATGCGGCACAAACGACGCGAGCAGCACGTTGCGCCAATGCGGATGCGCGACGATCGCTGCAGCTGCGTACGTCAAGAAAAGCAACGGAATCCAGAGCAGAAAGCGCTTCGCTTGCCCATAATCCAGCACGGTGATCGCTAAGCCTGCACCGACGCACAGCGGCAAGAGAAACCACCGATAATCAACGTGCACCAGCAGCTGCAGCGCTGCCGCGCCGCCCTCGGCGTCGGCCGCAAACGTCAGTTGGTTGACGGATAGGACTGCCACGAGAGCGGCGATGGCGGTAACGCGTCCGTAGCGCTCGCGCAGGATCGTTTCAAGACCTTGCCCCCCGACGGCGCCGATGCGTCCGCTGATCGCTTGAACAACGGCGAGCATCGGAATGACGAGCAGCACCAGCCATCCAAGCGCGTATACCATCGTGCTTCCGATAACCGCGAGCGTTGCGACGGTCGTCGGATCGTTGTCTGAAGCGCCGGAAACGATGCCCGGACCGATGAGCCGCCACCACGGCGTGCGCCTTCCTTTCACGGCTCGAGCAGGCGCGAAGCCGGCGCTTTGGGTGCGCTCGCCCATGCCGTATAGAGCCTGACCGCCGTACCGCCGGCAAAACGCGAAGCCAACGCCGGACCGGCCGAGACGCGCGCATAAACCGCATGAATGCGCTGTGTCAATGCGCTATTCTGAAGCGGTGAAAAGGTGATCACCAACGCTCGCGCGGGAATCGATCCGTTTGCGTCGTTCCAGCGCGTCCACTGTTTGACTTGCGGAGCGGAGCCGACAAGTAATACAGGTACGCCGTGATAGTTCAGCTCGGACGCAATTTCAAAGCGATCGGTGAGCGGCATGGTTCCGGAGCTCCCAATGAGCGCGCGGACATCCACAGCGATCCGCGAGTAACCCTGGGATGGCCAGTAGAAGGCGCCTTTGATACGCGGTCCGGCTCCATGCAAAACCATCGCTTGCGCGTTTTCCGGAAGCGATGCCAGCAAGACCATGAGAAACGTGAACGCTGCCGGAAGCGACGCGAAAGCGATCGCTATCCGTTTGCGCGCGAGCGTCTGCCTAGAGTACGCAATCGCGATGCCGGCGGCGAGCGAGACGAATGGACCAAGCAGCCAGTACGAGTCGACGACCTCAAAGAAAGCCAGCAGGGCGAGCAACGTCGGAAACGGCAGCGCCGTCCACGCGAGTAGGTGCATCTTGGTTCGAAGCAGCGTGAAAGCCGCGATCGCCCAGAACAACGCTGCATAAACGAGGAAGCGAGCCGTGGTGAGCACCGAGAGATGTGCGAGTGAAAAACCCTGCATCGTTTGGCGTGCGCTGAACGTGAACGCGAGATTCTCCCAGCCGTGATGCGCGTTCCAGATCAGGAACGGAGCATACAGAGCAATCAGCACGATCGGCGATGCCCATAGCCCGCGCTTCCAGAGATGCCGCTGTGCCGGGAGCATCATGTAGATCGCGACGCCGAAAACGAGGGCCCAGCCGAAAAACCGCGAGAGCACAGCGCCGCCGAGCGCAGCTCCGAGGCCGAGCGCGTCAACGATCGCCGGACGCTGTGTCACGCGCGCAGCCATCCAGAGCGCGGTCGCCCAAAACATGATGAAGGGCGCGTCGGGTAGTGCTTCACCGGCTGCAAAGCGCGTCTGCGGGAGAAACGTCAGAATCGCTGCGGCAGCAGTTGCAGCGGAGGCGCTGCGTGAGAGGAAGAGCGTCGTCGCCCCGATCGCAAGCGCGGCTATCGCTTCACAAAAGATGAAGGGCAGGCGCACCGCGAGGGGCGAGTTTCCCAGCGGAGCGCCGAGCGCAATCAGCCACGCGACCATCGGCGGGTGATCGGTATAGCCGTACGCGAGGTGCCGGCTCCACGACCAATAGTACGCTTCGTCTTCCGTCAGCGGCAAATGCGAGGCAACGCAGATTCGGAAAACGGATGCTGCGACCACGATCCAGACGGTCGTGCGTGTCACGAGCCGTCGCTTTCATGACCGCGCCTCGGCCGGCCTTTGCTAGCGGAAAGGGCTCTTAGACTGCTGCTCGATCGGTTGTGGATTCGCTGCGTTCCAACAACGCGTCGAACTGTTCCGCTAAGATTCGATAGCATTCGAACGAATCGAGCGGGGCCACGCTTGTAAAGTCAACGGCGCGCTGCGGGTAAAGACCTCATATGCGGAGGATGGTCCGCTTCGAGACGTGATCTGGCGCTTTGCGGCGAGCGACGCGGTGAGTGCGCGGCGCAGCCGCCACGAATTTCTCAGTGCGCTCCAGGAGGCCGGCTGCCCCGATACCGATCTCTATTCGGCTGAAATCATTTTCGGAGAGCTGCTCGGGAACGCTGCTCGCCACGCGAGCGGTCCGGTGGCCGTCGAGCTTCGCTGCACCAAAGGGCAGGCGACGCTGTCGGTCCACGACAAGGGCGGCGGTTTTCAGATCTCGCCCGAACTTCCGGATGCGTTTGCAGAGTACGGCCGCGGCCTCTATCTCGTAAACAAGCTTGCAAAACGGGTAACGGTAAGGCGATCGAAGACCGGCGGCACGCGTGTGACTGTTACGCTGCCCGTCGCGTTGCCGCACACTTTGAACTCGATCGACTCCACCTGACGCGATCTTCTCGCAGGGAGTAAAAAAGGGGCGCGTTTGCGCCCCTTTTTTCTCGATATCTTCGTTCTAACGGCAGATTGCCCTGATGCTGTCGAATGTCAGCGAGATGTTGCCTGCGCTATCGATCGAGATGTCGACGGTTACGTGTCCGTGAATGCCGGAATCCGGTCCGCTGCCCACAGCGGTCAGATTGCCAACGCCCACGCCCATCGCGGTTCCGCCGGCACGAAGGCGCACTTGCGCGTTGCCCACACCTTGAAACGTGTATGTATTTCCCGCGGAATCAGTTGCGGTCAGGCCGTCGAGTCGAGTTTGAACTGCCGCGTTGTATCCACCGTCGACCGGAACGATGTGCGCGCGGTATATCAGCGCTCCGCCGAATGTCAGCGGCAGCGCGCCCGGACAGTTCACCGGCACGGTAACGTGCGAAACCGGAAGCGTTCCCTGTTGGAACTTATCCGACGCCCCCATCGCCGCTGAACCACCGAAAACCGACAGCAAAGCGAGAACGAAGAGAAAGCGCAAAGGTTTGTGCATGGTTGTCCCTCCTCAACCTCAGCGTATTCCCAATGCCCTCGTTGCGAAACGCGAAGAGAGAGGGTGCAGGCGGCGGTCGGGACGGGCATCGACCTCTGCGTGCGGTCGGTCCCCTCGGTTATCATAAAGGGTATAGTCTTCTTGACGTGCTGAACGAGCTGATCGCCCAGCGGTATCGAATCATCGGCAAGGCCGGCGAAGGTGCGCTTTCCGTGGTCTATCGGGCACACGACGAGCGGTTGGATCGCGACGTTGCGCTCAAAGTCCTCAAAGAGGGGCCCGGTCTCGATCGGCACGCTGCCGAAAGGTTCGATGCTGAAGCGCGCGCGGCGGCGCGAATTCAAGACGTTCACGTCGTCGCCATTTACGACGTGATCAAGTGCGAACTCGGACGCGCGATTGTGATGGAGTTCGTCGACGGCCCGTCGTTGTTCGAGCGGTTGAAGGTTTGCGGAACGTTACAAGAGGCGGCCGTCATTTCGTATGCGCGGCAAATCGCGCAAGCGTTGATCGCGGCGCATGCTGGGGGCGTCCTGCATCGCGATGTCAAGCCGGGGAATGTACTGCTCACCTCGGACGACACGGTGAAAGTGGTTGACTTTGGGCTGGTCAAAGCGCTTGACGGAACGGGTGCAACGCTGACGCAATCCGGCATGTTCGTCGGAAGCGTCCAATACGTTTCGCCCGAACAGGCGCAAGGCCAGCAGTTGTCGCCGGCTTCGGATCTCTACAGCCTCGGCGTGCTCATCTACGAAATGCGGGCCGGAACGGTGCCGTATCCCGGCGAGTCGCCCGTCGCAATCGCGCTCGCGCATGTTACGAACCCGCCGCCCACACGGAAGGCGCTCGAACGGAACATGAGCCCGGCGTTGGCGGCGATCGTCGAGCGCCTTCTCAACAAGGATCCACAGCGCCGGTATGCGAGTGCGGCGGAGCTGGCCGCTGCGCTCGACGCGATCTCCCCGGCCTCAGACTTGTCGCGCGCGCGGTCAAGCGCGAACACTGAAGCGCCGACGATCATTTCGCCGATTCTGCGCTTCAAGCAGGCGCGTCGGAGGTTTGCGGCGCCGGCCGGTTTGGCGGCTTTTTTTGCGAGCTGGCGTGCGCGTGCAGTGCCGACGATGCGAGAAAGGTTCGCGACGGACCGCATACTTTTGGGTCGTCTCATTGAGAAAGGCCGCTCCCTGGAAGGTTCCGACCGAAGGCGCGCAGCGATCGTCGCCTGCGGAATACTTTTAATCCTGATCGCTCTGCTTGCCGGACCGGCAGTTGCACTTGTTCCTAATGTTTATGGCAAGCCGCTCACGCAAGCGACGGCGTTGCTAACACACAGCGGCTTACGCGCCAGCGTGCGAGAGCGCCCGAGCCGAACGCTTGCGCCCGGGATCATCGTTGCGCAATCTCCGTCAGCCGGCTCACACCTTTCAAGAGGGTCGGCCGTGCAGATCGTGGAGAGCAGCGGATTGCCGTTCGTGGCGGTTCCGCGGCTGACGGGATTATCGGTGGCCGCTGCGCGCCAGGTGCTGCATCAAATCGATCTCCAGGCGCGTCTTGGCGCGATCGTTTCCGATCAGCCGCCATACACGATCGTCGAGCAGGCGCCTTCAGCCGGAGCTCGCCTGCGAGAAGGAACGGCGATGATGGTGGTCTTTGCGATTCCGCAAGCGCCGCCCGCGTACGCGCAAAGCGCGCCCTATGAAGCGATCGCGCCGCGGGAACGGCGCGCTAAATATCGTGGGCACGGCCCACACGGATAGCTCACACTTTGAACTCGATGGACTCGAACTGACGAGGATCGTAGTTGCGATCGCGTGACGGTCGCGGTATGTCCTTCCACCATGCGCTGTATATTGCCAGCCATTCAAAGTTTTCGAGAATGTAGTCGTTGCCTTCGAGGCGACGGCGCCGCATGACGAACGGGCGAATCTGATCCCAACGCTGGCGTAAAGCCAGTCCCACGGCATCAACCAGCAAGGACGGATCCAAGACTCGCCGGCGCGCGAGACAGGCGACTGTTTCGACATACTGAGCGACCGCCAAGAACTCGCGCTCGTCGGCTGAGCCGTGATAGTTACGGAGAATATCTTCGTCCGTCGGGTAGCGCGAGTTGACATTCTGCAGGCGATCGAAGATTTGAACGATATGCGGGTCGGTAAGACGGTTGATCGCCTCGAGAATGGCAAGCGCGTTGCGTTCGTGTTCCATCTGGCGAACTTGGCGCGCCAACATCAGCGTCGTAAAGACCATTGCGATAACCGCGACGGCAAGGGACGCAGCGGGCCAGAGTTGCTCGGCCGACATGCGCTGTGCTTCGGATAAAACGAGAGGCGCCCTGCGCCGCTCTTTTATTGGAACGATATGCAAACATCAACTGATCATGCGCGGCAAGGTTCGGAACGTTGGCGGAATAGGCGAATGCAGCCAAGAACGGCATTCCAGTAAGCCTATACGGGTCGCCAACTGAGGTGACCCGTTCGACTTGGGAGTTTTTATGCGCCTTCGTCTTTTCTCGTTTGGAATTCTTGCTTTTGTTCTGGTAGCTGCGGGGCCGCGCGCCGCAGGAGTATCCGTTGCGGCGGTCCCCGCATCCGCTGTGGCGCAGCCGCAGGCCACGATTCAGGCCGTGGTGCGCAGAGCTATGAAGCAGTACCACTTGAAGGCAGCGATCGTTCAGGTCCGGTCGGGCGGATCGAACGTCTATACCGGTGCCTTCGGCGAGTCGATGAGCGGCGTTCCCGCGACGCCCGATATGCACTTTCGCAACGGCGCCATGGCGTTCACCTACATGTCGACGATGCTCTTAGAGCTCGTCGATAAGAAGAAAGTGACCCTCGACACGAAGCTTTCCCGGTTTCGCCCGGATCTGCCCTACGCCGATCGAATCACGTTAAAGAATCTCGCCAACATGACCTCGGGCTATGCCGATTACGTGTACCAACCGGCGGTCCTGAACGGCGTCACGCTCACTCCCTTTCGCAAATGGACTCCGGCGGAACTCATCCGCATCGGCATTACGAAGCCGATGGTGTTCTATCCGGGCACGAACTGGGGCTATTCGCACACGAACTACGTCATCTTGGGCGGAGTGCTCGAGAAGCTGACCGGCATGCCGCTCAACCAAGCCATGCACAAGTACATCTTCCGGCCGATGGGACTCACACAGACGGAGGGGTTCGTCACGCCGCACATTCCGAGCCCGGTGCTCCATTCGTACTCCTCAGAACAGCGCGAAGCGCTCGGCGTCAAGCCGAACGTTCCGTTTTACGAGGAGTCGACGTTCTGGGATCCTTCGTGGACGACGTTCGAAGGTGCCGTTCAAACCACCGACATTACCGACACGAGCCGCAGCATCGAAGCCGTCGGCACCGGAAGGCTTCTCTCGCCGTCGTCGTTCGCGGCGCAGGTGCGCCCGCATCTGATCGGCTTCGGTCACACCGACCCGAAATGCCCAGCTTGCAAAAAGAATACCGCCGCACTGAACTACGGGCTCGGTATTCTTATTTTCGGACCCTGGATAGCGCAGGTGAAGTTGTTTGCCGGGTCCTCGGTGACCACTGGGTATCTCGGCGCGCAGAAACTCACTATCAGCGTTTCAGTGACCTACTTGCCCGATGCGTTCGACAAGAAGGGAAACTACCGTATCGGTGATGCGGGAGCCTTGACGTTTCGCGCGCTCGCCGACGCTTTGGCGCCGCGCACGCTGCCTCCACCGAAGCCCTAACCCGCTTTGCGATGGTGGGCGGTGCAAGGATTGAACTTGCGGCCTCTTCCGTGTCAAGGAAGCGCTCTCCCACTGAGCTAACCGCCCCTGAAACAACAGTGCGCGATTTCTCTTACACCATCGCACGGGCGCGTCCTGTGGTCAGCGTGCGGCGTTTCGCGCCAATTTGATTCCTTACCGAGAGTTTGATCATCGCGCCACATAAGATCTTACCGGAGCGGATTTGCGCACGGCCTGAGCTTTCGCTGATTTGGGAGAGAACGCTCCGGCCAGCGGCAT
>Ga0207416_1000537_pt1 | contig 63437 bp, 69 predicted proteins | sample PaiPotPPM11metaG_FD_184107 | JGI IMG/M metagenome (GOLD analysis project Ga0207416, IMG submission 184107) | Iron sulfur acid spring bacterial and archeal communities from Banff, Canada, to study Microbial Dark Matter (Phase II) - Paint Pots PPM... ... | reverse complement strand
TCCTATGAAGTCACGCCGGCCGGCCCATTTCGTCCGGCAGGCGGCAATTCGCGTGAAAGCTACGCCGCTGCGGCGAGCATCGATGCTATGAGCCAACCCGCCGGACCCGACCAAGCCTGACACTCAGGCCATGCTAGCTCCGCGCCTGGCACATTAGGTACTCGATCTAGGTACAAGGGCGGCTTCAATTGACAGACAGAGCGGTCAGATGGTCGCAATCGCCCCCGTCCTGGGCGCTTTCTGGTCTAAGCCGATGGCCGTCCTTGTGCAACCAATCAGAAGATCCGTCAGATGTTGACGGCCAGGGAGGAAGTCACGATGAAGGCGGAGACACTCTTGTCGATGAACCGGAGAGGGTTCCTGAAAAAGGCTGGGGTCGGAACTATTGCCCTCGGCTCTCTGCCGATGTTCGTCGCAACGCTTGCAACCCGAGCCGCCGCGGGTGAAGAGCAGACGAACTTCATCTTCGCGGCAGTAAGCAAAGGCCCCGTCGTTGATGGGATCGCGCATACCCTCGTGATGGACGGCGTAGGCACGGTGACCCCTTCCAACGTCGAGGGCGGCGGCGCCTTTGACCATCTCAACAATGCCGCCACGGCTCCGTTCCCGAAGCCCTCCATCGCGCAGGGCACGTGGAAGGCCAAGAGGCTCGTGAGCTTTGAGGTTGTCGGAAAGTACGGTTTGTTCACGGCTGCCGTGCTCACCATGGATGTAACGCTGGTGCGCGAGCTCCCGAGCCGGCTTGTCGTTCCCGCCAGGCTGGAGATTGTTTGCAACATCCCGTTCGCGCCGCTCATGACGGGGAAACCGGAGGGATTCAGCCTCAGCGTTGGTGACCTGCAATTTCATCCCAACGTTCCGCCGATGGGGATTACGCTCTTCCCTCCGGCGGGGGGGTGAACGCGATTGAATGTACGGCCAACCGAGCGTCCCACTGACATCAATTTCGGCATTCTTGCCGCGAGCGACGCGAATGCGCACTCGACCTTGACGTGCGGGCTCGAAGTCCTCGAGGAAGCGTTCGATGCGGGCGCGCAGTCCCGCGGAGTTGAGGCGCTGGGCGCGCTGGTGGTCGGCGGAGGCGCTGTAACGCCGCAACTTGAGTTCCTTCACGCCAAGGGCGAGGAGACGGTGCGGGCCGGTGCGCGGAGCAGTCGCGACATCACCGCGGCTGACGTGCCGACGAGGTAGGGCTCGATCAGGATCACGTCCTGCCATGCGACCGCCAGGAAAACTGGAGCACCCGCGGTCCCTCCGGGCTCACCTTCGCAAGCTTCTTCCGGGGATCGTTGAAGAGTGAACATCCCCTGGTCATAGGCCCCTCTTGGGCCAATTTCGATCTCCTGTGCCAGCGGAGGGCCGGCTGACCAGGGGCCAATCGAGCAGCGGGTGGAAGTCCCGCCCGGGCAAACGCTAGATTAGCCAGGTAGCCAACCCAGAGTCAGACGAGAGTTGAGGGTTGGAAGCGGCCCCCAATCCACGAGATTGGCGAGCTGACGCCCCCGGCCGGCACACTGGCTCTGCTCCGTGGCTAGAGTCTGCTTTCGGCAATCGCCGTCGAGGATATCGGCACCGTGAAGGCCGCCGACGTGGGCAGGGCGTTGGCCAGCGCCACAGCTGACCGAAAGCTTCCGAACCTTCTGCGGATCGTCTTCTCGCTCGGGGTCATTCCGGTCGCCGTCCACGCTTGTGCGGTGGGACGGACTCCGAACTCATCCAAATAGGCTCGGATCGAGGTGTTGGGTTCAATAAATACGTCGAACTTGTCGGTGAGCGCTTAGCAAGCCGTGACCCAAGGCTGGATAGGTGTGCCGCTAACCTCGGTCCGTCAACTCGATTCCTATTCGATGGGGTGGGGTCGAAGCGGGTGAGCGTTTGCCGTCAGCGTTGGCGTCAGACTGGCGGAGGTGCCTTGCTGCGCCAAAGCCCTGCTGCGTCTGGGGCTTGACGCCCCGGGCGTTGCCGGTGGTGAACTGATTGTCAGAGGTGGAAGGTCATGGCGGTCTACGAGTTCGAGTGCAAGTCGTGCGGTAAGCATTTTGAGGTAAGCGTCCCGATCAGCGAACATGACCGCCTGAAGAAACGGCCGCCAAAGTGCCCCAAGTGCGGCAAGTCCCGAGTACAGCAGCTGGTCTCGAGCTTCAGCACCAAGGCGCCCAGCAAGTACTGAGTCGGAACCGTCGCCGAGCGCGATTCACCCGGCAAATCCGTGGCTACGCTCGCGAATCCTGCCTGTGCGACGTTCCGGCTACTGGTTGTCGCCGCACCATCGCCCGGCAGTCACAGTCAGAGTGCCAGCGGGTCCAATCGACGAGATGGGCGAGCTGAAGCCCTCCGCGTGCGCACTGGCTCTGCGCCGTGGCTAGAGTCTGGTCTCGGCAGTCGCCGTTGAGGATTTCGGCACCGTGGGGGCTGCCGACGGGGGCGGGGCGTTGGCCCGCGCCACGGCTGACCGAAAGCTTCCGAACCTTCGGCGAATCGTCTTCTCGCTGGGGCTCATTCCGGTCGCGGTCCACGCTTCTGCGGTGGGGCGGACTCCGAACTTCTCCAAAAAGGCTCGGATCGAGGCCAGCGCCTCCTCGTCACGATCGTCGGAGGAGTCGCGCAGTTCGTACGGGGCTCCGTCGAATACGCCGGGTGGGTTCGCATTGTGGGAACTTAGGTCCACCACCACAACATGTAGTGGTCCCCACACTTCGAACTATGGCAGACCGAGCAAATGATTCGTCGGCCGACCATCAGGGACCTGACCGACTGCCGGCTAGGCCGAACTCAGCTTCCGTAATGTGACCCGGTCCAGCGATGATGCTCGCGCGCGCTGGCCAGTCTGCTCGCCAACCCGCTCGACCCGCTCAACCTCGACGGCAACGGTCACATTTGGGATGGCTGCGAGATGGTGAAGCTCGATTGCCTACATTCCATCAGCACGATTCCGGAACCTCGCGATGAGTCCCGGTGTACTTTTGGCGCGATGAGACGAATACCTCGGCGGCTCGCCACTTCGCGCCGGCCAGGGCTGTGATCGGTGGACTCGCGCGCGAAGCTTTTCCCGACTCTGCTCATCAGTGTGCTGCTCGCGTGCAGCCAGACAGCGGCTCAGCCAAGCCCGCCGCCCGGTAGCCCGCCACCTGGTTGTACGGGTGACCTGGCGGCTGCCAAGCTTCAAGCCCTGTTTGACGCCCTCAACCAGGGCGACGCCGTGTCCGTCGTGGCAATGTTCCCAGAACCTGGCTCGGCCGCCTTCGTGATCCAGCCCGAGCTCGAGTTCGCCGACGCGCCGCCCTTCCCGCCGGGCGATGTCCACAAAGCGAGCAATCCAGATGAGCTAAAGTCCCTCGTCCGGTCCGCCGCCAGCTACCACTTCCAGTTCACCGAGAGGCCTCATGGCTGGGCCAGCCTTATCGACTACTTCGTCGGCGGCCAGAGGATCTGGGTCTGGACGGCCGGTGTCTCCGGAACCCAATGGCGGGCGGTGGGTCCCGCTGGCACCTTTGGTGACCGAAGCAAGGTCGCGTTTAACTGCGAGAGCGAGAGGTTCCTGCGCGTCCTTCTCTGATCAGACGAGAGTTGCGATCACCCACGCTCAAGACCCTCGTCGGCGGAATTGCTTGGCGATCAGGAGTTGATTGTGTCACTCATCGCCGAGACGCCGTGGGCGACCGTCGTTGGCAGCGCTTCCAGCGCGGGGTCCTGCAGGATCTCGTCGAGCAGTTCGCTCGTCCCACCGACGTATGTGTACGGGAAGTCGATCTCCGACGCCACGCACCAGGCCTGGTCGTCCGGCCACCAGAGATTCGGTCCGTCCTCCCAGCCTTGGGCCTCGGCCACCGACCCTTTGAAGAGCAGGTAGTCGCGGCCGGGCAATGTCACCCGTTTGCGCTCCGGAAAGCCTCGAGTCGTCGTCTTCGGTATGCCAAAGCGGAGTCGCCCGAACCCAAACCCAGGCGGTTTGGGGCGCCGCCGCGGCGAGGCTTCGATGAGCCATGCTGCTGTTGCACCGGGGTTGAGGTAGCCATAGCCCTCCCAAAGGCACAGCCAGCAGGCGTCCGGGGTGGCCGTGTGCTTGGAGAGTAGACCGACGAGGACGCCTGCCTGTCGCTCCGAGAGGACTCCGTCCCGGGGCTGATAGATCCGCAGCTCAAGACCGTGCGCCCGGTCATGCGCAGGCGCGGCTATCGCATGGAACTGCATCTCCGGATGAGCGGTCTTGCCGCTCCATGCAGCTACCTCGGACCACCGCACCTCGATTCCGGGGCGGTCCGCGCCACTGGCGGGGTGAAAGATTCGGGCGTAGGCGCCGAATCCCGTGGGCACCACTGAGCCGACGTCCTGCGCGAACGAGTGCAACCGCCCGTGTATCCAGTCCATCCAGTCCGCAGCCTCGACCTCGTCGCTTGCGGCAACGTCCTGCCAGCCCACGAGCAAACTCTGCCACACGGCTCTCCGCGCGGAGTTGGTGTCGCCCGCCGCCAACCCCGAAGCCTCGGAGTTCTCGCCCTCCAGTTGGTCGGGACTGTCACGAACTTCTGCAGAAAGCTGTTGTTCTCGACGAAGGCCACGGGGGCCTGACGGTTGCGACTGGCAAGGCTTGGCGGGGAAAGGCCGTTTGACTTCAGTGGGCGCCTCCCCATCCGAGCGCCTCGTGGAAAGCTCGGGCCCGGGCGAGGTCCTTCACGCCGATTGTCACGAGACTGATTCGCTGTTGCACGGGCCAAGTATGTTGCGCCGCTCGGAAGTAAACGCGCCGTCGTAGCGACGGTTCGTAGCGCTGCCTACGGACTCTTCGACTAGCGGCCAAGTCACTCGAAGCACTGGGTGCCCCGTACTTGCAATAGGTGCATTAACTCGAACTCGCGCTGCCCGCTGCCACCGTCGCTCAGGCGTCAACGCCCCAGCCGACTCGAGCCAAAACATCCCAGATGGCGCACCAGTCTAAGCATCGTTCCAAAGCTTCGTGCTGGCGCTGCCTGCCCGGCGAATCTCTGTCGCATCTACGTCGTGAGAGGTCAGCGCCAGCTCTCGTGCCGGCCATTCGCAGGTGAACGTCAGCCTGCCCTCAGGCGGCAACGGCCAGGCCCAGTAGCGGAAATCCCAGCGTCTGCCGCCGCCGCCGCCGCCGCTCCGAGGCGACAGGATCGGCCCATCAGGCAACTCGGGCTCGAGGCCCTCGCGCGTAGCCTCCAGGTGAGCGTAGAACTGAGGTCCTGGATGGGTGCCCGTTATGGCCCTGCGGCCGTTCGCGAATTGGACACCGATTTGTAATTGCTGCTCCGGCCGCTCCGTACCGAACGGAGGCGGGCCAAAGCCCATCGCCCGACTGTCGATCTCTTCCTTGGTCCGGACCGCAATCCCGAACTCGAAGCCGTTGGAGAAAGCGACGCAGTCGCTCAGTGCGATTACGACACCCGGGTCAGAGGCCAAGACCTCTCGCATCGGGACCGCGACGCCTATCTCAGATTCGGGCGGCCCAACCGAGGAAGGTTGAGTGAGCGGTTGAAAGTCTGGGCGCGGCGGTGGTGGCCCGAAGACATGCCAGAATCGCCGCCGGGGTGGCTTCGGCGCATAGCCGGTCCACGATCGATTGCTGGTCCAGCCGAAGCCCGCCAGGGTCGCGCCCCATAGCGAGTGCAGCCGCCAGCATAGGGTGGGTCGGTTCACAGCACGTAACTTACTGCCCCACCACACCGGGGCGGACTCGAACCAAAAGCCTCCGGCGTGCCCTGTATTTCCTTAAGGTGTACGAATAGGGTCACGGCGCACTGGGCGACTGCCCTGCCTGAGGCACGTGTACGCGCCATAAACGGAGCCTCGGAAGTCCGCATTCTCGATTTTGAAGCCACCTGACACGAGCATCGGTTCAAGCAGCCACCGGAACGTGCTGTATTCATTTCGGATGTGCGTCGCGAAGTCCTCCCGCGTGTACCCGCGGGCAGGGTCTGCGGATGCGCCATCAAGCCAACCGGCAAGGACCGTCTCTGCCTCAAGCGGTTTGAAGTCGTAGATGATGTCGTGAAGGCGCAAGACGCCTCCGGTACGCATGATCGCCGCCATCCGGACGAGAGCCAGGCCTTTCCAGAAGTCGGGCAGGTGATGGAGGGCGTTGCGCGTGTATATGGCGTCAACGGGCGCACCGGCATGCTGGTAGCTGAGGAACCCCGCTTGCACGCAGTCGAGGTTCTCCAGCCCGGCTGCCTTCGCTCGGTCACGAACGACGCACAGCATCGCCGGCGAGACATCAACCGCAATGACGTGACCGAATCGGCGCGCAGCTGCGAGGGCGAAAATGCCAGTTCCAGCGCCGAGGTCGACGACGGTTGAGGTTAGACCCACGCCGTGCGCGGCGAGCACGTCCAGATCCGCAGTGGGGTCGGGATTCCCTTGCTTCTGTTCGTAGCCGGTGACAAAGCCAGGGTCAAGGTGTTCGGGACCGGCGAAGTCCAATTCGTCGATCATCCAACCAGCACTCATTCGATACCTCTCAGCTATCGCGGGTCTGCGGTACACGTTACGACGGAGTCTCACCTCGCCGGAATTGGCGCGCAATGCTTCGGGCTTCGGTCAAGCTGTGAGCCTCAGTCAGACGAGTGATCCATGGGCCGCCGAACGCGCCGAGGCGATGTGACCTGACGTTGAGTTCAAGCAGTAGGGCCAGCTTCGCTCTGCGGACAGGGGTCACGTCCTTTGACGACCAAGCGAGCCGCCGAAATGCCGCTTGGTAGTTGAAGAATAGGCTGAGGCCAAACAGGTAAGGGACTGCCCCGATCGTGAGCCACACAGGCAATGCGAGTTCTCGAACATCCACCGCCCTAGGCCTACCTCGACACGTGACGAGGCGTCCCACAGAAGCGGGACTGCCAGCGGAACGGTGTAACTGGCCCCGAGTTAGTTCGCACTGGGCGCGCTTGCGGTAGTGGAGCGCTGTCGCCGCGAAACTCGTGCTGTCGGATCGCTGACGACCGGCGTCCCGGAAAGTTCCTCAAAGAAATCCGGGAGGCGGTGTCGGATCGGGGCGGTGGTGTTCGTAGCAGGGGTGAGGCCGCCCACAAGGGGCCGGCACCAAGTAAAGGAGCGCGAACATGAAGCTGACAACCATGACCCAGGTCACCATCGACGGAGTGATGCAGGGAAACGGCCACGCGTCGGATGAGGACCGCAGGAACGGATTCGAGCGCGGCGGGTGGGCCCGGGGGAAGGGTGACAACGAGACCCACGCGTTCATCAACCAGACCTACCAGCGCGCCGACGCGTTCCTGCTCGGCCGGCGGACCTACGAGCTGTTCGCCGGCTCGTGGGGGTCCCTGACGGAGCAGGATGTCCCTGGCTGGGAGCCCGTCATGCGGGCATTGAACACACAGCCCAAGTACGTGGCATCGACCACACTCGCCGATCCCGAGTGGTCGGGCACCATTGTCCTGTCCGACGACCTCGCGACCGCCATCGCGGACCTGAAGGCCAAACCGGGGGGTGAGCTGCAGGTGCACGGCAGTGGCGCCCTGACCCGGTGGCTGCTGGAGAACGATCTGGTCGACGAGATGACTCTGATCGTCATTCCCGTGGTTCTCGGCCAGGGCGCGCGGTTGTTCCCGGAGACCGGCCCGGACCTCGCGCTCGACCTGATCGAGTCGCGAGTCGACTCGAAGGGCGTGACGATCCACGTCTACCGGCCGGCCGGGCGCCCGCAGTATGCAGCGGCTTGAAGTCCCTGACCGGTACACCACACTGTCTTGACACCACAGGAGATGATCTTCATATGCAATATCTGGTTTCCGTGATCGATGACAAGAGCAATCCCGGCAGCACGGACAGGCAGCCAGCCATCAGCGCGTTCAACGAACGACTGATCGCCGAGGGCTACTGGGTTTTCGCGGGCGGACTCGCAGACACCACCGCGGCCACGGTCATCGACTACCGGGGCGAGCAGGCGGTGTTCAGCGACGGGCCGTTCGTGGAGTCGAAGGAGTACCTTGCCGGCGTCTGGGTGTGGGAGGCCCCCGATCTGGATGTGGCGCTCAAGCTCGCCACCGAGGCGTCGAAGATCTGCGATCGGAAGATCGAGGTGCGGCCATTCCAGTGAGCGACGTCGAGGAGGCGATCACCCGGGTGCACCACGAGGAGTGGGCCCGGGTGGTCGCCGCCCTGACCAGGCGTTTCGGCGATATCGACATCGCCGACGAGGCCGCGGCCGAGGCTTTCGCGACCGCCGTCGAGCGGTGGCCGGCCGACGGCGTGCCCCCCAACCCCGGCGCCTGGCTGACCACCACCGCCAATCACAAGGCCATCGACCGGATCCGGCGCGAGAAAAAGCGCGGCGACAAGCACAAGGAGGCTCAGATGGTGTACGACGACGACCCGCCCGAGCCTCTCGGCGCCATCGACGACGACCGGCTCCGGCTGATCTTCACCTGCTGTCACCCGGCGCTGGCGATGGAAGCCCGCCTGGCGCTGACGCTGCGCATGGTCGGCGGTCTGACCATGCCCGAGATCGCCCGTGGCTTCCTGGTGCAGGAGACCACCATGGGGCGGCGGATCACCCGCGCGAAGGCCAAGATCAAGGCGGCTCGCATCCCTTATCGGGTGCCGTCCGCGGAGGATCTCCCGGCACGCGTCTCCGGCGTACTCGCTGTCCTGTACCTCGTCTTCAACGAGGGCTATCTGGCGACCGGCCCCGACACCGATCCCGTACGTCACGACCTGACCGCCGAGGCGATCCGGCTCACTCGCCTGATCCGTGCCCTCATGCCGGAGGACGGTGAGGTGGCCGGGCTGCTGGCGCTGATGCTCCTCACCGAGGCCCGTCGCACCGCCCGGGTTTCGCCGAGCGGCGAACTGGTCCGCCTCGACGAGCAGGACCGTGGGGCCTGGGACGCGGCGCTGGTCGCGGAGGGTCATCGGCTGGTGCGCGAGCGCCTGGCCGCCGGGGTGGCTCCGGGTCGCTACCAGATCCTCGCCGCGATCAACGCCGTGCACACCTCCGCCCGCGACGTACGCGACACCGACTGGTCGCAGGTCGTCGCCCTCTACGACCAGCTCGTCCGCCTCGACCCCTCGCCGATCATCGCCCTCAACCGGGCCATCGCGGTCGCGGAGCTTGACGGACCGGAGGTGGCACTGGCGGCCGTCGAAGGTCTTGAGGACAAGTTGGCCGACTATCACGCCTACCATGCGACCCGCGCCGACATGCTGCGCCGGCTGGGCTGCAGTCAGAAGTCGCGCGCGGCGTACGACAAAGCCATCGAGCTGGCGAGCAACACCGCCGAGATCGCCTACCTGACACGCCGCCGCGACCAGCTGGGGTAGTGCATGCGGATCTCCCCGTGCGACACACGGCGACCGTGCCAAGTTCTTGACGCAAGACAAGCACGCCTCATTAAGTTCGCGGTCGAGGTCGAGGACCATGATGCGGAGCCGGAACGTTTACCGACCTGAGCCAGGTCACCGCAGCCTGCCCCGTATTTCCTAAAGGTGTACGGATGCGGATCGTCCACCGCGCTAAGTCAGGTCAGCCCCGCGTGCCCTATGGTTCCTAAGGGTTAAGGTGAGTTGCCATGCCGAAACTGCGCGTCCATAACTTCGCGATCTCGGTCGACGGGTACGGCGCGGGGCCGTCGCAGAGCCTTGACAACCCGCTCGGCGTCGGCGGGCCGCGGCTGCACGAGTGGGTCTTCGCGACCCGTTACGGCCGTCGCATGATCGGCGAGGAGGGCGGCGAGGAGGGCATCGACGAGCGGTTCATGGTCGCGGGCGACACCGGCATCGGCGCCACGATCATGGGGCGCAACATGTTCGGCCCGGTCCGCGGGCCGTGGCCCGACGAGGAATGGAAGGGTTGGTGGGGCGACGACCCGCCGTACCACCACCCGGTGTTCGTGCTGACGCGCCATTCACGGCCGTCTTTGGTGATGCAGGGCGGGACGACGTTCAACTTCGTCACCGATGGGATCGAGGCGGCGTTGTCGCGGGCGTTCGAGGCGGCGGGAGGCGCCGACGTCCGCTTGGGGGGCGGCGTGGCGACGATCCAGCAGTACCTGCGCGCCCGTCTCATCGACGAGCTGCACGTGGCGATCGTGCCCATCTTCCTCGGGGGCGGCGAGCGTCTGTTTGACGGTCTGGACGGTGGACCCGTCGGCTACGGGAACGTCGAGATGGTTGGGTCGGCCTCGGTGACGCACGTCCGATTCGTGCGCCAGTAACGGCGGCGCGGCGGGCATCGCTTCGGGCCGCCCGGCGATGCCTCTGACGGTTCTCGCCTTACTTAAGGCGCGGACCCCCCGGCCCTTCATTCTCGCTACCTGAACGAAACAGATCAGGGCATCATGTAAGGCGTTGGGCAGATGCGAGCAGGAGGGCTGCTGGGTGTGATCCTCCCGAAACACCGCGACCCTCGTTTCGTGACGATCCGCCGCGGTGGAACGCTCACCGATTCGGATCACCAGCTCCTCGCCCTGTGGGCGGCATCGTGCGCGGAGCACGTCCTCGACCGGTTCGAGTCGGCTCGGCCTGAGGATCCGCGACCGCGTGAGGCGATTGAGCAGGCCCGCGCCTGGGTGCGTGGCAACATCACGATGTCCCAGGCTCGCACGGCGGGCGGCCATGCAATGGCCGCGGCCAGAGACCTGAGTGGGTCAGCACGCCATGCCGCGTACGCTGCCGGCCAGGCGGCGGTCGTCGCACACGTCGCCGCGCACGAGCTCGGTGCGGCCGCCTATGCGATCAAAGCGGCACGTGCTGCCGCGCGGGAAGGAGAGGGCGAGAGCGCAGGGCGACTCGAGTGCCGGTGGCAGCGCGACCAGCTCCCGGAGGCGATTCGCGAGCTCGTACTCGACGACCAGCGGTTGCGGAACGACATCTGCTGGTTTGTGTTCGCCTGCTGAGAGCGCGTCGGGGCGCCAGCACTGCCCGACAAGCGCATCGGTCCGTGCGTCGGCACGCACGACGCCGTAGCCTCTCTCGCCTAGCCCGAGGTTCTCCGTGCGACAACGTGTCGCGGGGAGCCTCTTCTGCCATGCGGGCTCTCGTCGGTGGAGCTGGTAGCGGTAGGAGTGCTGGTGCGGGGTTCGGATAATCGGTTAGCAGTGCCCCCACCACCCTCCACCATCCCCCTCTGGGGCGCCATCCGCGACCAAATCTCGCCCTGACGATCCGACCCAGACCGTGGGCTCAGCCAGGTCATCGCCGCCTGCCCAGTATTTCGCTAAGGTGTACAAACGCGCGTTCGAGCGTATGGCCCTCAAACCTGCGTGGGCACGGTATCCTTCAGCGACTCAGATCATCACTGGTTCGAGTCCACCCGGGTGCACGTATTCAGTTCATCAGTAGGAGCTTGCAGCCCAATCCTGCCTTCGACCGAGGGCCCGGCATAAGGACGGTCGGCTCCTAGCCCGCGCCTGGCCGCGCGTAGGTGTCGAAGACGTCTGTCAGCCCGTTCCCGCAACCTTCGCAGATCGAGGCTGGCGCAGCTGTCACCCGCCGGCATTTCTCACAGAAGAAGTGTCGGGTGCCCCTGGAGGTGGCGTCGAAGAGGCGCGCGAAATGCGTGTACTGGCTCGGGTGGCGATAGAGGTCGGCGACAGTCGCGCGGTGGACAGGCCCTGCAGCGAAGGCTTGGGTTTCTTCGACTGACCGCCAGAAAACGATGGCGTAGTTGCAGAGACCGTCGCGCAGCCCAATGAACCTGATGAAACCTGGGCTCTCGAGCGCTGACCGGAGGACCTCTTCGTTGCTCGCCCAAAATCGAGCCGCGGAATCGGCATCGGTCAGTGTGGTCTGGAGCACTAGAACCGCGGCTGCCTGCTCAGGCCCTGAGGGCGCGGGGCCGGTTGCGCATGGCCATGTGAAAGTACGCATCTGTGGCCAGCGAAAGTCCGCACCCTCGACCGTCTGATTTAGCCATCCGGTACGTCCCCCGGACCGGGCACAGTGGGGTTGCTTCAGTCCCACCAACCCGACCGGAGGACCTACCTATTGAAGACGACGAGGGAGCATTTGAACATCATCGATGCGTTTCACCAACTGGGGAGCTACCGGGCGGCCGCGCGCGCTTGCGGCACCACCGACAAGACGGTCCAAGCGTGCGGTCGAGCGACATCAAGCCGGCGGACCATGGGTCCGCCGACCGCGCCCGCTGAGCAAGAACACGGATGCGGTGTTGGCAGTCATCGCCAAGAAGGTGGAGGCGACCGACGGCCGCATCTCGGCGAAGCGACTGGTGCCGGTGGCAAGGGCGGCCGGCTACGCCGGCTCGGCGCGCAACCTGCGGCGGGCGGTGGCGAAGATGAAAACGGACTGGCGGCAGAAGCGCCGTCTGTACCGGCCCTGGGTGGCGACGCCGGGCCAGCACCTGGTCATCGATTGGACCAAGATCACAGCCGGGCTGCACATGTTCTGTGCGGTGTTGGCCTGGAGCCGATATCGGTTCGTGCGCTTCGCCAACAACGAGACCAGGGACACCACGCTGGGGCTATTGGCCGAGTGCTTCGAGGAGCTCGGCGCGGTGGCGGCGGTGGTGCTCAGCGACCGCATGGCCTGCCTGAAGAACGGAATCGTCGCCAACGTCGTGGTGCCCCATCCGGAGTACGTCCGCTTCGCCGCTCACTATGGCTTCCGCCCCGACTTCTGTGAAGGCGGCGACCCGGAATCCAAGGGCGTGGTCGAAAACCTGGTCGGCTATGCCCAGCGCGACCTGGTGGTTCCCGAAAGCAACTTCGGCGGCAACATCGCCGAGGGCAACCGTCAGGCCAAGCTGTGGGAATCGAGGTCAACGCCCGCCTCCACAGCGAGACCCAAGCCATACCGGCGCAGCGCCTCGAGCAAGAGCGTCAACTGATGCGACCGCTGCCGTCGTTGCGGCCGGCGCTCTGCCGCGGCGAGCTGCGCAAGGTGAACAAGACGCAGACGATTCGCTTCGGCTCGGCGCGCTACTCGCTGCCGACCGAGTGGGTCGGCAAGGTGGTCGAGGTCTCGGTCGTCGACCACGAGGTGGTGTTGGCCTATGACGGTCGCCAGATCGACTGCCATCCGCTCATGGCGCCAGGCGAGGTCTCTATTAAGGACGAGCACTACAAGGGCAAGCCCAGAGTGCCGGCGCGGGCGATTCGGGTCCGCACCGGAACCGAGCGCGCCTTCATCGCGCTCGGTCCTGCAGCCGAAGCATTTCTCCGCTCAGCTGCGGCGACCGGGAGCTCGCGCCTGGCCGCTGAGCTGGCTGACATCGTCACCCTGGAGCGAAGCTGGGGCCCGCGATCAGCTGCTGACCGCCTTGGAACGGGCGACTCGCTTTCGCCGCTTCCGGGCCAAGGATGTGCGCGACATCCTGGCCGCGGGCTGGCTCGCTCCCAACCCCGCACCACCCGGCAAGACCTTGAAATTGAATCTGCCCGAAGTCCCCGTCCGACCTCTCAGCGCATACGCCTTGGAGAGGGTTCGATGACCGCTCCGGCGCCCGCTTTGGCGCCCGACTTGGTCGCCGGACTGCGTCGACTCAAGCTCGCTCGGGTCAGAGTCATCGCGCCCGATGTCTGCCAGACCGCCAAGACTCAGCGCTGGGCTCCAGACGAGTTCTTGCGCACCCTCATCGAGGCCGAGATTGCCGCCCGCGACGAGTCCAACCTGCGTGGGCGCATCAAGCAGGCCGGCTTCCCGGTGGTCAAGAGTCTGGATGACTTCAAGGTCCAGGCCTCGTCGGTGCCGCAGGCAACCTTCAACTACATCGCCGGCCTGGAATGGATCCGCGCTAAGGAGAACCTCTGCCTGGTCGGTCCCGCCGGCACCGGTAAGTCCCATCTCCTGGTTGGTGTCGGTCACGCAGCGGTGCAAGCCGGCCTGCGCGTTCGCTACTTCACCGCGTCTGACTTGGTCGAGACGCTCTACCGCGGTCTGGCCGACAACTCGGTCGGTCGGGTCATCGACAATCTGCTCCGGGTCGACCTGGTCATCCTCGACGAGCTCGGCTTCGCTCCACTCGACCCAACAGGAAGTCAGCTCTTCTTCCGCTTCATTGCTGCCGCCTATGAGCGACGCAGCCTGGGCCTCGCCAGTCACTGGCCCTTCGACCAGTGGGGCCACTTCCTACCCGACGAGACCACCGCCGTTTCAATGATTGATCGCATCCTCCACCACGCCGTCGTGGTCGTCACCGAGGGCGAGTCGTTCCGCATGAAAGAGGCCAAGACCAGGGGAGGTGAGCTGGCTAAAAAGAAGGCCTGAGAAGCCTCACAGGGTGCGGACTTTCAGTTGGCCAAAACCGCGGACTTTGAGATGGCCATTGACAGCCGTCGACGGCGAAGACCGCCCCCGGGCTGATCCGAGCTCCGGGCATTGCCGCCAGCTTCGCGATCACTTGCTCAGGTGGCGGGAAAACGTCGAGTGTTGCCATCGAAACCTCCTCCTGGCCTATTCGCAGAGGTTCATATGTGTATCGTGAATAGAGCAGTTGAAGGACGGCAAAAGTCAGTCTGGATCGCGGAGCCGCGGCTCGCCTGAAAACCCGGCTTGCTAGATTTGGTCGCATGCCTGACCCCCCTTGCCGAGCGCGCAGTCAGCCTATGCCCTACCGGCCCTGGTAGACCGGCGGCCGCTTCTCCCTGAACGCGCTCACGCTCTCCCGGAAGTCGTCCGTCGTCATCAGACGCGCCAGCTCGGGCCGCAAGGTCGAGAATGCCGCCTCGTCGCCTTCGACCTCAGCGCGGCGCACGGCGGCGAGGGTCGCCCGCACGCCGAGCGGTGCCGCCGCCGCGATCCTGCGCGCGATCTCCAAAGCGCGTTCGAGCTGCTGCCCCGGCGCCGTGATGGCCTGGACCAACCCGTAGCGGTAGGCCTCGTCGACTCCCCAGGACTCGCCAGTCAGCATCAGGTGCATGGCGTTCGCACGGCCGACCTCACGCACGAGCCGGACGGTGGCGCCGCCACCAGGAAACAACCCGAGCGAGGCCTCGTCCTGGCTGAAGACTGTGTCGTTCGCCGCGACGCGCACGTCGGCCGCTAAGAAGAGCTCGTGACCAACACGCTTGGTGGCGCCCTGGACGGCGACGACCAGGGGCTTCGACCGGCGCGGCGGCGTGATGTCCAGCGGGTCCACGATGTCGCTGCGTGGAGTGGGCGCTGGAAAGGTACCCGCCATCGCCGCTGCTCCGTAGGCTGCGAGATCCAGCGCCGGCACGAAGTCGGGACCGACCGCATAGAGGATCCCGACCCGGAGCCGGTCGCCGTGCTCGAGCTGGTAGAGCGCCTGCCCGAGGGCGATGTAGGTCGGCGGGTCGATTCGGTTGTTCGCCTCCGGGCGGTTGATGCCGATGAGCAGGATGCCGCTCTCGCGGCGCTCCACCAGGACCGTTGACTGCATGTTCACCACCTCCTGCCCAGACGACAAACGAGCAGGGTCTGAGATCGACACCTCGCCCTGTCGATTCCACCCGCTGCTCGTTTGTCGTCACAGTAGGAGGTAGACCAATTGAAATACATCCTTCTCTTCTGTGGCACCAGGGACGATCCGAGACCGGCCAGCTCGCCAGAGGACGTCCAGCGGACGTACGCCGAGGTCGGCGCCTGGCTCAGCCGGCACGGCTCCAGGATCGGCTCGATCCATCAGCTCCAGCCGCCGGACACGGCCACCACAGTCCTCTTCGAGCGACAGCGACCGCCCATTGTGAAGGACGGTCCCTTCCTGGAGGGCAAAGAGCTGGTCGGAGGCTACTGTGAGATCGACGTGGCCAATCTCGATGAGGCGCTGGAGATGGCGAGGACCTGGCCGGGGCGGACCAGGGCGGTGGAGATCAGGCCGGTGGTGCCCCACGAGCTGCCCCGAGAGTTGGACAGATCGTGACGCCGGCCGGCGACCTGGAATCGAGCGGTGACGCGGCCCGGCCGGCCGCGTCACCCGCGGAGGCGTACGCGGCCGTGGCCGCCGCCTTCCGCGAGGAGGCCGGCCACCTGACCGCCACGCTGGTCCGGAGTATGGGCGACTTCGACTTGGCCGAGGAGAGCGTGCAGGAGGCGGTCCTGCAGGCCCTCGAACACTGGCCGAGAGAAGGCATCCCCAAGCGGCCGAGCGCGTGGCTGCTGACGGTGGCCCGGCGGCGGGCGCTCAACAGGATCAGCCGTGACGCTCGGCACGCCGGCAAGCTGGCGCAGCTGGCTTGGGAGCCGGCGCCCGAGCCGGACGACCGCCTGCAGCTGATCTTCACATGCTGTCATCCGGCGCTCCGCCGCGAAGGGCAGGTCGCTCTCACGCTCCGCGCCGTCTTCGGTTTTACCACCGGGGAGATCGCACGCGCCTTGGTCGCCTCCGAGGATGCCGTGGCGCAGCGCATCGTGCGCGCCAAGCGCAAGATCGTGAGCGCCGGCATCCCTTACCGGATGCCATCGCCCGAGGAGCTCCCGGACCAGCTGCCCGAGGTGCTCGCGGTGCTCTACCTACTATTCAACGAGGGACACCTGGCGACCGCCGGCAGCGGTTGGAGACGGGATCTCTCTGAGGACGCGCTCTGGCTGACCGGGCTCCTCTGTCGCCTGTTGCGTGGCGAACCGGAGGCGTTGGGACTGCTTGCACTCATGCGGCTCAACCTGGCCCGAGCCGCGGGCCGCTTCACGACGAACGGCGACCTGGTGAAGCTGGCCGACCAGAACCGCTCCCTCTGGAACCGCGACGCCATCCGGGAGGCCGTGGCGCTCATCGAACGCGCCGCGGCCATGCGCCGGTTGGGGCCTTACCAGGTGGAGGCGGCCATCGCGGCCTGCCACGCCGAGGCTCCGACCTTCGAGTCGACCGACTGGCCGCAGGTGATCGCGCTCTACGACCTGCTCCTCGAGCTGGCGCCATCGCCGGTTGTCAGGCTCAACCGCGCGCTGGCGGTCTGGCAGTTGGCGGGAGCGCAGGCAGCCCTGCGCCAGCTGGACGACCTGGCCGGAGAGCTGGACGACTACCACATCTATCATGCAGCCCGCGGGGAGCTCCTCTCGGAAATGGGACGCGAGGAGCAGTCCCGGGCAGCGCGGTTGCGCGCGCTCAGCCTGACCCACAACCAGGCCGAGCGCGCGCTGTTGCGGCAGAGGCTTCTGATGTGACGTTGGCCGGCCAGCCTGCGAAGCACACGGCGTTTAGAGGGGAGCGGTTCGACACCAAACACCGTGGTCGCCCCGAGGGTGTGGTGTGTTGACGGCAACGCTGTTTGCTCACTGGTCGGCAGGATTGGGTGAGGCTGGAACGGCAAGCTCGATGCGGAGGGCCTGACGATCATTCTTCGGTAAACTCGGCGACCGCCTTTTTGGCGCAAGCATCGTCGACGATGGCTTTGCCGTCGGCAGCCGCCGCGATCAGTGCAGGTATGGCGGCGTTGTTGAGAGCACGGGGTAGCCCGCGCGAGAGCTTGTGCAGGCGAGCGACAGCGTCGTCAGCGAAGAGCTGGTCTTTGCGGCCGACCAGTGTCGAATGGTGGCGAAGGTACTGAGCCGATTCGGCGAGGTCCATCGGCGCGATTTGGTACCGAGTCGAGATGCTGAAGGACGGCAAAAGTCAGTCTGGATCGCGGAGCCGCGGCTCGCCGGAGGCTCGAACACCAGAATGGCCAGGTCCACGCCGCGTGCCCCGTATTTCAGAAAGGTGTACAGAGTACCAACCATCTAGCCAAGTTTCGCCAGATCACCCCGCGTGCCTAGCGCTTGAAGCTGATCTTCCCGACCCGGATGCCCTAGGCTCAAGAAGACCTTTGACCAAGCTGCCTGTCCCACACCGCTCTGAAGGGATCCGGGAAAGGCGTGCCCGAAGCTGATCTGCCGGTCCTCATCGTTGGAGGAGGCCCAGTTGGTCTGTCCTCGTCGCTGCTCATGTCGCGACACGGAGTGCGTTCGCTGCTGCTGGAGCGGCACCTGGGCACGTCGATCCATCCGAAGGCTCGCGGCCTGAACGTCCAGACCCTCGAGCTGTTTCGGGTCTGGGGGCTCGAACCGGCCATCCGTGCAGCTGCAAAGGACCTCGAGCGAGCGTTGGACGTGGTCTGGGCCCCGACCCTTCTGGCCCCGGAGTCGAACCGGCTCCCCTACGGTGGCGCCGGCGAGCGGCAAGTGGCGGACAGCCCGACGACGAGCGTCGGCTGCGCGCAGGACAAGCTGGAGCCGGTCCTCCGAGAAGCCGCCAGTTCCTACGAGCTGGCCGACCTGAGGTTCGGTCACGAACTGCTCGCCCTCGACCAGGACTCGAATGGGGTGATGGCGACCGTGGTCGATCGCGCGAGCGGCCAGGAAAGGGTGGTTAGGGCTGCCTGGGTCATCGCCGCCGATGGGGCACAGAGCCGGATTCGGTCAGTGCTCGGCATCCGGATGGCCGGTCCGGGCGAACTCGGACACCGGATGGGAATTTACTTCCGGGCGGATCTCCGCGAAGTCGGACATGAGCGCCCGGCGCTCCTATACGTGCTTTCACCGCCCGAGGGGCCGGGGGTGATGGCTGCCGTAAACCTCGCCGACCTCTGGCTCTACATGGCTCCTTTCCGGCCGGGTGAAGGGGAGCTGGTAGAGGACTTCACCAACGCGCGCTGCGTTCAGCTGGTGCGGTCCGCCGTCGGTGCCCAAGATCTCGACGTGGAGGTGGTGTCGGCCCTACCGTGGGCGGCGTCATCCGCCACCGCCGAGCGCTTTCGTCAGGGGCGTGTCTTCCTTGCCGGTGACGCTGCTCACCTGATACCGCCGACCGGCGGCCAGGCCCTGAACGTCGGTATCCAGGACGCGCACAACCTGGCTTGGAAGCTGGCCGCCCATGTTGGGGGCTGGGCCGGGCCCGGCCTACTCGACACGTACCAGCTTGAGCGGCGTCCTTTCGCCCTCACCGTCAGCGAAGATGCCGCTCGGAATGTCGGCGGCTTTGGGCAGCGGCCGGAGCAATTCAGCAATCGCGGCCGCGTCCTTGGCTTCTGCTACGACTCACCCGCCGTGATCCCCGACGGGAGCGACGTCCCACCAGTGGCGAACCCCGTCATCGACTATGTGCCTGCCGCGCGCCCTGGCAGCCGCGCACCGCATTTGTGGCTGGGGCGAGACGGAGAGCAGATCTCGGCACTCGACCTCTTCGACACCAGCTTCGTGCTCCTGGTAGGCGAGAACGGCCAGGCTTGGCGTGCTGCGGGCGAGCATGCGGTACAGCAACTCGGGGTACCCCTGCGCTGTTACAGCATCGGTCGCGAGGGCAACCTAATCGACCAGCGGGACGAGTGGTCGAGCCTCTACGGCGTCCGGGCGGACGGGGCTGTACTCGTGCGGCCGGATGGGATCGTCGCGTGGCGGACTGCAGCTGCTGTCATCAACCCACGCAGCGAGCTGATATCCGTCCTGCGCCGAGTCATCTCGCCGGAGGCTCAATCATCTAATCGGTAACCCAAGCGCAGCAACCTGACATCTCACGCGTGGACGTATGGGTTTCGAAAAGTCTGTGGTCCCCCCTCCTGCCATCCGGTAGGGACGCCTTCCGCGAACAATCGCCGCCACGATGGAGCCGATTCCCCCGCTGAGCCAGGTCAATGCCGCCTGTGCGGTGTTCATGGCAACGAACACCTGGGCTGGAATCGACGAGATGGGCGAGCTGACGCCCCCGGCGGGCGCACTGGCTCTGCGTCGTGGCTAGAGTCTGCTCTGGGTAATCGCGGTCGAGGATTTCGGCACCGTGAGGGTCGCCGACGGCGGCAGGGCGTTGGCCCGCGCCACGGCCGACCGAAAGCTTCCGAACCTTCTCCGGATCGTCTTCTCGCTCGGGGTCGTTCCGGTCGCCGTCCACGCTTCTGCGGTGGGACGGACTCCGAACTCCTCCAAAAAGGCTCGGATCGAGGCCAGCGCCTCCTCGTCACGATCGTCGGAGGAGTCGCGCAGTTCGTAGGGGGCTCCGTCGAATACGCCCGGTGGGTTCGTATTGTGGGAACTTAGGTCCACCAAAGTTTTGAGATCGAGCTGGCGTTCTAAGCACGCGCCGGCGCTAAGCACCACCCTGCGAGGCCCAGATAAGCCACTCATCGTCATCAATCAGCCTCCAGGGCTCGCCGAGAACCATCCGACGGGATTCGCATTGGCTGTATCAAGGATCACTGGAAGTGTTGAGCCAGTGGCCACATCAATCGCACCGATCACGTCGGTGCAATTACCAAGATTCCCACCGATGCAGAGCCAACCGATAACGTGGCCATTGTCTATCCACCAATTCCTAAGTCCGACAACATTTCCGTCAAATAGAGTGACTCCCGCCTTGGTCGCGACGCCATCGCCCGGCCCTTGGGTTCCTGTGGTCACCGCGGTTCCGTCGGGTGACAGAGCCGACCAGCTGGCACCGCTGCCCATGCCGTTCGGCCTGCGGTAGATAAGGGTTCGAGCGCCTGACCAGCCAACGCCTTCGATGCATGTTGTCGTGGCATCGCAATCAGACGCGCACGCAGTGCCTGACGGTGACAGCGGGCCAACGACGAGACAGTCGGGGCCGCCCATCACCGCGATGCGGGTACCGTCAGACGCGTTAGCAACGTGGTACGCGCCAGCTCCATATGGGTTGGAAGCATTCGGCACCGGATTTACCGCGAGTACAACATCGCCGTCATGCCAAGCGACGGGCCATTCGTAAGCCGACGTCGAACGGAATATCTCGACATGGTTGCCGCCTCCGAGGAGGTCTTCAACGTAGATGCGGAGGGTCATTGGCGTCACCGACCAGTCGAATAGAGAGATCGCGATGCGATTGCCGTCCGGGCTGACTGCGAACACGGCCCGCGTCTTGCCCCGAACATTTGCGAGTTGGTGCACGATCGAACTGCTGCCGTCTGGGGCCAAGACCCGCAGTTGCGAATCGCCGTCCGGGAAATACACGCGGGTGCCCGAGAGGCTGAACGTTGGAAGAAAAACAGCGACTCTTCCGAAGATCAGCGGAGCGGGGATTTCGTCGCCCCCGACGGTGGCCAGGTAGCTCGCCCGCACCTGTCCGTCGAGACCGACGATGCGAACGCTGTAGTGACCTGGCGTGTCCTGCGCGGAACCTGTGAAAATCCCGAGTGGGATCGACGCCGGCTGCGTCGAAGCGGTTGGCAGTGCTGCGGAAGATGGCGTCGGTGAGGCGGTCGGCGCAGACAACGCCGGCGCGGGTGGGGTCTGCCGGCTGACCACCGACCCCGGGCCGCAAGCCAGGAGCACGATTGACAGCCCCAGGAGCGCCGTTGGCCTCACGACGCTTTTAACGTCGAATATGCAAATCCGTTTCAAGCTATGTATCGGATCGAAACCACCTGGTTGAGAAGTCGGCCAAGAGTGTCACGGTCCCGACCGGTTAGGTGGATCTGGTTCGCGTCATGAAACCCCCGGCCCACTACCAGAATTGATCTGAGCCGAACACGTTAACCGTCAGCCTCCGGCCAGCATATTTGCGTTACAGCGCCATCCTCAGCGGACGATTCGCCGCTGCTTGATGCGGCCGGCGTCTTGTTGGAACGGTCCCTCGCCGAGCGCGAACGTCTGAACCATTGGAGCCATGGCCGCTGGAAACTCAGCCAGCGCCGCCTTGTAGTCAAGGTTGAGCCCGTCAAGGCCCGCCTGGAATTGGGCGGCGAGTCGATCATGCCACGCTGAATCCGCCGCGAAGCCGTCGTTCAGCTCGATAGCGATACATGGTCGAGGGGTGGAGGTCGAGCCGGTCGCAACCGAGAGGCTGAAGGAGTGGACTGCCGCGGCGAGCTGCGCATCGCGATAGATCAAGGTCTCGATATCTTCCGGGTAGATATTTGCGCCCATCACGCTGATCGTCGCATCCCGCCTTCCATAAATCCACAGGAACGGCAGCTGGACGGGCTGAACCCATGGCAGCGGCCCACGCGGACCGGCCACATCTTTCTCGGCGCCGAGCTGTGAGAGTCTCACGCCGAAGTCTCGAAGCCTGGCGGCCACTTGGCCGTAGTCAAGGACTCCGCCCTCGTCGTGAACGTTGTATCGGATCCGCGGCGCCAACACGTCCAGCCGGCTGATGCTGCAGATCACCTCTCTCTCTTCATTCACCTCCAGATGGTGGATGAGCGGGTTGTACTGGAACACCATCGGGAGCCGGGAATCGTCTCCAAACAGCGCCCGTCGCACAGGCGGGCGGGCGCGAGCGATCCTCCGCAATGCAACGCTGGCCGGAGACTCACCGGCCATGCCGATCTCGATGTCGGTGGCTCCGTACCCAGAGAAGACCGACACAAAGCGGAGGAGGAGGTGGTCGCGAAGCTCCTCCGTCATGCCTTCGCCCCCGACCATTGCGTGCATCGCGTAGCGATCCCAGCCGATGTCAGCACGGTCGCCCTCATCGAGCAGATGCTTGACGAACGGAGGGTAACCCAGGATCAGGTAGCGATAGCCCGGACCGAGAAAGCGCATCGTGGAGAGGATCTTTCCAATGTCCGGACCGGTCGATTTGACGATGCCGTTGCGGTTCAGCGCCAGCGACATGTTCAAACCGGTCGCCCACGCACCCATCGAGAAGGCGTTGATCGTGATGAGTGGGTCGGCGCCGTAGCAGTAGCGCGCGAAGAAGCTGATGTTGCGATGGGCGATGTGGCGCTCGGCTTCAGACCGAATCCAGTTGTAGGGCGTACCCGTCGATCCGCTCGACTCGTCGATAGTGGTGCCTCGGAACGGGATCTTCCCGCCAAGGCAGCGCTCTGCGAGCGGGAAGCGATCGATGTAGCTTGCCTTATCGGTTTCTGGGAGCTTCTCCAGGATTCCGGCGGGAACGAGGCGCTCGACTTGCACGCCGTGCGCGTGCAGATAGGCGCGGTAGCCGGGCACGCGCTGGACCGCTCGCCACGCGGCCCGCTCGGCGCGCAGCCGACCGGTCATCGCCAGCACCCGGGGCGGAGCGTGATCGAACAGTCCCTTGAGCCAGCCATAGCGGAGCCCGATGGTCTTGAACGTGAAATCCAACGGGAGCAGCCACGCGCTTCGTCCGACGCCAAGACCGCGGGCCAGCGCTTTATTAGCCATGTCGCCTTCGTCGCTTTCCCACTCGCCCTGTACGTGCTCGCAGTCTGGCTGGCACTTGTGCTTGCCGTCGTCGGCAAATTGCAGGACCAGCGCCACATCGCCAAGGGCGATCGGCGGTGGTGGCGGGTAATCCTCGGACTCCAAAAACGATGAGGATCGTGATCGGTATGGGCGTCCTGCTGTATTTGATCCTTTCTCCCGCCTTTGGGATCCCGCCGCCCCCGACTGTCAACTTAGTCAGCTCCTGAATTGGGTCGCGACCACCGCAGTGGCGCGATCATAGACGCTATCGAATCGCATTCGGTCAAACCGGCCGGGCGTCCCGATCCACCCGGTCCGAAAGGCCCAGTAACCTTCCGGGCTCAATCGGTCAGCTCCACTTGAAGATGATGAGTCTCAGAACACATGTTGCCGACGCGCTTTCGTCCATGCGCCTGCTTCTCATCCCGATCCTCTGGGGGATGGCGATTCTCGGCAATGGGCGCTGGGTCGGTATCGGCCTGGTCATCGCTGGAGCGACCGACTTCCTAGATGGCTACCTGGCAAGGCGTCTGGGCCAGCAATCCGCACCCGGCGCGAAGCTGGATTCCCTCGCCGACAGCCTTCTTCTTCTGTCGGCCGCGTTGTGGATGGAAATCTTGCATCCGGAGATCCTGCGCGAAAACACTTTCTTGGTCGCGGCAACTCTTGGCATGTACCTTGCATCGGTTTCGGCGGGATTGGTCAAGTTCCGCCAGCTCGGCAATCTTCACCTCTATTCGTCGAAGGTGGCGGGAGGCCTGCTCTATTCGTTCGCGGTCATCACGCTCCTGGCGGGGGTCTATATGCCCGTGCTGCTGTGGCTCGCCGCGATCGCTTTCTTGGTCTCGTCTGCAGAGACTCTCGTCGGCCAACTATTGCTCTCGGCGGTCGACGAGAACATGGGCTCCGTGGTGCTGGCGCGCAAAAAGCGGCGGACACGAGGATTATCCAAGCCATCGGGGGCACGAGGAACCAGCGCTCCCATATGCCCCAATCGGTGAACAGCAGCGGTCTGGGCTGACGAGGGGTCGAGACACAACTGGTCAGGCGGAAATGGGCAGCCCTTTTTCAGCGACGACCGCGTCGTGGGCGAATCGTGCGGCTCAGCTCAGCGCTAGTGGCCTAGAGTTCGCGGCCACCGACATGCGCGTCACGACTGAGCCAACGGCTGCAATCGCGACCCCGACGACGACGATCAAAACGGTGATGTCGAACCCATAAGGCGCCAGCAGCCACTCCCGCGCGCCACGCAGCAACGTCCAGGCTCCGACGCCCACGGCTCCAGCTGCGCCGATACCGATGCCTCGGAGGATGTCCTGGGCCACCCATCCACTCGCACCCAAGCCCAGCACTATCGCCACTACTCCGGCGAACGCTATTGGGACCGGTAGGAAAAGCAGCGCCATGAAGCGGTCGTCGCTCAAGTTGCCGAAGGCGGCGAGCCCAAGGAGCAGGTCACCTGCCACTCCCAGGCAGAGTACGCCAAGCGCGACGCGTATGACTGTGGCGCGCCTGCCGCGAAAGGCAAACATAGCGATGACCAGGCCGACCAGGCCAATGAAGTAGACCGGCATTTCCAGGTTCGAGAGCTCGATGTCTTCGTTTGGAGACGGATGCTGGAACAGCACGATCGGTAAGACCCAGAGCAGTACCAACACTGCCCCAAAAACCGCAGTGACAGCGACCGCGAGCTTCACGCGGAGATCGTAGATCACTGATCTTCTGAGCTCCAGTCCGCTGCGCTTAGAGGTACAGGGCCAGCATCGCTCGTGTAAGCGATGCATTGTTCCCAATGGCGAACCATGTTCCGTGCTTATCCGTCCTTGTAGAGCAGTCCTCGCCCGAGATCGACTCGCACAGTGCCCCTCGGTTAGCGGAACGCTGCGCGCTCTCGGCAACGATGTTGGTCAGACCTTGGATGGCGGCAGGACAACCGTGAAGACCACACGCCGGCGGTTCCCTTCGAACAAGAGTTGGCCCTGCTGCTCGCGCGAGATGCCGCACGGACGTGTCTGGCAGCGTTTAGGAGACAGCACGCGAAGGTGGGCGCGAGCCCCGCCGATAGGGGGTTTAGCTCGCCGGGCATGGCCCTCGCGACCTGGGGTCGCAAGATTCTTGACACGTAAGCCCTCGCTCGCTGCGTATTCATGGCAGCGGTGGTCTATTCAGCACAAGTGATGGAGCGCGGGTTGAGTCGAGCCTCCGCTTCCGAGCCAGGAGATAGGACATGAGCCATCGGAGAGCGATGCGAGCAGTGGTCATCGGTATCGCGGCCGGCCTGGTCGCTAGCTGCGGGCATGTGCCCCCAGCCGCACCCCGGGCGGCAGCGACGTCAAGTGTGGCAGGTGACTCGGCGGCGCCCGACGCGTTGAGCTGCCGGCTCCCGGTCTACGGCGTATCGGGCTACGGAGCCACTCCTCTCTATGAGGGGGCTTTCATCACCTTCCCATCCGGTCAGACGCTTATGGATCCCAGCAGCGAGCTGGTGAGCGGCAACGGCACCGCACAGGAAAGCTTCGACCGCACGGCGGGGCGCTGGGTACCCGTTCCGTACGCCCAGGTGTCCCCCGACGGGACCAAGTACGCCTACGAGACGAACGCTTGGTTCCACCCCTCCAGCCAAAACCCGTTTGGTCCCACACAGATCCATGTCGTCGACGCGGCCAGCGGCCGCGACCAGGTCGTCTACGAGCAGGGCTACTACGATATCTCCGTCTACGGATCCGCGGGCATTTACCTGGTTCATCACATGCCCCAAACGGACGGCAGCGAGGGCGTCTACCTGCTCGACCCGATCCATGGAACATTGAAGACGATCGCAGCCGGAGGCGTGGACTGGATGGTCGACGGGGGAGCCGGCTGGTCGGCTGACGTCGCGCCGGGTACCGCCCCTCCCCCGGGAAAGGCCACTGGGAATCGTCTGCTTCGGCTCGACCTCGCCTCACGGACCGTAGCTCCCTGGTTCGTCGACCCCGGCTTCGCAGTCACTGTGCTGGGCGTTAGAACCGGCGGTCAGGTTCTTGTCCAGGCAGCCAACGATCAGCATCTGCAGCTCTGGCTGATGAACTCGCCGAGCTCGGCTACGAAAATCTATGAAGGCGGCGGGTGGCAGTCGGGCATGCCGGGCTTCCAGCCAGGTGTGGCCGACCGCCACGGCTTCTGGTTGGTGGAGGGTTCGGCCGTCTACCTCTACGCCAGTGAGGGCGGCCTCAAGAAGGTGGCCGACACGCCCTTCAACGCCAACGAGGCCTGGCTTGGCGGTGACTGCTTCTGACCTGAAGGCTGCCACTTCGTGAGGCAGCCCCCTGGTCGCGCGCGCGGCAACCGGGTGGTCGCGCACATGCTCGGTAGCCGCTAGGAGGCGGAAGACGCGATCCAGGAGGCCACAATAAGTTAGCTCGCCGAGTGCACGACCCTGGCGACCTTGGTCGCAAGATTCTTGCCACGTAAGCCCTCGGTGGCTGCGTATTCATGGCAGCGGTGGTTTATTCAGCACAGGTGATGGACCGAGCGTTGAATGTCGATCTGGTCAAGCAGGCGCAAGCAGGCGACGAGGGGGCTTTTGCGACACTCCTCCGTCCGGTGATCGCCCCTGCGTACCGGCTCGCCGGCGCCATGCTCCACGACCCCCATGCCGCGGAGGACATCGTGCAGGAGGCCTCTCTGAAGGCATGGCGGAAACTCGACCAGGTTAAGCCGGGCGCGGAGATGAGGCCCTGGTTCCTGGGCATTGTCGCCAACGAATGCCGATCCGTGCGCCGTACCCGCTGGTGGTCGGTCCTCAAGGTGTCGGACCCGGAACCGGTGGCGAGCGATGTGTTGGCGAGCGATGCGTTGGCGACCCATGCTGACCTGCGCCACGCCATCCGCCGGCTCCGCCACCGGCGGCGCCTTCTGCTGGTTCTGCATTGGTATCTCGACCTGCCCGTGGCGGATATCGCGGCAATTACAAACTCGAGCGAGGACGCAGTCAAGAGCGAGCTCGCGCGCGCGGTTCGGCAGCTCAGGGGCCTGCTCGGAGAGGTAGAAGCATGATGGCGAACGACCGGCGGTTGCGGGACAGGTTCGTTCAGGCGATCGACGAGGTCGTCCCGCCGGCGCCCTGGCTGGAGACACAGGTGGTCGAGGCGTTGCGGCGCCATCCGCGTTCCGGTGGACGCGCGCTGCGCGTTGGCTCGTTAGGTGGGTTCCCTTCCGGGCTCCGCCTGGCGGCCGGTCTGGTGGCTCTTCTGCTCGCCGTGGCTACAGTGGCCGCGTTGTTGATGAGCTCTCATCTCCACACCACGACCGTCCCGGGCGGCAGGACGACCCCGTCGTTGCCGCCCGCGGGACTCATGAGCGCCGCGGTCGCCTATGACGCCAGGAATAAAACCGTGGTCGTCTTTGGCGGGTACAGCAGCGACACCGCCGCCCCAAAGGGTGAGACCTGGACCTGGGATGGGACCGCCTGGACGGGACACAAGCCCGTCACAAGCCCTTCACCACGCGAATCCGCCGCTATGGCTTACGACGAGGCGCGGGGCGTGACGGTGATGTTTGGCGGCACCACGGTGGGGGCGTCGAGTTCAGTCGACATCAGTGACACCTGGATCTGGGACGGCCGCACCTGGCGGCAGCTCCATCCGGCCCAGAGCCCGCCGGCGATGAACGCACCGGTGATGGCCTATGACCCCGCCCTTCGCGTCATCGTGCTGTTCGGGAACGGCGAGACCTGGACCTGGGACGGGAGCACCTGGAAGCAGCTCCATCCGCGGCTGAGTCCGCCGGCGGCCATGGATGGCTACGAGAAAGGCTTGGCTTATCACGCGGCGACCCAGACCCTTCTGCTCTTCGGTCACCAGTCATCGGGCGGGACAGTCACTTCGGAAACCTGGACGTTCGACGGGAGCACCTGGACGCGGCATCCGGAGTCGTCGGGCAGAGCGCCAAGTGGGATCCTGCCCAGCATGGCGGCCGACGATGCCACGGGCACCGTCGTGTTGGTCGATGAGCAGGGCACGACCTGGATCTGGGATGGACAGTCTTGGTCGCAAAGGCATCCGTCGATCAGTCCTCCTCCTCGCCAGCAAGAGGCGATGGCCTACGACTCGGACCGCCACGAAGTGGTTCTTTTCGGCGGCTATCACAAGCCGTTCGTGGCGGACACATGGACCTGGGGCGGCAGCACCTGGACGCAACGAACGTAGGCCGAACAGTCAGCCTCTTCGAACGCACCAAGACAAGCGGGGCGATCCGCTCCGACATCGAGGTAGACGACATTGCCTTTGTTCTCGAGCAGATCGCTATGGTCCGCGTGCTTCATCGAGACCGCACCCTCCAGCTCCGCCATCGTTACCTTGCGCTTCACCTTGACGCCCTACACGGCGACGGAAGCACGCTCCCTGGCCCACCTCCTACCTGGGCCGAATCAGCGAACGCTGGACGACCGAGGCGGAGGCCACAGGCGCTTAGCCGGAGGCAAGTGTCCGAGCTCAGATTTGGCTCCGGAGCATGGCTCACCTCTGAGGACTCGAACCAGCACAGTCCAGGCGTAGTTCCACTTCCGCACACGTCAACGGGTCACCCGTGGCCGGTACGCCTCGATCGGGAGTGGGCTGCGGGTAGGTTGTTCCAGCTGCGCGAAGATGACGTCTCGTACATGAGTGCCGCAGATCGTGGAACCGGATCCTTGGCAGGCCGCGTGGTACGTCAATCCAAGGATAAGCCGGCCCATTGGATGGCCCTACGGAAGCTGCCGAACTGCCGGCGGATCGTCTTCTCCGAGGGCCGCATCGCGGCCTCGGTCCAGCTCTCCGCGGTCGGAAGACGACCACGCTGGTTGACGAAATCCCAAAGGGCGGCGACAGCCTCCTCAAGCCTTGCGTCGGCCAGGTCGGAAATCAGGACGGCCTCGCCGTCGAATACGCCGGGTGGGTTCGTATTGTGGGAACTTAGGTCCACCACCACAACACCCGGTATCCATCAAGCCAAGCGCCAGCACGTACGATCCGGCGCGATGAATGCGGCGCATGCGGCAGTGACCTGGGTCAGAACGGTCGGGATCGGAACAGAGTGCACCAGATGCCCAGATTGCGCGACAGCTACGACACGACGCGCCTCGATCATCCCCGGCGTCGAGCTCAGTCAAGTACGCTGCGCGAATCGGAGGACAGCAAGATTAAAAAGGGAGGTTGGCGAGATGGAGCGGAGCAACCTGATGCAGCCCGGGGCCGGGCATCCGATCGGCGGCGGCATTGTGCTCAAGGTGGGCGCGGACGACTCCAACCACATGTCCGTTTTCGAGATAACGGTGCCGCCGGGATTCGATGTCGGCGCCCATTTCCACACCGCGATCGAGGAAACTTTCTACGTCCTCGAGGGCTCCCTCAACCTGCAGGTCGGTGACGAGACCGGCAATGGGATAGGGCCAGGCAGCTTCATGTTCGTGCCGAAGGGGGCGGCCCATCGCTTCTGGAACGACACCGACAAGCCAGCCAGGATTTTGTTCATCAGCTCTCCGTCGGGCCACGAACGCTACTTCGAAGAGCTGGCCGAGATTTTGCGACGTCCCGGCCCGCCCGATGTGGACGCGATCGGTTCACTGCGAGCCCGATACGACACTCAGCAGGTCTCCGCCCTAGCTCGATAGGCGAGAGATAACCTGATCACTGACCAGACGAGCCACCCTCACGAGGAGCGGTCAACGGCGGGCCAGGGAGTGATCTTGTACAGCAGCATCACGGCTGCCCCGGCAACGATTACGAGAGGGTTCGACATGCCAACCACGACGAGGGCGAGCATGATGCCCGCGCTGCAGACAATGCAGCACGCGGTGTAACTCGCGCTGTCGGCCAACGCGTCTCGGAACCGGGGCCCGCACGACTCCCGCTGCGCCATCTCGCGGCACTGATCCCGTGCCCACCTGCCCCAAGGCGTGAGCGCGTAGACGACAGCCACCGCAACCGCTGCAGCGGCGATCAGAAGCGACGACGGCATCATCACCATTCCCATCACGTGATCGAGAGCGAAGCCGATCAGCACCCAGACCGCCACATACATAAGGACGACGGCGGCGGTCGCCACCGGTTGCCGCCTATCCCGACCGTTGGCGAAGAAGAACGGCACGGCGGACGCCGCCATCATTGCGGCCATCGAAAGAGGCATTGCCACCCGTTTAGTCCGGGTACTCGTCGCGGCGGTGCAGCCACGCCATCCCGCCCATCTCGTTCTCGTCGCGGCCCTTCGGCACCAGGTCGATGTAGTGGTAGGCGACGTTGACCATGTCGAGACCGCGCGCGTACGCCGAGTACGTGTGATAGATCTTCCCGCCCTCGCGCACGAAGACGCTCACGCCCGGCGTCTCTGACTGGCCGATCGCCCCCTCGCGGTAGTTGTACTCGCCGTCCTTCTCGCCCGGCTTGAAGGAGACGTGGTAGTCGAAGTTAAAGTCCGAGCCCCTCGACGAGTACCACTGAAAATCCCAGCCCATGCGCTTGCGGTAGGCCTCGATCTTGTCAACGGATGCCCTCGACACCGCCGCCATCGTGATGTCGCGGTGGTTGATGTGTACCACCACACGGTCGAAGTTGTCCATCCAGAAGGAGCACGCGGAGCACGCGGCGTCCTTGGTCCAGCTCGTGTGCTCGGATGCCGTCTCCGGGTTGAACATCGCGTGGTAGATCACCAGCTGCCCGCGCCCGTCGAATAGCTGATCTAGCGTCCTTGTGCCCTGCGGCCCCTCGAACACATACTCCTTCTCGACCAGCTCCCACGGCAGGTCGCGCCGCTCCTGGCTCAGCTGGTCGCGGAGCTTCGTGAGCTTCTTCTCCTCGACGAGGTGCCTCTTGCGCGCCTCGACCCATTCTCCGTGCGAAACGACCTTGTGCTGCATACCTCTTACCCTCCAACCGCTGAACCCGCGATCTGCAACCAACGGTTGCGCATGCTACCACGAAACGCAACCGGCGGTTGCAGTATTCTTAGCGGCGTGATACCGTCCGCGATCGAAAAGGAAGTCTTCATCGAGGCTCCGCTCGAGGTCGTGTGGCGCGTCGTGACCGACCCCGAGCAGATCCGGCAATGGTTCGCGGACGAGGCCGAGGTCGAGCTGCGGGTCGGTGGCAGTGGGCGTCTGCGGTTCAAGAGCGGCGATTCCTATCAGCTGCAGATCGAGGCGCTGGAGCCGCCGCGCCGCTTCGCGTTCCGCTGGGTCCAACCGGAGGGCTCGCCCGCGCGCGCGGACAACTCGATGCTCGTCGAGTTCACGCTTGAGCCCGAAGCCGGCGGCATGCGCCTGCGAGTCGTGGAGAGCGGATTCGACACGATCGACTGGTCCGACGCCGAGAAGACGAAGTACGCCGAAGGCCATTCAAGGGGCTGGCAGGTTCTCCTCGGCCGCCTGCGCGACTACGCGCCGAGCGTGCGATGACGAAGCCTGCGCTGAACGAGGAGGAGCTGCTGGAGGCGGTCGCCGACACCTCGCGGCGCCGCGTCCTCGACCTAATCCTCGCTCACGGCGAGGTCACGCCAACTGCCCTCGCCGCCGAGCTCCCCTTCACGCGGCAGGCGGTGGCCAAGCACCTGACCGTCCTAGACCGCGCAGGGCTGGTCGAGAGCAAGCGGACCGGCCGCGAGGTCCGCTACTCCGTGCGGCCCGAGCACCTCGACGTCGCGGTGCGTGCGATGGCCAAGGTCGCGGCCCGCTGGGACGCCCGGCTGGGCGCGATCAAGCGGGCAGCCGAGTCGCGCGCTCGCGCAACGAGGTAACAACCGAATTCCGTTGGCATTGGCTGTGGCGACCGTCGCGCCACCACGCCCGTACTCGACCAGACCGCCGTGGATTCGGCCGACCAGGCCTTGTGCCTTGTGGTGGGATGGTCGCGCTGGCAGCCGACGATGGGCTGATGCCGGGTGCGATCACTGCCCTGCAACCTAGCCGCGGTTCTCGAACGTCGTGGCCGCGCTCGGTTAGACCTTCACCTCGGCTCTTACTGACCTCCGGCCCCTTCTAGCCGGGGGTCAGTACCGAGAATCGCCGGTCAGTCAACGAATTAGACGCCGTGGGCTAACCGCCCGCGGCGGCCGGCGGGAACGGAGTCGCATAGAAGAGTGAACTGACAGCTAATACCGCGCCGAGCACCAGACTGGCGACGAGCAGCGAGCGTCTCGTGACGGCAGGTGCGACCCTGGTCTGCGCAGGCACTATTTCCTCTGCGGTCACCTGAGCGCTGCGGCGCGCATGCCAGAGCACATGTCCGCCCGCCGCCAGCATGAATACCACGGCGCTGAACGTGTGCGCGGTCATCCAGCCAGAACCGTAGCGTAGCCCGAAGAGCCAAAGCTCGATGCCGGTTGCGAATACGGCGAGAGTGGATGCAACCAGGACTGGTGCTACTACCAAGCGCATGAGTGCCGGTGGCGGCCCGGCGAGCCGGTAAGCGACGCTGCGCGTGTAGTAGCGAGCGAACCGGTAGCCGGTGGCGACCAGCTTGAGCACCACCGGAGGCACCAGCAGCAGGCCCACGATGTAGTGCTCGGGTAGGAATCCGCGGATCGACATGGTGGTGACCGCAACTGCGGCCAGCAAGGCGAACACCAGCGCGCCCGCAAGGGCGGTCAGCCGCTCGTTGGCGATCACGCCGCGGTCGAGATGGAGCAGAGATCTGTCTCGAGCCGGCAAAGCGGCAGCTGCTACCGCGGATCCCAGCAGCACGACCAGGAAGACGACGCCAAACTTGGTCACCTCCGCTGATCGATTATGGCTTGGTCCACCAACCGAACCAGATGAACACGCCGGACGATCGCCAGTTCGACTTCGCCTATCGCGACGGGCCGGGGGACACCTAAGTCAGAGACGCACTGGTCAGGACAGTGAGGCCCCAGGCTCAAGTTTCTGATAGCCGGTCTGCACGACCGGACAGCTTCGAGGGCCACCAGTTCCAACGGCCGAGGAGCACCGCGATCGAGGGCACCAGGAGCGTACGGACGAAAAAGGTGTCCAGGAGGATCACGAAGGCGACAGTAAATCCGAGCTGGCGGGACTGGTCCGAGTTTCCGGCAATGGCCAGGACTGTGAAGGTGCCGGCAAGGATCAGACCGGCGGACGTGATCGTTCCGCCAGTGTGTCCGACCGCGAGAGCTAGCGCCTCGGGCAGGGGATGTACGTGCGCTTCCTCACGCACGCGAGTCATCAGCAGGATGTTGTAGTCCTCGCCCAACGCCATCGCAAAGATGAAGAGAAGGATCGGAATGACGAAGTTGATTCCGGAGTCGCTTCCCACATGCAGAAACAGGAAACTGGCTGCTCCGAGCGCGGCGACGTAGGAAAGGCCCACCGTGGCGATGAGGTAGATCGGAGCGACCAGGCTCCGCAGCAGCACCGCCAGAAGGATGGCGAGGGCGATCATGACGATCGGCGCAATTGCGAGGAGGTCGGTGGTCGAGTAATCGTTGATGTCATAGGCGACCGAGTCCAGCCCGACCACCCCATCGTCTTGAGCACCAACGCTGTGGGCAACAGCGTTCAGAGTCGATCGCATCGCCGGGACGGCGCGGATCGCCCCCTGGCTGCCGGCCGGACCCGCGGCGGCGAGGGCGTAGAACTGAACGGTCCCTCCGTCGGCGCTGATGAACTGGGCGGTCGCGCGGTAGGCCTGATACTCGTTCGGCGGCACCGATGTGGAGGCAGTCGGCGTCGCCGGTAACGCGGCCGCCGGGCCCAGCTGTGCGTGTAGGTTTGCTAACTGGTCCGCCGAAAGGCTCGTGCCGTTGGGGTTGAGCGGTCCAGACACAGAACGCAGGTCCGATGCGCCGCCCAGTTGCGTTTCGGCCAGGGAGAGGCTTTCCGGGTGCTCCCAGATCGGGCTGGTGAAGCGAAGCAGGAGTGTTTCGGGATTGCTGTTAGCGATGGGGAAGTGGGCGGCGATAGCAGCGGTCCCGGCGGCGGAGTCGGTGCCAGCGGGGGCCGGCCCGCTTAAGAATCCGCCGGTGGCGAAACCGAACAGGCCCGCGGCCAGCGTCCCGAACAGGATCACTCCCGCCATCAACACCAAGAGCGGCCGGCGCACCACCCGTGTGGCCACCCGTCCCCAGGCGCCGGTGGTCTGCTGCCCGACCGTCGGGTGTGAAGGCCAGAACAACACGCGCCCGAAGATGGCCAGCAGCGCGGGAAGCAAGGTCAGCGCCGCGGCAAGTATCACCGCCACGCCGAGGGCGAGCGACGGGCCAAGCCCGCGATAGAGGGAGAAGGAGGCCAGGAGGAGGCAGACCAGCGCGGCCATCACCGTCACGGCCGAATACGCGATCGACCGCCCGACCTTTCCCATCGCAATGACTAGCGCGTCTCTTGGTGTCGAACCGCGGCGGATCTCTTCGCGGACTCGATAGACCAGAAACAACCCATAGTCCGTGCCGGCTCCAAGCAGCAGCACCGGCAAAAGCGTCTGGGTGGCGACAGACACCGGCAGTCCGCTCTGACCCGCCTCGGCTATCAACGGTCCGGCAAGCACAAGGGACAAAACGGCGGGCAGCAGCGTGACGAGCGGAGCTAGCACCGAGCGGTAAACGACGAAGAGCAGGACGATCACGAACAGGACGATGAAGACACGAACGTTGGTGCCGGTTTGGGACGCAGAGGCGGCAGCATCCGTGGCCTGCGCCAGCGGCCCGGTGAGATGAAAGCTGAGGCCTGGTGGCGGCCGAGCGGCCGCAAAAGCCGCCCTGATCGCATTGACCAGGGAGGGGTTGCCTGTGTTGCCGCCGTTCGAATTGGTCACCACCAGGGCTCTGTGAGCCTGCCCGTCCGATGAGAGCCCCTCGTCGAGCACGGTGACAACTCCAGGCAGGCCGCTGACGACCTGCTCGACTTGTGCGATGGTCTCATCGTCTGTCGTCGAGAGCGTCCCGTCGGATCGCGACGCAACAATCACGGCGGTGGCGCCACTGTTGGTCGTCTGGAAAGGAGCTGCGAGGGCGGCTGCGTGTTGACTCGGCGCGCTTGACGGCAAGAACTGTGCATTGCTCGAGTTAGTCAGGCTGGCCAGGCTCGGCAGCAATCGAGGCGCGGCGAGGGCGCCGAGGATCCAGATCGCGACGATCAGCCAGCGGAATCGGATGTCAAAGTGCGCGATGGACTCGAGCGTGGTGGTTGCTCCCGGCTCAGTTGCCGCCGGCGTAGTAGCGGGCGAAGCGATAGCCAATGCTGCCGAGCTTGAGGAGGACTGGCGGAATCAAAATGAAGCCGAGCGGGAGCGCCAGCACGACAGCGACATATCCGGTCAGGCGAGCATTGGTCTCTACTCCCCGATCTCTCATATGATTGCGCTAATGCATACTTGCATGAATGCAGACTAACAGAGCCGCGATCCTGCGGAGCCCTAAGCAGTAAGAGACACTTTGATGGTGAGTCAGCCCGCTCTCGGGCTCCGAGAGACCAAAAAGCGTCGCACCCGCCAAGCGCTGATCGATGCGGCTATGCGCCTCTATCGAGAGAAGGGATTCGAGGGCGTCACCGTCGCCGAGATCGCGCGAGAGGCTGAAGTAGCGCCGCGCACCTTCTTCGGGTACTTCGAAACCAAAGAGGACGTTTTTCTGGGGAGGGGCGACGAACGTCTGGAACGCATCGTGCGGGCAATCCATGAACGTGATCGACGGCAACCGATACTGAGAGCGGTCCGGCCAGTCCTGTTGCAAGACCGCGAACCGACGATGGCGGAACATGCTGAAAGCGGGCCTGGACTATCGGATCTCCTCCGCCACCCGTCGATCACGAGCCGGCTACGAGAGCGCTGGAATCGATGGGAAGATCTGCTTGCCGAAGCGATTGCAGACGATGTAGGGGCTAGTCTCGACGATCCCCAGCCGCAGGTTGTGGCGGCGGCGATTACAGCCGGGATCCGTATCGCCGCGGCCGCGGCGCAGAAGCAGCCCAGGGAGCGCAACAGGATTGCGGAGCAGGTCTTTGACCTGCTCGCGGCCGGCCTCGGGCGCTACGGAGCTGAACCGCCGGGAGGTCAACGGAAGTCGCCGAGGAAACGCTGACGTCGCAAGGGCAGCGTTCGCGTCCGATGTATACCGAGCTTGACGGTTCCGACAGAACACGGACGCGAAGCCACACTTGGCCTAAGACCAAGACCGCCACTCAAAGGGGGATGAACCATGCCAATCATCAACGCCAGCACCCTCGGGACCGGCAACCTCAAGGGCGCCGACTACGGGGCGACGATCTCGTTGATCCTGGATCACAGCCAGCCAGGCGAGGGACCCCGGCTGCACCGCCACCCATACGACGAAACCTGGGTCGTTCAGGAAGGAAAGCTCACCTTCCAACTGGGAGAGGAGCGCCACCAGGCCGGCCCGGGCGACATCGTCATCGCTCCTCCTGGCGTGCCGCACAAGTTCACCAATGACGGTCCCGGGACCTCAAGCCTCGTTTGTATTCACGCCAACCCGACGATGGTGACGGAGTGGCTCGAATGAGCGCCAAGCGCACCTTCGTTCGCTGAACTTCGATTGGTCAGCTCTCGAGGGCAGGAAAAGGAAGTGATTCTCCCGAAAGATCGCGACCCCCGCTTCATCACCCTCCGCCGTGGGGACGCTCACCGACTCCGACCATCGGCTCCTCGCTTTCTGGGCTGCCGCGTGCGCGGACCACGTTCTGCACCTTTTCGAGTCGGTGCAGCCCTCGGACGCGCGGCCCCGCGAGGCGATCGAGGAGATTCGGGCATGGGCATGCGGCGAGATCAGGATGTCTCAGGCCCGAGCCTCGGGCGGCCATGCCATCGGCACGCCGCATTTGCTGCTGGCCAGGCGGCAGTGGTGGCGCATGTCTCCGCACACGAGCTTGGCGCTGCGGCGTACGCGATCAAGGCCGTGCGTGCGGCGGCCCCCGGACGCGAGGGTGAGAGCGCCGGCAGGCTCGAGTGCCGTTGGCAGCGCGAAGAGCTCCCGGATGAGATTCGCGAACTCGTCCTCGACGATCAGCGGTTGCGAAACGAGATCTGCTGGTCGGTCTTCGACTGTTGACGGCCTGCACCGTTTCATGCACTTGGCAAGCTCGCGGCCACTGCTCGGTAACTGGGCTCGCCACCCGTGCGATGGCTGCGGCAAGAGAGTTGAGCGGAGCCGCTCACCGCTCGCGCACCTTCGATACGTTCAGTCTCACCGCGTCGCGAATCAACGCAGCGAACGCAGCGTCGTCGACAGCTTCACCTTCGCGGACGTCGATTGCACGACTTGTCTTGCTGTCTAGTCTCGCATTGAAGAGCTTCTTCGGATCCGCAATCAGAGCGCCTTTGGGAAAGGTCAATCTGACGGAGTTCTTGAGCGCATCCCCGATGCAGACAATTCCTTCACGAGACCAGACAGGTACTCCCGCCGGGTTGCTCGGTTTCTTCCACTTCACGTCGGTCGGCGCCGATGACACACCCAGTTGCCGAGACCGGTCCGTTCCCCACGGGCGATGTCACAAACGACAGATGGGCGGTGCTACTAAGAGCGGGATGATGACGACAGCCCCGGGCACGCCCGCCCTCGCGGTGGGCGATCCGTCTCGAAGGCGCATTGGCCTAGCCGCCGTCATGGCGTTGTGGACCGCTGCCGGGTTCGTCGTATATCTCTGGGTAGCGAAAGAGATTCGGCTCCTCTATGTTCACGAGCCCTGGCAGAACGACCCGTACGATGCGGTTGTTTCCTCCGCATTCTTTTTCGTCCCGATTTTGGCCGCTTTCTGCCTGACCCGCGCGGCCTTGTGCAAGAGCGCGGAGCCGTTGCCGGTCCGGCGCGCGCGAGAGTTGCTCATCGGCAGCCGCCTGATGCTTGCCGTCGCGGGCGTGACATTGGGGGCCGAGTGGATGAGCTTCGCTCTTGGGGTTGAGCGTGAGCTTTGGGACTCCACGACGGTTGTGATGCTAGTGGCCCTCGGGTTCATGACCGTGGTTGTACTTGTGGCCGGAGTGCTGTTATTGGGGCTCTTCGTGGCACTCCGGCGGCCTCACGGGCCCGGACTGGTGGTCGGATGCCTCGACCGTGATCGACGAGTATTGGCGACCTGATCTGCCGCTCGGCGCAGTGCTCCCGCGATTCGCGACGTGGGTCATCGACCATGCTGCCCTGGCTGCTCGCGGCTGGCCGCTCGCCACGGCGGCGATCGTGTCCATCGTGTTCGGCGGACTGTTGGCCACCTTCCAGGGTCTAGCGGAGGACGGCTTCGCGCCACCGGTCTTCATCCTTTGATATGTCGGTCGCGGCCGCGAGTATGTTCGCGTTCCTCCTTGCGGCCGGCGCACATCTCCATCTCGCCGGGGAGCGGCAGCCGATGGCCGGCCGATCGCGGAGGTTCGCAGACTCCGCGGCTGCGGCCGCGGCGGTTTTCGCTGCTGCGTTGGCTTTCCGCCAGGTGCTGCAACCCATCGTGAGGCTCGTTCCGGGCCAGGGCATCGGACATCTGCTGGCCGGATGCTTGCTCGTGGGGGTGGCTGTCGCTATCGGAGTCTTTGCTGTCGAGAGCGGATTGGGCATGCACCGGCCGAGCTAGATCCGCGGCAGGTTGTAAGAGGGCAAAACTCGCTTCGGCCCGCTGCGGGCTTTTGCCGCCTCAGCCTGGGGACGATCAGAATCGGCGGCTAGCTAGCCCGAGTTGTCGAGCAGCTGGGACAGGCGGCAAGTCCGTACACCTTAAGGAAATACGGGGCACGCGCCCAGGACCTGGTGTTTACCCGCCACGCGCGAGCGTCGCCCGCTATCACCCGGGTCGTTGCCGGTCGGCAACAGAATCCGCCCAGGATTCATGGATAGTCGCTCCTAGGATATTCCGGAATTCCGGAATTACGTTATCCTGTTCCTAAATTGGCTGAGGATGAGATCTCGTTTGCACGCCTCGAACGGGAGCTTGGCGAGATTCGCAAGCGGCTCGACCTACTCGAAGCGGCTACGCCTGCCCATGTAAAGAGGCCGCCCGACGCCCTCGCGGCCGCTGACGAAACCGACTCATTGACCCTGACTGGCACCGTTCACCAGGGCTCGAGGAGTTTCAACTTTCGGCATCGGGGGCGGCTTACAGAAGCGCTTGGCGCCGATGCCGAGGCCGTCGCCGCGATTTTCGCCGGCCTGGGGAATCCTTTCCGGGTGAAGGTCCTGCGGCTTCTGCTCGACGGCCCACTGACCAGTCACGACCTTCAAGCAAAGCTAGAGGTCGGAGCGCCGGGCCAGCTCTACCACCACTTGAAAGAGCTGATGGTCGCGGGACTGATCTCGCAAGAGAAGCGGGGCGTCTACGCCATCCGAGAAGAGGCAGCACTGCCGGTGTTGATCGCCTTCGTGATGGCACCACGCATCGGCTATCAGCGCGGAATCGCCGAACTGGTTGGAGACCGCAAGCATGAAGTGATTGGATGACTGCGAGTGGCTCGGTCCCAGGGCGCCAGCCGATCGCATCTCCAGAGCGGCCAGCCGTCGGCGCGGGCTCAATGCCGCTGCGGTGGCTGATTGCAGCAGCGACTGTCGGCATATACGTCGCGCTCGGTCTCGCGCTCCATCTGGATGGCAACGAGTACCAGGTTCTCGGCATCCCCCTACTCGTGGGGTTTCAGCTCCTCATTCATCGCCAGCCGATCCGCACACTGTGGGTCCGATCTGGTCCGCCGCTTCGGGTCGATGCTCGATTCATCTCCATTTGGCTGGTGTTCTCATTGGTGCCGGCTTACGACTTGGTGACGGCGATCCAGAGCCGCAATGTGGGTTTCACGGCGTTTGCCGCCGCAGCCATAGCGGGAGCTTTTGGATTGGCTTACGCGCTGCGAGCAATGCACCGGGGCAATGTGCGGCAACTGGGACTGTGCATCTTGACTGTCGGGGCCGTTGGGATCCTGCCTCAACTGGCCGCGCTGGTGTTGCCGCATCTCATCCACCTCCATATCGCAGGGCAATCGTCCGCCGCGCGTTCGGTTGGAGCGCTGACTCTTCTGAAGACCGGGGCGGCCACATTCTTCCTCGGCCCAGTGGGCTTCATGGTCGAAGAGGTTTTCTTTCGCGGCGGACTCGACACGTATCTCCATCGGGGCGAGAAGGGCACGGGATGGCTGTCAGCCGTATTTGTGTCCGCCCTCTGGGGCCTGTGGCATCTCCCCGGGCAAAGCCCTGTCTCACTCTCTGGGACGCATTTGGTCTCCACCATCCTGGCGTTGCTTGTCGCTCAGATTGTTGTCGGTGTGCCGCTGTCCCTGTGGTGGCGAGCCAGCGGCAATCTAGTCGTGACCGACACGGCGCATGCGCTGTTGGACTCGGTTCGCAACAGCTTGGCGCTCGTTGCTTGAACATCGATGATCATGCCGGCCATGGTCCGAAAGCGACGCGCGGCACCCTGACCGCAGGAGTTGCGTGGAACATGGGACTGTCGGCAGGGGGTATGTAATCCTTCGCGTGAAGGAGGGCTCCGGGGGCTGAAGGTGGGGAGGGGGGTAGCTCCTGTCGGTGAACTGCCCGTGGGCCGCGTGCCTATCCGTACACCTTAAGGAAATACGGGGCACGGCGTAGCTATGTGGTTCGAGTCCGCCGTGGCCCACACTAATTCGACGGCCTTTACATAACGCGAACCCTGAATTCAGGCCCGGACTTCCACGATGTCGACGACGCCCTCGAGTCCGCTGAAGTCGTCCAGATTGCGCGTGTACAGGGGCAGGCCGACCGAAAGAGCGGTTGCCGCGATCAGGAGATCGATCGCTCGCTTGCCTCGCGCCTTCCGTCCTCCGCCCGTGATTGCTGCAAAGACCCTTCCGTAAGCTCGTGCCGCATCTGTGTCGAACGGGAGAGCTTCTAAAGTCGCCTGGACTCGTTGTAGCCGATCCTGCCGTGCAGCTCGTTCATTTGAATCGCGCGTGGCGTGGACGCCCGCCACCAGTTCGGCGAGCGTAATCGCCGAAACGCTCGCCTCCTCCGGCAGGGCTGACTCAGGGGGAGGGTCGATCAGGACCGACGTATCGACCAGTCCTCGTGCACGTCGCGGCTCAGGCACGCGGTCGCGGATCCTGATTGACCAGTTCGTCAATATCGTTTCGGAACCTGGTCGGATCGATTCGCGGTGCGCCGGAGAGCGCGGCTAGTAGTATCCCGGCTGGCACCGTCACACGGCGGCGGACGGGCATAAGCTCCCCGACGGGCACACCATGGCGAGTGACGATGTAGGACTCGCCGCGGTCGAGGCCGCGCATGATTTCGCCGCTGTCATTCCGAAGCGTCCGCTGGGTGATCACCTTCGCCATTCAGGTAGCGTAGCACGTGTGCGACGACGCCTCAAGCGGCTGCGCTAAATCCGAATCGGCGTCCCAACTACAGTCGGTTGGTTCGCGTTACCGTAGGTACGGCCCACCAAGCCTCACGCGTCTACTAATAGTGCCACCCGACACCAAGCATGTGGCGCCTATGGCTGGCATGACCAAGTTGTGAGCGAGCAGCAGCAATCGCTGGTGGCCCGCCTCCGACCACAACTTCAAGGCTGGCGCAGAGCGACAGGACAACGAGGAGGCCGAAGGTATCCAGGCGTTGTCCGTGGGCGACAGTGAGGATATTGGCCAGCAGCGGAAAGAAGATGGCGATAGCCAGGGGATAGGGGCTCGGCTGGTGCGAATCGAGGCCTCCCGGCAAGGCATTGCACGAGCGGACCGATTCTGTCGAGGATCAGCATCGGCAGCATCCGCCGGAGGATGCTCGGAAGCGCCCTCATGGCGGTTTGGCGAACGTGGAAGGTGGGAGTCCGGAATCGAGCTGGTGGCCACGGCGCCGTTACCGTCTCACCCGGCGTGCCTTGTTGGATGAAAGCGGCGTCCCCTCCAGCGCGGCCCCGGGCATCGTCACGATGTTGACGAACCGGCGCGTCCGGGAGCCGACCGGCTCGTTCTTGCGCAGCGGACCGAGAAGGGCCTTCAGGTCCTTGACCAATCGCTGATGCTCAGCGTCGCTTAAGTACATCGGGATCTGGTAGTAGGCGACCCCATCGTCAGCGAGATCCGGACTAGGGTGCCTGACCAAATAACGTTCGAAATCGCCCCGCAAAAGACCGAGAAACACTGTGAAATGTCGCAGGTGGTCGGCCGGGGCCGTGCCTCGCGATTCGGAGGGGCCGACGTTAGCGGCGCCCTCCACCAGGGAATAGACCTTCTCCTGCGCGGCCCGCACTGGTCGCACCTGAACGACGACCAGGACGCCTCCTCGCACGAGAGCTCCGAGGTGCCGATACAGGGTTGCATGGGGGATATCCGGCAGCCGAGCCGCCAGCTGGTGGGCGGTCAGGCGGTCGCCCGGACCGAACGCCTGAATCAGACGGAGGCGAACCGGATGAACAATGAGATCGAGCTTGCGCACTTGGTATCGAATGTGATTATACTCTCACAAGTGATACGAACCGCACGCCTCATCCTACTATCGTGGCTTCGTAGTGCCAACGATGCACAGTAAGGCTCACGTCCACCGCGACGCCGCTGTTCGCTCTCGCTGCCGGGCGACCAGATCATCCTCGGCAGCTTCGTGGTCGAACTGGTCGGCTGTCTCGCCGGGCTGGTGGCGCGGCCTGCGTTCGTAAATAAGGAGGCGCCCTGAGATGGGGTGCGTGTACGGTTACGGCTTCGACGGCGGATTTCCCTGGATGGGGCTGGTCGGGATCGGATTCATGCTCCTGTTCTGGATCGGAGTCGCAGTTCTTGTCATTTGGGTGGTGACAACCCTCGTCAGCAAGAACTCCGGGGCCAGCGCGGCAGTCGAGATCCTGAACCGGCGCTTTGCCGGCGGCGAGATCAACCAGGCGGACTACGAGGCGGCGCGCAAGGCCCTGCACGGATGAACCAGGTCCGCATCCCAACCCGCCGGGTCTTGGGAACGTGATCGATGGCGAGTACGAGGCCACGCGCAAGGTGATGCAGGGATGACCCAGACGTCGGAGAGATCAACCGAGGCCGTCATGAACCTCCTGGGTTCCAAAACTCCCTACCGCTCGGTGCTGCGGATGGCTCGCAACATGGTGCCGAGCATGATCGTCGGAGGCGTGGTCCCCCTTGCCGCCTACCTCTTAGCTGGCAGGTTCTTCCCGCCGCCCAGCATCGTTCCCGTCTCGCTTGCTTTGGTTGGTCCCGCGGGCGCCAGCCTCGTAAGCATGGCGAGCAAGCGGTCCGCTGATCCGTTCGTGGCGTTGATGGCAACGATGATGGGATTCGGGCTCGTTGTAACCGTCGCGACCGTGCTGATCACCGGCAACGAAAAGCTCATCCTGGTCTCCAGGAGTGCGACCACGCTGGCTATGGGAGCCGCTTGCCTGGGTTCCCTCATTCTCCCGAAGACGATCTCCTTCTATTTCGCCAGGCAGATCTCAGTGGGCCGCGACCCAGATCGCCAGCGCGAATTCAACAACTTCTGGCAGCTTGCCGAAGTCCGGTTCGTCAGCCGCGCCACGAGCCTGGTTTGGGGCGTCGCTCTGGTCGGCGAGTTCGGCATCCGGGTGTTGCTCGTCTACAGCCTTCCCGCCGCCGCAGTGATCGCCTCGAGCACGGTGATCTTCATGACGATCAGCCTGGGGACAATGCTATGGACCGTGGTGTACGGGTCACGGAAGTTGAGACGGATCCGCCAGCAGGTGGCATCTCCCCAGCCTGCTGCTCAAGGCTCTGCAGTCCAGACAGGCTAGTGCAGTGTCTGGCAATTGGCGGGGCAATTGAGCGAGAACCTACGCGCCGATCGCGGCGATGTGGGGACTAAGGATGGCGGATGTGTACGTCTGTGGCATCGTGAACCTCCTTGGCGGGACTGTAATCCCAAATGTTCGGTGTCCACGAAACGGGGCGAGGTCACTGGTGTCAGCCCACGAATCGAACCGTCGTCGTCTTAGTCCGTACCCAGTCCAGCTGTTGCGACCGCCTTCTGGAAGCTTCCGAACCGCCGCCGGATCGTCTTCTCCGACGGCCGCATCCCGGCCTCGGTCCAGCTGTTGGCGGTTGGAAGGCGACCATGGTCGTCGACGAACTCCCGAAGCGAGGCGAAAGCCTCATCAAGCCTGATTGCGGCCACGTCCGACAGCTCAACCGCCTCTCCGTCGAATACGCCGGGTGGGTTCGTATTGTGGGAACTTAGGTCCACCAACCGCACACGCGAGCCGGCTGCTTAGGGCCTCAGGGAAAGACCGGGGTTGGTGGCGACCATGACCGACAGCTTCGAGTTCACGCCTCCGTCGAACAGGGACAGGTTGGTGATGTAGAGGTCGCGGCCCTTGAAGACCAGGCTGGCGGGGAAGTCGAGCGCGTTGGCGCCGAGTCCCTTGTAGCGCGCGACCAGCGTCCCGTCCGGAGCCAGCACCTGAATCTCGTTGGCCTGATTGGCACAGACGTACAGGTTGCCGTTGACGTCGAACATGATCCCGTCGGCGCCGTCCAGCGCTCCGGTCCCGTCACTGCCGGTGGCGAAGACCACCGGCGTGCCGGCGGTGCCGTCGTCCAGGACGGGGATTCGGACGATGGTGTCGTTGGAGGTGTTGGCGACATACATGTTCTTCTGGTCGCGGTCGAAGACGACGCCGTTGGCGCCGAACGGGGGGAAACCTTGCGGCACCAGGAGCGGACTGGACACCCAGACCGAGCTGCTGGAGCCGTCAGGGGCAACCTTGACGATATTGCCTTCGAAGGAGTCCGAGACGAAGAGGTTGCGGTGGCGATCCTGAGCGACTCCGTTGGCGGCGGCGAAGCGGGTGACCAGCGTCGTGATGCTGTGGGTGGCCGGATCTACTCGAAGCAGGCGACCGAAGCCGGGCGTGCCGTTCGCGAAGTCGACGACATAGAGCCCCTGGCCGGGCTCGAACAGCTCTCCCAACAGGTTGGTCACGCCGGCAGGTCCGGGTCGAACCGCGATCTTGTCGATCAGCACCCCAGACGGACTGATGACGCAGATGTTGGCCGACGGCGTGCGCACAGGCTGGAAGGCAGGGAACGAAGCCGCGAAGAGATTGCCTGTGGGGTCGATGGCGATCCCCTCGGGGTTCGGACAGTCGGCGAGCAGGTTGGGCCCGAAGTTTTGGATGACCCCCACCTGTGGAGCCGCGGCCAGAGCCACAGGCGGCGCGGCAAAGAACGCAAAGGCGGCGGTGGTGGCCAAAAGGGCAGTGCGACTCATAGTTCCCCCCTCGACGATCCGGTCATGCGCGATCGCGCAACTTCGCTCGTTGCGCAATCCCAAGCCTAGCTTATGAACAGTCTCCACCTACTCGATATTCAGCACGCTCGCGACCGGGCCGCGCGAGGCCCAGCGAGCCGGAAGGACAGCTCCCGCCAACGCGACGAGGATTCCACCAAGAGCCACCAGTCCCAGCTGGAGCGGGTTGATCGCGATCGCAAACGAGCTGCTCGAGATCGTGAAGTTGGCGACGCGAGCCATCGCATCGACAAGGTAGTTGTACAGAACGATGCCGGCCGGAATCCCCAGAATCGACCCCACGACCCCCAAGACACAGGCCGACGTGATGACCATGGCCGTGACCTGCGCAGGCGTCATGCCAAGCGTCCTCAAGATGGCTATGTCGCGCACCCGTTCCCGCGTTGTGAGCAGCAATGTGTTGAAAACACCGAGTCCGGCAATCGCGCTCAGGATCACCGCCAGGGCCGTGACTAGACCATCAAGCGCTCCTTCGATGTTGAACCCTGAGCCAGAGCCGACAACTTGTGGAGCGAGGAAATCCGGCTGCGCAAGGAAAAGGCTCTTGACGTAGGCGTCGGCATTTGCGCCTGGGCGCAGCTGCACGAAGTAGTTGGTCGGCTCAGCGCTCGGGGTAACCGCCACCAGCGTCGACCAGTCCAGGGTCAGGCTGAAAAAGCAGTAGCACGTCCCGGTGATGTGGAGCTTGATCGGCCGGCCCTCCAGCACCACATCCACCGTTTGGCCGACGTGCCACTTATAAGGATTCAAGACGACACCAACCACCGCTTCATCAACGCCGGAGAACCAGCGGCCGTCCGCCAGCCGATACCCAAGCTGGGCGGATGGCCCGCGAACGATCCTCGCCGGCACGGGATCGACCTGGCCAGGCAAGGCCAATTCGAGCTCGCGCTCACCGACCACCAATTGTGTCGCCGTCTGTTTCTGCAGCAAATCCAGCGTTGCGGCGTCTGAAAAGCCGCCCAAGCGGCTGACCGTCACCTGATAGTTGGCGGAAGTGAAGAGATCGTTGAACTTGAGGATTGCCGAGTACAGACCGCTCGCAAAAACAAGCGTGGCGACGCCGACGAGAATCGCGATGGCCGTGAGAGCGCCTCGCAGCGGCCGTGCGAAAGCGTCTCCGACGCCGACAGCGACGGGCCGAGGGAGCTTCCACCAACCGAGCCGGCCGTGCAAAGAGTCGCTCCAGCGTCCCGAAGGAGCAGCGCCCACGGTGATGGCGGTCACGGCGTTCAGGCGGCCGGCGCGCCACGCAGGTAATGCGGCCGCCGCGGCCACGATGCCGAGGCCGGCCAACAGCACGACGGCGTCGACGCCAGGCGCCAGCGCGCTGGGGGGAGGCAGACCCATCGCATCTGCCGCGGCGTCGAGGAGGGGCTTGGCAGCCAGAGCACCCAACGGAATCCCGACCACCGCCGCGGCGAGCGCGGGAATCAACATCTGAATCACGAACACCATCACAACCTGGCGCGGCGTGAAGCCGATCGCCTTCAGGATTCCGATTTCCCGATAGCTCGCCAGCACCGCCCCTGTGACGACATTCGCGACGATGACCGCGACCGCGCCCAACGCCAGCGCCGCGAAAGCGAGGAGAAACGTGAGGATCAGCGAGTTGTTGAAGTCGTAGCTGTCCTTGAAGTCGAAGTACGAAGCGTATGCCGTGACCGCGCCTGCGGGAAGCGTGTTCTCGATCGCCTTCACGTCGGCCCGAATGTCGGCGCGAGTTGCCGCCGAACGAAAGCGATAGGCCATTTCGAAGCCCTGCTGCGCCTCCTTAGGCGTCAGACTCTGGAGCTCGCCGCTGGAGACCCATCCGCGGTTGGTTGACGGATCGATGTCGACCGCCTCCCCAACCACGGTCAGCACGGGCTTGTCGCCGCTACCCAGCGACGTGATGCGATCGCCGATGGAAACGTGATTTCCGATCGCGAATGACCGAGTGACCACGATTTCGCCGAGTCCACCGATCCACCGACCCTGAACGACCTGCACGCGGTCGAGGTTTCCGCCAGGATCATCGCGAGCGAGCAGGCCCAGGCCGAATTTGTGCGATCCGATCTCAAACGGAATTCCGGCCGTCGCCCACGGTCCCGCCGACGCGGTGACGTCGGGCAGCGCCGCGGTGGCCGCAACGGCGCTCCTCCCGACATTCCTTCCATCGAACGTGACGAGGAGATGCGGACCGGCCAGCTCGCCAAAGGCGCGATCGTACGGACTGCTCGTCTGCACCAGCAGCGTGCCGCCCATGGCGCCGACCGTGATCGCCAGCGCGGCGATGACGAAGACCACGCCGGTCTGCAGCCGATGCCGTCTGATTCCAGACAGCGCTTGTTTCAGGACCGGCTTCAACCTGCGTCCCCCACCAGCCTGCCGTCGCGCAAATTGATCACGCGCCTGGCATACCGGCGCGCGAGCTCAATGTCGTGTGTCGCGAGAAGGACGGTCTGGCCGCGAAGATTGAAGCCGCTGAGCAGCTTCATGACCTGTTCGCCCGTGTGACTGTCCAGCGCGCCGGTTGGCTCGTCCGCAAGCAGGACCGCGGGCCGGTTGACGAGCGCTCGCGCGATCGCAACGCGCTGGCGCTCACCGCCGCTCAACTTGGCCGGATACTGCCGGCCTTTGGCGGCAACGCCAAGCTCGTTGAGCAGCTGCTGTACGCGCACGCGTGCGGTGGCCTCAGGCCCGCCGGCCAGCTGAGCCGCGATCAGAACGTTGTCGAAGACGTTCAGGTTGTTCAAAAGGTGGAAGAACTGGAACACGAAGCCAACACGCAGGCGACGGAAGCGCGCGAGGTCCGCTTCGTTGCTTCCGGCGACCTCCATCCCGTCGACAACGATGCGTCCCGAGGTTGGACGATCGAGCCCCGCAATGAGGTTGAGCAATGTCGACTTCCCGCTGCCAGAGGGCCCCATGACAGCGGTGAACTCGCCTTGGTCGACCGCGAAGTTGATGTTGTCCAGTACGGCGGGGCCGGCAGAGCCGCCGTAAGACTTCGAAACCGCCTTGAACTCGATTAGAGGCGCGATCGGGCCCTATTGTGGGCCAGCCTCATACTGGGCGCGCCCGTGATCGAGCCTCGTGCGCGACTGGTCGGCAACCGCTGGACGCTCGTCGGCGCGATCGTCTAGAGCTCCGGTGCCGACACCCTGCTTGCCGACTTCGCGGTCGCCGCGATGGCCGTCAGCGTGATCCTCGAGATAGCGTCCTACGCCCTTGCCGGCGCCGCCGCCCAGCTCGCCCACGCCGGTGGTGATCGATCGGCCATCGTCGCGGTCGACGCCGCGGGCGGCTGGGTGAACATCATGATCTTCGCGCCCCTCGGACTCTCGGTCCTGGCGGGGGCCTACGCGCAGCTGCGCTCAGGCCTGTTCCCGGCCTGGCTGTGCTGGCTCGGCGTGGCGAGCGGTGCGATCACCGTCGTGCTGGGGCTGGTGGTCCGGCCCGCGTTGGCCGCGGGCCCGGGACCACTCCAAACGGTGCAGATCCTCTCATTCGCCACCCTCGGATTCTGGGTGTGGATGCTCGCGACGGGGATCATCCTCTTCCGCCGCACGTCCTAGTTCATGAATGGACGACGGTGGGATCGACGTCGTCCATCGCACCGGTCACCGCTGGAACCATGTCGTTGACGTAGGCGACCGACGCGTCTCGCACCGCCTGCTTGCTACCGGTAGCGCAGGCGGTGATCATCCCCTTGACATCGGCGACTCCCTTCGGGACCTAAGTCCGGAAAACATGATCGTCCGCCGCGAAGCGAGCGGGCGCCGGCGTCGTATCAAGGTCGCTCAAGAACTTCTGATGCACGGCGACCAGTGCATTCGCCCGCTCCGCGCATACCTTGGGGTCGATCAGCGAGATGTCGGTTTTGGCGGTAGGCGACGCGTTGCCGAGGCAGGTCCTGGCCGCCACGTTGGTGTTGCCCTGGACCACGTCGGCGGCCTGGATGCCGTCCCAGTAACCCTCTATCAGGGCGACGTAACGCTGAGTCGCCGCGTCAGGAGTCGGCGAAGTTGCAGGCGAAGGCGAAGCAACCGCTCCCCCGCCGCACCCGGATAGAAACGCCAGGACCAGCGCAGCGACCACGCAGGCTGATCGGACGCTCATGCCGGCAGCTGGAACTGGCGCAGGAAGCCCCACACCGCGCTGTTCGAGTCGGGCTCGCCGGGCACCGAGTCGAACTTCGACCCGAACCACGTGTGGTGGCCGCCGATCACGGTGTCGAGCCTCACGGCGGCCCCACTCCCGCAGCCCTTCCACAACGACGTCTTAGTGATGCCCGTTTGTGTCACGACCGGCTGACCCGGGCACGCGTCAAGTGCTGCCCAGCGCTGGAAAACCGACACCACAGAAGGCACCACCTGGCCGTGAGCCGTGGACCTGCCTCCGTCGTAAGGCAAGTTGGCGTCCAGCGTGTCATGCATCTCCAGGATCGAGATCGGACGAGCCGGCTGACAGTCGTCCCACCACATGCTGCCGGTCACGACTGCGACGGCCGCAATCCGGTCCGCCATGTCGCAGGCGAAGCGGTAGGCCATGATTCCGCCGGCCGACACCCCCGCCACGTACACCCGCGACCGGTCTATCTGGAACTCGGATTCGAGCTTGTCCAGCATCTTGCCGGCGAACACGAGGTCGTAGGAGTTGTGCGATGGATCCCAGTCCTGGTCGCAGCGGTCGGGATAGACAGCAAGGAAGCCCCCCGCCGAAGCCTCGGCCTGGAAATGGATGACGTCTTCGATGCCTGACGCGTCGATCGGCGAGCCGTGAAGGACGACCACGAGCGGAACCGGCTTCGTCATGTCAAGGGACGGGGGCTGGTAGATCCGGTAATCGCGGAACTTGGTGCCGACGATCATCGTCTCGTAGCGAACTCCGGGGCTCGGACTCGCTGTTTCCGAGGCGGCGACGGCACGACAGTCGTATGTCCACGCGGGTTCGGACGGGCTCGGCCTGGGGCCGGCGGTGGCGGCTGAGCCTCCGCCGCATGCTGCCAACGCCAGAGCGAACAGGACCAGGACCCGGCGGTCCATCGCGATGCTCCTCATGTGCCCTCGACCCCCTATACGCTGGCACCGCCGCATTTTCCGTCAGGAAATCTCGGCCGCCGCGGCTTCCATGACGGAGATCGACCCTCTGTCTGCGTATTAGGAATCAGGAGTGGCCACGCAATCCGCGTCGCTGACCCTCATCCAGGCCGCGAAGCAAGGCGACGAGGCGGCGTTCGAAATGCTGCTCGAGCCGCTGCTCGACCAGGCCTACCGCCTGGCCTGCGGCTTGCTGCACGACAACCACGCGGCCGAGGACGCGGTCCAGGAGTCCGCGTTCAAGGCGTGGCGGAAGCTGGCCCAACTTCGCGAGGGGTCGGAGATGCGGCCGTGGTTTCTCGGCATCGTCACCAACGAATGCCGTTCGACAAGACGCTCTCGCTGGTGGTCGGTCGTTCGCACCGAATCACCCGAGCCGGTCTCAGGCCCACCTGATGAGCAGATCGTGGCCGGCCTGGAGCTGCGCCAAGCCCTGCGGTCGATGGATGCCGGCAAGAGGTTGGTGCTGGTCCTCCATTGGTACCTGGACCTGCCCCTGGATGAGATCGCCGCCACCGTAGGCATCAGCCCGCACGCCGCCGAGAGCCGGCTGGTGCGCGCCACCGCCGAATTGAAGAGGCGCATGGAGGCTCAACGTGGAAGACCTTAGCCTGCGGACCGAGTTCCACCGCGCGCTCGACGCCGTCGCGCCTCCGGCGCCGTGGCTCGCGGACCGCGTGCGCCAGGACTTGAGAAAGCGCGTCGCCTCGTCCCGGCCGGCCAATCGCACGAGGACGCAGCTGGGCCTGATCCTGCGACCGACGACGCGGAGGGTGATCGCGGCCGTTCTCGTGCTGATCCTCGTCGTTGCGGCCGCGGGCGCGTCGCTCGCCCTCTATCGCTACATCCACCAACCGATCCCCATCCGCCCACACGCCGGCGCACTCACGCGCGCATGCGGCCAGGGAAACATCTACATGATCGATCCCAACGTGGGGTGGCAGGGGACCCAAAGGACGAACGACGGCGGGAAGACATGGCACGACGTCTCGCCCCCTACAACGGCGGATTTCGTCAAAGGCGGGAACACCGTCTGCACCCTCGACGCGGGTCACGCCTGGGTCACATCCGGCGGCGGCTCGGGTTCCTATCAACCTGACCACCTGGTCGTCCAGTCCACCACCGACGGCGGCCAGTCGTGGCAGCGCATCGCGGTCATCCCACTCGGCTACACGGCGGACTGGCGAATCAACCTCTCGGTCGAGATGGACTTCTACGACGACCAGAACGGCTGGCTGCTCACCGAGTACGCCTCCACCCCGATCCAGCGAACGCTGTATGCGACGTCGGATGGCGGGCATACGTGGAACGCCGTCGGCAAGGCACCGGGCCTGGGCCTGGGTGACCTGGCACACAACTGCGCCGAGAACGGCATGATGTTCGTCAGCCTGCAGCGGGGATGGCTGACGTGGGACTGCTCACGCGGCTTTGGAGATCAGCCGCCGGCAGGTGCCTCGGTGATCGCCGTCACCAACGACGGAGGCCGCACGTGGGCGCGCCTCAATCTCGCTGGTCTTCCAACCGGGGGCTCGTGCACGGTGTCGACTCCGATCTTCACGCGGAGCGATGGAATGCTTCAGGTGATGTGCAGCGGGCTAGCGCAGGGCGGCTGGGCCGCCGTCTACAGCACGACGGATGCCGGCCAGAGCTGGACGGTCCACGTCCTGCCTGGATGGTTCAGCGTGGACCTCGTCGATGGAACCACCGCCTTCTACTTCGCGAGCAGCCCCAAGACGAACACCCTGTATCGGACCACGAACGGCGGGAACACCTGGACCGTGGCCGCATCGGGCCTGTTCCCGGGCAACCAGGTCGGCAGCTTTCTCTTCATCGATGCCATGACCGGATCCGCCAACGTTTCGGGATCGCCGGTGGCGTGGTGGACGTATGACGGCGGCAAGACCTGGTCTCCGCCTGGAACGAACAGAGCGATTGGCAACGTCATCTGCAGGCAGCCCTCAGACCCGGGGGCAGGTACGGGTCCGACCGCTGTGAAGATGGTCAGCGCGACGGCGGGATGGGCGGCCGGGGGGCGGCGCACGACGGACGGCGGCGCGACGTGGACCAACGTCAGCCCACCGAAGGCGAAGAACAGCACCTCAGGTTATGGCGAGTACTACCTCGATGCGACCCATGCATGGGTCGCCGAGGCCGTCGGGTCGAGCTCGGCTTGCGCCGATCAATTCGTCGTCTTCAGCACCGCTGACGGGGGCACTACGTGGAACGAGGGATCGCTGACCCACGTCAAGCTGGACCCGCATTTCACTCTGACGGGAAACTGGACCATGTCGCTGGACTTCTTAGATCGAGACCACGGCTGGCTGACCGTCCAGGCGTCCAATTTCTTTCAAGCCGAGGCTCCCGGGCCGCTTTATCGGACCTCGGATGGCGGCCGAACCTGGACAATGGCGGCGACCAAGGCGGCCTCGGCGAACAACGACTGCCGGCCGATCGGCCAGCCTGTTTTTTCATCCCTTTCCACCGGTTGGCTGAGCGCGATATGTGAGGCCAACCCCCCATGGTCCCTGTCCTACATGGTCACCCGCAACGGAGGTGTGACGTGGACCAAGCAGACCCTCCTGCCGAGTATCTCCAGCTCTCCTCCGACGCCAAGGTTCTTCGACGCGTCGAACGGATGGCTGTTCGAGCCGAATACCCCGTTGCTGATGATGAGCTCGGACGGCGGCGCCACATGAGCTCAACATGGCTTGCCTCAGCTTCCCGGCTACGCGTGCACCGGCAAGCACGGCGAGAACCTGACATGCACAGATCAATTCTTCAACGCAGTGACGTTCGTCAGCCCGGATTACGGGTGGGCTCTGATCAGCCAAGTGCCCCAATCGAAGGGCGGCGTCTCGCAGGTCGCGCGTTTCGAGCGGACCATGGATGGCGGCAAGACGTGGACCCCCATCAGATCCAGCCTGCTGGGCTCGGCCGCCGACCTCTCGCAGGCGACCATGACCTTCGTCGACCAGACCAACGGATTCCTATGGACGGGAACAGTTCTCTTCAGGACAACCGACGGCGGTCAGACATGGAACCAAGTCCAAATAACCTATCGGTAGCGCCTCTCTGACGCCAACGAAGCGTTATCTATTGCGCTGGACTGACCCCGCTGGCGCCAACGGGGCTGAATCGACAGCCCCGGCAGGCTACTTTCCGGAAGCGCTCCCGGCGCCGACCAGCTCGCGCAGCCGCTGCCTGGTGAACCGGCCTACGAACAGGGGTACGAACTGGGGCACCTTGGAGTCGGCCAGCCGCTCGATCGACTCGCCGGCAACCTCGTCGATCGACTCCTCGGGCACTCTGCCCTGGAATTCGAGCTTGATCGTGCGGACCTCCGATTCGATCTGCTTGAGCACGGTCGCGTCGAATCCAGCAGCCTTCATGCTCATATCTCCTAAACGTCCAACGACACCGAGACTCCCCAGCTCTCGGCTGGCCCCGACAGGCATTCGCATCATAGGGCCTCCCCGGGTCGTGCTTCAGGCAGCCTTTGGGGCGCCTCGGTGGCCTGTTTTCGGCGGGTTGCGAGGATCGATCCGGCCAGCACGAGCCCGAATCCGAGCCCCATTCCCACCGTCAGGCTCTCGCGCAGCACGGCCACGCCCAACGCTGCGGCGACCGCGGGGTTGACGTATGTGATGACAGTCGCGCGCACCGGCCCGACCTCCCCGATCAGCTCGAAGAAGAGAAGGAACGCGAGCGCCGTGCACACCACCGCCAGCACCACGACCGAGCCAATCACGTTCCACCCGGGAATCGTGTGCGGCCACTGCAGCGCGGCGGCCGGCGCATAGGCGATCGCGCACAGGGCGAGCGCGATCCCCATCACGGTGACCGACGGCACGCCGCCCAGGTAGCGCGCGAGGATCGCGGGTCCGAGGGCGTAGCCAATCACCACCACCGCCATCTCGACGAACGCCAGCCCATCCGACGCGCGCAGGTCGAAGCCGACGATCAGCGCCACGCCGGCGAGACCAAGCAGCAGACCCGACATGCTCCCAATCGCGAGGTGCTCGCGGTTGCCCAGCGACGTTGCGATGAGGACCCCGACCAGGGGCACGGCCGACACGAGCAAACCCGCGAGGGCGCTCGAGATGTGCTGCTCCGCGTTGGAAAGCATCAGCCACGGGATCGCCACCTCGACGCCCGCGAACACGACCAGCGCCGGCCACCGATTGCCGATCCCGCGCAGTCCTCCGCGGGCCAGCACGACCGGCATCAGGATCAGCGCCGCGACACCGGTCCGCAGGAAGACGAGCGTTGCGGGCGACAGCTCGCTCACGGCGACGCGAATGAGCAGGTAAGGAATGCCCCAGATCACGCACATGGCGGCGAACAGCAGCAGCCCGCGGCGAGTCACAAGACAACCAACTTAGCGGACGGGGTGGGGCTTCCAAATTTTCACCTCCCCGCTTGGGGGGAGGTCGGCGACGAAGCCGCCGGGTGGGGCCGAGCGGCCGGCAAACTCGCTGTTTGTGGCACGGCCCGGGGGCGATTACACTGGCCAAAACATCAGGTTCTTCAGCCGCCGTTAAGTGGGGGAAACAGCATGAAGAGGGTTTCGGTGATCCCGGTCGCGGCTTTGCTTGCGCTCATCGCCGGCGCGGTCGTGAGCAGCGCGTCGTCAGGCGATGTGCGCGTATCCGTGGGCAGCCCGCCCACACCGTTCTCGCAGAACAAGCAGAACGAACCGACCATCACGGTGGACGCGAGCAGGCCCAACATTCTGGTGGCGGGCAGCAACGACGAGATCGACATGGAGGACTGCAACGCAGGCAACCCGACGACCTGCCCGTTCACGCACGGCGTGGGCGTCTCGGGCGTCTACTTCTCGTTTGACTCCGGTGCGACCTGGACCCAGCCGACGTACAGGGGCTGGACGGCACGCCAGTGCTACAACCCAACCACCCCGGGTTACACGTGCACACCGGCCGTCGGACCAATCGGCACGCTGCCCGGGTATTTGGAGGCCGGGCTCGTGTCAGACGGCGACCCCGCGGTCGCGTTCGGTCCGCGGAAAGGCGCGAACGGGTTCAGCTGGGCCAACGGTTCGCGGCTCTACTACGCCAACCTGACGTCAAACTTCGCCGCGACACGGTCTGAAGAGGCCTTCATGGGCTTCGAGGCGATCGCGGTCTCGCGCACCGACGACGTGGCGGCGGCGGCTGCGGGCGGCCCCTCCGGCCAGGCGGCCTGGAAGTCTCCCGTTCTGGTCTCGCACCAGTCGACCACCACCTTCTCCGACAAAGAGCAGATCTGGGCCGACAACGCTGCGTCCAGCTCGTTCTTCGGCACCGCCTATGTCTGCTGGGCCGATTTCGTCGGCCAGGAGAAGGGCAGGGCCGCCCCGGCGCAGCTGAAGGTCGGCGTCTCGACTGACGGAGGCGACACGTGGACCGAGCACCCGATCGGCGCGGCGGCGAACAACGGCCAGCGCAACCCGGTTGACGGATGCACGATCCGAACCGACAGCAGCGGCACCGCGTACGTGTTCGGCATCGGCACGGTTTCCTCGGCGGGCCACGCCAGCTTCGAGCTGATGTCGACGTCGACCAACGGTGGGGCGAACTGGTCAAGCCCCACGCCGGTGGCGGGACCGGTCACCCAGCCGGGCATCTTCGACCCGGTGCTCGGGCGACCGACGATCGACGGCATCGCCGGCGCGCGGAGTGACCTCGCACCCGCGCCGAGCGTCGACATCGCGAACGGCGCTCCGACGGGCGCCGGCGCGACGAACCGGATCGTCATGAGCTACGTCAGCGGCACCATCGACTCGCCGCACGTGTACTTCACCGAATCGGGCGACGGAGGGGCGAACTGGACGGCGCCGCGCGCCATCGAGACCGGCACGCACGTCGTGGGCACTCAGGACCGCGGCTACTACACCGCGCCCGCCATCTCACCCGACGGCAAGAATGTCTACGTCGTGTACAACGCCTTCACTACGCCGTATCAGACCGACACGAGCAGCCCGCGCAATCTCGTGGGAGTGATGCTTCACGCAACCACGACGGCCGCCGGGACCGGCGCCTTCACCGAAACCAACCGCTCGGTTCCGGGCGACGCTCGCAGCTCGAGCCAGAACAACCTGGTGGGCGAGTTCCTCGGCGACTACGTGTACGCCACCGCGACGCGAAGCTACGGCGCCGCGGTCTGGAACGACTCCCGCAATGGAGGCGACTGCCCGAAGATCGACGCCTGGCGCCTGTCGCTCCGCACCGGCACCACCGTGACAAGACCTTCTCCCGAAATGGACTGCCCGGCGAACTTCGGCAACTCCGACATCTACGGGACTTCCTGACCGATCACGAATCGAGAGGGGGCGCTCGGGGCGCCCCCTCTTTTTCATTGCGCTGGCGTTGCGAACTCCGCTCTGAGCTGCGCCGGGATGCGCTGGCCGAACCCGTTCACGAACCGGTAAAGCAGCTCGAGCTCCGAGCCGTCCGCGTTCACCGGACTGGGCTCCCCTGGCTTGAAAAGCGGACCGCCTTGGTCGCCACGGTACACGTGTGCCTGAGTACTTGCGCTTTGCGTCTTCGTTCTCTAGGTGATGTTTATGCGATTCAGGCTGACGCGCCTGATGATGTGGATGAGCCTTGCCGCGGCGGCGACGTACTTCCTCGACCCGGACCGGGGCGAGCAGCGCCGCAAGGACCTGCGCAAGCGGGTCGCCAAGATGCGCAAGGCCGGAGAAAAGGCCAAGCTCCAAGCAGGCCTGTAACCGCCGAGCGAAGTTTGGGGACGGGACAATTGGGCTGTGCCCACACGCGCCCCGACGCTTGACCGGCGCGCGCTGAACCGCGCGCTCCTGGCGCGCCAGCTCCTGCTCGAGCGTCACCGCATCCCCGTCCCGGCCGCCCTCGAGCGCCTCGCGGGCATGCAGGCCCAGGCCCCGAACCTCCCCTACGTCGGCTTGTGGGCACGCCTCGTGGGTTTCCGCCCCGAGCAGCTGTCCCGCCTGATCGAGACCCGCGCCGCCGTCCGCATCTCGCTCATGCGCAACACGATCCACCTGGTCACCGCGCTTGACGCCTTAGGCATGAAGCCCCTCTTCATGGACCTCGCCGAGCGCGGCTACATGCGAGGCAGCCCCTGGGGCCGCGGGATGCGTGAAGAGGACGTCGCCGCGATCCGCCAGGCGGGCGTCGAGATCATGGGCGAGAAACCGCGCACGGTCGCGGAGCTGGCCAAGCTTCTCGGGCAGAGATTCCCCGGCCGCGACGCGCTGGCCATGGCCTACGGCGTGCGCTACATGGTCCCGCTCGTGTTCACCCCGCCCCGCGGAGTCTGGGGCGCGAGCGGCCCGGTCGCGCTGACGACCTTTGAGGCCTGGCTCGGCCGCCCACCGGGCCCCGCGTACAAACCCGAGGACCTCGTCCTCCGCTACCTCGCCATGTTCGGCCCCGCGTCGCCCGCCGACATGCGCGCGTGGTCGGGCCTGGCGATGCGCGATGTGTTCGAGCGCCTGAGGCCTCGCCTCGTCACGTTCCGCGACGCCAAGGGCGGCGAGCTGTTCGACCTGCCGAAGGCACCTCGCCCGAGCGCCGGCATCGACGTGCCGGTCCGGCTCCTGCCCGACTACGACAACATCCTGCTCGGCCACGCCGACCGCACGCGGATCATGCCGGAGGGCAAGCACCTCGGGATTTTCAGCAGCAACGCGGTCATGCAGGGCGCGGTCCTCGTCGACGGCTTCGTCCGGGCCCTGTGGGTGCCGGCCAGGACCGAGCTGGTGATCACCCCATTCGACAAGCCGATCCCGAAGGGCCAACGCCCACAGATCGTCGAGGAGGCAACACGCCTGCTCGAATTCCTGACGCCCGGCGCGAAGCACGACGTCCGCTTCGCGCCGGTGAAAGCCTAAGCTGAACAGCCCACGATGAGCCGCGACTGGCGCGACATCTCGTGTGTTGTTCAGGCTAGACGCCGATGTCCTTGCGGGCGAACCGCAGCGAGGCCAGGCCGAGCGCCACGATGCCCACGCCCAGCAGGACCGCGACGTTGGCGAGCTGCAGACCGTGCAGCAGCGGCGAGCCGTAGTAGTAGAAGGGCGAAACCCGGAGGGTGGCGTCCGGCCAATTCAGGTCCGGCCCGATGAAGCTGATGAAGAACCAGGCCGCGAGCAAGAAGCTCACGAGCCCGGTGTCGGCGGCCGTCCGGAGCCAGCCCGAAGCGAGATAGCCGATCGCCGCGACGAGCAGGCCCATCGGGATGATCCCGAGCACGGCTTCCGCCAGGTTGGTCCCATCAAGGGCGACACCCACCACCGAAGCGGCGATCGCGGTGACCGCCAGCGTCACCAGGCCGATGGCCACCGTCGCGGTGGCCAGGGCTGCGAACCGGCCGAGCAGCACCAGGATCCGCGAGTGCGGCGTCGAGAGCACGATCTCGAGCCGGCCGTCGTCCTCGTCCGCGCTCCAGCGGTTGACCTGCGTGACGGCAAACGCCATCAGCAGCAGCGGAAGCAGCTGGAACATGGCATTGAGGAAGCTGGCGTTGAAGGCGGCGCCGGCTCCGCCCATCTGGATGAGCAGGTGCTGGAACGCCGGCGACCCCGCGAGGAGCGTCTGCATCCTGCCGACCAGCTGCTGCACGACCACGACCATCCACCCTGCGCCCGCCGCGATGCCGAGCGTCCACCAGAACGTGGGAATGCCGATCATGCCCAGGCTGCGCGTGTACACCGAGCGAAGCGACCAGTCGCGCACGGGCAGCGCGGTGGTGGGGGCGCGCCGCGGCAAGCTCAGCCACCGCGGAAGCGCCACGGTGCTCCCGACGTCCCGCCGGGCGAACAGCCAGATCGCGGCTCCGCTGAGGACGGCTGCAAGCCCGAGCTGGACCAGCATGCCGCCGGCGCTGGTGCCATAGCTGGGGATGAGCGGCTTGCTCAGGTTGTAGTAGTAGATCGGCGAGAACCGAGACACCCAGTCGGTGTTCGGGATCACGCGGTGGACCATGTCCACGACGATGGCGAACAGCAGCACGAAGGCCGTGATCCCGGCGGCCGGCCCGCGCTCCTGGGTGAACTGCGATGCGAGCAGGGCGACGCCCCCGAACACGGCGCAGATCAGGGCGAGGTTCAGCCCGAACAGCAGTCCGTCGACCAGGGTGAAATCCGCCTTGAAGCCCTTGCCGCCGAGAAAGGCGATGACACCTATGAGCACGGCCATCGCAAGGAGAGCCGCCCACATCGCGGCCACCTTCTCGACGGCGACGCGGACGCGGGTTCGCGGCACCGAAAGCAGCACGTCAAGCGAGGAGCGCTCCTCCTCGCCCCGAAGCATTCGGCTGGCGGCGAGCAGCGGCCAGACGACGATCAGGAACACGAAGATGCCGATCTTGAACGTGGCGTAGCCGCCGACCGTGTCGGCCTTGACCGGGTCGGCGTTCCACGCGAAGGACGCGGCCAGGCTGGCGAGGGCGGCGCGCTGCTGGGGCGTGCTGATCAGCGTGGCCACGCTGGCCATCGGCGAAACGATGACCAGGCCCATGCCGATTCCCCAGCCGAGGATCGCGATCCGGTAGTCGCGCAGGGTCTTGAGGAAGATGCTCCTAAACACGGGCGGGCTCCGGCGCCACCTGCCCATCGCCTTCGTAGTAGCGGAGGAAGACGTCTTCAAGGCTCGGCTCGTAGCTGGTGAGCGAAACGACGTGGTAGCGCGATGCCGCCTTGATCACGGCGTCGGCCGCGCCCTGCATCGCCAGACGCACCGCGTGGCCGTTGTTCAGCATCTCGACGTCGGCGACGCCCTCGAGCGCCTTGAATGTCTCGACCGGGACAACCTCGGCGAACGCGATGGTGATCTCGTAACGCTTGATGTCCTTCAGCTCGTGCACGCCACCGGTGCGCACAAGGCGACCTTCGCGGATGATCCCGACGCGCGTACAGGTCTTCTCGACCTCGCTCAACACGTGCGAGGACAGGAACACGGTGCAGCCCTGGGCGCTGGCCTCGTTCACCATCGAGTCGAACTCCTGCTGATTGAGCGGGTCGAGTCCGCTTGTCGGCTCGTCGAGGATGAGCACGCGCGGCCGGTGCATGAAGGCCTGGATGAGGACGACCTTGCGCTTGTTGCCGGTCGAGTACTGGCGGAACTTGCGGCTCGGGTCGAGATCGAGTCGCTGGATCAATTGCTTGAGATACGCCTGGTCGACTCCCCCGCGCAGGTTCGCAAAGTACTCGAGGATCTGGCCGCCGGTCAGGTTGGGATCGAGCGAGGGCTCGCCGGGGACATAGCCGATCAGACGCTTGATCGCGATCGAGCCGTCCCAGCAGTCGAGCCCCGCGACGCGCGCGCTGCCCGAGTCGGCTCGGAGAAGCGCCATGAGGACGCGGATCGTGGTCGTCTTGCCTGCGCCGTTGGGCCCGAGGAAGCCGAAGACCTCGCCTTCGCCGACCTGGAACGAGACATCGGCGATGCCGCGCTTGCCGCCGTAGCTCTTCGTGAGCTTCTCGACTTCGATCATCGGTTGCGTCATCTGCCCTGTCTCCTGCGCTTCCAGCGCTCCATGATTCCGCCGGCCTCCTGAAGCCAGAACTGGTGCACGTCGACCATGAGCTTCATGCGCCGCTTCGCCTTCCCGGGCCCGAGGCGCGCCTCCGACCGGCTCATCGCGCCCAGCGAATCGCGAACCCGGGCAAAGGTGCCGGTGAAAGTCGACTCCATCTCATCCGTCGCTTCGTAGAGGACCCGCTTGCTGCCGGGCGTCGCGAGGCGGTGCACTCCGCCGACGCGCTCGAGGTCGCGGGCGGCTACGCTCGCCCCGCTCTTGCTGATGCCGAGCGTGAGCGCGATCTCGTCGAGACTGAGCGGCTCGTTGCTGGCGAGGAGCAAGCCGAAGACGCGACCGACGCTGGTGGGAAGGCCATACCTTGCGTACGTCCGCCCGATGTCGTCGGCCACCTCGAGGCGCGGATCAGCGGTCCCATTTCGCTTGTTCTGTATATTCAGCACGTACTGAATATACTACTTCTCAGGGCGAAGGCTGCCGTGACCTGCCTATGACCCAGCCTAGCCAGGCCGCCCAAACCAAAGCGACCAAAGAGCCCAGTGCGATCAGGATCGATCCGAGCTCGCCGGACAGAGAGGCTCCGAGGTCTAAAAGCACGAGGTTGGCAAGGCCGAGCCAGTAGAAGACCGCAAGCACCAGGCTCAGCCAGCCAAGACCGGCCGGCAGCGATCGTTGCTGCAGAGCGATGCGCCCTGTCCAGTACGTGCCGAGACTCGCAAAGAGCAGAAACCCGCGCTGAAGCCAGTTGATGACGCCGGACCAGATGCCTGACGACCTCCCAAGAATGTCTAACTCCTGAGGACTCAGGCCTGCGCTGTCGCGCGAGACTACCTGTGCCGAGCCGGCCTGGGCCAGCATCCAGAGCACACCGACGATGGCCGCCGCCAGGAACGAGGCGTAGAGCAGCTCACTGCGGATGCCACGGCCGAAGAATTCGCGCAGCACCAGGCCGATCGGAACAAGGCAAAGGAACGCAGCCATGAACAGAAGGAATGAGACATAGAGCTCCGGCCAGATCTGCCGGATGTACGCGTAGTGCACCGCCAGGTTGTCCGTGGATGGGATGCCGATGCTGACCACCGTGACCAGGACGCCGGCCACGATGGCCAGCCCTCCGTAACTCCAGGCGAAAGCCCGGCCGGTGCGTGCCCAGGTGGGGTCGGTCATTCGGCGTGCAGGACTTCGACCACGTTGGTGCGCGCCGCCCAGCGCCCGGGAACCATCGCCGCAAGCACAGCGACCGCCACGCCGAGCAGCAGGATGACCAACAGCTCCACCGGGCTGAAGGCGGCGTAGCCGGTAGGCGGCGTGTCGTTTCCGGCCGAGCTGTTGACCACATCCAGAAGAAGCCTGCTGAGCTCGACCCCGAGAGGAGTCGCAACCAGGCCGCCGATCAGCGCGAGCAATCCAGCCGAAGCCGCCACCATGACCATGACCTCGCGCGGGCTCATGCCCACGGCCTTGAGCGTCGCCGTGTCACGCACGCGCTCTCGCGTGTTCAGAAGGAGCGTGTTGAACACACCGCCGACGGCGATCAGCGCAATGACGATCGCGAGGATCACCAGCACCGAGTCGATGATCTTCACGGGGCCGATGAGTCCCGTGTCGTTTGGCCGGACGTCGATGAAATCCGGCTCGGCCGCAGCGACCCTCCGTATGTAGTCACTGACGTTCGCCCCCGCCGTCAAGGTCACGTAGTACACGTCAGGGCTGGAGTCGGGACTGACCTCGGCCAGCGTCGTCCAATCCATGAACAGCTCATGGCCCAGGTTCGACACGTCGAAGACCTCGCCCACCACTCGCAGCTGGAGCGGCTTGCCGTTGACCGTGGCCGTGAACGAGTCGCCGACCTTCAGGTTCGCGTCGCGAAGCAGCGCCTTCTCAGCCAGCACCTCGCCGGGGCCGCTGAACCAGCGCCCGGAGACCAGCATGTACCCGAGGCGTGAGGAGTCTCCGCGGAACACCCGCGTGTTCACGGGATCGCCGATGCCGGGGACGTCGACGTTCTGGCCGGTCAGCGCCACGACGCGTGCGGTCTCGGGCTGCCCGTTCAGGATCCGCATGACCTCCGAGTCAGGAAATCCGCTGCTGCGCGTGACGATCACCTGCATGTTGCCTGCGGAGGTCTCGCTGTCGTTGATCTTCTGGAAGCTCCGGGGCAGGCCGATCGCCACCGTCACCGTGGCCACGCCCAGGAGGATGGCGAGCAGAGTCAGCCCGCTGCGCAGCGGACGGGCAAACGCATCGCCGACCCCGAGCACGATTGGCTGCGGAAGTCGCACGCGGTTGGCGAGCAACCGCAGCCACCGCCCTCCGGCGCCGCGCGGCGCGGTCGCGCTCGCCAGGACCGCGACGGGTTTCATCAACCCGGCCCGCAAAGCCGGGAGTGTCGCCGCGAGGGCGACGATGAGCACGGCGCCGATCAGCGCAAGCAGGTCGAGGCCAATGGAAAAGCTCGGCTCGTAGGCAAGGCCGAGCGCCTGCGAGCTGTTCGCGAGCAGCGGCTGGCTGGCGACCGCGCCGGCCGGTATGCCAACGAGGCACGCCGCGAGCGCCGGGAGCTTTTGTCAAGAGGTGTGGAAATTCCTTCCGCTCCGTCGACATGATCAGGCGACTCTCACCTCCGTTTCTTGATCCGGCTCCTGTAACACTCCATCCCTGAACACGGCGCGCTCGGCGACCATC